>ERZ888423.2633-NODE-2633-length-13031-cov-4.931489_pt1 | contig 13031 bp, 13 predicted proteins | sample MGYA00520523_ERZ888423 | MGnify/ENA primary metagenome ERZ888423 (study PRJEB32303, sample SAMEA104408611) | aquatic metagenome | biome: Brackish water; feature: Pelagic; material: water | place: Baltic Sea | collected 2014-06-08T10:24:00 | depth 30,27 m ...
CGGATGACGAGATTCGAACTCGCGACCCTCACCTTGGCAAGGTGATGCTCTACCAACTGAGCCACATCCGCAGGGTGCGCAAAGTTTACCTGCCGTTTCGCTACCGACAACCCGTCAGGAAACTGGTTCAGGGGTTGGCACAGAACTGCGCCGATCCCACACCGTGCCTGCCAGCCCAGCAATGACCAATAGCGCTCCAAACACTTGCACTAGGCCTAACTGCTGGTCGTAGATGAGCCAAGCACCCAAAACAGATACCACTGGGCTCCCCAGGGTTAACAGCGATGTCGTCGTCACTGGCAAGTGCCGACTCGCCCACGAAATGAGTCCGTGGCCAACCCAACCAGGCCCGACCGCCATGGCTAACAGAAGGATCCAATCTCGTCCATTTACCTTCCACGTGTCATCTCCCATGATGAGACATACCGGCGTGACCATAACGGCTCCGACGATAAACACACCAGCCAAAAACGACCAACCGTCGATCCCTTCGTTACGACGCCGCTTCAGGATCATGAAGTACACCGTGAAACTGGTGACGTTGATCGCTGCCCAGACATCTCCACGAAGCGAGGCTCCATCGGTATTTGATCCAGCAAGGATCACCATCGCCAAACCAGCAAAGGCAATGAAGGCGAACGGCAAACGCTTGAGATCGCTGCGTTCTCCGACAAGACGGTTCAACCCGAGCAATATCAATGCTGGCGTCAATGCTCCGATCAAAGTTGCATTAGCAATTGATGTCGCGCGTACCGCCATGAACCCCAGCACCATTGACGCGCCAAAGAAACAGCCTGGCACGATACATGCCTTCAATGATTTCCAAGTGACCCCATTACCCCACCAACGACTCGCGAGATACATGGCTGGAGCACCCAACCACATGCGAAACATTGCAGTGGTGTAACCGCCCACGCTCATGTCGCGAACCATCAGCGGGCCGATACCCCAAGCCAAAACTGCTAGAAGAACAGCGGGAACTGCGATCTCGGCACGATTGTCGACGCCGCGAGGCGAACTCACGAGTTGGGGCTGGCCGGGCGGAGATCAACCGTAAAAGTCAAAATACCGTCAACAAGACTGGGCGTAGAACCTGCGATCAAAGCAAAATCCTGGAAGTCGTGATTGGCTTGCTCGATGAAACGCTGACGTTCCTCACCAGCAACCGGAGGTAGAGGACGTTGCTTCACAGCAGCAGCTCGCCCTTTAAAACGTTCAATCATTGCGTCAAGGTCAAGTTCAGCCATAACTTAAATTTAGTCTCGGCGGTCAGCCAAGAGTGAACATGGCTGATTAAAAACCAAGCAGTGGGTCAATGGACACCGGACCCTTCACGGGCCGCTCCTTCGGAGCCTCGACAACGACCTCATCGTCTATCTCTTGATCTTGATCTTGATCAAACAATTCGTGCATCAAAACTGGATCGTCTTCTTTCCGACGATCAACTGGCAACGACCAATCATCTACATCGGGCCATTCATCGTCATCCCAATCGATGTCATTCACTGATGTTGACAACAACGGATCTTCAATACGACTCACTTTTTGATCAGGTTTTTGATCGACTTCATCATCAATCGCTAGATCTTCAATGACTTCTTCGTCGATCTCCTGAGGTTCTTCGTCAAGAATGATCGGCGCCTGCATCACTGGTAATGGTTCAACTGACGGCGCCGCAACCAGCGAAGGACGCAATTGATCTAAGCGGTGACGCTGTTCAATCAGATCGAGTGCGGCAAATTTACGTGAACTCATCTCAACGAGCGGACCGAGGGCTTCGGGATCTGGCCTGGTCTTGCGCCAGAACCACACGTTCAGCACGCCTAAACCAATTCCGATTGCAATCAATAAAAGCGTCACTATCCAGACCACGCGCGTGCTGCCAACGTCGGACACTGAGGTGGTATCTACTCCCAGTGTTGAGGCAAGACGAACGAGAAACATCTCTGACAGTCTGTCTGAAAAGGTACCCGAACCCACGGCATCTACAGCAAGATCTCACTTCTGATGGTGAGGACACCAGTATGTGGTCCGGCCCGCCACCGTGGCCCGAGCCAACTCGTGTCCATCGTAGGGACAACCCGACCCCGGCTTTCGCAGTTCGGCCGCCAGATCACCCATGTGACTTCCTCCCCGTTCAAGTAATTCAGGAAGAACTGAAACAACCGTCACGAACACCTTTTCAATTAACTGCGGCTTCATGGTCGCAATGTCTCGTCGAGGGTCAACCCGGCTTCGACTCAAAACCTCGTCGACCAGCATGTTGCCCAATCCCGCGATCACACCCTGATTCAGTAGCACTCCCTTGATATTGCCGCGCTTTGGAAGATGCCTACGCACAACATCACACAGATCAGGATTGAACGCATCTGGACCGAGGTCATCGTGCACTCGACTGGCTGCCACCCGCGAAAATCTTCGAGGATCAGTAATTGCTAAGAATCCTTGATCAAATTCAATTCCAAAGCGAATCCAACGATCATTAGACGATGCCCCGTACACCAACTCGTCAATCGGAGATCGTCCGTCAACGATGATTCGACCGGCCATGCCGAAATGAAGGTCAATCGACCCGTTCTCAAGATGAATGGTTAACAGTTTCCCGTGACGTGCAACTTCCCGCACCCGAGAACCAACCAAAGTCTGAATCGGTAGCGCATCCTTGACAACGATCGTGTCATCGGTCTGGAACGACCGAACCCGACGACCCACGATAGACAGAGCGGCCTGACGGTACATCTCAACTTCTAGAATTTCAGGCACATTCGTAGTTTGATGGATTTCAGCACATCATGCGTTATCCACGGCGGTGCGTGTCAGACTTCTGATGTGTCGTTCTTTCTAGGTGTTGTGGCTCTAGCAGTCTTTGGAATCCTTGCGTGGCTCGCGTTTCGAATTGAGCCGCATTGGTGCAGTAAAGATGGTCGCCGAATGATTGCTCGGGCTCAACGTATGCCCGAGCCCCAAAGTTCACCGACCTCATGGAGCGAGGTCCGAGTCTTTATCGATGACAATGATGTCATTTTGCGAACGCGCGGAAGACGAGCGGTTGGATTACGCGGCGAATACCGAGTGGTCGGCAAGAGTCCCTCTCCCCCGAAGAAACGAGAAATTTACATACTTCGTGGCGAGAAAGAAGTCTTCCTACGAATACCAAATGACAGCCGTGGTATTGCAACCCTTGAAGATTTGCTTGAACGAAATCGTTAGTCGATTGATTCAATGAAATGACGAATCGCTGGTCCAACTTGATCAAGTTCAATCAGGAAGGCGTCGTGACCATGCGGCGAATCGACTTCGACATATTCCGCGCGGACTCCATTAGCTGCCACCATGTCGCGGATTTGCAACTGTTGATACACCGGGTACAAAAAGTCACTCCAAATGCCCATTGTCAAAACCGGTGAACTAATTCGCGCCACCGCTGAATCAAGAGTGTTACGGCCTCGAGCAATGTCGTGTAGATCCATCGCTTTGCCGATAGTCATATAACTATTCGCATCAAAGCGGCTCACTAATTTGTCGCCGTGATATTCGAGATAGCGCTCAACTTCGAATTTCCCATCAAGTGACTTTGAGGTTGAAGTTCCACCAGTCATTTCACGTCCGAACCGATCGGTGAAAACGTTGTCACTTCTAAATGTCACTTGCGCAACCATGCGTGCAGTTGACAAGCCTTCATGAGGACCATCGCCGGGTGCGGCTTCGTAGTAATCACCACCGCGCCATTTGGGATCGTTAATGATCGCACGACGTCCAATGGATCCCCACGCAATCTGCTGCGCTGACGCTTGCACACACGTCGCGATTGGCACCACCGAGCGCACCCGTTCGGGAAACGTCACCGCCCATTCAAGAACTTGCATTCCACCCATGGATCCACCGATCACCGAGTGCCATACCGCCACACCTAGGTGATCGGCCAAACGAGCCTGCACGCGCACCATGTCGCGAATCGTGATCACTGGGAAACGAGAACCATAGGGTTGACCATCAGCAGGGTGCGCCGAGGCGGGACCCGTTGAACCTTGACATCCACCCAGCACGTTGGCGCACACCACAAACCACTGATTGGTGTCGATCGCTAGTCCCGGGCCAACAGCACTCTCCCACCAACCTGGGGCAAGGTGACCATCTTCGGCACGACCAGAGGCATGACTGTCTCCGGTCCAGGCATGACAAAGTAGGATCGCATTCGACGCATCGGCATTCAGTTGGCCCCACGTTTCGTAGGCCGCCACGATTCCCGACATCACTGTGCCGTTATCAAGCGCCAGTCGACGGTCACCGGGGTAAGTAAAGAACTTGCGTTGCCCAACGGGGTCGCCAACACGCCATGCGCCAGTCACCGGTAATGGTGTCCGTGATGCCATGATGAGCCCTTTCGTTCGCGTCGATCTCTCGTAGTAACGCTCATCAGGGAAGTTTCGTTGCCAGCTAGCGCTGACCACATCCCCTTTCGGACCCGAAGGCTCGATTGGGAGGCACCTTGGGGCTTCCGCCCAGGTTGCCGGGTCTGATTGCTCAGACCTCTCCTGATGAACAACGACAGGCTACCCAATCTTTGGCTCATAGCCACGGCAATTACTGTCTGCGGTACTGCTGTTCGTTCGCGATGTGCTCGGGCAGGCCCACCAAATCGGTGAACGCATCAAACGGAGCGATCTCTGACAAATGCTCTCTCAGAGTTCCTGAGTCAGCCAATCGTTGGGCGGAACGGATCATCGCCTGAGTCGACGCCAACAAAAGCGACAAAGGCGAAACGATTAACCGAAACCCAAGGTCGGCCAATTCTGCTGGTGTCAATAACGGTGTCTTGCCCTTCTCAACCATGTTTGCAACGAGCGTGATATCTGGCAATGCATTGGCGATTATTTCCATCTCCGCCATGCTTTGTGGTGCTTCGACGAACAATGCATCGACCCCGCAATCGCGAGCCATCTTGGCGCGCTCAATCGCTTCACTCAACGAGACTGCCGCTCGCGCATCAGTACGCGCGGTGACATGCAAATGTTCGCGATGATCACACGCTGCTCGCAATTTCGCCAACCAATCTTCGCGTTCGACAACTTGCTTTCCGTCCATGTGTCCACAGCGTTTCGGCCACACTTGATCCTCCAAGAAAAGTCCGGCTGCTCCAGCTTGTTCCCACAGTTCAACTGTTCGGCGCACTGTCATTGGATCGCCATAACCCGTGTCCGCATCAACAACAAGATTGAGGTGAGGCACAGAGGCACACACGCGTTGTGCAACCTCAGCCATTTCAGTTTGTGTGAGATAGCCCACATCGGGACGACCGAGCAAGGTCCCCGACACGGCAAAACCTGACACAAATGCCGTTGAAAAGCCTGTTTGCTGAACGATCAGAGCCGATAAAGGATCCCACACTCCAGGCATCAATATCGACTCTTTGGCTTTCAGTCGACGTCGCAGGTCGTCGGATCGTTCGTGACCAGTCATGTTGCACTTCGATTCATGTTGCAGTTCCCAATTCATCCATTGCGAAGGCCTTCAGTCGCTTGTAGTCAACCTTGCCATTAGGAGCTCGTCCGATCGTGTCAATCACGACGATATGACGCGGGGCCTTATAAGCAGCCAGTGACTTCTTCACATGTTCATTCAGTTCCGACAGAGTTGGCGAGTGGCCTGGTTCGGCCTCGACAACTCCACAAATTGTTTCACCAAAGCGAGTGTCGGGAATACCCACAGCAACGGCATCGCGCACACTGTGGTGACGTTTCAAGACCTCTTCCACTTCTTCTGGGAAAACCTTTTCACCACCTGTGTTGATACATACCGAACCTCGGCCCAATAACACCAATGTTCCGTCCGCCAAAATCTCAGCCCAGTCTCCCGGCACCGACCAACGAGAGCCCTCAAACGTACGGAATGTCTGTGCCGATTTTGCTTCATCTTTGTAATAGCCCATGGGAATGTTTCCGCCCACTGCTACAAGACCTCGCTCGCCACTACCTGGCACAACTCGGGCTCCTTCTTCGGTGAATACTGCACACGTCGGGCCCAGCGCAAATTTTGCTGTTTCTGATGCTGCGCCCGCAGCACTCACTGAACCTCCCATACCAACGGCTTCAGATGATCCGAATGAATCGAACAAAATAACTTGCGGAATGTACGTCAAGAGACCCTGCTTATTCTCTTGACTCCACATCACGCCCGAAGAAGAAATCATCATCAAACTTGACAGATCAAAGCGATTCGGATTGGCCGTGAGTTCATCCAACATCGGTCCGGCAAAAGCTTGACCAACGATGATGAGCGTCTGTACTCGACGACGTTCAATTTCACCTAGCAGTTCTCCGACATCAAAGGTGCGACTTGGCAGCGTGACCACGCAACCGCCCAGATTCATGGCCAGCAAACTAGAGAATTGACCTGTCCCATGCATTAATGGACACGCTGACAACAAAACATTTCCGTAATCGCCAGGCTGCATCCGCTCAATGATTTCCTCTATTGATGCAGCGGGAGGAATTCCGAGGACTGCATTTCCACCGAGACCCAAAACATGAAACAGGTCGTATTGACGCCACATCACACCTTTGGGCATCCCGGTGGTTCCGCCGGTGTAGAGAAACATCAAGTCATTTTCGCTGCGACCCCACGGGCCACGCACCGACTCGGCAATTCCTTGACTCACCAAAGATTCGTAATCGGTCGCCCAAGCGGGAACCGCATGAGTTCCATCGGCGACGCAATACCAACGTTTCACTTTGGGCAGGTTGCCACGGATTGATTCAACGAGTGGGACAAACGCCGCATGAAACACGACAGCCTCAGCATCAGAATTGTCGAAGAGGTATGTCACCTCTTCGGGTCCGTAGCGATAATTGGTATTGGCAGGCACCAAGCCACCCTTGAATGCGGCGATGTACGTTTCTAAGTATTCGGGACAGTTATAGAGATATGCCGCAACCTTTGACTGATGGGTCAAACCGACCGCCAACATATCGGCGGCTAAGGCATTTGTCCGAACGTCAAATTGCCCCCATGTAATGATCCGGTCACCTTGTATTTGACAAGGGTGTTCCGGAATACGTGCGGCAATTCCCTCATACAGATCAGCAAAATTCCAGTTCGACATAGATCCCCCTCAAGATCAACTCTTGGACTTACAGAGCCTGAGGTAACCGTATATCAATGCGCATTGAGCATGATCACTTAGGGAGCGCCAGCACTCTTTCGCCGAGAATATTGCGCATCACATTGGAGGTTCCACCCATGATCGTGTAGCCGGGAGCATAGGCAAAACCCTGCGAGGTCTGATCCCACAAAGTTGCCTCGGGCCCGAGCGTTTGCATCACAAACTGCGCCACGTCCCACTCATGTTCGGTACAGAAACACTTTGTTGCCGCCGAAAAGCCAGCTGGGGCTTGGCGTAAAACTTCACGAATCACCAAGATTCGCCCAATGTGATATTTCATTTCCAGGCGAGCGATTTCTTGCCGAACTCGCGGGTCAGAAGTATCGGCGCGTTCGCGGGCGATGACATACAAGGCATAGTTTGAAACCAAGCGGTCAATGCCACCTCGTTCGTGTTCAAGTTGGCGCATCGTTTGCTTGAATGCATTTCCTTCAACACCAACGAGGTTGATGATCGGAACTCGAACATCAGTAAAGAACACTTCGCAGAAATGTCGGTTGGTCGTCATGTCCTTAATGGGACGAACTTCAATACCTGGCGTGTTCATCGGCACAATGATCTCGCTGATACCAGCGTGCGGCGGTCCGTCAGTTGACGTACGACAGATCAGATAGCAGTAGTCGGCCACTTCGCCGAAGCTGGTCCAAATTTTCTGACCGTTAATCACCCAGTCGTCGCCATCACGTACCGCTTGGGTTTTCAATGACGCCAAGTCTGATCCGGCATTAGGTTCAGACATACCGATACACCATGTCGATTCACCGGTCAGAATCTGCGGAAGGAACTCTGCTTGCTGATCCTCGCGTCCGTAAGTAATCAACGTTGGGCCCATCTGACGATCAGCAAACCACATCGAACCAATCGGTGCCCCAGCTTTGATGAGTTCTTCACCAATGATCAGACGGTCAATGGCTGGACGACCACCACCACCGAATTCAGTTGGCCAGGTGAGCCCAATCCAACCTTTAGCACCTAGTTCAAGGGCGAACTCTTTTGACCAACCATTGATCCACGAATCATTCGCTCTCCCGTACGTCGTCACTGCGTGGGCCGCCAGTTCACGAGCCTCGGTGCGCAGCGCTTCTTGTTCTGGTGTCCAGGTGAAATCCATCAGTCGTCCTTTGTCCTGTCCTATTTTGCCTCGCCCAAGTCCCCAATGCCCGATTTAGAGCCCAAAGACTCCTGACCGTGGACCGACTTCAGTCACAAACCAGTATCTCGCGGGTGACAAGATGATCATCTCTACCCGATGATTGAACAGTGAGGACAAAAGTGAATAACACACCGCTCAAGTCTCACTACCCATTGTCAACAGAGACCATCAATGATTTCAATAAACGAGGTCATTGCGTTGTACGAAACCTTGCACGCCACGAAGAAATCGCCACCTATAAAAACGCCATCGATGAAGCCACGATGGAACGTCGTTGGGATAAACGACCACTTGAAGAACGAGACACGTACGGCAAGGCCTTTATTCAGTCCGCTGCGCTATGCAATCACAGTGACAAAGTAAATGAGTTCGTCTTTGCTCAACGCTTCGCACGCGTGGCCGCTGAATTACGCGGAGTTGACGGCGTGCGTCTTTACCACGACCAAGCCCTGTACAAAGAACCTGGTGGCGGATTTACCCCGTGGCATCAAGATCAGGTGTACTGGCCACTCAATACCGATCGCACGATCACCATGTGGATGCCGACTATTGACGTTCCATCTGAAATCGGTGGCGTGGTGTTCGCTAACGAATCTTGGCGCGACGGAAACCTGGGCGAAGAGGTCATTGGTGACGCCTCACAAGCTTTCTTTGACAACTTGATTGAAGAACGCGGATATTCGCTTGAATCGTACGGCCCCTTTATGGCTGGCGATGCAACCTTCCACTTGGGTTGGACACTGCACAGCGCACCCGCCAACAACACCGATGTCATGCGTTCAGTCATGACGATCATCTATTTCGCCGACGGAACCACCGTGGGTGAAACTAATCATCCCGCACGCGATCTTGACTTAGCTCTGTGGCTCGGCGACGCCAAACCCGGATCACCAGCCGACTCTTCGTCCAATCCCCTTTTGTGGCATCGATCATGGGAAGCAGTGACAAGTCAGTGACAACAACAACGCGAACCGCATTTCATCTGCTAGCCAAACCCACCGGCGCTATTTGTAATCTTGATTGCACTTACTGCTTCTTTTTGTCTAAAGACGCTCTCTATCCCGGCGACCGCATGCGTATGTCAACAGAAACTCTTGAGTCGTATCTCATGCAGCTACTGGCAAGCCAACCAGATGGTCCCGTTTCAATTGCCTGGCAAGGCGGGGAACCCACGCTCATGGGACTTGACTTCTACAAGCAAGCCATTGGTTTGATCAATCAGTACGCACGTCCAACCCAGATCATCGAGCACACCATGCAAACCAATGGGACTCTGCTCGATGAAGATTGGGCGAAGTTTCTCAAACAGAACTCCGTACTTGTCGGGTTGTCCATAGACGGACCCCAAGCCATGCATGATCAGTATCGAGTATGGAAAGACGGTCGCGGTAGTTATGACGATGTTGTCAAAGCATGGGAACTACTTGAGCGACATCACGTAGACACCAATATCTTGTGCTCACTGAGCGCCGCGAATGCCGATCATCCCACCGAGGTCTACCAATTCTTTCGAGATGAACTTGGCGCCAAGCACATTCAATTCATCCCGATCGTCGAACGATCTACACCAGTTGACCTAGAGATCGCCGAAAAAGGTTGGAGTGAAAAGCCAGGAAGACGCCGCATCTTGTACACGCAACAGGGCAACTTAGTGACAAGTCGATCGATCACCGGAAAACAATATGGCGATTTTTTGAGCGCAGTCTTTGATGAATGGCTGACCCACGATGTCGGCGAAGTGTTTATTCAAATCTTTGATGTCACTCTTGGCGCCCATGTCGGCATGTACAGCTTGTGCGTTCATGCTCCAACGTGCGGATCGGCACTGGCCCTTGAACACAACGGCGATATGTACTCATGCGATCACTTCGTTGAGCCTGATTACAAACTCGGCAATATCCATCAGACACCCATGATTGAGTTAGTGACTTCGCCACAACAAGTTCAGTTTGGGCGAAACAAACAATCATTATTGCCACCTATATGCCAAGAATGTGATGTGCGTTTTGCCTGCAACGGAGGCTGTCCAAAAGACCGCTTTATTGAGACCCCTCATGGCGAACCTGGACTGAATTATCTATGTGAAGGATTCCAAACCTTTTTCCGTCATGTTGATGCTCCGATGAAGAGAATGGCCGAACTGATTAGCCAGGGTCGTTTCGCCGACGAGATCATGTCAGACGGCTGAACAGCACTATTGTCACGTGGGTACTTGCTCTAGGGGGAACAATGCCAATTAGCCATCACGAGGCCATCGCGCAACTCACCGCACCTGGGTCGGCTTTTGAAACTCACCGAATTTCTGTGGGCGGCGTTGAAGTGACAGCATTCAAAAATGCTCCCAATAATTTGCGCGAAGTTTTTGAGTTGTCACGCTCCCGTGGAGAAACGATTTTTCTTGTCTACGAAGATGAGCGTTGGACATTCACTCAAACCATGAGCCATGTTGATGCGATCGCCGCAATGTTGGTGAACAAGTACGGCATCAAGAAGGGTGATCGAGTTGCCATCGCAATGCGCAACTACCCCGAATGGGTGATGTCATTCGCCGCCATCTTGTCAATTGGAGCAATTTCAGTTTCTTTCAACGCCTGGTGGACCGAAGATGAAAATGACTTTGCTCTCGAAGATTGCGGAGCAAAGGTTCTGCTGTGCGATGACGAGCGTGCCGAACGTTCAACAGCGTCGCTGAAGCGTTTGGGTATTCAAGGAGTCGTATGTCGATCAAAGCAGCCCTTACCTGCCGGGTTTGATCGTTGGGAAGACTCAATCATGCTTGGCGAAACAATGCCCTACGTCGAAATTGCACCAGACGACGACGCCACCATTTTGTACACCAGCGGAACAACTGGTCGACCCAAAGGCGCGGTCAGCACTCACCGTTCAATCATTCAAGCTCTTATGGCTTTCTCATGCCGAACAGCCATTACCAATGTTCGCTATCCAAAAGATCCCAAAGACGCTGACAGCGCACCAAGCTTGGTTCCCGCGTTTATTTTGGTCGTACCTCTTTTCCATGTCACCGGATGCATCCCAGTCATGATGAGCTGTTTCGTTGGGGGTCTCAAACTAGTGATCATGTACAAGTGGGAACCCGAGAGGGCTCTGCAACTCATTGAGCGCGAACAGATCACCAACTTCGTGGGCGTTCCCACTCAATCGTGGGATCTTTTGGAATGTCCGAATTTTTCCAAGTATGACGTCTCAAGTTTGAGCAATGTTGGAGGCGGCGGAGCACCAGCACCACCCGAACTAGTGAAGCGAGTCGCAAGTAATTTCAAGAAGGGTCAGCCCGGTATCGGATACGGCATGACCGAGACCAATGCTTATGGTCCACAAAACACTGGAGCTGATTACATCTCTCATCCCACATCAACTGGCCGCGGGGTCCCCATTCTTGAAATCGAAACCCGAGACGCCGATGGACGACGTTTAGGACCAGACGACATAGGTGAAATTTGGTTCAAGGGCCCACATCTCATTCGGGGGTACTGGAATCGGCCCGAAGCTACGGCCGAAACAATCGTGAATGGTTGGCTGCGTTCTGGTGACCTCGGAAAGATTGATGAAGAAGGGTTCGTATATGTACTTGATCGAGCCAAAGACATGGTGTTACGTGCTGGCGAAAACATCTACAGCGCCGAAGTTGAGGCATCTATTTACGAACTCACGCAAATTCATGAATGCGCAGTATTCGGACTTCCCCACGAACGACTCGGCGAAGAAGTTGCCTGTGCCATCATGCTCAAACCTGGCATGACCTTGAACGCCGACGAGGTGCGGGCTCACGTTGCAAAGAATTTGGCTGGATTCAAGGTGCCGAGTCGGATCGCCTTTGTTCTTGAACCTTTACCCCGCAATGCGTCAGGAAAGATTCTGAAGCGCGAATTACGAGACAACTTTCCGACAGAGTGACCCTGCTTGTGGCATAATTTCGTTGTGAAGCACGAGCACCCACATGTCCATGGCCCCGATTGCGGTCACGCCGCAATTCCCCATGACGATCATTTGGATTACGTGCACGATGGGCATCTACATCACCAACACGATGACCATTGGGACGAGTGCACAGTCGACGGTTGTGTCGAGCACGCCCAACACGAGCACCAACACGGTCCCAATTGTGGCCATGTCGCAGTTCCTCACGGCGACCATGTTGACTACCTACACGATGGTCACTTACACGCCGCCCACGGCGACCACTGGGACGAACACTAACCCTGTGCTTCTGGTGTCGTTTTAGTTGGCTATACCGAAAAAAATGACACCAGAATCACAGCTGTTTTTGAGTTAGTGGTGGTGGTCGTGGTGATGTTCGGTCACCACGAGCTGATCGCCCACTTTGGTAAGTCCGATACCAAATGTTTCCAGCAAGTTCTCGGGTGTCATCACCACATTGGGCGGACCATCAGCGATCACCCGGCCAGCCAAAAGCATCACCCGATCACACATTGAAGCTTCCCCGACGTCGTGCGTAGCAGTAACGATTGCTGCTCCACGAGAACGTTCAAAACTAAGTGCATCGATATACGCCGCACGACCTGGAACATCTAAACCAGCAGTCGGCTCATCAAGTAACAGAAGATCTGACCGGCGCGCAAGAACTTGTGCCAAATACACCCGTTGTTGTTGCCCGCCAGACAAATCACGCAAGGGAAGATCCGCTAAATCGGCGACTTTCAAAATTTCCATTGACTCGCGAACAATGACATCATC
>ERZ888423.2634-NODE-2634-length-13029-cov-14.126484_pt1 | contig 13029 bp, 17 predicted proteins | sample MGYA00520523_ERZ888423 | MGnify/ENA primary metagenome ERZ888423 (study PRJEB32303, sample SAMEA104408611) | aquatic metagenome | biome: Brackish water; feature: Pelagic; material: water | place: Baltic Sea | collected 2014-06-08T10:24:00 | depth 30,27 m ...
CAACTAATTCTACTAGTGTATTTCCTTTTTTGGGGATGGGTTTAGCCTTTGGGGCAAAGGCACTATAGGTAGACAATAGTTACTATTTGGTAAATAGAAAGAGTGTCTTTCTCATAAGCGGGTGGCCTTGAGTCACATATGAAAGAGTAAGACTTTTTATTCTTACTCACAATTGCATACATGTTATTTTTACATTTTCTTTTGGAAGGGAATTTCGGGTCTTCAATATCAATAAGAGCTATTAGAGACTCTTTCGGTAAAACCGCTGTGATTTCTCCCTCGGTATCAAATACCTTCGTAGTCTTGTCAATTCTGACATACAAAGGCTGAGCATCGAACCCAATTTCTATCAGTTCGCCTACTTCTTTCTTAGCGTCTGATGACGTGTGAGCAACCACTTCTTTCCATTGGGAACGTTTTATAATATTAACGTTCTGTTGGAAATTAGGGTCGATGACTTCTGGGTGAACACCTAAGAATTTGGCTATTTTCATAGTAGCCTTTTCGTTAAGGGGACAGTGGCCATTAAGATACTGAGAAAAAGCTCCTTGTGTAATTCCCAGTTGCTCAGCAGCTGTCTGCTGAGTGATATCAAGAATTCGTTTCTTTTCGTTCCAAACTTTCTTGAGGTTTGAAGTCTTAACATCATTTGTTATCGGCTTCGGTACGGTCTGCATACATGCTCCGTTAAACAATAATCCTTACTGCGTAGTATTAATTATAAAACTTATATAGTCTTTGCGTGAAAGGCTATATTTTTGGATATTAGCTACGTTAATATCCTTTGTCCAATCTTTATTAGTAAATAATAAGACGCCTCCTGAGTAACCTACGGCTACTGCGACGTTTTGATTATACGAGTGAAACTTATCTAGCCAATTGATTTGGAGCTGAGATAATCCTAGATTAATGGGAGTGGATTCTCTTTTAGGTAATGATTTCAGCCACTTATATTCTATAAATAGAATACCCGAAGGGCCAGCATACAGAGTATCTGGGACCCCTCCGGTAAAAGTGTCATGAATCTTCCAGCGATAAACTTCAGCTGGAAGACTCTTATGAATAGCTCTGATAAAGCTATGCTCGTTCATTAATTAGCAGCAGTTATACAATTAGTGAGTATTATTAGTGCTTAAGTACAGCTCTTCTGTTTGCTTTTAAGTACAGCTCTTCTGCTTGCTTATAGTCGTTCTCGTTAGCAACAAAACCCATGTAGTCAGCGGCGATATTAACCCATGAACCCTTGTCATTTGACTGGATCTGCGGTTTAAACTTCCATATCGTGCTGAAACGGTCGCCGCCGCGCTCGAGGATCTTAGAGTTCCAGTTCTTCGATACGCGAAGCTTAGAGCCTGAGAAGTCCATAATGCATGGCGTGTTGCGTAACGCACCTGTCTCTTGGTCATAACATAGCAACAGGTGTTGATGGTTCTCTGACAAGTCAAAGGTCGCTTGGTCTTTCTCGGGCTGCTCTGCAATCCAGTTAACGGCCTCTTGTCGAGAGTCAAATGTCCCTTGCTTGCCACCGCCTGCTTCACGCTTGCGCCAGATTACATACTCAACGCGGAAGTTAACTGAGATAACGTAGACCTCATCATGCAATTCTTTAGATAAAACATTTAAGAATTGTCCTGGCTGAGCGCCTTCGATGTAATTAGCGTGGTGCTTGTCGACCTCGTCATTCATCTTCTGGAGAAGCTTGATGCGGGGTATTTCAATGTTGTCGCCAACATTCTCATTGCCGCGTCCGCCTTCTTTTAGGAAGTCGGGTGTAGCGTTGGTCGCTGCGAGGAATGAAGGTGCTGGCTTTGTTGTTGCTACTTCTGTGGTTTTAGCTGTCATAATTGATTACCTAATAATTGATTAAAGTGCTCTAACATTGAGTTTTCGGATGGTCCTATCTGCTACGCCTGGAACATTGTCCCCTTGGCCCCTCAATTCTCTGTATGCAGTTGACGACATGCGCCGCTGCACAAGCGAGAAGTCGCCTGTAGATGTGATGTACTGATACAACTCATCCCAGTCCTGTACTTCAGGTACAACTTCTTCACTTATGGAGATCGTGGCTGTGTCGTTAGCCGTGCGTGACAAGCCCTGATCGTCCAATTTGGTCATAAGCTGCCAATCCAATTCAGATTGTTCAGCTTTGAGTGCTTTTTCCTGCTTAGAAAGATCTGCTAGTTTGTGGCGAATATCTAAGCGTGCATTGATTAAGTCATTAATGGTCATTTGGTCCGTCCTTATGGAGTTTGTTTAAGATAAGTAATAGGTCATCCATCTTGCTTACTTTGTGAGACAGCTTGTCGTAGACGTCGGGCTCCCACGTATCCTTGGCGGCTATGTGGATTACTTCTGTCTTCTTAGTCTGCCCTGCGCGATAGATGCGTCGATTGAACTGTTGGTAATGTTCTGCGTTGTAAGTAGGTGAAGCCCAGATTACTGCTGTCGCTTTAGTCATTGTGAGACCGTGGCCAGCAGACTGTGGGTGGGCAAAGACGACTTGCAGCTGACCGGCTTGTAACCTGTCTACTATTTCTCCGCGTTTGTGGGCGGGTGTGTCGCCGTCGATAACTGCGTATTTAATTTTGCGTTTGTCGGCTAGCTCGGTAAGTGCCTTGCGCTCATGTTTCCAGTTGAAGGCAACTAACGACTGCTTTCTCGCCTCGACTAGATCAATGACTAACTCATACCGTTCTGTGTGTATTTTCTGAGGCTCACCGTTCTCGTCATAAATAGCGCCAGTACACAGCTGTAGAAGCTTTTTAACTTTGGCACCGGCGTTAACGGCATTGATTGTTGCTGCACCGGTGTACAACACGTTGTCTTGGGCAAGTGTCTCGTAAGCCTGCCTGATTTGCGGAGGCAGCTCAGTGTGCAGGGTATGGAAACTCTGAGGGGGCATATCGATACAGTCTTCGAGAGAGTAGCGAATGTTAATGTCGCTAAGTGCAGCGGCGACTATTTCTTCAGAGTCTTCTTTGTCGACCCACTCATTTGCAAAGCCATTGAAACGGGAGGTACAGACGTGGGAACGAAAAGAATAAAAGCGCCTACCTAACCGCTCGCCGTCGTCCATTAGGAATGTCGGGTGCCAAATGTCTAATATGGTGTTGCTGTTAGGCGTACCGGACATAGCAACGCGGAAGTTAAAGGTTTGTATAAGCTTTGCTAAAGCTTTGCTGCGCTGAGAATCTTTGTTCTTAAAGGCTGTAAACTCGTCGATGCAAATTGTGTTAAAGCTGGATAGCAGCTGCTTATTCTTAAGGAGCCACTTAACAGCGTCGTGATTAGTAATAACAACCTGAGCGTCAGACTTAAACGCTTTGTCACGATTTTTGGCATAGGCTATTGAGTAAGATAGATCTGGGGAGAACTTATCAATGTCGTCTCCCCAGCTCGCTTGTAGTATAGAAAGCGGGGCGAGAACTAACATCTTGCCGCCGCGCACAGCAAAAGCATCGATAACGGATCTGGTTTTGCCAGTTCCTGGGTCGGATGTGATGAGACTACGTGGGTGAGCGAGTATGTGCTCTGTAGTCTTTTTTTGATGCGCGAATGCTTCCATACCAGATCCATCTTTTCGGACCATAATATTAGCATTACTAATACTAGTGGGCAAGAAAAATGACTGGTTTTGAACTTGACCAGCAATAGCCGCAGGTTGAACACCCGCTTGTCTTACCAAGTTGTTCTGGGCAAACGAGTTCATCGTTCTGTACCTCTTGTTTGTTGTAATCGGTAAAGTGTTTAAGTGATTTGTCATAAGTACCTTGTATTACTCGCGCCCTGAATTGAGTGTCCATGTCGTCACTGAAACGAACTTGGAAGCGGTCTGGGTAGAGTTGATTAAGTCCTGCGAGGCGCTTACCGATAGGGGAGTCGTGCCGATGGTGTGTATAACCAAAGACACGTAACCCTTGATGCTTGATAAGTGCCGATTGCCAAGCTGATACATACTTCACGCTGAAGAAGTCGCCGAGTACGTGCAGTCGTACAACGAAACCGTCTGCATTTTTCTTCTGAGAGGCCACAGCTTGTATGCTTTGGGAGAGTTTCTTGAAGAAAGCGGGGTCAGTATGGTCGTGGCGCTTGGCAAACGGCATGTTGTTACCGTAGCAGATGGTGTATTGCGCACACGATGTAGTGCAACTGTGTCTTTCTTCAAGGGTCAAAGCATACATTGGCATGTGCTGCCATTTCTTAATGGCTACTTTGCCGCCGAGCTTTTTGTTGTGGGAAGCAGGCTTGAGCATGTTGTCGTCAGGCGCTGATATAGATTTAAGGTATCTAGTACGGTGAGTACGGTCAGTTGTTATTAGGTCGCTCGCTGTCAATGTCATTTAATAATTGCTCCTTGGCATCGCCAAACACTTGCTTGCCGTTAGCATCAAAGATCTTAAGTTGGCTAGGTTTGATTTTATAAGTAGACCAATACATGGCTTCGGGCGGGTCTGTATGAAGCTCGTAGCGATAGGTAATGTCTTGGTAAGTAAAAAACATTTGAGGGTGACGTTTAGGCACTACGGCTGAATCTCCTGCCATCCGAAACTGAAGTAAGGGAATTTAACGCGCTTGGCAAAGCCAAGGCGCTCGTGCGTCATTGTGCGTTTCATGACAAACAATACGATTGATACGAGCATGCCGCCGAACATAGCTGCCATCATGCCGGAGTATGTGCCGGCGAAAGACCAGAGCAAAAAGCCGGTGATAGCTATGTCAAAGAAGATGTCGTAAGAAATAACTTTACGAATACCGAACTTGAAAATAAGAAAAAGCATACCGAGGGCAGCAATTAATCCGGTGATAAACATGGTTGATCCTCCGTGGTTTCAATGGGTGAATGTGTTTCTATCCATACTCGAGCGCCACAAGACAAGGGTTTATCGGGTGAGTACACGACACGAGATGATCCATGAATAACAACGTCATGGCAGATAATGTTTGATTTAGAAGTTTTAACAGTCAGTGGTGGTAGGTTGTGATTGTTCTTGAGGTTGCTGCGGATGTTGTGCTGGTTGACATGTATCCGCTTGATGTTGGTGTTGTTCAGTAGCATTGCGGTCTCCTTGACGTTGATGTTTGATCGCGTAATAAATAGATAAGACTTCGATAACATTAATTACGCGTAAGATTAGCTGGGTCATCATGGGTCATTAATCACTCCGAATGATTTGTGTCGCAAGAAATATTAGGCCGAACGCAAGTAAGCCTATGAATGCAAGGCTTACTGCGTGGCTAAATAATGAAAGCCCGATGGCTATAAATAATAAGGAGATAATTGATAATTGAATTTTTTTAATGAGTGGTATGATCATAATTTTCCCTAACTTTGTCCTCTGCCGTTGACGTGAAGTAGTGTGTGAACTGAGATGAAATGAAGCGGCCTAAATAGTCATAGTCCTCTTCAATTACTGCGGTCATTAAGTCAGATTCTATTTTTATAATTCTGTCTGCAGGTGCGTAAGCCGAGAACCCTTCGTAACCCCAAGCTTCCCAAAAGTTATCGGGGTCTCTGACGAGCTTCTCGAACTCGGTTTGTAAATTTTCTTTATACTCAGCAGTTGTTTCATACATGTCCCAGTGCTTCTCCCACTCAGACTGCAAGTAATCGTGACGCGCTTCTGCTGCTAATACTGGATCTTCGATCATGCTACCCCCCACCTGCATGGCGCAGGCTCATCTTCAGTTGGATTTTTATAACTACACCAGCGACAGGCACTTTCACTTGGTTTAGGAGGAAAGTCTTTCGCGGTAGTCATGGTGATGGCGCGTTTATAGATTCCAGGAAGGAAAGCTAACGCGTCGTTGCGAGAGAAATCTTTGATAGTCGTTTCGCCTTTATCGAGATACCACAGCTCGGTTCTTGCGTGCTCGAGGTGCGGGTATCGTAAGAATGTTGCTATGGCATACAGCAGAGCTTGCTGCCCGTGAGGTATCTCGTTCCCCCACTTCTTGCCGGTCTTGTAGTCAATAACTCTGGCTGAGGTTTCATCTTCATTGACCAAAGCATCGAGTTTGATGCGGGCCCAAGTGTCCCCAACAAGCCAGCCGGTAGGTGCCCAGTCGAGGGTAAAGCCCCATTCGCCTTCGAGCTCTACTTTGGCTTCGATGAATAACTCGCGTAGCTTTTCGAACTGGGGTTTAAATTTGACAAGTGTGTCTGGGAATTCACCAAGGGTGCCGTTAACGTAATCCTCTGCTTGCTGGTGTATCTGCGTGCCTCTTTCAGCTGCAGGTCCGCTTGGCTCCGAGACCTTCTTAACCTTTTGGATATAGACACGATAAGGGCATTGCTCGAAAGTCTTAAGAGAGGAATACGACCACGCACGAATGTCCCCTAAATCTGGTGCTTCTTCGATGTACTCTTTCAAGGGTTCAGTGCCAAATTCAATTTTCATGAAGACTCCAATAGTTTTTTATCTGTTTGCTCGGTGAAATAACGAGATATAAGTTCTTGCCGAGCAAGTTCTGAAAGTCGCCAATGAATCTGAGCGCCTCGAATAACATGTATTTCTCGACTTGCACCGTGAGGACGTTTACGTATTGTTTTGAGGCCATTCTTCATAGCCATTTTCTTAAACTGCAAGGGGCTCATTCTTGTTGTGTGAGTAGCGACTAAGGTGTTGTAGATAATCTGCATTGAGTCATAACTAATCATGCAGTAAGGATCTTTTGCCTTCGCTATCCAATACTTAATCGTTCGCTTAGCTGTCATATGCTCACCGGCCTTCATTACGTCAGTGACATCGATATCTAAGACATCAGTAAAGTACGCTAAGTCTCCCTGCCTGAAGGCTTGGAAGAACTCTTCAATATCTGTCAGGGAAACTTGGCGCATAAGCTCCTTCGCTTCGTTGACAATAGGCGTCTTAACCAAGCGATGACTGACTTTGAACGTCGATAAGTAACCGGCGAACACGGGCAGCTCTGATTCAATTTTGTCTAAGTTATCTATAACCTCTGGGTGTGCCTCGATGAGTGTGACTTCTTGCCGAGGGCCTATGTTGTAGCGCCTGTCAGTCTCTTCAATCTTTACTGCGTCTGCTCGGTTAGTAAGAAAGATAAAGTTAGTGTAGGAGGGCACTTCAATCTGATTAGACCGCATAGCCCTGATTGTCTGAGTAGGCTCAGTGATTTGATTTTTGAGTTTGTCTGCCATCTTCATCGTGCCTTGGGTAGCACTTGCCATGTGGAACTCATCCACAATCATGAAGATGGCTTGACGCATATAACTATTGAACTGCTCTTCTATAGACTGAATAGATTTCATTGGGACGTGATGTGACCCGAAGAGAGGCCGAAGTATGTGGCTATAAAATATGCCTTTACCCGTGCCTTGTACTCCGGTGAACACCCATGCTGTGCCTGTCTTCTCTCTAGTTTGAAAGACGTAAGCAAGCCAGTTAATGAAACGTTCAAACTCTTGGTCACCATTACCCAGTACGTGGTGAAGCAGTTTGTATATTAAGGGGGTCTTATCTTTTAGATTGATTGCATCACCGAACGTAAGGCTCGCGTCGACAGGAGCTGGGTGCATCATGTACTCGGTTCTTCGATAAAGATTAATCTTCATGGGCAACTGTTTAAGGTCAACCGTCGGCACCTTCTCGGTAGGGTTAAAATATATCTTCGCGTCCATAACTTGGTCAGGGAACAAAGCACCGTGAGTAGCCATGAAGCTTTCCATGCCAGTCTGTGAGCTAGGGCTAAGAGGGAAGGTGTCATCAAACTGTGATTTATTAGGATCAAACAACCCGTTGAAATAGGTGTCGGTATCAAAGTCTCGTAGGACTATGGGTAAAAGGGTCTTACCATTTACTTTGAAATAGTTTTCGAATATTTCGTGGATTGATGCAAAGAAATCAGGATCAGCTTTTTCAATTTCAAATATAGGTTCGCCTTTAAAGTTATACATATAACTGGGGCGCTCTAAGCTGAAGTAGTATGCAGCTGAGTTGCCAGAGTTTATGTTGCAGTTAACCCAAGGTAGATAAGTCTGATTGGCGATAGATATAGTCATGCGATCGGGGTTGCTGAGAACCTCTTCTGCTCTGTTGTTTACATTAACAGTTGAGATTTTCTCTTTACGGCGGCTGTAGCCGCGATCGGATCGGAGTTTGTTTTTAAACTCTATAGATTTGTTATGAACAATTTCAGGGCTGAGGTTGACTAACTGATCTAAAGCGAGCTCTTGCTTCTCTTTCTCAACTAAAACTATCCGCTCACTCGGAGAGGGAAAAGGGTCTACAGCACCGTTTTCAAATACAGGAGGGGCTATAAATATGAGCTTAGAGTTATCAGCAAGACTAGCGTCAAGCGGCCAAGTGAGGCTCTGGCCATTAACTGATAGCCCTATCTGGTCTGATAAAAGAGGCGTTTCAAAGTTTGTATTCTGAAGCCACAGCTTTTGTGTAGCAGGAGGCAGCGCATAGTTCAGCTTGAATATGATATGTAAGCTGAGCTTGTCACTTTTAAAGCCTAATGAACTGCTGGCTTGTGCTATGTAGGTCACTTCTTTTAGTGCTGGTGGCAGCTGGTTAATGATTACTTCCGCTAACCTAATAACATCTGCTTGGGTGTATGCCTTCTGACATATATGAGCAGGATGGTTTATGCCATCAAAGTCTAGTACTAGTAGCTGATTAAGATCCTGGCGTCGAACGCTACCGGCTCGGCTTCTATCAACTAGATCAATGGCGGGGTTTCCTTTTAATAGACAATGGCCAAGGTTAGCGTGGTGGTCTATTAAAGTGTATAGGCGTGCGATATCAACGTTATCGTATTTGTGAGACGTAACGTTCTTAACGAAAGGGTATGGCTTTGTAGTCAGACCCGATATAGTCTTCGAAAGAGTTGTGGAGCTAGACGCTTCGAGGAAAGTAACTTGCATATGTCACCTACCCCAGTTCATTATTTTTCTTTTTAGATAAAAATACTTCCTTCCTATCAATCCGTAGGTCTGAGTCAGCCTCAAAACACAGTCTTACGTTTCCTCTATCTACTTTATTGACAGTGATAGAACAGACAACATTTCCGTTGTTATCTGAAATAATTACTTCTTCATCTGTTTTTCGCGTTAATACTAATCTGGTCATTTTGAGTAAGCTCTGTCGTAACCGCCCTCGGCGGCGAGAGGGAGGTCTTTTGCCCAACTAGGTGCGATGCACATAGTGTCGATAATTTGTTGCAGGCGCTGCTCTGGATTTTCTTCAGGGGCTATGCAAACAATCTCATCGTGGACTGTGAGGCAGACTTTTATGTCCGCTATCTTAGAAAGGCGCAGGAGAGCGTCTGTGACAACAATCCTGCTTAGGGCTTGAACGACGTTTTCTGTAATCTTGCCGCCATATGTATAAGTAGTTTTATTACCAGAAGAGAACTGAAAACCATCGCGAGTGCTGGTTAGCCCTTCGTAGTACAGACACATAGAGTTGGGGAGTATGATCTTATTCTTCTCAGTTCTAAGCACGCTGTATGCGTTGTCAGCGCCTGAGAGCATATCGATTAAAAACTGACTGCAAACAGACCATAAGTGCGGTATGCGCCAGAATTTTGAACGGTAAGCATTTACAATCTGCCACGCTTTCTCGTCTTGAACGTCTACAACTGGTCCTGCTGCGCCAAGAGCAAGGGTGCTTTGGAATTTCTTCCAGCCCATGCCGTAGCCAAGACCCAGTACAGCCGTTTTTCCGACAAAGCGCTCAGTGGGATCATCGTCCTTATGTATCTCTCGGTCATAGATAGACGAAGCGAAGGCTGAATAGACATCAGTACCTGTTCGGAACTGCTCTAGTAAGTCATCTTGACCAGATAACCACGCAAGCATCCTCGCTTCTATATTGGATAAGTCTGCAACGTATAGATAGTGCCCTTTTGGAGAACGAAGACACTTTCTAAGTTCTGAGCCTCGAGGCATATTTTGAAAATTAAGTTTGTCAGAGCCGCCGTAGCGTCCTGTGTGGGCAGCGTAGTAACGAAGCGGTATGCCAATCTTATTGTCGGGATTAGCTGCGTCTAAGAAGCGCTTAGCTCGTGTCTCTTTAAGACGGGACTTAACTGCTGTCCTTCCATCCCATATATTATTGTGCTGCGGGTACATCTTAGCTAGCTGTTGGAAGCCGGCGTCGTTCTTACCCAGCGCGGGAATGTCTTTACCCGTAGTAGGCGACTTCTTAATGGGTACTATTAAGCCTAGCGTCTCCTCTATGTAGAGAGAGAACTTGGCGTTTGAGGATAGAACTTCTCGCGCTACACCTGAGTCTGATATAGCTTTTTCCGAGTTGGCTTTCTCCCCGTCCATGTAAATCGTTAAACGCTCACGGTCAAGGATCAAGTGTGGCTCGACAAACATGCGTATTGTTTGGTCGATTAGATCCATTTCAGACTGTGGTAGGTTGTCTTTTATTTCCTGATAGATAGCGTAGGTAAGTTCGCTGTCTTGTATGCAGTAGGAAGCGAGAGCTTCTTCAATCTCAGGAGGTAGGTCGTAGATACCTTTAGCCTTAGATAAGTCATCGCCTTTACGCTTTGATTCATCATCAGGGAATACTCTAATTGCGGTGTTCTTTAACGAAGACGAATGTCCAGGATAAATGCCACGCGCCATAGAGCTCGTATCTAGATAGTATTTGGGGGTGTAGCCGTAATGCTGAGCAAGGACTGCACCGTCAAATGCTGTGTTGTGGCACAGTAGAGAGGCTTCGTCCCAGTTGACCTGAGAGATAGCCTCTTCTATATCTGTTTCGCCATACCACTCAGCAGGTAAATCATCAAACTTCAAAGAAGCGCCCCAAACTTTAAATTCGGGGTCGTTGATGTACTGCATCGTAGTCATCTTAGTTAGAGATAGACGGACGTCAAAGTAAGTCTCGAAATCAAGAGTTACTAGCATAGCAACTCTCCTTAGTGGGTCAGGTTTCGATCTTTACTACTGGCGTTGTAAGAAAAACGAAGCTTGAGAGAATTTTCAGCGGCGCGTCTTCTGTCTGAATAAGTGTCTTCGGCGTCTTTAGCCATCTGACCGCGAGGTATTTTGCTGATAGTGCCGCCTGATGCTAAATAAGCTTTAATCTGAGCGGCTATTCTCTGGCGATCCTCGTCTTTCTCATCAATCTGTGAGCTAAAAGACCTCATTGCACAATGTCCTTTTGTGAGAACACATGTATGCCTGAGATCAATGGGTTAGTGGGAGAGAAGTGTATCCATGCAGCGCTGTTTCTAACTGCTACTTGTAGTAGCGACACAAACGCGAATGAGAAACCAAAGTCTATGAGGCTTTGGTGGAGATGGTAACTGTCTTCAGGGACGAGCAAAAAGTAGGTATCAACATCATCACTAATAATACTTAAAAGTGGGGTGTTGGGTAACAAGGACCAATCATGCGAGCTTACATGCCGTGAATTGGCATACATGATTTTAGCGAATGTTTTGCTAAAAGGGATGGTCGATGGAGTTATCTCTTGCTGCGTGTACTGAATAGACATTCGGCTCTATCCTCCTGAAGTCGGCTTCTAGTTCGGTGTATAGATTAGGCATCCTAGATTTGAGCCATACCGTCATAAACGAGTACAACTCAAACTGGTGCTGATCTTGGCGAAGCTGAGAATCCAGCTGTTCTGCGAGGGAAAGGTATTCTTGCGTTTCCATGCAACCTCCAAGGGTTATGATATTAGCGTTGCTAATAGTTGTGGTCAATAGTAAATATCAGTATTACTTATAAATAGATGAATATATTAATTGCATTAGTTTGTAGGGCTGCAAGTAATCAACTGACTGACCCAGAATTTCATGGGCAGTTGTCGTGCTGTTACCTGCTATAAGGTGAGCGGGCACTGACTTAACCGCTGCGTGCTCGATTGGGGTCAATAACCTCTCCTTACCGTCTTCTCGAGTCATAAATGGCTCGGTGCTTCGGCGCTTGGCATAGAACCTACCGATAGTACCTATTCGAGTTTCAGAGCCATTAAGTAGCTGACGCTTAGCGAAGCCTTTGCCTGCAGCTGCGTCGGTGATGGCTTTATCTTTAAGGTAAGTATGATCTTTCCATTCCTGTTCAGGCACGGGCTGCAAGATGCTTGATAAGAGGCGGTTAGACGCTTGTACAGGGTCAAGGGCCAAGGATTCAGGGGCAATACCTTCTGATATACCTACAAGCCAGTACCGTTTTCTATTCTCTAGAGAATCGGTGTAGGAAGAATCCAGGACTTGCTCGAACACCTTGTACCCCCGACGCTGCAATTCGCATCTGAGGAGTGTGTACATGGGCGAGTCTTGGGCCTCGGTTACATTCTCGCTGATCACGATAGCGGGGTTAGCCATCTTGAGAGCGTTATAGACACCAAAGAGGGCAGTGCCGCTGTGTTCTTCTGACGAAAGGTTGTGCTTGACCTTACCTGCTTTGCTGAAGCCGGCGCAGGGCATAGAGAAGCTGAGGATATCTACCTTCTTGTAATAGATGTCTTCTATCTCTTCGACAGTGCCTGATAACATAACCGTGTCGTCATTGATCGAGAGACAATTGCCAAGGGCTGACTCGCTGTACTTAACCTCGGCCTCGGCAATCCATGCCGTGTTGCACGTAATATCCTGGTCAGTCACCGCTTGGTGGATGGCCTCGTGAGAGATGCCGCCGCCCGTAAACATCGAGGCTGTGGTCAACTGTTTAGTTTCGATGTTAAGTGCCAAGCGCTTCTCTCGCTCGTCTTTGGCTTGGTCTTCGTGGTTGTGTTTCATGAGTATGTTGCCATCGGCATACATGACTACAACGCGAGTGCCAGCGGGAAATACTTCTTGGATATCTTTATTGTGCAAGTCGATGATAGGACGTGACTTACCATTGCGACTGCTGTTGGTGACTTTGCGGGTAGAGTTAGCATCTTTAAAGATGACAACTTCTTTGTTTTCTTTGTTGAAGGCAACGCCAATTGGGGTGCCTACTGTAAAGCCGGATCGGGTAAGGGCTTCGCCTTCAATCCAGACGCGTGTACTACGGGCTGTTTGTTTCGAGGTCGTGTAGCTTACATGCTTCAT
>ERZ888423.2635-NODE-2635-length-13029-cov-7.162402_pt1 | contig 13029 bp, 15 predicted proteins | sample MGYA00520523_ERZ888423 | MGnify/ENA primary metagenome ERZ888423 (study PRJEB32303, sample SAMEA104408611) | aquatic metagenome | biome: Brackish water; feature: Pelagic; material: water | place: Baltic Sea | collected 2014-06-08T10:24:00 | depth 30,27 m ...
TTTACTCATAAGTTTCTCCAGTATTGCGAAAGAAGTTTTCGCTCCAAAATGCTTTATCATCAATCCAAATGTCGTAGTGTGGTTTGTTGCCTACATCAAGCTCGTGATATTTTGCTCCCCACTTAGTCAGTTGTTCTTGGGTTAACACAGTGTAGTCAATACCACTTGTAATGCCTCGGGCGGTCATATACTTAATAGTATGTCCTGCATCATACAATGCATTTACTTTTGCAATACGCTCGGGCATCGGAATATGATTAGCATAGTCTTTTTTACCATTAGGTAAAATAACTTCTTTACAAATAGTACCGTCGATATCTATAATATATTTCATTTTTCAGCTAATTGCCTTTCTAATTCTTCTATTTGCTTTTCTAATTGTTCGATGTAAAGAGATACTGCCCAATCAAAAGAATCTAGACAGGCAAATTTGTGAATATCACCCGCACGATTTCGTAATATGCGAACCATACCAATAGGATTAAGCATAGGAGATAGCTCAGGATAAATCTTATCATTTACGTCATGCTCGTTTTCTTCTTTTTCAAAGCCATGTGTATTAATCACAGATTTCATAATTTTTCCTCGTCCTTAACAATATAATACAATACTAATAACTTGTCAAGTTGTTTCTTTACAGTAGGATGATTTTTAGCTAAACGTTCAATATCTTGCCAATCTCTATAACTAAACAGGTTTCCTTGAGCACGTTGTACAGAATCAGGATCGCCACCTATAATCCAACGTGGTATGCTATTATGTGGCGGATCTCTATAATGTGCATAAACTACACCGTTTGCGTTTTCGTATATCAATGCTTCTCCAGGGATCATCTTAGACAACAGATGATCCCGATGTACGGCGTTTAATATCATTGTGATTAAACTCTGCCCAATACAACTCAAATGCAACACCGTCTTCAATACCTTCAAACTGATGGATCTTGCCTGGCTTCACTTGTGTAAAGTCGCCTGCTTCGAGAATAGTTTCGTCAACTAGTCCTTGATCATCTTGCCATACACGCACAAGCATCTTGCCTGACTCAACAAAGAATCCGTTCCATTTAAATTCGTGTTCATGTTCTGAACATTTGTATCCTGCTTTGAATTCAATACGGTGAAACTCTAGTACCCCATTTGCGTGAATCAACTCGGTGTTACCCCAAACTTTTCCTGCTTTAACTCCCATTGTGTTCTCCTTTATAATAATTTTCCAAAGTCGATAATTTCGCTTTGTCTGTTTATGTCTTTAACAAAATAAGCACACAGAGGATTGGGCTTATTTTCTAACGGTATGCACAATAATTGTCCACTGCGCATTTTTGGAAAATACCATTTTACATCATTGTAAAAATTAATAATTTCTATTTTAGCATAACCGGGCATTGTGCCTGTTAACGGATTAAAGACAAATGCTTCAAAGCCCCTGTCATTTAAACTAGTTAACGGTAGTACTTCTAAATCGCTGCCAGCGTCACTACATCCTACTGCTATGCACCAATCCAATGGCATGGTAATCTCTTTACCATTTAAACTTAATATAATAGCAGGACTATTAAAACTTTCTAAGAAGATTAAAGGATTAAAAAAGAAATCAGGGTCTGCTGGGTTACTATTGTCTAATACTGCAAATCTTATAGTTTCTTCTACTTGGTCAGGTAGATGATTTAATGAATACGGATTGTTTTCTAATGTTAATATTTTCATTTTTTATTTTTAATTCCAATCAACTTTTTCTATTGTAAATGGGTATTCTGCCTCTTTATAAAACTTTTTACGTTCTGTTAAGTGACGCTTCGCAAATTTACATGTTGATGTAATGTCCCATATTTGTACGAAGTCTTTGTCTTTTGCCTTTCGAACACCTCTGCCTATACTTTGAATAACTCTAACAAAACTTTTTCCTGGTTCAATAAGTACTAGATTAAAAATACGAGGAATATTAAGACCTACTGCTGCAACTCCGTAGGTTGCAATAATAACTTCGTTTGTTCCTTCTCGGATTGTATCGTACGTTTCTTTTCTATCTTTTACTTTAATAGAACCACTAATAAAGGTACTATTTGGAATAAGTTCTGCTAACATTTCTCCTGCACTAATTCTATCTACTAGGATTAACGTATTGCCTGAATTTTTTATTGTGTTTAATAACTTGCCGATATATTCTATTCTATTTGTATCAGTTGTTAGATATTTTAATTCTTCTTGATAGCCACGGTGTGCTACAACATCAATTAACTGAACTACGTTAACGTGACATTGAGATAGCACACCTTTGTCCTGCAATTCCTTTGCTGTAATACTTCCGATTACTGGCCCTAGACTAGCGTGAATACTTTCAAACTCAAACTTCTCTTTAGGTACAGTACCAGTTAGTCCCCAACGAATTGGAGCGTTCTTCAAGTTACGTGTGAGTAAGTTCTTTAGTACTTCTGCTTTGGCTTGGTGTACTTCGTCGACAATAACTGCGCACACACCATCCAAGAACTCCGAAAGGCTTAATACTGCGTTGCCGTCCTTGTGCTTCTTGTCTAGAATATTTAAACTCTGCCAAGTACAAATAGTGTGAGTCTTACCCAACTGTTTTCTGTCTCCGAAGTACACCCCAACGTCGAGTCCGCAACTGATATAGTCTTCTTCAGTTTGTTCAACAAGTGATTTGTTTGGAACAATAACTATACTACGACCATACGGCTCGACCATGTGCGATAATGTTGCTGTAGTAATTGTCTTGCCTGCACCAGTAGCAATCTGTTGCAAGCTCTGTGGATGAGCTAAGAAGTTGTTAATAGCTTCGACTTGGTAGTCGCGAAGCATAATAAGTTCGCCTTCTGCAGGATGACCTTTAGGCCAACATACACCTTGATCTGCCCAATATGTTTCTGTTACTGGTTGAAAGCTAATTTGTATAGGATGCCTATTGTCTTCAATATCGACTACTTGTACGCGGTTTTCTTCTAATATTTTTAATACAACATCAAGATGATTAAGATAACCACTGCCGCCAATGCCAAAAAAAGCAACTTTACCATCCCAACGTCCAAGTTTGTATTGGGGCATATGTTTAGCATATGGCACTTCAAACTTCAATGCATTAGCAAGTTTACGACGAACGTCAACATCGAGACCTTCTATCTTAATGTTTACTTCATCTTCGATTATTAACTTACATGATGCCATATTTAGATCTTTTCATAATGCTTTCTTGTGTATCATAATAAATTATTAAGTCACACATATCTTTTATATAAGTTGCTACATGGCTATTAGACCTATTACTACTCAACGATAGTATACACATTGGTGTCCAATTAGTTTTTAATAACAATTTTGGCAACTTACTTTTATTAATATAAACTATTTCTGTAGTATTGTCAAGCCAGTTGTTTAAAGACTTATCGCGTATATAGTCGTTAATAACATACTCTGTAGACTGATCTACTCTAAATAAAACAGTTTGTTTACTGTTAGGGACAATATTGTTAAAAGCATTGTACACTTTTGAAACTTGTTCAAGCTCGTTAGGTGTGTCAATTAATACTAATATTGGAAATCTATCTAAATTTACAATACCTTCAACAACTTGATTTAAATTAAAACTGCTAGGGTTTATTAATAATTCTTGAGTCTCTCTATTTGCAATGTGTCCTGTTAAATTACCTGGAATATCTACCGATATAGAATTAATACCATACCTAAAACGACGGTCGTATAATTTTAAAATATTAGTATTATCAATAGTTCCAATTTCTTTATTAATTATTTCTATTGCAGAGCTATTTAAATTTTTAAATTCGTTATTAACAAGTGCAGTAGTATAGTTCAATGGATTTTCTGCTATTGGAAGAATTTCTGTATAATAATCTAATAGTTGTTGATCAATAGTAAAACTTTTATTAATAAAAGCATTAACTACATCTTTAATAACAACTTCTGTTAATTTAAAATAATGCTCATGAGATCCGCGACTATGATGATAATACGTACTGTGTTTAAACGAAAGAGACTCAAGCAACACTATATTTTTTTTACTAAATGGAAATCGTATTTTAATCCACTTCCAGTTATCTTTATATGATTCATAAACCTTATTTTCAAACACTTCAATGCTATTAGTAATAGTAACATACTGGCTACGATCAATTGATCTAATAGGAAGACGCGGTTCAATGCTACTTGTTAAATCGATATTATGCTCTTTTAATTTTTTTTCATAAGACCACATCTTAGATTTTATAAGTTCAAACTGCCTATCAGTCAACGCTGTTCCTTTTTTACACTGCCGAGAAATGCTTTTTAAAATTTCTCTGTCAGCTGTATCAGGAACAATTGTATCAACCACTATGTGTAATATGTCTTCGATATATGTCATAATAACAATATAGCATATTACAATTTACTTGTCAAGTTTTTCAATGGGATACCTTGTGATATTTCTTGCACAGTCCACTCGGTATGTGCATAGTCATTGAACCATTGCTGTCTATCAGGCGTCAACGGCTTTTCTATATCATGCATAAAGTCTATGTCATTACTTACGTCATACGCTAACGAGCTGCTGCCTACAAACGCTGGAACGCCGTTGAGTATACTGTGTACGCCCGGATTGCTACTGTAGCTTACAGTAGCGTGTATGTTGTCAAAATGCATGTTAAAGTCGTCGTATGTTCCACTAATATGTGTTGGATCTTGCCTATAAACATATTGTAATCCTCGTTCAATTTCAGGCAATCTACATCTTGGGTGAGGACGAAATATTATTGGACGTTTGGTGTGTTTGCGTATTGCATCATAGGTTTTTAAAAACCAATTACTCATACTGGGCATATCTTGCCATTGTAGGCTTTTGTCATGCTGTCCGCAGATAAGAATAAACTCTCCGCTTGTGAGCCAGGGCTTTAACGATAAGTCCAATAGACGATGGCGATCATCATTATTACCACAGGACCCAAAGTAAGCATCTCTATTAATCCCATTTAATCCTACCTTCCATGTTGTACCACGGCGTATGCCTCCTACTTCTAGTACAATAACATTGCGGCCAGTTTTACGATAATAATCCCATATAGGCTTATTTCCTGCCATTCTACCATTAAACAATACGCTCCATATCACAGCAACATCACTGTGCATATCATCACCAGTAACAATGTGTCCTGCTTGTGTTAGACTATGTTCAAATGCTTCAAAGACAGGCTTACTATTTAATGCACCATATTCTTTAAATAAACTAAATTTCATTGTTAAATACTCCAATAGTATATTTACAAGGATTAACATATGCCAAACATAACTGTGGTTACAACATTCCACCCAGCAGGATTAGTAAAATACGGACAGCGTTTTTTAGATAGTTTTGCAGCTAAAGTCGACAAGCGTATCAAACTATTTGTGTATGCAGAAGATTGTGATCCAATTAATCCAGATCCAAGTCGCATTGCAATTCTTGATGCAAAAAAAGCATTACCAAAACTAAATGCGTTTAAGGCCAAGTGGGGTAACGTTCCTAAAGCCAATGGAGACATCAGCAAGGACCCTGTACGCAGTCTACGCAAGGACAGCCGTAAGGCTTTTAAATGGGATGCAGTGCGCTTCGCTAATAAGACATATGCTGTGTATGACGCTTGTACACGCTCTACGGGGTGGTGTGTATGGATGGATGCTGACACGTTTGTACACAGCAATTGGAGCTACGAACAGTTTTTAGAACTATTACCTAAAACAAGTTGGATTACATATGTTGGCAGAGGCAAAGGATCACAGACTTGGCCAGAGTGCGGCTTCTATGGTATGAACTTAAATGATGTTGTATGCCAAGAGTTCTTAAAAGAATTTGAACGTATGTATGAAGATGCAGACAACGGAATGTTCTTGTTAGACGAATGGCATGACAGTTTTGTGTTTGGTTATATTATTAATAAAATGAAACAACTAGCACCTAATGTTCTTGACTACAGTGCAGAAATGTATTTGAAGGAAGCAAAGAGCGGTGGCGGCGGGCATCCGTTGATTAACAGTAAGCTAGGACAATGGATTGATCACATGAAAGGCGATCGTAAAAATACTGGAAAAAGTTTAAAGTCTGATTTAATGGTTAATCGTAAAGAAAGTTATTGGCAATAATTTCTAAAATGGCGCCATGCTGTTCCATTTTCTAATTCTGTAAACTTCCAATGAAACATTGATATTCTTTCAACCCATTGTTGTCTATCAAATTCTTTAGGACTTTCGATATTTTCAAACCCGGTGTGTGCAACACTAGAACATTGGCTATTAGCTGGATCGGTAATAAATGCATGATATCCCATAATAATAGGTCCTACGACACTACTACTATTATGATTAACCACTGCACACGCTTTGCGTAAATCTTCTTCTAATGGTATTTCACTATTAGATATTTTAACATTTTTTAATTTTTTAAATACTGGATTTCTTAGATATTCAGACGACCGTTTATCGCCAGGATGCGGCCTAATAACAATAGTACGATCAGAGTGTTTTCTAATCAACTCAATTGTATTGACTATCCAAGACAATACATTCTGTGATCCCATACTCCATCCGCCATTACGCTGACAACATATTACAATATCAGAGCCAACGGTTTTATAGTCATCTAAAAAAATTCCAGTATCGTTGCTAATTTGTCTCCATCTCATTGGATCAACATTTTTATCAAAGTATATTCCTGTATTTGGAAATACATCATTTAAACTGTAACGTAAGTAATGATGCGGTTTATTTGACTTATTTGCATATAAAAAAAGATTACTATCAGCTGTACATACAAATTTATTTCTTCTTTTTTGAATATCTATAACGTTTTGTCTTAATGATAAGTGGGGTGCATTTTTGCCTTTTTCATGTGTCCATCCTTGTATAACGCCAACATCGCAATTAAGTAAATCATATCCCTGATGTAAAATTCCAGTGTCGCCTGCGGCGTTTACTCCTTGAATAAATTTTGTTAATATATTGTACTTTTCTTGACTTTTATTTTTGCTAGGTACTACGTTATAATAACTAACCACCTTCATTAATTATCCTCCAAGCAGTTCCATCTTGTAGTTCAGCTTGAGAAAATTGAGCATAACTTAAATTGCATACAAAAGAAAACATTTCGGCCTGATCGGGTATTTTTAGTTTTTCTATAGAAGACAACCGGCTATCACAAAGGACACTTGCTGCATTTGGACCAAGTGCAATTGCCGGTTTACCATTCATTAATGCTTCTGTTGCTGCAATACTATTATATGTAACTATGCAATGCACATCTTCAGAAAGTGCTTGTTCCATTGTTTTTGTAGTAATTCGTTCACTACGAATAGGTTTTAATCTAACTTCAATAGGTCGATCTGTAAATGATTTTAGTTCTTCAACAATCTGCTTAGTCCATGTTTCTGGATCAGATTGTCCCCAAAGATTCATAACTTTTTCACTAGGTGGACATATTAATATTTTACGTCCAGGAGTAAACGGTTTGAATCTGTAGTCAATTACGGAAAGACGGTTGGTATCTCTTTTTACTAACGGCCCTGTAAATTGTAGACCATTTTTTGTTACACGATGAAATTCTTTTTTCTTCTCGTTTCCAAAATATCCAGTATCAATAGCATAGAACGTTCTATTAGTTTCCCAACAATGTTTAATAGCTTTTTGACTGCCGCCGCCGAGACCTCTAATTACAAGTGCAGCATCGGTTTCCTTTTCTGCTTCCCAACTACTAATACGGCCACCGGATCCTAAAATAAAACTAGTTAAATAAGAATCGTATGCTAATCCTTTGTTAGCATAACTAATCCCGCCTACACTGTCTATTGCTGCAACTTTATTTCCCATTACTGTTCTTTCGTCTTGGTGTTCTATTTTATAATAATTCTGTTCTGGATCAACTAGATTTTTTATATAATTAATCACTAATTTTTTTTTTGATTCCTCAAGGGTTAAATCTTCCGCATTGATTGATCTATTTTCAAGTTTTGATATCTTGTCAGTTAAACTGTCAATATGCAAGTCGTTGTATAAGTTTTTTATTTTATACCATTCAAATGCATATTCGCAATTTTGATATTCTTTAAACCAAGGACCGCCTTCTGTATAATGCAATGCTTTTGGAGTTCCATCCTTGGGTGCTTTATACCACTCAACTAACCAATTCCATTCGTGACTTAGTTTACCAATTTCTTCATCGTTAAGCCAACTAAATCTGTGGAAGTATGCTCCTGTCTTGTATACATTATTTACAAAGTCGTTGGTTACAACTGCATTGCTAGGATGACTACAGTTGATCATCATCATACTGCTCCAGTTTTTACGTGGGTATTGATGTTGTTGCTGGCCGTCCATCTTTGTACCTTCTGCCGGTGTATAGTCGTGTTGAGCACACATTACTGCGTATTCGTCTTTTGTTTGTGCAAATAACTTTGCTACATCTTCTAAGAATATAAAATCGCAATCTATAAACAGTGCCCAGCCCTTAAATTCCGTTAAGTGCGGAATTAAGAATCTTGTAAATGTAAATTCGGTACTTGCAAGTTTATCAACTGGGCGAGTGTAAACTCCGCTTTTTTTAAGCCATTTTAGTTTTAATGGTATAATCTCTACTGGAACACTTGCATGTTTTTCAATACTTAACTTTGCAGTTTGATAAGCAATATCTTCTCTACTATCATATCCAATAAAAATCTTTAATGGGCTAATCTCTTCGTTCAATGTCTTCCTCCACACATGCTTCGCCGTATTGTACTTCTAATATATGACACAATACGTTAGTTTTATTACTGGCTTTGTGCCATGTTCCTTGACTTATTTGAAAGCCTGTTGTAAGTTCTTTTATTGTATTAGTTTGTTTTATACTGTTGTATTCTGTTTCTAAGACGCACTCACCTTTAAGTACATACCAATGTTCACTACGGTTAAAGTGTCGTTGATCACTTAAACTTTTACCAGGTTCGATTACAAGTTCTTTGACTTTATAACCTACTTTGTTGTCTAATACTCTGTACCAGCCCCAGTTTCTAACAGTCTTAGGATTTTTCCATTCTTCTAAGATCCAACTGCTGCTGTTCTTTTTATCTTCGCCGCCTATGCCAAACACAAACTCTACATCTGATCTATCACCGTATGTAGCATATTCTGGTGTTGTAGTATTTGTTCTATCTCCACCGTTGGCAAATATAACTCGCCAATCACTACCTTTTGTGTGCAGCACTTTTAAGATTGCTGCACATGCACTATTGTCGTCATCGTTAAATCCAATAACTTCATCCACACAAGCGAGCTCTTTAATAATTGCCGCACGTTCTTCAAAGGGCATAAACGGTCTACCCTTCTTACGAGTAAGCCAATCGTCTGAATTTAGGCCAACGACTAAATGATCGCCTAACGCTTTTGCTGCTTTGAAATAGGCAATATGCCCGCTGTGCAGTGGATCAAACCCGCCAGTAACTAATACAATTCTTTTCATATAGATATTTATATGCTACTATTAAGAATTTTTAAATTTATGATTAAATTGGATAAGGATAAACACCTCTTAGTTTACTCTTATAATGCATTATCTTTGCATTATTTACATCAGCTTTTTTCATATAAAAGTTGTTGTATAATTCACAAGGAAATCCGTATACGTTTGCATCATAACGTGTTACAATCTTTTCTCTATGTTCGGAAGTCATCAAGCACATAAGATTTAATTGTGCTTGATCGCTTTTTGCATTCTCGCAAAGATTTACCCAGTTCTTAACAAAGTTTATTGCTGCAGGAGTTTTTCTTATAAACACAACACCGGCGTTTATTGGAAATCCATTTTCTTGTGCTTTTGGTTTTCTTATAGTTACAGCAATATCATAATTTAACTTAATACCATCAATATTTCCAGTCATTAACGTATCTGAATCTAGCCATGCAAGATAGCTGTTATTGTTTACTTGATCTAAGGCATCTAATATTATACTAGGCTTACAAGGAATTTTTCCGCCAATTTCATCACTTACTCTGTTATCGGCAAATGGTTTTCCAATGCCAAGGCCGCCTAAATCATATATTAATGTACTATATCCGTGCTGTGTAATTGAATTTACACAATGGGTTAGGTAACCTTTAAAGTTTAAATTTGCTGCTGTAACTACAGTAATATTATCTTGCATTCTTTGTTTTTCCTTTTGATGTAACGTGAAACCCTCGTTTTTCCTTTGGAGCGTATGGAAAATTATTTAATAATAAGTACTCATCTAAACAACTTTTATACTTGCTATTTTTTAATGTAGGCGATAACCATAAAAACTCTTGCACAAGGTCTTTATCTAAAAACGGATATCGAGTTTCAATGCCAAAGTGTCCTGCAATATATTCTTCCTTGTTTAAATATTGTACTTGTGTGCCATCCCAGAAACTGTGCCAAGGAAAAAATCCTTCTAAGTTATTTGGAAATAACCCGCCAAAACCACTGTGTTTATAAATCTTTTTACCACCAAATCCATAGTCACTAATAATTTCATCTGCACCCTGGCCTGAGAAATATATTCTACGATTTTCTTTATTTGCTCTACTGCAGATAGCACTTAACCCAGTTGATGCCTGATCACCTTTGATGTCATAATTTCTATGTCCATCGTCGTAAACAAAGTCTTCGCACTTATTTTTTAATTCTTGTTTCCATTTTTCGTATTCGACAGATGTTAGTTCAAATGCTTCTTTGTTTTTAATTTTAGCAAATCTTGCATTTAAAACTTCTGCATTTTCATTATTAGTAATTGAATATGCTTTAAAATTAATACTTTGTTTTTCAAGTTCACACGCAATTGCTCCGCTGTCGTATCCGCTACTCAATCCTACAAACATATTTTGATTAGTATTAGCAGTTCGTTTTTTAATACTATTAGAAAATGCAATCATCCAATCATCAAAATTATTTTTATATTGGTTAATAGTAAATAAAACGTTACTATAAGAATTAATAACTTGTAACGTGCCTAGATTTATTATATTGGTAGTGTTAGCTTTAAGTTTTGTTACTATGGTAAATCCTAATTGAGTAGCTTGACTCTTATAGGAACTAATACAAAACTTGTTATCCTGGAATGCATACCAAAGCGGTTTACAAGCAAATACATCATTTGCTATTATTAATTTTTGTTTAGAAAAGTCTATTAGACAAAGAGCAAATTCGCCATCAAGCAACTTAACAAACTCGTCACCGTGTTGTTTATATAAATCAATTAGGCATTCGCCGTCACTATTATACGATCCAAATTTTGTATAATTGTATATTTCACCATTAAACACACAGGCAATATCGCCTTGTATAAATGGCTGAGGAGTAACATCTCCTGTTATATGTAAAAGGTTATGTAAAAACTGTACACCGTTAACTGTTTTTGTATTTGTAAGGTCTGGACCTCGGCGTTGACAGAAACTGTTAGTAGTTTCTAATTTAACAATATTTGATACACCAAAGCCGCACATTGTTTATTTCTTCCTAATATTTTCAAAAATTGTTTTAGCATGCCTTTTAATTAATGCATCACCTGGAAAATCTAAAAGAATATCATTTTTGTTTTTATTATAATACCCATCACTGTTAACAAATTTATAATATTTTTTATTCACTTCAAAAAGTTTAATTTTCAACCCATTAAAGTCATGGATTTTTTTTGTTTTTTTTGATTCATAAAATTTTGACACTATTTCCTTTTGAGAAAGTAAAACGTTCAAACTTAGCATGTCGCCCCACCAAGTTTTATATTTATGATCAAAAGTTTTATAAATCTCGTGTCTTTGAATAAAAAAGTCGACTATTTTATTTTGATTTTCTAAATTAGAATTAACTAAAATAACACCATTAGTTACATTGTACTTTTCATTTGGGTCTCTTTCTTCTAAGCAAAAGATTCCTAAGTCAAACTCTTCGTCAAAAAAATTATCTATCTTGTTCAACACAATATTATCAGCACCAACCATAACACTTTTACCCACATTATTTTTTACAAAATCTAAGTTGGCTACAATAATTGATTCCATCAAATTCAAATTATTTAAATTTGATCTATTACATGTATAAGGTAGAATGGTAGTTTCGTCTGTTTGGACTATGAATTTATTATGTTGGTTAAACATAATAAAACTTTCGTAAAGAAGACTTAATGTTTCTCTATAATCAATGTTACCAATTCTTCTTTTTAATTTTTTATTATCAAAGCCCTTGGACACATCAATATCTTTATAAAATGGTGCAAAGTTTATCATAACGTTTTGCACAAGTGTTTATCTGCGATTTCGTTTATTACCTCTATAACTTTTTTATAATCAACTGAAGGATATATAGGCAGACTTAATTGTTTTTTAGATAATAAATTAGTATATACTAGTTCTTCTTTGGTAAAGATATATGGGTTTTCTGAACTAGGAGGAATCGGATAGTATACTCTAGTTTGCAGTCTATCTTTAATTTTATTAATGACTTCTTCTCTATCATTTACAAGAATTGTGTAAATATTATAAGAATGAGTTACTCCTGCAACTGTGTGTATGTTCTTAAAATACTGATTGTATTTTTCTGCAACCTCTCTTTTTGCTTCTAAAATCTTAGGATAATATTTTAATTTTATAGAAACAAATTCTGCTTGTAAGTTATCCATTCGGTAGTTATACCCAACATCACCGGCTTTCCACGCTCTAAGTGCAGAAATATTTTCGTGTATTGTAGCATGGTTAGTAATGATACACCCTGCATCGCCTAGCGCACCAACATTTTTGCTCGGATAAAAACTAAAGGCTCCTACGGTTCCAAATGTTCCAACATGCTTTCCGTTTATTGTTGTTCCGTGTGCCTGAGCACAGTCTTCGATAACCGGAATGTTATATTTGTTGGCCACTGCCATAACAGCATTCATATCTACAGCATTACCGAACAAATGAACAGGAATAATGCACTTTGTTCTATCAGTAATCTTTGACTCAATAAGACTTGGATCCATACAAAATGTATTTTTATCAATCTCAACATAAACAGGAGTGGCGCCTACAT
>ERZ888423.2637-NODE-2637-length-13013-cov-8.718012_pt1 | contig 13013 bp, 9 predicted proteins | sample MGYA00520523_ERZ888423 | MGnify/ENA primary metagenome ERZ888423 (study PRJEB32303, sample SAMEA104408611) | aquatic metagenome | biome: Brackish water; feature: Pelagic; material: water | place: Baltic Sea | collected 2014-06-08T10:24:00 | depth 30,27 m ...
CGCCGGCAGACACCGGTCGGTCAGCCTCTGCTGTTCAACGGCCTGGACCGGCTGCTGCTGTCCATTCCGATGCCCGACCGCACCAGCCTGGACAAGTACTTTCCCGATCATCCGGTGCTCATCTTCGATATCACCGGACACGCCCTGTACTTCAATTCCCGGGCCACCGGGCTGTTCGGCTGGACCAACGCCACCCCGCCGCCGGACACCCCCGATGCGCGGTGGAGCCGCCGACCGGACGGAACCGCAGGAGGTGTCGGCTACGAGACCCAGGCGACGTTGATGGCACTCAGCGCCTTTCTGCCCGGGGTCGTCCCGTCGCCGCTGATGAACCTCGGCGCGTGGTACTCGACATTGGCGCGCAACGGTTTCACCGCAGTCGGGGACCTCGGATTCATCACCAAACTGCGGGCGCCGATGGAGGCGCTGGCGGGGCTGCCCGGCTGTCCGGTGCGCTACTCGCTGTACCAGACCACCTACGATCCCTCGGCGCAGGCGGACCTGGACTTCGGTGACCTGTCCGGGATGATCCGCCGGGTCGGCTACAAGATCTGGATGGACGGCAGCCCGTCGATCGGCACGGCCGCCATCAGCGTGCCATATTTGGATTCGGCACGCGCCCGGATCGCCGACGTCCCGGTCGGCACCGCGCCCGGCCTGTCGGTGCTGAACTACACCCCCGATGAATTCCTCAGGCTGATCGGTCAGTTCGTCGACAAGGACCTGCAGATCGCCACCCACATCAATGGCGACGCCGGTATCGACGTGGTGCTCGACGGCTATGAGCAGGCCTTGGGTGCGCACGGTCTCACCGGTACCGACCACCGTTGGCGACTCGAGCACTTCTCCACCCCGAGCCGCCAACAGTGCGTGCGTGCCGGTGAACTGGGGATCACCGCCTCGATGTCACCGTTCCAATCGCTGTACTGGGGCGATCTGTACGACGGGGTGATCTTCGAACCGTCCTTCGGGGCGCGCTGGCAGCCCTACCGCGACGCCTATGACGGCGGGGTCAGGCCGACGTTCCACAATGACGGCTATCTCTCGCCCCCGCTGCCGTGGCTCAACATTCAGAACGCGGTCACCCGGCGCAGTGCCTCGGGGACCGTGCACGGGCCCGAGCAGTCGCTCTCCCTGCACGAGGCGCTGGAAGCGCACACCATCAACGCGGCCTGGCAGCAGAAGCGCGACCACGAGATCGGTTCGATCGAGGTGGGCAAACTGGCCGACCTCGTGCTCCTCAACACCGACCCGTACACCGTCGATCCGGCTCTGCTGCAGGACACCATGCAGGTGCTGGGCACCTGGCTGGCGGGCCGGCGAGTCGACCTCGACGGCTTCATGGCGTCGGTCAAGAGCGTCGCGCACCGCTTCGACCAGGCATTACTCAGCGGGGCCGAGCCGCACCAGTGCTGACCGCGCCCTGCCGGCGAGGTAGGTGAGGACCAAAGACCCCACCAGGTCGGTCCGGTCGAATCTGGTCGTCGCGCCGCTGATCGGGCACAGTGGGGGATGTGAGCACAACGGTCGTGGTGATTCTGGCCGTTGCCTGGCCTCTCGTTGGTCTGCTGTCGGGCCTGGTGATGGCCCGGCGTGGCTACGACCCGATGTGGGTGTTGATCGCGCTGCCCCTGGGGCCGTTGTTCGTGCCCATCGCGCTGGAGCGGATCCGCCGGCGTCCGGGTGTGGCGGAGTTCGGCCCGACGGGTGCGCCGCCGGCCCGGGCCGACGGGGCGGTCGGCCCCCGGGTGCTGGTCGGCTTGGACGGCTCGACCCACTCCAGCCGTGCGCTGGATACCGTGATCGAACTGTTCGGGCCGCGCTGCGGGCTGCTGGTCCTGGCCGAGGTCGTCCCGTTCGACGTGGCCGAGGCCGTCACACCGGGCGGCGTCGATGACGCCGCGCGGCGACTGGCGGAGGTGGCTGCGGAAGTTCGGGTGGCCGGGGGAGTGCACACCGAGGTGCTGACCGGTCCGCCCGGACCGGCACTACGCCGGTTCGCCGAAGACCAGGATATGGATCTGCTCGTCGTGGCGCGACGAGGAAATGGCCGATCTGCCCGGATGTTGGGCAGCGTGTCGACCGACCTCGTCGAGCGTTCCGCGGTGCCGGTGCTGGTGATCGGACCGGAGGATGCGGACCCGACAGTCGGCGCAGCCGACCGCTGAAGGGGGTGAGCTGATGGGTGCACCGGCCGCCGCGGCCGATCCGCACCACGCCCTGGCAGCCCACGAAGTCGTCCTGCTTCTGGAGACCGACTCCCACCGCGGGTTGACCGCCGATGCGGCCCGGGAGCGCCTGGAGCGTTTCGGGCCGAATACGCTGCCCGCCCCGCGCGGTGCCGGAATCCTGGTGAGAATCCTGCGCCAGTTCCACCACCCGCTGATCTACGTCCTGCTGGTCGCCGGCGCGGTCACCGCCGCCCTGCACGAGTACGTCGACTCGGCGGTCATCCTCGCGGTGGTCGTGATCAACGCGATCGTGGGTTTCATCCAGGAGTCCAAGGCCGAAGCGGCCCTGCAGAGCCTGCACGCGATGGTGCGAACGGAGGCCAAGGTCGTGCGCGACGGCCGGCAACGCACGGTCGCCTCCGACGACCTGGTACCGGGTGATCTGGTGCTCGTCGAGGCCGGCGACAAGGTGCCGGCCGATATCCGGTTGCTGCGGCAGACCGAGTTGCGGGTCGACGAGTCGGCGCTGACCGGCGAATCGCTGTCGGTGGCCAAGGACGACGGGGTGCTGCCCGAACCCACGCCGGTCGCCGACCGCCTCAACATGATCTATTCCGGCACCCTCGTGACAGCCGGCAGCGCGGCCGGGATCGTGGCGGCCACCGGGGCCGAGACCGAGATCGGCGAGATCCACCGACTGGTCGGCGCCGCCGAGGTGCTGGCCACCCCGCTGACCGCGAAACTGTCCAAGTTCAGCAAGATCCTGACCGTCGCCATCCTGGCCCTGGCGACGCTGACCTTCGCTGCAGGCCTGCTGCGCCGGCAGGACGCGGTCGAGACGTTCACCGCCGCGGTTGCGCTGGCCGTAGGCGCCATCCCCGAAGGCCTTCCGGCCGCCGTCACGATCACCCTTGCGATCGGGGTGGCGCGAATGGCCAAGCGCAGGGCGGTGATTCGCCGGCTGCCCGCGGTGGAGACCCTGGGCAGCACCACTGTCATCTGTGCCGACAAGACCGGCACTCTGACCGAGAATCAGATGACGGTCCGGGAAATCTGGACACCTCAGGCCTCAGTCCGGATCACCGGCAGCGGATATGCCCCCGAGGGTGCCCTGATCGACGGCGACGGTACCCCGGTGTCGGTGGATACCGCGGCCGCCCTGCGGTGGTCGCTGCTGGCCGGAGCGGCGTGCAACGACTCGGCGCTGTCCGAGGACGCCGACGGCTGGTCCATCGTGGGCGATCCCACCGAGGCCGCCATGCTGGTGGCCGCGACCAAGGCCGGCCCCGAACTCGTCCGTGACGTGCGGACCGCGCCGAGACTGGCGACGATCCCGTTCAGTTCCGACCGCCAGTACATGGCCACCCTGCACCTGCTCGACGACAGCGGGCACGTGGTGCTGGTGAAGGGGTCGGTGGAGCGGATGCTGCAGATGTGCGACACCCAGATGGGTGACGACGGTGGGCTCGGCCCGCTGGATCGGGCCGCGGTGCTGGCTGCCGCGGAACAGCTTGCCGCACAGGGATTCCGGGTGCTGGCCACGGCGGTGCGAAGGGACGCCGATCCCGAGGGTTTCGATGAGCGGACGCTGCCGGGCACGCTGGCATTCACCGCCCTTCAGGCCATGCTCGATCCGCCTCGCGCCGCGGCCGGGCCGGCGGTGGCCGCCTGTCATTCGGCGGGAATCGCGGTCAAGATGATCACCGGCGACCATGCCGGCACGGCCAGCGCGATCGCCACGGATGTCGGTGTCCTCGACAGCACCGGGCCGTCCGGCGTGGACGTGCTGACCGGGGCGGAGTTGGCCGCGCTGCCGTCGGAGGATCTGCCGGAGGCCGTCGATCGGGCGTGTGTGTTCGCCCGGGTGTCGCCGGAACAGAAACTGCGGTTGGTCGAAGCACTGCAGGAGCGCGGTCACGTCGTGGCGATGACCGGCGACGGTGTCAACGACGCCCCGGCGCTGCGGCAGGCCAGTATCGGGGTCGCCATGGGCCGCGGCGGTACCGAGGTCGCCAAGGATGCCGCCGACATGGTGCTCACCGACGACGACTTCGCCACCATCGAGGCGGCGGTGGAGGAGGGCCGCGGGGTCTTCGACAACCTCACCAAGTTCATCACCTGGACGCTGCCCACCAATATCGGTGAGGGACTGGTGATTCTGGTGGCGATCGCCCTGGGCACGGCCCTGCCGATCCTGCCCACCCAGATCCTGTGGATCAACATGACCACCGCGGTCGCACTCGGGCTGATGCTGGCCTTCGAACCCAAGGAGCCCGGCATCATGACCCGGCCGCCGCGTGATCCGGGTCAGCCGCTGCTGACCCGGGCGCTGGTCGGTCGGATCCTGCTGGTGTCCGGGCTGCTGGTGGCGGCGTCCTGGTGGCTGTTCGAATGGGAACTCGACAACGGGGCGTCACTGGCCGAGGCCCGCACCGCGGCGCTGAACGTGTTCGTCGTGGTGGAGGCGTTCTATCTGTTCAGCTGCCGGTCGCTGACCCGATCGGTCTGGCGCATCGGCTTTTTCAGCAACCGCTGGTTGATCGTCGGGGTGGTGGTGCAGGCACTGGCCCAGATCCTCATCACCTATCTGCCGGCGATGAACACCGTCTTCCAGACGGCTCCGATCGGACTGGAAGTCTGGATGCGCATCGTCGCGATCGCGGCAGGTATCAGTGCGGTCGTCGGGTTGGAGAAATGGGCGCGGGCGCGGGCGCGAACGCCGGCGTCGGGTCGACTCGAACGACGGGAGCGGTGATGGCGATTGCGGCGTACCCGCCTCGGCGGATTCTGGTGGCGACTGATTTCTCCGAGCCGGCCGGCGCGGCGGTGGCCCGCGCGGCCCGGCTGGCCCGGGCGCACGACGCCGGACTGACCGTGGTGCACGTGTTGCCCGAGCATCTCGATAGCGGCCTGGCCGGTCATATCCGTGAGCGCCTGCGTGCCCACGTCGGGGAGTTCTCCGCGCAGACCGCGGCCGATATTGCCCTGCGCCGCGGGCCGGTCGCGCCGGAGATCGCTGCCGAGGCGGCCGATATCGGTGCCGACCTGGTCGTCGTCGGCGCGCACGGTGGGGACTGGATCGCCGGTTTCTTCCTGGGCAGTACCGCCGAGAACGTCATGCGGACGCTGCCGGTGCCCGTGCTGCTGGTCAAGAAACCCGCCACATCCGACTACCGAACTGTCATCCTTGCCGTCGCCACCTCCCCGGCCTCCGCCGACGCTGCGCGGTTCGGCGGTGCGCTGACCCCGGAAGCCGAGCACATCCTGGCCCACTCCTGCACGGTGGTCGGGGAGAACCTGATGAGGATCTACGGCGCGACCGAGGGCCAGATCGAGCAGCTGCGCCGAACGGCGACCGCCGTCGCACGCAGCGAGATCGACCGGGTGGCCGAGTCGCTCTCCCGGCCACCGGTGCGGGTGATCATCACCGAAGGCCACCCGCCGAGCCGGCTGGTGGAACTTTGCGACGCCCACAGCGCCGATCTCGTCGTCACCGGCACCGGAGCCCGATCGCCGGCGTCGTACGCACTGCTGGGCAGCGTCGCCCAGCACGTCATGCGGCAGGCCGGCGCCGACGTCCTTGTCGTTCCGGCGTAGCGGGACTTGATGGACCTGCACCCTTTTCCCACCATCGCCATCATTCTGGCGATCGCCACCGTGGTCGGACTGATCGCCGTCCGGTTGCGCCAGCCGCTGATCGTCGCCTTCATCGGGGTGGGCATCGCGGTGGGTCCGGTGGGTACCGGATGGGTCGCCACCGACAACACCATCGAACTGCTCGCCAGGCTGGGTATCGCGATCCTGCTGTTCCTGGTCGGGCTGCGGCTGGACCTGAACATGATCCGCAACACCGGACCGGTAGCTGTGGCCACCGGTCTCGGGCAGGTGCTGTTCACCTCGGTGATCGGCTATCTGATAGCGCTCGCACTCGGCATGGACAGTGTGACCGCGCTGTACATCGCTGTGGCCCTGACGTTTTCGTCCACCATCATCATCGTCAAGCTGTTGTCGGACAAGCGTGAACTGGACCAGCTGCACGGCCGGATCGCCGTCGGATTCCTCATTGTCCAGGACATCGTGGTGGTACTGGTGATGATCGCGCTCACCGCCTTCGGTCAGGACACCGGCGGGAGCCTTGGCACGGGAATCGCGGTGGTCTTGCTCAAGGGCCTGGCACTGCTTGGCGGAATGTGGCTACTGACGCGCTATATTCTGCCGTGGATTCTGCCTCGCATCGCGAGTTCCCAGGAACTGCTGGTGCTGTTCGGCGTCTCCTACGCGGTGTCAGTTGCGGCGCTGAGCGAGTGGATGGGCTTCAGTTCGGAAGTCGGCGCCTTTCTGGCCGGGGTGTCCCTGGCGGGAACTCCCTACCGTGATGCGCTGGGGGCACGACTGGTCAGTCTGCGCGACTTTCTGCTGCTGTTCTTCTTCCTCGATCTCGGTGCCCGACTCGAATTCGCCGATGCGGCAAGCCAAATCCGCGAGGCGGCGGTGTTCTCAGCCTTCGTGCTGATAGGAAATCCCCTGATCGTCATCATGATCATGGCCGCGATGCGTTATCCCGTCCGGGTGGGTTTCCTGGCCGGGCTGACCGTCGCCCAGATATCGGAATTCTCACTCATCCTGGCGGCACTGGGTTTGAGCCTGGGTCACATCACCAGCGCCACCGTCAGCCTGATTACCGTCGTCGGCCTGATCACCATAGGCCTATCGACGTACATGATCCTGTACTCCCATCAGCTTTATGACCGGCTCCGGCGGTGGCTGGCGGTGTTCGAACGGCGCGGTGTGCGGCCGCCCGATCCGGTCTCCACCGACGGTGACGTCGACATCATCCTGTTCGGCCTGGGGCGCTTCGGCTCCCACCTCGCCGATCGGCTGACCGGTGCCGGCTACCGGGTCCTCGCTGTCGACTTCGACCCCTATGTGGTGAAAGCGCACACCATCGACGGTCTGACCACGATGTACGGCAGCGCGGAGGACATTCACCTGCTCGAGGCGCTGCCGCTGGACCGGGCCAGGTATGTGGTGAGCGCCATTCCGGTGCTGCCGATAAACCTGGCGCTGATGGACGGACTGCGTCAGCACCAGTTCGCGGGCACCGTCGTGCTCACAGCGCACACCCGCCATGATGCCGAGTTGCTGCGCGCCGCAGGTGTGACGGCCGTGCTGGAGCCGTTCTCCGATGCGGCCGAGGCAACCTCGAGCATGCTGGACGGCCTGCTCGGCGGTAACGACGATCGGCTATGACTGAGCGTTCGGCCGGGATCGGTTGGGCACCACCATGACCGGCCGGTGGCTGCCGTGCAGCACGCCCATCGCCACACTGCCCAGAACGATCTCCCGAACCGCCGAACGTCCTCGCGAACCGACGAGAACTACGGCCGCACCCTGGTCATCGGCCGCCGCGACCACCGCGTTGGCGGTGGCCCGGGCCTGGCGGCCCCGGCCGCGGCCGATATGCACGTGCCCGACCCGACCGTCCGGACCGGATCCGGGAGGCGCGGGGACGTCGGCCGCGTCCTCGACGGACACCGCCGTGATCCGGCGTCCCGGGAACAGCCGCTCGGCGGTCTCCAACGCCGCATAGGAACCATCCGAGCCGTCCCAACCGACCACCACCGGGCCGTCCGGAAGGACGTCGTACTCGGTGGACAGCAGCGGATGCGGCACCACCAGGACCGGCCGCGAGCAGTAATGCACCACCATGTCCGACACGCTGCCCAGCACCGCATCGGTGCCGCCCAGCCCACGGGCCGCCACCACCACCGCGTCGGCATCCAGCTTCTCCGCGATCTGCGCGATCGCAGTTCCCTCCGCGGCGTAGGTGCGCTCCAGCAGGGGCTCGGCATCCCACCCCGCTGCACTGGCCAGGGTCACCCCCATCGCGGTGATCCGGCGGGCCTCACGCTCACCCTCCCGATCCTCGGCCGCGATCAGGTCGTCGATGTTGCGCGCCTGGGCCCACAGTCGCTTGCGGACCTGCTCGCTGGCGAACGGCGGAACCCACAAATAGGTGATCCATCCGTGCGCCCCGGGAAATAGCAGCGCACCCGCGTCGATGGCGGCGGCCGCGGCCGGGGAACCGTCGTAGCCGACGACCACTCGCATTGTCACAGTCATCTCCTGAACTCCGGTAGGGATTCACCTTCCACGGTACGTGGCGTCGTCACAGGCGACCGTGACCCCACCTCCGCCACCACCTGGTGCACGAATCCCAGTTTGTCCGCGACGACGGCGTCATCGAGGGCGACCATCGAGCGGAACGGGCGGCTAGTGGACGACGGGGCACTGGGCCGCTGGTACGGCCGGACCGGCGGCGTCGACGGGCGGTACCGGGGTGCGCCGGGAGCGGACCCGGATCACCGCGCCGCGGTGCGGCTCCAGGATGACGTGGCGGACCCGTTGGCGTTCGGCGGCCGCCGTGGTGGTGGCCAATTCCACCCGGCGCAGCACCTCGCGCAGCACGATGCGCATCTCGGCCATCGCGAATGTCGCGCCCAGGCAGCGCCGGTTGCCGCCGCCGAACGGCAGCCAGGTGGTCGGGCCCAGGGTGGCGCCGATCATCCGGTCGGGATCGAAGGTCTCCGGATCGCGGTACTGCGCGGGGCTGGCGTGCACCAGGCCGATGCCGGGCGCGACCATCACCCCGGCCGGTAGGTGGTAGCCGCCGATGTCGACGGGCGCTTTCAGCAGCCGGCCCACATCGAAGACCACCGGGCGGATACGCAGTGTCTCCTTGGCGATCGCATCGAGGTACTCGTCTCCGGCCGGGTCCCCGGCGGCGCTGGCCTCGGCGGCCGCCACCGCCTTGGCCAGAATGCCGGGATGTCGGGTCAGCCGCTCCAGGGCCCAGGACAGCGAGGTGGCGGTGGTGTCATGGCCGGCGGCCAGCAGGGTCATCAGCTGATCGCGCAGTTCCCGGTCGGTCATCTGCCGGTTGTCCTCGTCGGCGGCGCGGACCAGCATGGACAGCACATCGGTGCGCTCCGCCAGATTCGGGTCGGCGCGGCGGTCGTCGATCTCGGCGAACAGCAGCCGGTCGGCCTGCTCGATGCGCCGGCGTACGTAGCGCCACGGCAGGTGCCGCATCAGCCGCGGGTTACCGATCGCCAGGGTCGCCCACGGACCCATGCCCAGAACCCGCGGCATCACCGCCCGCAGCGCGGCCAGCCGGTCCGGGTCGCTGGCCCCGACCACGGTCCGCAGGATCACTTCCAGGGTGATTTCGGACATCTTCGGGGCTACCGGGAAGTCCACGGCCACCGGCCAGCCGGCGATGTTCTCGGCGGCGATCTCGGCCATCACCCCGCCCTGCCGGGCGACGGCCTCACGGGCGAACGGTGCCATCATCAGCCGACGGCGGTCGCGGTGCAGGTCGTCGTCGAGCAGCAGCACCGAACTATCGCCGACCATGCCGGCCAGCATCGCGTTGGCCTCCCCGGCGTGGAAGACCGCCGGATCCCCGGCGAACACGGTCTTGATATCTGCCGGATTCGCCAGGTACACGACCTTGCCCACTGACGCGATGCGCAAGGTGAACAGGTCCCCGTAGCGGCGTTGCGCCCATTTGACGAATCGCGGCCAGTGCCGCAGCACGATCGCGGTCTGTACCGCAGTAGGCAGGCGGGGTCCGGGCGGCAACGGCTGCATACATCAACCATACGACTGGGAGGTGTGGGCACTGCGGGAGGCGAGTCGAGGAATCCGGTGAATCGGACCGGCCTCGGCGCTCGCGGAGATCCTCACCGTGGCTCAGTGCCCCCGGACGTTACCGACGCCCAACCCCGACCGGTCCGACGGGGCCGAGGATCGGGTCGACGCCGACGGGGCCGACGACGCCACCGACCCCTACCGGACCGACGGGGCCGAGGACCGGGTCGACGCCGACCGGGCCGACGACGCCACCAACCCCGACCGGTCCGACGGGGCCGAGAATCGGATCGACGTAGGGAGTCGGATCGACGTAGGGCACGCAGCGGAAGGCGACCGGGTCCCAGACCCAACCGATGCCGCAGTCGGCAAGGCTTGAGGTGCTGCCGGGTTGCGATGCCAGCGCCATCAGGGGCAGAGCGCCGGATATCAGCGCTAACCCGGCGATGACGCCGCCACGGCGCAGCCGATACCGGAGACCCGCCGCGGCACCCTGGGAACTATCGACAACTGTCATTGCTTACCACCTTCTGCCTGGCCCGAACGGGTCGCCGGAGTCGGTGAGCCGAAGTCAAAGTTACCACGCATCACTGCCTCGGGACGGCCGAACAAATCTGTTGAGCGAGAGGTGGATCGCGCTCACTTCGCGGTGACCAACGCGCTCTTCGCGTCGATCTCGATGCCAACTGCGATCCCGGCCGCCAACTCGTCATAGCGGGTACCGCTGACATCGCTGATAACCGTCGCGGTGGGGTCGCTCTGGTAGTCCGGGTGCACCAGGAAGCGGGTGCGGGCACCCTGGAACTGCTGGCTGATAATCGTGGCGGGGAGGTCGCCCTCGCCGGGGTCGCGAAGGACGGTGGACTCCGGGCGAACCAGCACCTCCACCTCGGTTCCGGCGGGATGTGCTGCTGCTGCGTCAAGTCGGACCGCTGAGCCGCCGATATCGACGATGCCGCCGGCACCCACGGTGCCGGTGAAGCGGTTGGACTCCCCGACGAAGCCGGCGACGAAGGCCGAAGCGGGCCGGCGGTAGATCTCCTCGGGACTGCCGAACTGTTCGAGGCGGCCCTGGGAGAGCACCGCGACGCGGTCGGAGATCGTCAGCGCTTCCTCCTGGTCGTGGGTGACGAAGATCGTGGAGATGCCGAATTCCTTCTGGATGGCCCGGATCTCGTTGCGCAAGCTGACCCGGACCTTGGCATCGAGCGCCGACAGCGGCTCGTCCAGAAGAAGCACCCGCGGTTCGATGGCCAGCGCGCGGGCCAGGGCCACCCGCTGCTGCTGGCCGCCGGACATCTGGTGCGGGAAGTTGCGTTCCTTGCCGGACAGGCCGACGAGGTCGAGCATCTCCTGGGCCCGGCTCCGGACCTTCTCGGCGGGCTGCTTGCGAACCCGAAGACCGAACGCGACGTTCTCCAGGGCCGTCATGTTCGGGAACAGGCTGTAGTTCTGGAACACCATGCCCATGTTGCGGCGGTTGGGCGCCATGGTGTCGATCGCAGTGCCGTCGATGAGAACCGACCCGCTGTCGGCGAACTCGAATCCGGCGACGATCCGTAGCGCCGTCGTCTTGCCGCAACCGCTGGGCCCGAGAAAGCTGACGAACTCGCCTTCGGCCATGTCCAGCGTCAGGCCTTCGAGAGCGACGAAGTCGCCGTAGGTCTTTCGGATGTTCTCGACCCGCACGGTGGTCATCGGTCAGGCTCCTGTGATGGTGGTGGTCACCCGTCCGCCGCCCAGTCGCCGCGAGACCACGGAGACCCCGATGAGAAGCAGCCAGGTGAACAGGACGGTCATGAGCGCCAGTGCCGCCGCGCCCTGGGCTTGGGTGGTGCCGACATCGGCCATGTAAACCGGAAGGGTGTTGTAGAGAAACAGCGATGAGAGCACGTACTCGCCCAATACGACGGTGATGGTCAAGAAGGCGGCACCGAGAATGGCGGTGCGCAAGTTGGGCAGGATGACACGGGTCACCGTCATCACCGGCCCGGCCCCGAGACTCTGCGCGGCATCGGTCAGGGTCCGTAGGTCCAGGGCTTTGACCCCGGTGTCCAGGGCGCGGTAAGTGAAGGCGAAGCTCAGCACGATGTAGAACGGGACCAGGACGAACGGGGTGCCCAACAGTGCGGGAACCAGTCCCAGCAGCAGGCCGGTGGCGCCGATCACCAGGGTGATCGGCGGTACGGCGAAGACCAGCAAGGTGATGGCCTCCACCAGACTCCGGTACTGGGGGGCGCGCATGTGCACCCACAGCACGGTCGGCACCATCAGCAACAGCGATAACGCCGTCGTCACCACCGCCAGCGTCAAGCTCAGTCCGACCGATTTCCAGAACTGCGGGTCCTTCGCGATCGCGGTGTAGGCGTCGGTGCTCCATCCGGCTTTGCTGGTGAAGCTGAACAGGGCCAGGGCGACCAGGGGCGCGGCGAAGAACAGCACACAGCCCAGGACCACCGCCCAACGCCCGAACGGGATTGTGCGGCGGCGAGTGTCGCTCATGAGGCCCACCGCGCCACCCGGCGTTGCAGGGTGATGTTGATCGCCAGTGCTAGCGAGACCACCACGATCATCCCCAGGGCCAGCGCGTAGCCGACCTGACTCTGGCCCGCGAAGACGTTGCCCTGAACGAAGAACCCGATCTGGATCGGGACCAGGTTCACCGAACCGGAGGTGAGCACCTGCGCGGTGGCATAAGCGGCGAAGGAGTTGGCGAACAGCAGGACCACGCCGCCGATGAACGCCGGTGTCAGCAGGGGGATTCCCACTCGTGCCCAGTACTGGAAGGTGCTGGCGCCCAGACCTTCTGCGGCCTCCCGCCAGGACTGGCGCAGACCCTCCACCGCGGGGGTCATGATGATGAGCATCAGCGGTATCTGGAAGTACAGGTAGACGATCACCAGACCGGAGAAGCTCAGCAGGCTGAACCCGCTGCCGTACAGGTCGAGCCCGATCTTGTTCAGCAGGCTGGTGACCAGTCCTGCGGATCCGATGGACGCCACGAATGCGAACGCCAGAGGCACACCGCCGAACTGGGAGGCCACCCCGGCGAACGTCGACATCGCCGACTTCAGGAATCGTGGCCGCTGCAGGGTGCACACCGCGTAGGTGAGCAGGGTTCCCAGCACCCCGCCGATCAATGCGGTTACCAGGGACAACAGCCCGCTGGTGATGAAGGCACTGCGGTAC
>ERZ888423.2640-NODE-2640-length-13007-cov-79.800185_pt1 | contig 13007 bp, 27 predicted proteins | sample MGYA00520523_ERZ888423 | MGnify/ENA primary metagenome ERZ888423 (study PRJEB32303, sample SAMEA104408611) | aquatic metagenome | biome: Brackish water; feature: Pelagic; material: water | place: Baltic Sea | collected 2014-06-08T10:24:00 | depth 30,27 m ...
CAGCCGTAGCCTCCACTTCTTCCTGGCTGCCTGGCCCGTGGTTGGCATCTGGTTCGCTGCTCTCGGAGTTAGCACAATGGCCTTCAACTTAAATGGTCTAAATTATAACTCCAGCATTCTGGATAGTCAAGGTCGCACCATCCCTTCTTGGGCTGACATTCTTAACCGTGCTAACCTTGGAATCGAAGTGGTCCACGAGCGGAATGCGCATAACTTCCCGTTAGATCTGGCTTCCGCCACTATAACTTCTGTCGCCTTGACCGCTCCTTCGGTCGGCTGAGTTACAATTTACTTCTAGGCCTCTGCGGTAAGATAAACCGTGGAGGCCTTTTTTGTATGAGTAAACGTCTAACGATAGCGCACTTCGAGCAACGATTACTACCCGGCACTCTTTACCTCATCCGCTATCTTGACGAGGCGGGCACCCACTTCAAACTAGGCATTACTAGGAAAAAACTTTCAGAAAGGTTCAGCGCCGAACACCTCATCTCAATCATCCGAACCTGGAACTTCCCCCTTGGACAGTGTTTCGATCTGGAGCAAGCGACACTCCGCTACGCTACCGACCGCGGCTATCGCTACTCCTCACCAACAACCACCGAGCTCATCCGCCCAGAAGGAGTAGCCTCAATCCTCGAATTCATCGAGCGCTCAAGTGATGTCTCGACTCTTTTGGCCTCCATTCATGTTTAAGATGAAACTTAAGTATCTACTAGCGTTTCTGCCGCTACTCCTAATCTCCTGTAAAGAAGAACCAATACCCTATGAGGTTCATAAGGTCACGAAGAGCGGAACAGTGATTGACTGCAAAGGGAAGGATTTTAACGAGGGAAAGGTGACCGAGATTCGTGTAAGTTCCTCGATCAAGAACGTAACAATTCGAAACTGTAGTCTCAAGGGTTCAATCCGTGTCTTTGGGCTGGGTATGAACGGTGAGGATAAAAAGGTCAGAGAGTCCTCATATAAGGCGGGGCACACCGAAAGAGCACAAGCAGCAGCGCCCTCAGATGTTCTTCTTTCCAATCTAACAATAGAAGGAGTACAAAGAATTCCAGTGTATCTTGCGCCAGGAGTTACAAGAGCTACGATTGAGAACTCTAAATTTGTCGGAAACACGGTCTCAACCGTGATTTATCTTGACGCCGAGAGTGCGAATAACACCATTCGCAATAATACTTTTAGTGTGAAGGGAAATTTCTCTCTAAGACAATTTAGGATCCGTGAAGTGATTGCCGTGGACGGTTCGGCGTACAATCAGATCATCGGTAATAAGTTTGAGGAAGCGGTCGGTGGCGGAGTATATCTTTACAGGAACTGCGGTGAAGGTGGGACAGTCAGGCATCAACCTCCACAGCACAATGTGATTGTGGGCAATAACTTCAATCTGACTGGGCTGTATTGGGGAAACTACGGAGTCTGGTTAGGCTCTCGGAATGGAAACCGCGACTACTGTAGCGCGGATGACGGGTACGAGTTTGGAAGTAGCGTAAACAACGGCGACTTTGCTGATTATAACATAGTGAGAGGGAATGCGTTCTCCGGTTCCGACGACACCATTCGAAACGACGGGCGGAATAACGTGATAAACTAAAAGGACACTTGGTGAAGTGTCCACTAGCGCCCCCCAAACCGCCGGATAGTGGTGTATGATGATCCTAGTCAAACAAACTCAAATGCCTTCCACCTACACTTTCTCCGGCGATTTCACCACCTTCCTTGGTTTTGTCGGCGTGGTCTCCACCGCTATCATCCTGTTCACCGCCTTTCGCCGCTTCTATCGCTCCCCCTTCAACCGCTGAATGGACCATCCTGGCAGTTTACAGCCCGCTATTGAGATGATGGCGGGCTTCATTATATCATTGATCACAGTTTTGCTGCCCCTTATGATCGTCATCATATGAGGTAAATTAACCTCAAAGGGCACTTAAGAGTATGACACTCGAAGACGCTTGTTACTCCCTAAAACTCGAGTGCGCACTGCGCGAGCTAGGGTTTGTGGATATCGGTTGGCGGGTAGTCGCTCACGCGGGTATCTTCTTCGTGGAACCGGTAGGGTGGACCACTGCTTGTACCGCCGCAGATCCCCTTCTAGGTTTCCAACTTCAACGGCATGTGATGGCAAAAGAAACGAATAAGCGCGGTCTTCACGTAGGGCGCCCGATAGCCCAGACCGCTAAGCAGGCGTTGGATCTTGCGATCTCGCTGTCATGAATATCGAACCATTCCCGCTAGAGAAAGAACTCCGGGTCGAAGCCATTAAACGCCATCTCACGGAGATGCCCAGGGAGGAACTTGTTGCGAGTCTCGCGCAGGCCATCGATGTTCTCACTCGAATGACAGATCAGACAAAGCAACTCGTATCATACATCGAGATCATGGAAGAGAAGTTAGGGTGGGCTGCTACCGCCACCACCGATATCTAGGATGATTCCTCTTTTTGACAGGTTGTTTTTTGGGAAGAACAGACCGTTCCACGAGTGGATTATCTATGCCACAACAACCGCCGGAGCGGTAGCACTGATCGTGTTTTTTGGCAATCAACTACTTATGTCAAAGTACGGTGACCTCGCCCGGGATGCGGCTTGTTCAGCGTCAAAAGCGATGCCCGAAAACGAATTCTCCCGACTTCTTTCAACGTTCTGTCGAGCAGCGAAGGACGGAAAAATAACGGAAGATGAAGCGAGAACCATATTAGGAAGAACACAACAGGTTTTAGGATCAGGCGGTGTGTACTTCGATAACGACCTTCGGAATACGGACCTCAGAACCCTGGACGAAGTTGATTTCGCCATAGAACGGTGGAAATTAGCAAACCCGGCCCCCAAGATAGACGATTCGCTTAGACAGCAGCTTCCGACGCTCTCCGAAACCCAGCTATGTGTCCTCTCGCAGGCGGAGCGTTACACTGACGGGGACGCGATTGGGATTCGCTATGTCGGGATGGGTGTTTGCGAGGCGGAGTGAGGTAAAATCAGTCCAGCAAGACCACAACAACGCGATAGCTTCCGCGGCCTCGCAGTAGAGAGAGAGAGATCAACTGATGTACACCTATCGGGTACTAAAAGTCGAACGAGTTATAGACGGGGACACGGTTGACATTGTCATAGACTTAGGTTTCGGGCTTTCTCTAAAGCAAAGAGTAAGGATTATAGGGATTGATGCTCCGGAGCTGCGCTCTAAGAACGAGGCCGAAAGAGAGGCGGCGAAGAAATCTAAAGCCTTCGCGGAACAGTGGTTCATCTCTGATAGCTGTATGACTGTAACCACCTATAAGGACGATAAATACGGTCGCATCCTCGGAGACTTCAAACGTACCGACAAATCGGAGGCTTTCTCAGAGGCTCTGCTTGGTGCCGGGCACGCTGAGATATACCGCGGGTAAAATCCATCTAGAGCGAATTCCCGAGGCAAGGGTCAACGATCACATGAGACTGTATGGCTACTCATAACACTATCACTAACGTTCCTTTCTCGTTCGAAATACTCGACGCGGGGATGGGCACAAATACTTTGGATGACCTGGCTACTGCCGAATGGCAGCCCATCATCCAGGTGAATACGGCCAATATCGATATGCGTATCGATAATCTCGCCGTTGAATTCACGTCCACCACTGACTCTGAGACCGTCAACTTCGGAACGGTAACTCTCGACAGTGACAGTTCGGCCCCGGATTATAGCGGCGTTGCCGCTTTATTCCCTGACCTAGGCTACTCCGTGGGAGTTGAAGAACTCACCGCCGTGACAATCTCCGGGGACTTCACGTATCTCCGTGGCAGCACCTCACCAATCAACGGCACTACAGCTGTGACCGCCGGTGTTCGTTATAATAAGACCGGAACAGCTGTCTCCGGACTGCTCACCCTCGGAGGCGCCAATGACCCTTCCGCAACATCGTCCGATGTGTCGACTTTCAACGGTGCTAACAATACCTGTACCGTAGGTCGTAAGTCCAAAGTCATTCGCTTTGGCCCTCAAAAAATCAAATTTCACCCAGCGTTTGCTGGCGTGACCGCGAAATGCGTAGACGCACTTGACGCCCCCGTGTGACAAATATGGATCAACTACCTATGACTGAAGAACAAGAGCTCGAGCAACTTGAAGCCGAATTGGCGGCTTTAGAGGAGCAGGCAAGAATTGAAGTTCAACTGCTAGCAGATGCTGCTGAGCCGCCTGTGGCTGAAGTCATATTAGTTGAACCGAAGCCTAAAAAGCCGAAGAAACAACCTAAAGCAAAACCGGTGGAAGTGGTCGAGCCCGCAAAGGTTAAATCGACTCCCGATAAAGTACTCTTCGGCGCCGCGAAACTTAAAGCTAAGTTCCTTAGACGTTGAGGCATATCATGACCCCGCATCTAACACATAGTTTTGCTAAACATCGCGGTGTCCGAGGAGTCCATTTTTACGACTCTTCCGGATGCGAATTCTTTCAGTGGGACCGGGTATTCGGTCTCATTGACAAATCCCGTTTTCCCGCCCAATTTGGCGATAAACTCGTTGATACGATCGCGAACTACGACCCCGATCGGGAGTTTGTTGCTGTTAGTGCGGGCAGTGGGCAAGTGACGATAGAGATCTTCCGGGCCGAGACACTTTAGGAACTGGCACGCGGCTTCGTCATGGGGGTCTGGGATGCCGTATAATGGTTTCATGATAGAAGCTAAATACGACATCGCCGTCACCTTCGGGCGGTTTAACCTTCTCCACATCGGTCACGTGGACATGTTCGAGCGAATGGCTGATCTGGCTCATAATTGCCTGATCGGTGTATCCTCAGGACCGAACAATCTTCCTATCGACCAGCGGGTTGCCGTGATCGAGAAGGTGATGGGGACGAATGGTGTGGTCTACGAACACTTCGGAGGCCCTTATGAGACGGCGAAGGCTCCCAATCCTTTCGCTTTCTTTGAGTTCGTTAATGCCGAGCGAGTCGTCCTCGTTCTTGGCGAGGATCAGGTAAAACTGGCGGAAGCGGCGAAGAGAGTGCTGGGTTGGGATTACCACCTTGTCAAGCGACTTTACAGCTCCACCGAGGTTCGTGCGCTCATCGACAACGAGGAGTGGGACCGACTCATCGAAGTGGTTCCTAACGAGATCCTTCCCGATGTAGCGCGTCTTCGCGGTCAGGAAATCTTATCCCAGACGGTAAAATGACACAGGAAAAAGAGAAAAAATTCTACTCGGGTGAGCATAAGCCGTGTGGCACCCCTGTTGAGGACGAGTGCGACCATGCGCTTTGCAACTTTCAAAAGTACTGTAAGGACAATCCAGGCGCTCTGGAATGCAAGATCTTTGATTTGTAAGCCTAGACCACACGCGGGTAAAATCACCAGATACGCCTTTGAACCTCAATGATCGACTCGATGTTAGCACGAGACCTGCTAAAAGCCCAGAACGATCTTATTATCTCCGCTCGTCTGGCCCATTGGAACGTACGCGGACCTAACTTCTACGAGTCTCACCTGTTGTTCGGGCGCATTTACGACACCGCGTCTGAAAAAGTTGATACATTGGTGGAAGTCCTTCGCGGTTTAGGCTATAATCCTACGTTTCAGGAGTTTGGTGGCCCCGGCGGCGAACTTCCCTCCTATAGCTGCATGCCACTGATCGAGATGCTGACTGGATACGTGACATCGTACATGGCGACTCTACTGCGTATGCGCGATGCTGTGAAAGACAAGAGTATGGCCGCGGGACTGGTGAATCTTATCGAACAACTCTGCGAAGACGGTACGACGTTACTATATCTATTATCCGCTGCCCAAGGACTCTGATGGATGTCTTCACGGTAACTTCAACAAAGCCGTACGACCAATGCTACTACGAACTTCACATGTCAAATGGTAGTAAAACCGTGTGGGATGATTACGAGGAGTTGCGTAACCACTGGATGACCGTGCGCGGGTCCGGCATGAGTCACGTCGTGGTTCAGAAAAAGGCCACTTCACGAACTGGCACAACAAAGCCGTCGGTGGGATTCGCATAGCAGTATAATGGGGATATGAAAAAGCTCCCTTCGGTCCTCTGTCAAATTAACGACGTCGGTTTCACCAGCAAACCGACTGATATCCGCGTGATGGGAAAACTCCGTGACAAGATGATCCAACGCGGCTGGGTTCAACTACCCGACTATGACTTCGTTCGTAAAGTGACGCAGGAAGGCACCGCCTTCTATGGCTGTCTTTTCAATGGTCTCGACCTGATGGAGACTGGCCAACAACGCTTATGTTGGCGAATGCAGACTATGATCGGTGTCGATTTCGATCATTGTCCAGTACAGCCCGAGGATATGGTCGCCACCTATGACAAGGAGGGATTCAGCCCCTGGCTGGCATATCCGACCTTCTCTGACGGGACCGAAGTCGGCCATCGTTCCTATCGTCTACTGTGGAAGTGCGAGTATGACCTCAATGCTTCATACGAGCAGTGGACGGACGTCATTAAGTTCTTTTCGGGTATGACGCCGTACGGTGATCCCCGCGCTCGCGATTGTTCTCGGATGTGGCAGGGTGGTTTGAGGGGCTTTTCGCACTACAACGCAAACGCAAAATCTATCAGTGTGACTGATGCAATCACCCGATCTTAAAAATGAGATACTGAAGGAGATCGCCCGCAAGGCTTACGAACTTCAGATCAAAGCCGGTTTAGCCCAAAATGCTAAGATCGGTCTTCCTGAACTCTTAGCGATGGAAAAGGCACTTCATCATGAGATAAAGCGCCTGAGAAAACTTATCGGTCAGTACGAGCACGCGGAAAAAAGAAAACAGCGAAAAGATCTTGAAACATTGATTAACGCCGAGCTCAATCACGGGGTTAATTGACAGTCTATCGCTGGGCTAGAATGCACCACCCATCGTTGCTTCTTTCGACTGTCCAGCGAGTATTAAATACGTCATAGCTGTAATGAACACGAGCTCCGTTTGTGCTTGTGTATTGTCCAGTCGAATGATTTAGGGTGCCCCACGGGTCGTGGCATATGAATCCCTTGGAATCGTATCCTATCACGCAGATATAATGGCCGCCTCCGGTCGGTCCTGCTGCCGACCCCTTATGCAGAATACCGCAAGGCACGGGAATTTTTCTGTCAATTTGTTGGCGTACAAGGTCGATGGTACCGTTTTGCACGAATCTTGATGTTATTCCAAGCGACTTTAAGCATGCGACCTGGGCGCCTGAATTAGTTGAGTCTCCAAATTTCTGGCGCTTTCTGATGTAGTCATCGTCGCTCGTGATACTATTGGGCTTTAGGTACTTGGCCAACATGGCGCAACTAGAACTAAAGCACGTTCGGGTCCAATTGTCGCTGCCGGACGTGATATTGTCTCGTTGAGAGTAATACGGCACACTCAACACCGCGCTCCCAGTGGACTGCGGCACTGGACCCGATTCAGCCGCATTGGCACTAAGACCGTTCCAATGTGGAACAAAAACAAACCAGTTTCCGGCGCCGTAAGCTAGACTTACTTTGATGTGATTATCAACCTCCTTTCCTTGCCAGATGAGCTCGTAGCTTTGATTGGAGGGCACCACAACCTTCTCATCTTTCGTAAGTTCTGCGGCTGGCAGCGTCTCTTTCTTTAGATAAGTGCCGACTTTCGCTGTGATTTTCCAAGACTTTTGTGATTGCGCGGCTGACACGGTCTTTCCATCTTTGAAAAATAGAGCCATCTCAGCATCGCGGCGGCGAACCAGCCCAGGCAGCACCCTATTGCCACCTTTGTTCCACACAAGAAGCTGTTGCCCTGCGGCCTCATAATTGCCGTTGTTAAGCATACGCAATAGCGTGGACTCAGCCAGAGCGCCCGTGCCAACATTATAGGCAAACGAAACCAGCGCGTCGAACATCGATTGGGTTAGAGGAACCTTCACAAGTTTCTCCACCGCGGCCGCCTTAATTTCGACCTCGTGCATCAGATATTCTGTGCACTGTACTTTGGTTCGGACATCGCCGAGTTTAACAGCTTTTCCGTCCGGATAGCTAATCGTTCCCCAGCCAATCGTGGCGATATTAACGGGGTCCAAATACGCCCCCGCGGAACCGTCAGGCAGTAGCTTATGATAGCCTTCAAATCTTTTGATTAAGTCCAAGCAAGCTGCGGTCGGTTTCATTGCTAATCAAGCCTATTGGTACTTTTTACCCGCAAGAGGTATAATTAGAAATTGCAAGGCTTACGAGTAATAACAATTGACAATCTCCCGCCACATCATTGCTGATATAACCTCGGACGACCCATTCCTGTTCGACGATCTGGAATTGATTCTCGAGGCGTTAGCTCTTGCGGCTAAGGCAGCCAAAGCTACCACTCTTAAGACGGCCTACCATCAGTTTAGTCCTCACGGTGTCACGGCGTTCCTGTTGCTTTCGGAGAGTCATATCTCAATTCACACGTGGCCCGAATGCAATAAAGCCGCACTTGACATCTATACCTGCGGTGATCACACGGATCCGAACGCGGGCCTTGAAGTAATCCTGGAGAGGTTGAAAGCGAGATGCTTAAGCCGTCAGATCATCCTAAGACAGATATGACAGTTAGAAAACTGTCACAAGGCCTGGGCCAAACGCCCGGGTTTTTAGTATGATGTATCTATGGAAACAACCAAGTCACTAAACCGCATTAAGACCTCCGATCTCCTCCGTACAACGGGAGCTGTTACCGGCAACTTTGGTAGATCGAAGTGTAAAGCCGGTAGTATACTCAGCGATCTTGGCGTGTCTGATCGTGAGAACATCGGCAGCCTCCCCACACAAGATGAATACATCCGACGCCTTCAGACGGCGCTTGGAACGAACCCTGAACCAAAAGTCCGGGAGTTCATACTCTCCGAGCTCCGTAAATATCAACTTCGAAAAATCCAAAATGACTGTCGTGTCCACAACCCCCGAGGCCCCTACTGTGACCTCCGAAGCCGTAGGCTCTTTGCGAGCCGTTAGACTGTCAGACCGCATCAGGTATATTCACTGCGAAGGTGAGAACCAGCGGGACGGCCACGGGATCATGACTTTTTCGTCAAAAACCGGCGAACCGCTGTTCGTTAAGGAGATCCGGTCCAAAGATGACTTCAGTCAGAATTACAGCGTATTTCGTATGATGGAGGATCTGATTTGAAAGGTGATAAGCTGCTTATCGTAGACTTTCACGCGCTGCTTCACCGTAGTAGAAACGCTTTAGCGAAGGCCACGGGCGGACTAACAACCTCTGACGGTCGTTCGACTACCGGTACGTACGGCTTCACAAACAATCTTCTGTCGATCATTGATATAGAGCGTCCGTCACACGTCGTTGTTTGCTATGACGCCGGCGGGAACTGGAGGAAAGAGGCGTCATCAGACTATAAAGCCAATCGGGTTCGCCCGATAGGCGAGGAAGCGGAGAGGTTTAACTTCGAGGCGAAACTCGTTCTCGATGAGATCCTGCCAGCGATGGGAATCGAGACGGTGGGTATCCGAGGCTACGAGGCTGACGATGCCATCTACACTCTCAGTAAAGATGCTGTAGATTTCAACGAGATCGTCATTCTGACCTGCGATCAGGACATCCTGCAATGTGTCACTGAGCGGGTCAGAGTGCTGCTGTTCAACTCCGCCAAGAAAGTCCGTATGATGGGCATTCCTGAGGTACAGGAGAAGTGGGGTGTTCTTCCTCCTCACATCGCTCTCGTAAAAGCACTTAGTGGTGACTCTTCGGATAATATCACGGGAATCCGCGGCATCGGTCCGAAAACCGCCTCACAGATCGTCATCGACTCCTACGGTGTTTTGGACAAAGTGCTAAAGCACCCGAAAGTCGAGAATCACAAAGCGATCGTCGAAGCCAACATAGTTCTAATCAAACCGACCTATGTAACTGAACTCGAATCAACAAACTTCTCGGATTACGCGCTTGGCAATGGCATCATCGAGGATGTTCAAAGTGCCTTCGCGTCCCTCGAATTCAATGTACTCTCAAAGCGCCTAGAGAAGATAGGCGAGGTTCTTAAGCTAAAATCTCACGCAAAAGTATGAACATCAGCACCAGCTACCAGCTCAATGTCGACACCATCGAATCCCTTGATGATGTCAAAGTCATCCTTGACAAACTAAATCTCACCACGTACGCCGAGGGCGAGGATTGGGTGGTACTCCAAAAGTATTTCACAACTGAGATCCAGACCAAAGGGCTTTCTCTTCCCGGCGGCGAGATGCTGGAGATCCCCGCTGAATCCGTCGTAGATGTGAACACGACCGCCGATGACTGATAAACTCACAGGTTTAATGCAAATCGAGGAGGATCCGGTCTCTGGCGATATCTTTCTAACTTTCCCAGACGATATCGCTCAGGCGGTAGGTATGGATAACTGGGAATGGGTCAACTGGGACGTACAGTCCGACGGAAGTGTGTTGATCACGAAGGGCCAAGGTTGCGACGCGGGGGACGAGGGGGACCACTTCTAGAAGTGTCCACTCGAGGCGGCCCAGGCCCTCCGGGCGCTGTATGATAAGACTATCAACTCAAAGAAAGACCCTTCAAATGCAAATCGCCACTCAAGCCTCCCTCGACTGGAACGTCCTCGCCTGCCCCATGAGCGTGCAGCTCCCCGACGGGACCTCACGCGAGGTCACCACTCGCAAGGTTCTCGTCCGTGATGACAACTTCGATCAGGTCGGGGTTGTCGGTAACCGTTACGAGATCGTGCAGAACAGCGTGATCGCGGGTTTGGTGCAGCCTCTGGTGTCTGAGGGTTTGCTCGAGATCGTCAATATGGGCTACCTCGGCACCGGCTCGAAGGTGTTTATCCAGGCTGAACTCAATCAGGAATACGAGATCGCCGGTGAGACTCACAAAGCGATGCTCACCCTGATGAACAGCCACGACGGCACTTCACCTCTCGCCGCCGGTATCACCGACACCCGGGTCATCTGTCAAAACACCTTCGCGATGGCGATGGAGGATATGTCGACCCGTCTGCAGCACAAACTCGGGATCAATGAGCAAGCGCTCAAGATCACTGAGACTCTCGACTTCGTCAATGACCGGATGCGCAAGTTCGCTGAAGCCGCCGAAGTCCTTAAGTCCACTAAGGCCACTGTCGGTCAGGTCGATCAGATCATCCTCTCCGCTTACGGTAAGAAGGAGAACGAGACCGTACGCAATCGCGATGAGATCGTTAACCGCTTCTTCGCCGGAGCTGGTAACGAGGGCGCCACTCTCTGGGATGCCTTCAATGCTCTCACGGAGTTTAACACTCACGCGTCCGGCAAAACCGCTGAAGCTCGCTTCGGCTACGCGAACTTCGGTACTGGCGCTCGGGTTGCCCGCCGCGCTATCGACATGGCCCTCACCCTCGCCTGATACTTATGACCGGTTACGTCGGACCCGAAACGATGTTTATGCTCTCGTTAAAGCCGTTGCAGCGAGACTTTGTCACTGATACGGTCGAGGAAGCCCTGAAACTACGGTCGGAGGGGCTCACTAACGAGGACATCTCCTACCGTCTGGCCCATGCCATTCTGACGATAGAGAGGTGGACATCGACTCCTCGAATCGTCCGACGTATCATACTCGGAACATATGAAGCACCTTCGGCGGCGTGAGATACTAAAAAGGTTGAAGAGGTTCACGTGCCCCCACTGTGGGGCACTTGTCGGGTGCGGAGAGCTTGGGCAGCTCGGGATGTATTCTCACAAAGCTTATCATTATCATGTTGAACGCTGTCATGAGGTTTTGGAAACGATCCGTTCCGGTGACGTTGAAGCGGCCGAACAAGCCCGGGATGACTTACAACGAGGTGACGGAGTTCCTGGAGGGACTTCCTGACCAGGCGGTGAAGAATCGGGGGATCAGCGTAAGGATCGACGCGTATGATCTTCGCATCCTTCTTGAAGCCACGAGAGCAGATTGCGAGCGGAGGATCGAGTCAGAGGGTGTGAAGAACGGCTTCGGAGACCCAATCAAGATCCTTGACATGTGGGGCGCGATGCCCGAGTGTGGTATGGGCGAATGGTTGGAGGTCAATGTAGCTCCGGGACTCAACTATTCGGCGATCTATAAACTCGAGCGGACCATTAGGACTGGACAATAGTACGGATGTACTTGTGCCAGTCGAAAAACTGTCCACTAAATGCTCCGGGGACCTCCTCGGGGCTGTATTATGTCTATATGAACAAAACCAAAACCACCGTCTCCACCCTCACCTCCGGGCAGGTCGTCCAGGCGGGTTACAAGCGCCGGAACCTCCTGATCGACCCCAACCGCTTCGTCGGGTTCAAGGTGAATGGGCAAGTCTTCAGTGAGCTGAAGCTCCTGAAGCAGCACTTCGGAGTTCGTAACCTAAAGCATCTCGAGTTCGAAACTGATCGTCAGGAACTCGGGTCCGTGACTGCTGAATTCTACGACACCGAAGGCGAGTTCTTCTGGGGTGCCTATCTTTGGAATGGCAGCTTTCGCGTCGGGACGAGCGCTGATCGTCTTCAACTGCGGGCTAACTGAAAACACTCATACACACAGAAACCTGATGACTTATAAAGAACTTCTGGATAAACTTCTTGAGTTTGATGAAAAAACTCTTCAAGAACCTGTGGCGATTTATGTTCTTAATGAGACAAACCATATGATTTATAGTGAATTTTCTACTGATGTTAGTGGATTTTTCAGGGAAAAATGGTCTCAAAAAGTTGCTTACGAAACTCCTTTTTTGGAATGTACTGTTATGATAGACACTTGAGAAACCGGCACACAAGAACCCACAAGACCCCCCAGATGCCCTATAATACACTCATACGCAATCAACCAAATGAAAGTCAACGGTTACGAAATCAAACCTTTTGCTGACCTTGTGAATGCTAACCTTATGAATGCTAACCTTGAGGGTGCTAACCTTAGGGGTGCTAACCTTGTGAATGCTAACCTTAGGAGTGCTAACCTTGTTGGTGCTAACCTTGTGGTTGCTAACCTTGATGATGCTAACCTTAGGAATGCTAACCTTAGGGGTGCTAACCTTGTGAATGCTGACCTTAGAGGTGCTAACCTT
>ERZ888423.2641-NODE-2641-length-13005-cov-37.498996_pt1 | contig 13005 bp, 12 predicted proteins | sample MGYA00520523_ERZ888423 | MGnify/ENA primary metagenome ERZ888423 (study PRJEB32303, sample SAMEA104408611) | aquatic metagenome | biome: Brackish water; feature: Pelagic; material: water | place: Baltic Sea | collected 2014-06-08T10:24:00 | depth 30,27 m ...
ATCCTGCAAGCGCAGCTCGAAGACCTGCATGCGCCGGGTGGCGGGCGCGGCCACGGGGCGCCCATCGGGCACATCGAAAGCGCCCTGATGCAGCGGGCATTCGATCACATGGCCGTCGAAATACCCGTCGCAGAGATCCGCAGCCCCATGATTGCAGAGTGCCGCCGAGGCGTAAAGACCGCTCGGCGTGTCATAGATGGCGACCAGCCTCTGCCCGACCGCAACCCGCTTGCGTCAGGGGCGTGACAATGCCGTGTCGTGTCATGTCGGGTGGTCCATGAGTTTGCCGGTGCCCGGGGCCCATATCACGGGCGCCACCGCGGGCAGATACGGCGCCGGAGACGGGAGTGCTCCGTACCATGGGGCCGCCTCATCCCTGCCCCCATCACGTCGACGACAAGCGGCAACGGGCAGGGCTGGCAAGCCCATCGCAGTCACTGCTATTTCGGCAGGCCGATATCGCGATCGGGCGCTGCAAACAGCGCCGCTGCGCAAGGATAGCGATCGAGGATCGCCTGCCCGCCCGGCAGCCGTTCGGGATGCAGGCGACCCGCCTCCCAGAGCGGCACGCCGTCCACCTCGATCGTGGGATCGATCACGTTCCAGCTGATCTCGCCCGGTGCATAGGCACCGCAGGTGTGGAAATGCAGGATGCGCGGATTGCCAAAGGCCGCCCCACCCCAGCGCTCCCAGTTCTCGCGCATGTCCCATGGATAGCCGCAGCCCGGATGTATGCCTGCGTGCCATGAATGCACGACATCGCGGTCTATGCCGAAGAGCGCGGCCACCCGGTCATATTGCGCATTTGCCCGGGCGACATCCGGGGTCGCGCCCTCGAACCCGGTCAAGCGTCCGTTTTCCATCAACGCATGGACAGGGGCGGCAAATTCCGGTGAATAATCCCGATAGTAGCGCGACCCGGTGCCAGTGAGAAAGCGGATCGCCACCCGACCCGAAAAGCTATGCGCCGGAACCGGCGTGAAGACCGACATCGGAAAGCGCAGCACCGTGGTATCGCCGCCGGACGTCAGGTCCATCTCGGGGTGGCCTTCGATATCGGTGCCCAGCGGACAGGTGACGCGCAGGCTGCGGGCGCGCGCGAGGGCGGCGTTGACGGCAGCCTTGATCGCAAGAAACGCGCCGTGATGGGCATTGGCAAAGCCCGAGCCGAAGGCGGCGCGCGACAAGGCGTAACTGACCACGATCGTCTTTTCACTGGGCATCTGCGAGAACCTGAGCTGATCGCCCAGCCGCGCGAGGAACAGGATGATATCCGCCGCCGCCATGCGCTCCAGCAAATGCGGCGTCAGCACCGGATCATCGGGATTGAACCCCACGTCGACCGTCTCGACCGACAATCCACAGGCCCGCGCCGCACCCTCGACGATGCCGACCACCTCGGCATCGAAATAGCCGTGGCTCGGCGGCTCGTAGGCGATCAGCAAGCTGTCGCCGGGTTTTGCACCGGCGCAATTGCGAAGCAGGTTCAGCGCGCCTTCTTGCGGTGACATGGCGGACATCGCGGCAGGCTCCATGCGCGGGAGATGATGCGAACAAGCCTAGATGCGCCACGGGCCGCGATCCTATTTGATTTCCCTAATCCATTGCATTAGTATGACTTATATGATCATCAACCTGCCCTTTTCCGCCCTGCGCGCCTTCGAGGCGGTCGTGCGACTGTCGGGGTTTTCGGCGGCGGCGATGGAGCTAGGCGTCAGCCAGAGCGCGATCAGCCAGCATGTGAAGGCGCTTGAGGAATGGCTGGGCCAGGATCTGCTGATCCGGGGCGCACGTCGGTCGCAGCCCACGCGCGAGGGCGAGCAGCTTGCGCGCGCGGTGTCCGACGGGCTGGGTCGGATCTCGGATGTCTGCGCGCAGTTGCGCGACCGCACCCGGTCCGAGAATACCATCGTCATCAGTTGCCTGCCCGGATTTGCGTTTACATGGCTGTTTCCACGGCTGCTGAATTTCGACACCAACCATCCGCATCTGGCAGTGTCCATCGTTACAGACACCGGGCAACATCCGTTCTCGGCCGCCGATGCCGATATCGGCATCCGCTACGGCCTGGGCGACTATCCGGGCTTTCATGTCGAGCACCTGATGCATGAAACCCTGACACCGGTCTGCGCGCCGTCACTGCTGGAGGGGCCACCGGGCCTGCACGTGCTGGACGATCTGGCCCTACACACGCTGCTGCATGACGAGAATGAAAGCTTCGGCACTGCGGCGCCGACATGGGAGTTCTGGGCGCGCAACTGTGGCCTGAGCCTGCCCAAACCACTGAAATCACGGCGGTTCGGGCAATCCAACCTCGTGGTTCAGGCCGCGATCCAGGGGTTGGGCGTGGCCCTGGGGCGCAAGCCGCTGGTGATCGATGCGCTGCGCGACGTGCGGCTCGTGCGTCCCTTTGCCGAGATCACGCAATCGCCCCTATCCTACTGGCTGGTGGTGCGCCATGACCGCACCGAGAGCGCGAAGGTGCAGGATTTCAGCGCCTGGATCCGCGCCGAGGTTCTGGCCGAGCCGCCCCTGCCTGAACCGGCCCTCCTCAAAGATTAGCATGGCTAATGACATCATTATGTCGGGCCACTGGCATGGCGATCCGCTTTGCGGCAGGATGCGCGCCAATTGAGGTCAACAAGGGAACCCCATACCATGTATCTGAAGAACTGCTGGTATGTCGCCGCCTGGAGCGCAGACATCGGCCGGACCCTGAAAGCCGAGACCTTCCTTGACGAGAACGTGGTGCTTTACCGCAAGCAAGACGGCACCCCCGTCGCGCTCGAGGATGCCTGCCCGCATCGCAAGCTACCGCTCTCCTGCGGCAACCTCAAGGGCGACACGGTGGAATGCGGCTATCACGGGCTGACCTTCGATGGCGTGGGACGCTGTGTCGCCGCCCCGACGCAGGCCAGCGCGATCCCGCGCCGAGCAGCGGTGAAATCCTACCCTGTGGTGGACCGTTACCGCTTTCTGTGGATCTGGATGGGCGACCCGGCGCTGGCCGATCCCGACAAGATCTTCGAGATCCCGAATTTCGACGATCCCGGCTGGGGCAAGACCGATGGCGGGGTGATGGATATTGCCTGCCATTACCTCTGGGTTTGCGACAACCTGCTCGATCCCAGCCATGTGGCCTGGGTGCATGTGACCTCTTTCGCGGGGGCAGGTACCGATGATGAGCCGCTCAACCTCGATCGCCATGATAGGGGCGTGGTGGTCTCGCGCTGGATCGCGGGCAAGCCACCCTCGCCCTATTATGCCAAGCTGGTGCGCTTTGACGGCCCCTGCGACCGGCTGCAGCATTACGAGATGTGCCTGCCCGCCATCGGTGTGAACAAGTCGATCTACACTCCTGCCGGTACTGGCGGATATGCCGCAGCCCCCGTGCCGGAGACTTTCATCAACATTTCGTATAATTTCATGACCCCGATCGACGCCGACCGGACGCGGTATTTCTGGTTCCAGCACCGCAATGACCATGCCGATGATGTGGCGATCTCGACCTACATGAACGATGGCGCGCGCATGGCCTTCACCGAGGATCGCGAGGTGCTGGAAAAGGTGCATGAGGGCATGAAACACGCCACCACGCCCCATATCGACCTGGGGCTGGATGCAGGCGCAAAGAGTTTCCGGCAGATGCTCGACCGCGCCATCGCGGCCGAGGCGACGGCACAGGCCGCCGAATAACGGCGCGTCTCAGGCAGGGGGCAGGCCGGCGAAATCGCGCATGTCGGCGGCCGCCTCTTCGGCTGCCAGCGCGAACAGCTCTGCGCCATGATCGGGGCGGGCCAGTTCCGACCAAGAGCCCACGCGGCCACAGGGAAACTCTGCCCGGTGCTGGTCCGGCGGCCCGTGCCGATCGCCCGCATGCGCGGCCCGCCAGGCGGCATCGAGCGCCTTGGGCGCGGGCAGCGGCGCACGCTCGATACGGCGGTGCAGCGCCTGGGTCATCGCGATTTCCGAAGGCGTGGCGTGCATCCCTTCCCAGTCGCCATAGAGCGCGAGACGGCGCGCGTTGACGCGCGGATAGTCCCACCAGGACCGGATGCGCAGCTCCAGCGGCGCGCTGGCCGCAAGCGCGCGCAGCGGCGCAAGATTGGCGCCATGGCCGTTCAGCACGTAAAGCCGCCGGAACCCATGCGTGGCCAGAGCCGCGATGATCTCGGAAACAAGCGCCGAAAACGTCGCTTCGGACACCGAGATGGTGCCGGGAAACCCCATGTTGAAAGGTGCGGGCGTGTAGGCCACGGGCGGCAGCACCACGGAACCGGCGCGTTCCGCCGCAGCCTCGGCCACGGCGGTGGCGCAGAGCGCATCGGTACCGATCAGACCGATGGGGCCATGCTGTTCCATGGACCCCGTGGGCAGCACCGCGTCGGTCCGATGGGAAAGGTAGCGCTCCACCTCTTCCCATCCCATCAGGTCCAGGTTCATGAAATCCCGCCTTTCGAGGTGATCCAGGCGGCCATTTGCGCGCGATACTCAGCCATCAAGGGCGCGCAGGAAGGCACCCCATCCCCCGCCCCAGCCCCGAACGGGCGCGGCAGACCCAGGGCCAGCGCCCCGCCCGCCGCCTCCAGCACGATCGCGACAGCCCAGAGACCGCAATCGGGAAGCCCGGGCTGCCCGCCTGCAAGGTAAGGGCCGTCACCGGCCAATTGCTCCAGCGTCTCGATCTGCCGCAGGAGCGCCGCCCGGATCGGGTCTGGCACGGGCTTGCCTGCGCCCACCAGCGGAAAGAGCGCCCGTACCGAGGGCTCCAGCCGCATGTCGATGAAGCGCGAGAGCGCGCGGCTTCGGGCGCGCTCCCTCGGGTCTTGCGGCATCAGCGGCTGGCCCGCGCCGATCTCGTCGAGATATTCGACGATGGCATCGGTCTCGGCCAGAACGAACCCGTCATGCACCAGCGCCGGGATCGTGCCCTGTGGAACGATCGCGCGATAGGCGGCACTGCCGTAGCCGTCCGGCGGCGCGATCTCGGGCAGGTAAAGTCCCTTGAGAGCCAGCGCCAGCCGCAGCTTGCAGCAATAGACGCTGATCGGCGTGGCGTAGAGGGTCAGCTCAGTTGCGGCCATGAACACCCGTCCCCATGCGCCGCTCAATCACCCGCACCCCCCAGGAGACCAGAAGGATCAGCACAAGATATTCCAGCACGAGGAAGGTGTAGATCTCGAGAGGCCGAAACTCCGCCAGGGTCAATTCGTTGGCGCGTCGGGTCAGTTCCTGAAACCCGATCACCGAGACCAGCGACGACATCTTGAGAACATAGACATACTGGTTGCCAAGGGCCGGCAGCACGGCGCGCACCACCTGCGGCAAGATCACCAGCCGCATGGTCTGGAACGGCTTCAGCCCCAGGCTGCGCGCGGCCTCGGACTGACCGACCTTGATCGATTGCAGGCCGGCGCGAAAGATCTCGGAGGTGAAGGCGCTATCGGAAATCGCAAGGCAGATGAGCCCGGTGACAAAGACGCCGAATTGCACCCCGGTCAGCGCGGGCAACCCGTAATAGACCCACAGGATCATCACGAGAAGCGGGATAGAACGGAAGAATTCCACATAGACCCGGCTTGCCAGAAACAGCCAGCGCCGCTTTGCAATGCCCATCAGCGCGACGGCAAGCCCAATCACGAGAGAGATGAGCATCGCCAGTGTCGAGATCGACACGGTGGCCCAGAACCCTTGCAGCAGGAAGGACAGGTTGGCCTGCCCGCGCGGGTCGGAGGGCGACAGGATGTACCAGGCAAAGGTATAGCCGCTGCCCGATCCGCCCATGGCGCAGCCCGACAGCGAGAGAGCCGCCAGCGCCAGAAGCGCCGGCAGCCGCAGATACGCCCGGACCCCGGGACGAGCCTTGCTCATGCCAGGCTCAGGACTGGCCGAGCCAGCGCTGGTTGAGACCGGCAAAGAACCCGTCAGTGCGCCTCAGCGTCACCCAGGTGTTGATGAAATTCAGCCAGGTCGGATCGTTTTGCGCCACAACATAGGCAAAGGGCCTGCGGTTGCGCATTTCCGAGCCGGGCACGAGAATGCGCAGGTCCGGGAAGCGCTGCACCAAGGTGCCGCCCTCGACGTTCGATGTGATGGTCACATCCGCGCGGTTCGACAGAACCTCCTGGAAGCCGGTGGCGGGCGATTGCACGGCCTGGATCGTGGCCTCGGGGAAATGGGCGCGGGCCTGTTCCTCGAAGACGGTGCCCATCGAAACCGCGACGCGCACGCCGGGCTGGTTGATCGCCTCCCAGCTGCCGAACCGGTCGGCATTGGCCGAGAGCGACAGCGGCACGGTGCCCGCTTCGGTATAGGGCATGCTGAAGGCCGCCACACGGGCGCGGGCGACATTCATGGAAGCCCCCGAGAAGATGTCGTAGCGGTCCGCGGCGATACCCGCGGTGATCGTGGCCCATTCCGCCACGACCCATTCGATCTCGACCTCGAGATCGGCGGCAAGCTGCGTCATCGCCTCGATGTCATAGCCCGCATAGCTGTTGGTGGCGGTGTCACGAAAGGACATCGGGTTGAAATCGCCGGTCGTGCCGACCCGAAGCTTGCCGTCACTGAGCACGCGGGCCAGCCGCGACCCTTCGGTCTGGGCATGTGCCTGCTTGCCGCCGGTCAACACCAATCCGCCGGTTCCCAATGCGGCGGCAACGAAAATCTCGCGTCTGTTCATGCGTGTCATTCCCTGTTGTCGAGTTCGCTTTTCGAAGTCTTGTCATGTGCGGCGCACCTTTGCCAGAGGCCGGGCTGACTGCGGGGTCAGAGCCGCCCCGCCTGCTGCCCGCCCGGCCACCGGCCCATGGGACCGGACGCCTGGCTTCGTTGCACCTTGTTGAATAGAGTTGCGCGAGGCGCAATAAATCGTCAACGAAAAAACTGCGTCCAACGCCTTGGCAACCGCTATTCTCCGCCAGTTCGCCGCGATCTGCACAAGGAACGACCCGCGGCTGCCCCTTTCCGGTCAGCTTTGCGCCGCGACCTCGTAGCCCGGTGCCGCCACGGATTGCACCGTGGTGATCGGTGCGGAGCCGATCCAGGTCGTGCGCTCCAGCACCAGAAGCGCGCTTCCCCGCGGGGTGTCCAGATGGCGCGCGATCTCGCCCTCGGCGTTGACCGCGTGGAACCGGACATCGACGCGGCTGTAGGGTTTGTGGTGCACCAGCCACTCATTCGCGCTGTGCTGCGCCAGGTCGACCTCGAGGATCTCGGGCGTCGTTGCCAGATCGATCCAGCGATCCTCGAGAATATAGGGGCGACGATCGGCAAGGTGCAGGGCACGCACATGCAGCATCGGGGACGGATCCTGCAGGCCGAAGCGCGCCATGACGGCGGGCGGGCTCTCGGCGATCGCGCGGCTGATCAGGCGGTAGCCGTAAAGGCTGCCGCGTGCCTCGACCTCGCGGCGGGTGACGGGGATGTCGAAGGTCGCCCGCGTGACCGGGTCGTTCGGCACATGGGTGCCACCCCTGCGCCTGCGCTCCACTAGGCCAGCCGCCGCCAGATCCTGCATCGCGCGATGCACGGTGGCGCGGGCGCAGCCCAGGTTACGGGCCAGATCCTCGTCACGGGGCAGCTTGTCGCCGGGCGCATAGTGCCGCGCAAGGATCCGGGCGCGGATCGTGTCGCGCACCTCGGTCCAGGAGAGGCGCGGCTCGGCGGTCAAATCGCCGTCTCCAGATCCCGCATCGCGCGCGTGAACTCGGCCACGATCACATCGCGCGCGACATGACGCCCCTCGCGCACGACATGGCGTCCGGCGCTCCAGACATCGCGCAGACAGGCGCGCGCGCCGCCACCAAAGATCAGGCTGTCGAGCGCGCGGTCACCGCTGCGGTTGCAGAGCCATTCGTTGTCATCGTCCAGCCCGATCAGATCGGCCAGCGCACCCGGCGCGATCCGGCCGCTGTCGCGCCCGGCGGCCTGCGCGCCGCCTGCAAGCCCCGCCTCGAAGAGCACCCGACCGGTGGAGTGGTCCAGGGTCGCCAGCGCCGCGCGCGACCGGTCGCGCAGGCGTTGCGAATATTCCAGCGTCCTGAGCTCACCGAACAGGGTGATGTCGATGTTGGAATCCGAACCAAAGCCGATCGTACCGCCCGCGCCAAGATAGGTGGTGGCGTTGAATATCCCGTCGCCCAGGCTTGATTCGGTGATCGGACAGAGGCCCGCGACCGCCCCGGTCCGGGCGAGCGCGCGCGTCTCGGCCTCGGTCATCTGGGTGCAATGGATCAGGCACCAGCGCGCATCCACCCCGTGCTCGGCCAGCAGCCATTCCGCCGGGCGCGCGCCGTGATGGGACAGCATCTCGTCCACCTCGGCCAGTTGTTCGGCCAGATGCATGTGGATCGGCCCGGTCGCGGCATGCTGCGCGATCTCGCGCAGTCCGACGGGATCGACGGCGCGCAACGAATGGGGTGCCGTGCCCAGCACGAAATCGTCAGGCGCCCGGTCGATCAGCCCGGCAGCCGCGCCATGCAGGCGCAGGAACCGCTCGGGGTCATTGCCGAAGCGTTGCTGCCCCCCCTGCAACGGGCGGCGGTCACAGCCGCCGAACTGGTAATGGACCGGCAAGAGCGTCAGGCCGATCCCGCTGCGCTCGGCGGCCGCGATGATCCGCCCCGTCAGCTCGGCCAGATCGTCATAGGGTACGCCGCCGATGGCGTGATGCAGGTAGTGGAACTCGGCCACGCCGGCATAGCCCGCCTCGAGCATCTCGAGAAACACCTGCGCCGCGATGGCCTCGACATGCTCGGGGGTCAGCTGGTCGAGAAATCGGTACATCAAGCGCCGCCACGTCCAGAAACTGTCGCGCGGGTCGGGACCGCGCGCCTCGGTCAGGCCCGCCATGGCGCGCTGGAAGGAATGGCTGTGCAGGTTCACCGGCGCAGGCAGCAAGAGCGCCGCGCGATGCGTCGGCGTCCGCTGCTGGGGCCCGACCGCTGCGATCCGGCCGGTCGCGTCGATGCATATCTCCAGATCAGTCTGCCACCCGCCGGGCAAAAGCACCTGACTTGCATGGATCACCTGCACGGTGCGTTCTCCGTTGACTTATTATGTACGTACATATTAATCTGATGCCCGGTGTGATGCAAGGTTTTCCGATGACCCCATCCCTTGTTCTGACCGGCCTGAGTGCCGCGACCATGGCCGCCCCGGATGGCGGCTATGGCCTGATCGCGGATGCCGCCATCGTGCTGACCGGCGACAGAATCGCATGGGTGGGGCCGCGCGCCGATCTGCCGACCGCGCACAAGAATCTCGAGCGGCGCGAGCTTGGCGGGCGGCTGGTCACACCCGCGCTGATCGATTGCCACACGCATATCGTGCATGGGGGCAACCGCGCACGAGAGTTCGAGATGCGGCTGGAGGGTGCCAGCTACGAGCAGATCGCGCGGGCAGGCGGCGGGATCGTGTCGACCGTGGCCGCCACCCGCTCGGCGACCGAGGACGATCTGCTCGGCTCCGCCCTGCCCCGCGTCGAGGCGTTGATCGCCCAGGGTGTCGCGGTGATCGAGGTGAAATCGGGCTACGGTCTGGACATGGACACCGAGCTGAAGATGCTGCGCGTGGCCCGCGCCTTGGGCCGCCTGCGCCCGGTGCGGGTCGTCACCAGCTTTCTGGGCGCCCATGCCATCCCCGCCGGGACCGATGCGGATAGCTATATCGACGGGGTCTGCCTGCCGACGCTGCGGGCCGCCCATGCCGAGGGGCTGGTCGATGCGGTTGACGGGTTTTGCGAGGGTATCGCCTTTCACAGCGCACAGATCGCGCGGGTCTTCGAGGCGGCCCGCGCGCTCGGGTTGCCGGTGAAGCTCCATGCCGAACAATTGAGCCATGGGGGCGGCACCGCGCTGGCCGCGCGCCATGGCGCGCTGTCGGCCGATCATGTGGAATATGCCACCGATGCAGATGCGCGCGCGCTGGCCATGGCCGGCACGGTCGCGGTGCTGCTGCCCGGCGCCTTCTACACGATCCATGAAACCCAGGCCCCGCCGGTGCAGGCCTTCCGCGCGCATGGCGTGCCGATGGCCGTGGCGACCGACTGGAACCCGGGATCCTCTCCACTGGGCTCGATCCTGCTGGCGATGAACATGGCCTGCACGCTCTTCCGCCTGACCCCGGCCGAGGCCCTTGCGGGCACGACGCGCCATGCCGCGCGCGCGCTCGGGCTGGCCGATTGCGGCAAGATCGCGCCCGGCCTGCGCGCGGACCTCGCGGTCTGGAATGTCACCGACCCGGCCGAGCTGTCTTATGGCATCGGCATCACCCCCTTGCATCAGCGGATCTTCGGAGGCGTCGCATGACCCACACCCTGCATCCCGGCACGACGACGCTGGCCACGCTGGAGGCGATCTGGCGGTCGGACGGGCCGGTGGCGCTGGACCCCGCGGTGCGCGCCGGGGTCACGGCCTCGGCTGCGGTGGTCGCGCGCGCGGCACGGGGTACGGTGCCGGTCTATGGGGTCAACACTGGCTTTGGCAAGCTCGCCTCGGTCCGGATCGCACCTGAAGATACCGAAACGCTGCAACGCAACCTGATCCTGTCGCATTGCTGCGGCGTGGGCGAGGCGCTGGACGCGCCGACGGTGCGGCTGATGATGGCGCTGAAGCTTCTGTCGCTCGGCCGGGGCGCCTCGGGCGTCCGGTGGGAGATCTGCGAACTGATCGAGGCGATGCTGGCGCGCGGCGTGCTGCCGGTGATCCCGGTTCAGGGCTCGGTCGGGGCATCGGGCGATCTGGCACCGCTGGCGCATATGACGGCGGTGATGATCGGCGCGGGCGAGGCGACGTTTCAGGGCCAGACCCTGTCGGGCGACGCAGCCCTTGCGGCGGCAGGCATCGCCCCGCTCACGCTTGGCCCGAAGGAAGGGCTGGCGCTGATCAACGGCACGCAGTTTTCCACCGCCTGCGCGCTCGTCGGGTTGTTCGAAGGCTGGCGGGCGGCGCGGGCGGCCATCGTCACCTCGGCCATGTCGACCGATGCGATCATGGGCTCGACCGCGCCCCTCAACGCCGAGATCCACAGGCTGCGCGGCCACCGCGGCCAGATCGAGACGGCCGCCGCCATGGCCGCCCTGCTTGAGGGCAGCGCGATCCGCGAAAGTCACCGCAACGGCGACACCCGCGTGCAGGACCCCTATTGCATCCGTTGCCAGCCGCAGGTCACGGGTGCCGCCCTCGACCTGCTGCGCGTCGCCGGCCGCACGCTGGAGATCGAAGCCAATGCCGTCACCGACAACCCCCTTGTGATCGTCGAGACCGGCGAGATCCTGTCCGGTGGGAATTTCCACGCGGAACCCGTGGCATTCGCCGCCGATCAGATCGCACTGGCCCTCGCCGAAATCGGCGCCATCGCGCAGCGCCGTGTGGCGCTGATGGTGGATCCGACCCTGTCCTTCGACCTGCCGCCCTTTCTGACCCCGGAGCCGGGGCTGAATTCCGGGCTGATGATCGCCGAGGTGACGACCGCCGCCTTGATGAGCGAGAACAAGCACATCGCCAATCCCTGCTCCACCGACAGCACGCCGACCTCCGCCAACCAGGAGGATCATGTGAGCATGGCCGCGCATGGTGCCCGACGGCTGGCGCGGATGACCGCGAACCTGTCCGTGATCCTTGGGGTCGAGGCGATGTGCGCCGCCCAAGGCATCGAACAGCGTGCACCCCTCATGACTTCGGCACCTCTGCAACGGGTCATGGTCCGACTTCGCCAGTCGGTCCCGACCCTTAGGAAGGATCGCTATCTGGCGCCCGATCTCAAGGCTGCAGCCGCATGCATCGATGATGACAGTCTCTCCATTGCGGCAGGATTGGAGTTGACCTTATGAGCTTGATCGAAATTGTTCGCGGTGACGGCCCGCTCGTACTGGGTCTGCCGCATACCGGAACGGATGTGCCGAGCGATTGCCTTGCGCGGCTGAACGACACTGGGCGCGCTCTGGCCGATACCGACTGGCATATCGACCGGCTCTACACCGGGCTGGTAGAGAACGTGACAAGTGTGCGCGCTACCGTCCACCGCTACGTGATTGACGTGAACCGCGACCCATCGGGCGAAAGCCTTTATCCCGGTCAAAACACCACCGGGCTTTGCCCGCTTACCGATTTCGACGGGCTGCCCCTCTATCACGCCGGGCAAGAACCGGACGCCGCTGAAGTGGCCCGGCGGCGCGCGGCCTATCATGCGCCCTACCACGCTGCCCTGAAGGCCGAGCTGGACCGCGTCAAGGCTATCCACGGCTTCGCGGTGCTCTATGATTGTCATTCGATCCGGTCGGAAATCCCCTTTTTGTTTGATGGAACGCTGCCCGATTTCAACATCGGCACCAATTCCGGCGCCTCCTGCGCCCCATCAATCGAGACTGCGGTGGTCCGCATCTGCAAGGGCGCCGCGGGGTATTCGGCGATCCTCAACGGGCGCTTCAAGGGCGGCTGGACGACGCGTCACTACGGCCGCCCCACCGAAGGGCTGCACGCCATCCAGATGGAACTCGCGCAGTCCACCTACATGCTGGAACGCGCGCCATGGGACTACGCCGAGGCTACCGCCGCACGCACCCGCACCCATCTGCGATCCATTCTAGAAACCCTGTCTGACTGGAGGCCCCGATGAGCGACCCCCGCAAGAACACCCGTGACGTCTTTCCGCCGACCGGAACCGAGCTGAACGCGAAAAGCTGGCTGACAGAGGCCCCGCTTAGGATGCTGATGAACAACCTGCACCCCGACGTGGCCGAGAACCCGCACGAGTTGGTGGTCTATGGCGGCATCGGTCGGGCGGCGCGGACATGGGAGGATTTCGACACCATCGTCGCCAGCCTCAAGGAGCTGGAGGTCGACGAGACGCTGGTGGTGCAATCGGGCAAGCCCATCGCCATCGTCAAGACGCACGCGGACGCGCCGCGCGTGCTGATCGCCAACTCCAACCTCGTACCGCGTTGGGCGAACTGGGACCATTTCAACGAATTGGACCGCAAGGGTCTGGCCATGTACGGCCAAA
>ERZ888423.2642-NODE-2642-length-13003-cov-8.445320_pt1 | contig 13003 bp, 6 predicted proteins | sample MGYA00520523_ERZ888423 | MGnify/ENA primary metagenome ERZ888423 (study PRJEB32303, sample SAMEA104408611) | aquatic metagenome | biome: Brackish water; feature: Pelagic; material: water | place: Baltic Sea | collected 2014-06-08T10:24:00 | depth 30,27 m ...
GTTAAATGAAGGCGCGGCATATTGCAAGATTTGGTTAATCTCTACTTTTCCAGTGCTCGTAGCGAGTTGGGCGACATCGATTACATCAATAGCCACAGGAGAATCTGTTGCAGTTCGAGCATAGCTTCTGGATCCTACTACCTGCACTTCTCCAAGAGATATTCCTTCTTGAAGCGTAACATCTATTTGAGTTCCATTAGTCACACTCAATTCTTGTTTGCTGAAACCAACAAAACTAAAAATGAGGATAGCGTCCTTACTAGTGACATTGATAGCATACTTCCCTTCCAGGTCGGATGTGGTTCCATTGGTCGTACCTTTTTCATATATGATAACGCCAGTCATGGGGTTCTTGGTCGCGTCAGTGACGGTTCCATTTATCTTCTGCGCCTGCATGCTAATAAGGCAGAGAAGCATTGTAATCGTTGCTACTATTTTGGTCATATCTGTTTTGGTTTTTAGTGAGTACTGTTGTTGTCCATTCTAATCGCTTAGAAACAACACCCACAGGATAAGATAAAAGAAATCCCCTTGAGCTCTTCGTCAATGTCCTACTTTTACACATTAAATAATAGAAGCGGCAATGGCTGCACTTCAAGGTATATCATGCAGACATTTGAGGACTTAAATATTTCCAAGCAATTACTTTCCACACTGAAAGAGCTAGGGCTGAACACACCTACTCCGGTGCAGTCAGATTCCTTTGCGCTAATTAAATCGGGAAAAAATGTAGTGGGTATTTCTCAGACAGGAACTGGAAAGACCTTGGCATACCTACTTCCATTGATTCAAGAAATGAAATTCTCGAATCAGCTTCCCCCTCGTGCACTGATCCTGGTTCCTACGCGAGAACTCGTGGTGCAAGTAGTGGAAGCAGCTCAACCTCTTTGTAAAGGCTTAAGCTTACGGGTGCAGGGCGTCTATGGCGGAGTAAATTTGAACAAACAGGCGCTAGCACTCCAAGACGGAGTGGATCTATTAGTAGCTACACCTGGCCGACTTTATGATCTCACCTTGAACGGAGCCTTGAGATTGAAAGAGATCAAGTCACTGGTGATTGATGAAGTAGACATCATGTTAGATTTAGGTTTCCGATTTCAGTTGACTAATATCTTTGACTTACTGCCCGAAAAAAGGCAGAACATCATGTTCTCAGCTACTATGACTGAAGAGATAGATGCTCTGATAGATGATTATTTCATAGACTCTGAGCGCATTTCCATCGCGGTAAGCGGGACACCGCTTCAGAATATCGAGCAGCAATGTTACTCCGTTCCTAATTTTCATACGAAGGTCAATCTCCTAAGTTATTTATTGAGTGAAGAAGAATTCAAAAAAGTCTTGGTCTTTGCAGAGAGCAAGAAAATGGCGGATAGGCTTTTTGAGACCTTAAAACTTCGGAATGTTTCTAAAATGGGAATCATTCATTCAAATAAGTCACAGAACGCAAGGTTAAATGCTGTCACTGACTTTGATGAGGGGAAAAACAGTTTGTTAATAGCTACAGATGTGATGGCGCGCGGATTAGACATGCATGAAATCTCTCACGTCATTAATTTCGACACACCACTCTACCCTGAGAACTACATGCATCGCATAGGCAGAACAGGAAGGGCAAAGAAGCTTGGAGTATCCATTCTCTTTTCTACGGAACGAGAACAAGATTCCAAAGTGGCCATTGAATTACTTATGGACAAGGAGATAGAAGAACTTCAACTGCCTGAGGAAGTGGCCATTTCCCATCAACTCATTCCTGAAGAACGCGTGAGTCCAGGGAAGAGTAAGAATCACAACAGGAATAAGAAAACGGGGGCGCGAGGCGAGGCTTTTCACGAGAAGAAGGACAAGAATAAAAAGGTGAATATGGGAGGATCTTATCACAGAGAGATAGAGCGAAAATATTCCAAACCAAAGACACGTGGCGATAAAAAATTAAACCGAAAAAAGAATTAATAGCTGTTTTGATTACCTCAAGTTGCCTTCTTGAATTGTCCTTCAAATAGGCTTGCTCTATGATAAACAATATTACCATTTGACTGAGCAGATCATCTAAGTCTTTAACGCCACGTTTTTTTTATCATTACCTTTTTCAATTCAGCCATAAGGCCATTGATATTGTCTTTGATGATACCTGATCTCTCAGGAATGGATACTTTCTTTTCTGGGTTACCAATGAGTTCCTCGAAATTAGACTGGTTAGCACACAGAACAGATTGTATAAACACTCAACTTATTGAAAGCGTCATTAATTCTTCATCTGACCCACATACAGTGTTTGTATAAAAGACTTTTCCTGCGTTAACAAAGAGAATAGATTGTGGAGTAATTGAACGATAGAAACCATCAATCTTATAATGATGATACCCCTAAAGAATAACAGAAGGTATAGCGTGAAAGAAGGACTTCTCTTATGACTATTCCTTTAGGAAAATAGAACAAGTTATTCTTTATCTGAGGGCCTATATTAGCGTGTCTAGAGCAGAATACAGCCTCCTTTATCATGCATAAATTGGCTACAATAGCCACAAATAGCGCTCATTGTGGTGGAATTGGCGCATGTGTGTTCTACATTAATTAGCTAATTACCAGCTCCATATACTATGTGCCGCATAACTTTATGAATGTTTCCACTTAAACCTCCCTATCTAATAATCACTAACCCAAGAAGCTAATGTGATTAACAGATTACCTTGGACTGGACACCAAGCTCCAATTTGGTTTTTCGTTATTTCGATAAACGAATCTAGCTGCTCAACTCCTTATCGCATTTATCCATATCTATATTCTTGGGTTAGAGATGTTCGCATGGGAAAATCGGGGGAAAAAAGTGTTTCGCTCCATTCCTAATGAACTCTTCAGTGCTACTAAAGTCTTTGCGGCCAATCAAGGTTTATACACCGGTTTTCTCACGGCCGGTCTGACATGAAGTCTGTTTATTCAAGCTCCTGAATGGACGGCAGACGTAGCTGCGCTCTTTTTAATTTGAGTCGCCATTGACGGTTTGTATGGGGCTCACTCAGCGGATAAGAAAATCTTATACGTTCAACCTCTACCTGCTTCTATCGCATTACTCTTTGTGTTCACTTCATAAGACGAGGTCAGTGCGCATCATAGATTCATTTCTGCACTATTATCTAATCTCTTATGAAGTACTAAATCACAACGTTGTCATTGAAAAATGCAAGTCCAGTTCACAATTCAGTTGATAGTGAAATAATGGCGAGATTTCTCTATATCTTTTCTGTTTACCTTTGCAGCGCTTAAAACAATCCCCATATCAGAAATATGAGTATCCCAGTAGTACGTTTTAATATCAACGACAGACCTGAATTTCACAAGGAACTGAGGAAGCGAGTGAATGCTCATTTCAAGGAGACTGGAAAATCTCAAAATGCCGACAGCAGCATGGTCATTAAGACCATTTTCATGGTATGTCTTTACACGTTTCCTTTAATTGCCCTTATCTCAAGTTACGTGACCTCTTTTCCTGTTATGATGGCCATGTGGGTCCTTATGGGATTTGGAATGTCAGGCATAGGACTGGCAGTAATGCATGATGCAAATCATGGTGCCTACTCTAAGAATCCTAGGGTGAATAAAGCTGTAGGAAGGCTATTGATTATGGTAGGTGGTTATCCTCCCAATTGGAAAATTCAGCACAATGTGCTTCATCACTCTTTTACTAATGTTCAAGGATATGATGAGGATATTGAGACAGGATCCATGCGTTTTTCTCCTGAACAACCACGCAGGGCTATCTTCAGATTCCAAGCTTACTACGCTACTTTCCTATATGGCTTGATGACGATATATTGGTTCGTTGCTAAAGATTTTGTGCAATTGTTGAGGTATAATAAAATGGGACTTTTGGAAACTCAAGGACTTACTTTCTGGCAGGCCTTTGGCCATATCATTTTCCAAAAGACGCTATATACCATTTTTGTGATTGTTCTTCCGTTGATGATTCTGGATTTTCCATGGTGGCAGGTTATGATTGGGTTCGGCACCATGCATTTTATATGTGGAGTCTTCTTGGCCTATATCTTCCAACCGGCCCATGTCTTAGAAGAAACAGCTTTCTTCTCTCCTGATGAAGAAAGCAGCGTGGAAAATAGTTGGGCTATACACCAGCTGCGAACTACAGCTAACTTCGCGAATGATAGCAAGCTACTTTCATGGTTTGTAGGAGGATTGAACTTTCAAGTAGAGCATCACCTCTTCCCCAATATATGTCACGTACATTATAAGGAACTATCTCCTATCGTGAAGCAGTTGGCAATGGAATATGACCTTCCGTATCATCAGCACAAGACCTTTTATGATGCGTTGAAAAGTCACTTTACTTTACTGAATGACTTCGGCACAGGTGCATACGATGTGAGAATGGCCAGGGCCTGATTCTCTTATAGAAGATTTAGATTCTATTTCTGAGAAAAGACTCCATATAAGTGGAGTCATATGACTAGTCTATCTTGATAAATGGATATGAATTAGGTAGCCCATCCAAGGCGATAAGCACATGGTAATTTCCTGCACTCAATCCTGTGATATCATATGTCAAATACTGTTGACTTGCACCTACTTCAGCATTTTTGAGCCTTCTAATAATCCTCCCTTCAGCATCTAGAATCATCACTTCAAGTTTTCCTGAAGTAAGCAACTCGAAATCAAGTGCCAATTGATCTGACGCAGGATTAGGACGAATACCCACTTCCAAGTTCAAAAGTTGCTCTTGTATACCCACAGATTGAAGGTCAGGCTGCTCTATCTGCTGAGAAGTATAGATCCTATACTCTCCAGGCTGAAGCAAGAATGAATTGCTCAGATTATCTTCTACAATAGCTTCACCACTGAAGTAATCAAACCAGGTCCCGGTGTATGGGAAGTTAGGAACTCCACTCACCTCCGTCACCCCGAAGTTTCCTATCACTACGGCATCCATGGCTGCATTGTATAGGTTGATCCTCTTGAACTGCCCCGCCAAGGAGTAGTTCATATCACTGCTATTGAATGTGTTCGGGTAATTCTCACGCAGGCCATTCATTGCAGAATACACATCGTACAATCTCTTACGTGGATTCTCTTCAAAGTAATTCCATAGGATAGGTTTAGCACAAACTCGGCATATGAAATCTATTGAAATGTCATATCCCAATTCTCCGAATTGCCATACCATCTTAGGTCCTGGCTGGGAAAGGAAGAACACTGCAGCCAATTCATGACGTGCATACGTAGTCACATATTCCTGAGTGTCATAGCTTCCATTGCTATTCCCATAGGTCTTGACCCTATAGGATAGACGTTCTTCATCATGGCTTTCCATGAAGGTAACCAAGTGTGGGTCAGTCCATCCTCTCTGCAAATAGATACCCCATTCGAAGTTAGAACCAGGGATATAACCCATGGCCGCTTCAGAATAATTATAGTTAGAGTTTCCCCATAACATCATACCGTAATCTGAAAGAATCTCTTCCTCTTGATTTCCTGTCCAATGCTCAAGAATCACATATGCCTCAGAGTCTATGGCCCATAAGGCATCGGCCATTCGCTCTATCAATTGAATACGTGTATTGTCATAATCAAAGCTGCCTTGATTGGTAAATCCTTTGGTATAGTCGAACCTAAATCCGTCCACATGATATTCTTCAAGCCAATGTCTGTTCACGCGATCTACATAGCGTTTCGTAGCATCAGTTTCGTGATTGAAATCATATCCCCAGCAGAATGGAGGATGAGGGCATTCTTGGTTAAACCATGGATTATCAGAAGCTACATTATTAGCACCTGAATCCCAGTACATATTCACGAGCGGACTTTGACCATAGGCATGATTCAAGGCAATGTCAATGATGACTGCTATGCCTCTTTCATGACATGCATCTACCAAAGTCTTAAACATATCAGGTGTACCATAAAATTTATCTAAGGCCATGTGAAAGGAAGGATTATATCCCCAACTGTCATTGTTCTCAAACTCTCCTACAGGCATAAATTCGATGGCGTTGATTCCGAGGTCATCCAAGTAATCCAAGGTGTCTAGCAAGGTCACATAACTCTTTGTATGAAGGAAGTCACGCATATGGAGCTCATATATTCTAAGGTCTTTCTTCTCAGGTCGCGCATAGGCATCATTCTGCCAATTGAAGGCAACAGTTCCAGGATGAATCAATGAACAGAAACCACTTGTCTGCCCTGTTGGATAAGGAAATGGAGACGGATAGTTTAATGGACTAATCCATGAGTCATTATTAGGGTCTAGGATACGCTCACTGCATGCATCGGCCAGTTTCTGATCGCCTTCTATCCAATATTGATATGCATAGAGTTGACCTGCAGTCAGGTCATCTATCTGCACCCACCACGTTTCTAAGTCATCAGCAAGGTGCATGTAATGGTTAGGGTTAGCTGCCCAGTCATTGAAATCACCTATGACATAAATAAAATCTTTGTTAGGAGCGTGCATCTGCAGGATTACCGTATTCGGATCTATGTAGTTCACACCATCCTTCATTCCTCCTGGAGGATTGATCACTTGCACTGGGCCGTTCACGGTGTATTGAATGGTGTCGCTGTTTTGTGTAACGCCATCATCAGCAACTACAATGAGTTGGTGTGAAGCGGGAAGTGCGACTGTAATATCATGGCTCAAGAACGTAGCTGCCGAAGCCGAGGCAATCAGTAATCCATTATCATAAAGGGAAAGTTGGGCAGCAGTATTAGACCCTGCTTCTATATGTAAAATGTCGTTTTCGTCAGCAATCACATCAGAGCTTGGAGTGAGGAAATCAACTTGCAGACCTGCATCCACGGGATAGACATCATAGAAAATATCAGATCCGTCAGCTGCTCTTCCAACAATATTTCCTGCAGCATTTCGGAATACAAAGGCCATCTGAAGAACTTCAGTCCCCATTGGAAATCCGTAGAAAACATCAATATCAATCTGGATTTGATGCAGGTTATTCCCAAGGCTGGTCATAAGCACATTCGCATCAGCAGTTCCCCAGTTCCCTTGAACGAATTGCCAATCAGTCCCTGAAGTACTTGTACTCGTAATGAGCCCCATATGACTGTAGATAGGGCTCACGCCCATAAGTGCAGCGTTTCCTTGAGAAGCATCATAGGTGATAGTAACTACATCTTCAATTGTAGGAAAAGCTGGATCCACCGTGAGTACTTGAGACTGAAGCAGAGTACTTAAAAAAATGGTGAGTATGAGTGTGAGGATGTTAGATTGCATCATGAACGCTGAGAAATAAAAAGGTCTTTTAAAAAAAGACCCAGTCCGAAGACCGGGCCTATATTATCCATCTATAAATATGGTTCAGGTGTGGATCAGAACTTGATCAATTTACCTGTGATAAGAATTTCTCCAGCTTGTAGTCTGTAGAAATAGCTTCCATTAGCAAGTGTTTCCAAGTCATAGTTTACTTGATGCGGTCCTGCTGTTCTAGTTCCATTGCTGATCACAGCAACTTCAGATCCGAGGATATTAATCAAGCTCAATCTTACATTGGCTCTGTTGTCCAAGTTGAACTTAAAAGTAACTTGATCTTCTGCCGGATTAGGCCCAACAGTCATTCCAGAAACTTTCACCAATTCATTCAAACCTGTGGGAGTGAATTCTGGGTCATCTCCAGAGCAAGTGAAACATGCATCAAAACAATATTGAAGTCCAGCAGATGTGGCAGGAATAGTCAATGTTCTGTTCACATTTCCCGCACCATCATCCAATCCGCATCCATCAGCACCTATGGTGTTTTCAGCATCAGTACCTTCATTGGTACCCCAATCGTTGTTTACGAATTTGTACAACTGCTCAGCTCCAATTGAAGCAGCAGGATAGGTTACTGTGATAGACCACACGTTGTTTCCAAGGTCTGTCATTGCTGAAGCTTCGCCAGAAGGAGTCCAATCAGCCATGGCAACTCCGTCATTAGTAGCACCGTAAGCTGAGAAGTTTCCTCCGACACGCATGCCATTAGGTCCCAATACGTTTCCGTTATCCAGATAGTTAGTGATATCTACTTGGTAGACCACTGTTATTTGTGCATTGATAGCAGCTACCGCAAGGATGACTGCTAGAGTAGAGTAGAGTCGTTTCATTGAATTAGAGTTTTGAATTCTGAGATTAATATTAACTTAGTGTCCTAATGACATAATGTAAAGGTAGAATTTTTTAAAAATCCTCCAAATGACATTAAAAGTACCACTACTTGCTATGCTAATTGACCAGCTTAGTTTGAATAAGAACAGAATCTAATTTCACAAGAATTCAACACATGAAAAAAGGTTACCAAGCTATCCTCCTGACCTGGATGTTCGTCCTGCTGTCCGGCATGAATCTCCAAGCGCAAAACGCCAAACTCCAAGGTACCGTTTCCAATAACCAAGGTGAGACCTTGATAGGAGCCACCGTGCTTTTTCAAGGCACTGCGAGGGGATCAGTGACTAATGTAGACGGTCAATACCTGATAGACGCCATTGAGCCAGGGACATATAAGATTGTCTACTCCTTCTTAGGCAATACTTCCAAAATTGAGACTGTTACGTTTACTGCTGGGCAGCCTTTGACCAAAGATATAGTCCTAGAAAGCGATGCTATGATGCTCAAAGAAGCAGTAGTGGTGGGCTATGGTACCAGCAAGAAGGAGGACCTTACCGGATCTACTGTGGTAGTCACCTCTAAGGATTTCGGCAAAGGAAACATCACTACTCCTGAACAGCTGGTCTCAGGAAAAGTTTCTGGTATTCAGATTACATCCAATGACGGAGCTCCTGGTTCAGGAAGCAGCATACGAATCCGTGGTGGTACGTCAATCAATGCAAGCAATGACCCGCTCATCGTTATAGACGGTGTCCCATTAGATAACGGGACGATCTCAGGAGCAGGGAATCCCTTGAGCTTGATTAATCCGCAAGACATTGAGAGTTTCGTTATCCTGAAGGATGCATCAGCTGCGGCCATCTATGGTTCAAGAGGTGCAAATGGAGTTATACTTATCACCACTAAAAGAGGTAAAGCAGGATCTAAGGATGTAATCGTGAACCTACAGACCTCCTACTCTATTTCTGAAATCGTTCAATATGCTGATGTGTTGAGTGCTGATGAATACAGAGATGTGATTAATCAATATGGAACTAACACTCAGATCAATAGACTGGGAACAGAAAGCACAGATTGGCAAAAAGAAATCTATCAGCGCGGAACGATACTTGAGAATAACCTCTCCTTCTCTGGGGGCTTGCAGAATCTTCCTTATCGCGTTTCTATAGGGTATAAGAGTGAAGAAGGAATCCTGAAGCGTTCTAAATTAGATAGAACCTCACTGGGAATGAACTTCAACCCAAGTTTATTTGATGATAAACTGAAGATAGAGATCAACACAAAATTCGCATACACGAAGAACTTCTTCCCTGATAGAGGAGCGATAGGCGGTGCAGTATCCTTTGACCCTACCAAGCCAGTATTCAGAGATGACCTCTTCGTAGTAGGAGGTGAAGAGACCACGTATGGAGGCTATTATGAATGGACAAATACTGCAGGGGCATTGAACAATCTAGCAGGAAAGAACCCAGTAGGACTTTTGAATCAGCGTGATGATGAAAGCAGAGTAAACAGATTCATTGGAAACATTAAGCTCGACTATGAAATTCCATTGATAGAAGCGTTGCATGCAGTACTTAATCTTGGAACAGATGCAGCGAGCAGTAATGGCTTTGTACAAGTTCCCGCTGAGGCTGCTTCGCAGTTCGCTCAGAAAGGACAGAACACAGTATATGAGCAAAAGAAGGAAAACAAGCTTCTTGAATTCTACTTGAACTATAACAAGGACTTAGAGACGTTTGAGTCTAACTTAGACCTGACAGGAGGATATTCATATCAGCGCTGGAATAATTTTAGTCCAGCACAACCTTCTGTCAATGCACTAAATGATACCATCACCCCTGCTGGAATCCCAGCCTTATCCGAGAATGCATTGATCTCCTTCTATGGTAGATTAAAGTATGATATGTTCGGAAAGTACTTGATTACTGCGACCATTCGTAATGACGGTTCATCTCGCTTCTCTCCTGACAATAGATGGGGCCTTTTCCCTTCTGTAGCTGTGGCATGGAGAATAAGCGAAGAGAATATATTTAAGGATTCTGATGTGCTTTCTTACTTGAAAATGAGAGCAGGTTACGGTATTACTGGTCAACAGGATATCTTCAATGACTATCCATACATCGCGAATTACAATACCAGTTCGTCTACGGCTCAATATCAATTCGGGGGTAATTTCTACACACTTCTCAGACCAGATGGATATGATTCAAATATTAAATGGGAAGAAACCACCAGTATCAATGGAGGTCTTGATTTCGGATTTGTAAACGACCGAATATTCGGTAGCATTGATGTCTATAAGAAAGAGACCAATGATCTCTTGGCTGTGGTAGACGTAGTAGCCGGAACGAACTTCACGAATGAGATCCTTACCAATGTTGGAAGTATGGAGAATACAGGAATAGAATTGGAACTGAGCTTCGTACCAGTAGATACTAAGAACGTTGACTTCACCTTTGGAGTGAATGTCACTTCTAATCAGAATAAAGTCACCAAACTCTCTAAAGTAGCTAACCCTGATTCGCCTGGAATCTTGGTAGGAGGCATTAGCGGTGGTATTGGAAACAATGTTCAGATTCACAGTGTTGGTCATCCAGTCTTCTCTTTCTTTGTCTATGAGCAGGTCTATGATGACAATGGAAAACCTGTCCAAGGAGAATTCGTGGATAGAAACGGAGATGATATCATCAATGAAAAGGACAGGTACATTTATGAGAAACCTAGTCCTGACCTTTTTGCGGGATTCTACACGAACTTCAGATATAAGAAATGGAGCACCGGATTCAACATACGTGCTGAGTTTGATCGTTACATTTATAACAACGTGAATTCGAACAGAGGAAACTTCCAATCAGTAGGAACCTCGTCACTTTCTAATCTGAATCAGAACTTCCTAGAGACTGAATTCTTAAATACTTCAGTAGAGCAATACCTCTCAGATTATTACGTAGAGAAGGCAAATTTTTTCCGCATGGATTATTTGAACCTGAGCTACAACTTCGGTAAGCTGCTCAAGAATACATTAGATATCACGCTTGGGGTAAATGTGAACAACGTCTTCGTCATCTCTGATTACTCAGGAATAGATCCAGAGGTAGTGGGAGGGATTGACAATAATATCTTTCCTAGACCTAGGGTCTACTCTCTTAGTTTGAATGTTACCCTATAATATGTCGAATACCATGAAAACAATGAACTTGCGTTATTTCGCCCTCTGCCTATCTCTTATCATGATTTTCAACACCTGCACCAAGGACTTAGACCTGTTGCCGGCCTATGGTCTGAACTCAGCAACTGTATATGAGAACCCTGACAATTACATCAATGTCTTGGCTAAGCTCTATGCTGGTTTAGCTGTCTCAGGAAATCAAGGACCTGCTGGGAATCCTGATATTGCCGGAATCGATGAAGGATTTTCCCAATACACCCGAGTTATGTGGAACTTGCAAGAACTTCCTACAGATGAGGCAGTCTGTGGTTGGACTGATGTAGGAATTCCAGAACTAAATACCATGACCTGGACCAGCAGCAACAGCTTTGTGAAAGCAGGTTATTCAAGAATCTTCTTCCAGATCACACTTTGCAATGAGTTCATACGTGAAACCTCAGAGGCGAAGCTTGATGACAGAGGATTCACTGATGCTCAGAAGTCAACAATCACAGCCATGAGGAATGAAGCTCGTTTTTTGAGAGCGCTGAGCTATTGGCATGCCATTGACCTGTTTGGTACAGTTCCCTTCGTAACAGAGGAAGATGGGATAGGATCATATTTTCCAGAACAAATCAGCCGTACTGACCTTTTCAATTATGTCACAGGAGAGCTCTTGTCCATTGAGAATTCATTGGCTACGCCTAAGTCGAATGATTACGGAAGAGCTGACAGAGGAGCGGTATGGATACTCTTAGCTAAACTTTACTTGAACTCTGAAGTCTATACTGGAGTCCCTCGCTATACAGAAGCTGCGAACTATGCGAATAAGATAAACACCAGTGTATATGGTCTTTCCACTGAGTATCGCTTCTTGTTCCTCGCTGATAATGATGAAGCGCCAGCTACGAATGAGATTATCTTCCCTATTCGCTTTGATGCGATGAACACCCAGACGTGGGGCGGTGGAACCTTCTTCGTGCATGCCTTCCTTGGAAATGACACGCAGACTCCTGCCGAATTCGGAGTAAATGGAGGATGGGCCGGTTATAGAGCTAAACAAGCCTTCTCCATGCTCTTTCCCGATACTATAGACACACGAAACATGTTCCAGCGGGAAGGACATCAACAACTAGTGGAGGAACTTGGAACTTGGGAGCATGGTTATGCGAATGCTAAATACAGGAATGTCACAAAAACAGGAGCGCTGCCTATAGGAGCTGATCCATCAGGAAATCATGTCAATACTGACTTTCCTATGTTCAGGCTTGCTGATTCCTATCTGATTTATGCGGAGTCTGCTGTCAGAGGTGCAGGTGATATGGGATTAGCCATTAATTATTTTAATGCGATACGTGAAAGAGGCTATGGAGATAATAGCCATAACGTATCTTCACTTACATTAACGGACATCATTAATGAACGAGCAAGAGAATTACACTGGGAAGGACATCGCAGGACTGATCTAATTCGCTTTGGACTTTACACCAGCTCTGCTTATGTTTGGGAGTACAAGGGTAACGTCCCTGAGGGAACAGGCATACCTAATTATCTTAAACTCTACCCACTTTCTGTTGATGATATCATCGCAAACCCCAATCTGACGCAGAATCCAGGATATTAATATTTCAACCAAACAGACAGATGAAAAAAGCGGCACCGATGTGGGCCGCTTTTTTTTGTGCCCTTATTTTTCATCAGAATTGACTGTATTGCGTTTTATTTTATGCAATGCATATAATATA
>ERZ888423.2643-NODE-2643-length-13000-cov-13.087447_pt1 | contig 13000 bp, 7 predicted proteins | sample MGYA00520523_ERZ888423 | MGnify/ENA primary metagenome ERZ888423 (study PRJEB32303, sample SAMEA104408611) | aquatic metagenome | biome: Brackish water; feature: Pelagic; material: water | place: Baltic Sea | collected 2014-06-08T10:24:00 | depth 30,27 m ...
GAAGTTTATACTCCAAACGCTATGTCATGTAGACGAGCATACATTCAGTCAATTAGTTCTAATCTTACTGCACCACCACCTGTAATACCAACGAGACAAGAAACAGTAATAAATAGTAATATTGTAACAACAAGAGAAACTCAAACAACAACAAAAGATATTGAAGTACCAAAAGATAATATTAGTAAAAGGGTGTTAAGAGCTTTATTATCTGAATGTGATTATTTTGAAGTGGTAAAAGAACAAACTCCCATGGTTTTTGATAATCTTAAAGATAAACTAAAATTCTTCCAACCAGCCTTCCACTCAATGACACCTGAGGGTCTTAATACTAGATTAACATTTTTACAACAATGTATGAGACCTGGTGATACAATACCTGTGGTTAAATCGGTTAATGGTAAAGATGTATTAGAATATAATAATGCTACAAACACATCCTTTGGTGCACCACCAGTATTAATTTTAAGGGTTGGAGATTTTTTCAATACAAAGATTATACCAACAACTTTAGGTATTACATATGAAGGGTTAGATATTAATCCCGAAGGTATTGGAGTACAACCTATGATTGCAAAGGTAACAATGGGATTTAATTTTGTTGGTGGTAGTGGATTAAAAGAATCTGTTGACAAACTACAAAACGCGTTAACATTTAATTATTATGCAAATACCGAAATATATGACGATAGGGCGGACCCAACTGATTCAAGTTATAAAGTTATTGATAAAGAATTTTTAGATTTTGCAGCGTTAAATAATATTAAACCTCAAACAATTAACGATGGTCAACCTGATAATGGATTAAATAACCAATCAACGATTGGTACTATATTAACTAATGTTGTTACGGAATCAGGACAATCAGGTACTATCACTTATAAATCATTTATGGATAAATTTGTTGGTGAGACTCAAAATTATTTTACTAATGTTGTAAATAAAAATGCAGAAACGGTTACTCAGTATAATAATGCGTTACGTCAACAATGGATGTTAGAAAGAAATTATCAATACGGTAAATTTTTAATAACAAAAGATAATAATACCGTATTATTTGGTAAACCGACTAATACTGAAAAACGAATTGATGATATTTTTAAAGAGTTAATTGATAACATAAAAGTTAATGATGAAGGATTTATCCAATTCATTTCAAACCCATCTAAAAACTTTTCATCAAGATTAATTAATCAAGTTAAAGAAAATTATATTAATGTTCTTAATAATAAGAAAGGTTCATATCAAAATGCTGTATCTAATATAACACAAAGTATTGTTAATGTTCAACAAACTTATGTTGCTTATATTGCAAGGGTGAATACTATAACGTATCAAGTTCCGTCTGTATTAGATACAGGAACTGATGGTTCACAACAAAAAAATGGTAATGTTACATCATATATTACAATACCAACAACTTCAGTTGATACAAGTTCATTAGCGTTTGACACTTTGGGAGAGTTAATTGATGATGTTATAACAATTAATGACAGTATTACAGAATTTAATAAAATTACTAACACTGAAAATTCTTTTAAGTATAATAGTATTGACTATAGTGGTACGTTGGTTTTTGAACCAGGATATAAATTACCTAGTAACCAAAAAATATTCACACCATTTAGTAAAAATCAAAGTTATCTTAATTTAAGTTCAACCGCAACATTTGAAAACACTGTATTTAGGAGAGTTTATATGTTAGTTTCGGATGATATTATAGATTCAAAAAAATACGAAACCTTCAAAAATTCAATGATTGGTAATATACTTAACAACACAGGTTTAATCGGAAAAGGTAATGACAATATAAGTGAAATCTTTGACGCTTATTGGGAAAGAATTGCAAAACCGTTATTTGTTGAGGAAAATGAAATTACTAAAGAATTTATAAAAAATATGGAAAAAGAAAAACTACAAGATTTCTTGAAATATACAAAATTCTCAAGTAAAGAAAGAGTTTTTGATTTTACTACAGAAAATGCTGACACTAAACCTCAACAAACTTTAATTAAAGGATTAGGCTCAACTGAAAACTATAACACAAATAATAAAACGTGGAACGATGAAATATCAGGAGACGTATTTGTATCTAAAGTAAAATTTAACTAATGGCATATCAATATTACAATAGATATAGTGACTTTCTTATTAATGGGGAACAAACTATTGTGCCATTTGTACAAATACCACAAAAGACAACAGACAAGTCATACATATATAAAGTGGGTCGAAGTAGATTGGATGTGGTTTCTCAAGAGTATTATAATTCACCATACTTTAATTGGTTAATTCTACAAGCGAACCCACAATTTGGTGGGTTGGAAAATAACATATATGATGGTGCGGTATTGATTATTCCTTATCCGCTACTACCTTCATTACAAGACTATAAAGCCGCTTTGGAAAATTATTTTTATTATTATGGTAGGTAACAGACCAGGAGACAATAGTGGAAACATATTAGTTGAGTTTGATTATAATAACATTATTATTGTTGACCCAAATAAAACTATTGATGCCTTGGGAAATATTCGAGAAAGAATAGTTGACCATGAAAAATTGGTTATGTTTGCTAATCTTGAAGCTGCGGTTATACCAAGAACTAAACTATCAGTAGGAGGTAGTCCTGATGATACTAATACGATTCTTTCTATTGCTAAAATTAATTTTCTAAGACCAACCGAAAATACTTCTCTTACCACCTCATATTATGATGAATTAACTGGTAAAAATTCTAGAAATGGTTTGGGAGACAATCAATTAAGAGTTGAAAACATTGAAGCAATAAACAATAATACTCCGTATCAAAAAGTTACTGTTAATAATCCTGGAAACAAGTCTACGGATAATGGATTGTTGGGTATTACAAGTATTGATATTAGAACAAATACTTCTTTTACACCAAGAGTTACAATCATCTTGGAAGATATACAAGGTCGAGCATTATTCCAATTGGGAGATAACTCACCTTATTCGGCATTTTTTAATTTACCATATTGTCCATTTTATTTGACACTTAAAGGTTACTACGGACAAGCGATTAAATACCAATTAAATTTAGAAAAATTTCATGCAACATTTAATTCTTTTAATGGTAATTACCAAATAACTTTAGACTTTGTGGGGTATAAGTTTAATATCTTAAATGAGATATCTATGGGTCATTTATTGGCAACACCACACATGTATAGTACAAGATTTGATATTTCAAAATCAGAAACATCATCTGAAGCCCCCAATAAAAATATTGAGTCAGGTACAAAACAAACAGGAACAATATCAAATGATGCAACTAATAGTACAAATAATATTGTAACTGAAGTTGTTAGTGAAAAGGGTTATCAAAAAATTGTTGAAGTCTATAGTGAATATAAATCCAAAGGATTAATTGACCCCAATTTTCCTGAATTAACTTTTGCCGAGTTAATTAATAAATTAGAAACTTTTGAAACTACTATAATAAATTCGTATAGTAAAATAGATATTCAACCGTTAACAAACATACGTGCTTATAAAGAAACTTTAACCAATTATTATAATAATATTTATGGTAATCAAACATCTTGGTTTAATACTAATATAAATCAAAGACCTATTGTTTTAAAGGATGGTACTTTTGTTTATACCTTTAAGAAAGAAATATTAGAAGATAAGATAAAACAACAAGAGGCTTTGGAACGTTTAAATGGTGATACCATGGAGTTCAATATTTTATTATCATCGAATAAAACATTAGGTGATAAGGCAATATCTGAGATTAAAAACCCTATCACGAATGGTACATATTTTATTAATGTTACCCGAGACCAAATTGACGAGCCAAAAACAATTATCGGGCAAACAAATAAATATTCAGTAACGGATGAGGATAAAATTAAAGTTATAGATTATTTAGATAACGTATTATTTAAACCAGCCTTTGAAGTTACTAATGGGGACCCAGAAAACAAATCTATAAACCTTATTTATGTTCCTTTATTTGTATTCAAAGCAGAATCATCAACTAATAAAACTGAACCTAGATTTATAAATTTAATTTACCAAATTGAAGCGGAGGTTAATAGAAAATTATCAGAATATGAAACTGCATTGACTGCTGATTTTGCAAGAAAAATCGAAGATAATAAAATTGGACTTGGATTTAGCCCAACGGTTCGAAATATTTGTGCTGTTATTATGGCGTCTTCAGAAGCGTTTATTAGATTACTTGATGAAGTACATACAAATGCTTGGAATGTAAAATATGACCCTACAAGACAATTGGCTATTTTAGATAATCCATCATCTGCACCTGGAACCGATACATTAGGAGTTGTTAATATTAGTGAAAACGCTAATGAAGAAAATCAAGGATTAATTACAAGTAAACAACCTGTATACCCATGGCCACAATATTTTGTTGAAACACCTGAAGACAAAAAAGGAAGATTCCAATTAAAATACCCTGGAGACCCATCGGTTGTTGATAAAACTGATGGGTGGGATTATTCTAAATGGCCCGAAGTTGAATTTGTTGAAGAGTATATGAGAGGATTAACTCAGAAATTTAATCCACCACTAACTCAAGTACCGACCGATAATTTGGCAACAACCAACATTATAAATATTAATGCAATTGAATATCCATCAAATGGTATTGCATATCTTAATAAAGCGGAAATTAAATTTTTCTATGAAATATGGGAAAGACAGTTTTTAACTTCAAATTATTCAGGATTTATTAGAGCAAACAGAGCTCAATTAGGTCAATTAACTGAGTTAGTTTTTAGTTCCGAAACAACTAACATTGTGAGTAGTTTGGGGGTTAGCTCACCGTTTTTAACTTTGAAATTAAAAAACGAAGAACTAACTGCTCAAAACTATGTTCAATTTTTACAAAATATATCTAACCAAGGAACAGGAAGGTCTTATCAAGAATTTATTAGAGATTTTTTTGTTACCCCTTATATTAGAAATTTAACCGAAAACTCATTTAACATTCTTACCACAAACCAATTAGGTAAAGAACCACAAAATAATGCCAAAGTAGAAGCTCTATTACAGTTAGTTAAAGGGTCTAATAATACACCACTAATTGTTGATACCTACCCGTTTACAAACCCAACATGGGTGAGTAATAATATGAGTCTCAGTAATCAAGCTCAAGGTGAGTTAGTTTATAACACAAATCAGACTTTAACGGTTTTTACACCAAGGAATGTTATTTCAAACTTTAATAGTGTTTATAATTATACGACTAACAGACCTGTAACCAATTTTTCATATTTAAATATTACAAATCCAGTTAACGAAATTAACTCAACAAACTTAACAATATTTTTAGATTCAAGAAAAAATCCTGACAATTTTATACCGACAGAAGGGTATGTTAATCATTTTAGACGTACAACAAATTTAACAACGGAAACAACCACAACAATGTTGAATACTCCGTACTTGGTGAATGCAATTCAAAACGGTGTTAATAATTGGAGAAGACGAGACAAGTATCCGTATGTTCAAGCTGCTTATCTTTTTATAAATTCATTACCTTTAGCCTCGTTAAGAGAAAGATATAAAACATATGGTGCACCAAACGATTTAGATTACATTGCTTCTTGTTTTAAAAAGTATGGTGCTATTCATAAAATGCCGTATGCTTGGGTGTTAAAGATGGGTTCTTTATGGTACCGATATAAAACCTACAAAACAACGGGTATTGATTTTCTTGAAACAGCTTGGGAAAATTTTGACTATAAAGTTAATTTTGACCCTGTAACAAGTTCCGATACTAAAACATATACATTTCAGTTTGATGGTGAAAAACAGATAAGATTACAAAATAATACAAATGTTACTAATTCACAAATACAAATAGGGTTTTATCCTAAAGTGATTAATGACTTTAATGTTTTCTATAATGGGTATGACTTATATCGTGAGTATACTGATTCGGAAATACAGACAAGTATTAATGGAGGCATGAAAGTGTATAACTTTACTGATTCAAATATTAACCCAAACAGTTCTGCACAACCAACCGTATTTAATAGAACATCAATTGAAACATGGTCAGTGATTTTACCTGATAATGTTATTGACCCTACAGAAATTGATGCAACTTGCTCCCCAAGTCAAAATACAACAAGTGTTAATTATTTTATAGTACCATCTTTTGGGTCACCAATAAATCAAGTTAATGTTGAATGTTTACAAAATAATGTTCAAACGGTTCCATTATTAAATAACTCATCAGTCTATAATGGTTCTATTAGATTATTATGGTCGGCACCAAATTACGGTTATTTTGATAATGACCAAATAGTTGTGCCACAACCTGATTCTTATGTTAATCAAATTTTAACGGGTAATGTGAAACAAGCCCCATTTAAATTATTACTTCAGGATGACTACTCTAAAATTGAGGAAATTTTTTCAGTATTTGATAAGAGTATATTAGACCAATTTGAACAAGAGTTTTTAAATTTTTCTAAACCTGTCGTGGATATTGATTTAGGACCACAAGTTGTTGTTCCTATTAACGAATCCCCCGTAGATAATAATGCGGTGTTTAAAAATTTCCAATACTTATTTAGGAGTTTAATGTCGGTTAATGCCCCAATTTCATTAACTAATTCCGAATATTTTAATGACCTTGGAGAAAAACAATTAATTGGTTTTTCAAATACTATTAAATCATTCATGGAGTTTGATGTTATTTTAAAATATGGTAATCCTACCAATTATAAGAGAAGAATTGTTGATTCATTTCTTGCTTCAAATGGTGGAAATAATCCTGTTGTTGACCCAATACAGTTTAATCCTTATGTTAGTAATACATTACCTTCACTTAATGGTACAATTACTTTAGCTCAATCTCAAGCATTATATTCGGATGCTTGGTTAGCCTTAGAGACTGAAGTAGGTTTCTCAACAATTTTAAATTTGAGGTATACTAATCAAGGTTCATATATTACCGATTTCTTTATTGATAATAATATTGAATTTTCAGTTGATAATGTTGTTTTATGTTCACAAATAATTAAACAATATGCAACTCAAAAATTATATATCCCAACAATTAATAGTGCTCAATTCAAGATAAACTTTCAAGATTATTTAAGAGAAACAAGTGCAATTCAAAACCTTTTCTTGAATGAAGTTTTGTCTCGAGTAAGGGCAGAATTACCAAACCAACAAGCATTACCCGAGAAAAAAATACCAAGTGTGGTTGATGGTCAACAAAGTAAAGTTGAATTTTATGAGATATTTAAAGCCTTAAACGATAAATGGATTTCTGGTGGTGATTTTACAAACAAAACATTATATGAAGACTTTTTATTTTTAGATAGAGCGTCAAGAAATATTGGAGATATTCTTCTTGTTGATATTTTTGATTTAAAAGATATTCTAACTAAAAGTTCCGTTAATATGGGAATGAGTGTGTTTACATTTCTTAGTGGTTTACTAATTAAAAATAAGTTTAATGTTATGCCATTACCTTCTTATGTTAATTTTTATAACGTACAAGATGCGGATGGTACTATATTATCACAAAGTTCCGAAGGGTCTTCTCAATTTGCCGATAATATGTGGGGTACATTTTTAGATGTGGATTATAGAAAATCAGGACCAAAAGTGATTTGTTTTTACACCGGACTCCCATCAGCACATTTAGAATTACCTAAAGGAAATTCTCGTTATAGAAATGATAGTTTTGAATTAAGAAGAGCGTCTGAAAATCCATTGATAGAAAACCAAGTTGGTAAACAAGATTGGGCAATATCTAATAAATGTGTAGGATTTAATGTGGATATTGGAAATAGAAATCAAAATATATTTTACTCCTTTGATATTACTATGAATGATGGTCAAGCAACATCTGAAAGCATACAAGCTTTATATAATATGGTTAATCAGGCTTCAGGTAGAGATGTTGCAACCCAAAATACTGGATTATATTCTTTTTACAAACAAAGAAGTTACCAATGTCGGATAAGTTGTTTGGGTAATGCTTTATTACAACCTACCATGTATTTTAATCTTAGACACGTACCAATGTTTAATGGTCCTTATTTGATAACAGAAGTTAATCATATAATTACTGCTGGTGATTTTAAAACTGAATTTGGTGGTATTAGACAAGGGATTTATGATTTACCGTCAATCGATAATTTTCTACAGAGTATTAATCAAAATCTTTTAACACAGATTGAAACAATTATTCAAACAAACAAAGATAATATTACTGATAAACCAATAACCAATATTAATAAAACAGCATCGTTAACTCAAAAGGGTGACAATGTCGCTGCGGCAACAAACACCTGTACAAATAATTTAAATTCAGAGTATTCAACTTGGGGTAATTTTGTTGAATCGGTGACAATAGGATTAACACCATTACAACTTGCCGATGCTATAAGGGGGAGAACAACTAACACTGACCTACAAACTACTATTTATTTATTATGTTATGTATTAACCTTTAATGAAAATAAATTTGAAGGTTATAATAATAATTTTGCATCTATTGAGTTAAACACATATTGGGGTACGGCTGGTAAAGATTTTTTCATCGAAGAAAAAGCATCTTGTGTGAAACTTCCAAACTCGTTAGGTGCTCGTATATCACAACCTATAGCTAATTTTGAAAATCTTGATAAATTTTTAGATTTCATGATTGCAAGATTAAGTAAAAACATTAGAAGAATTTATGTTGGTGAAAACGGTAATGCTCCTTTAGGGATTCCTAAGTACTATGTGTGTTATTGGAAACCACCAAGTAACGGAATTTCAAATATTAGTGAAACATTTTTTGATGAAAATCAAGATTTATATAAAGATTTATACGATACAATAAGAAAAGCGTATGGTTCTGCAGGTGAAGTTGGATTGGATTTTGAAAGTGCAAGGAACGCAGCTAAACTTCAAACCCAACAAATTGCTAATGTAGGTGAGGGAGCGACAAATAATATTAATACTACTACATTATCACCACCGACTTGTCCTCCACCGACAATTGTATCGTTCTCACCATTAACGGGTGTGACTGGTACTATATTGAATGTTACAGGTACCGATTTAAATAGTATAACTGCAGTAACAATAAATGGTGTTACCACAACAACAGGAATTACAATTAATAATAGTACAAATATTGTTGTTTTGGTTCCATTTAGTAATACTGGTGCACCTCAAAATAATACAATTACCGTTAGAGGTGAGTTTGGCGTTGGTAATAGTGTTGGGTTATTTACGTATAATCCTTTACAAACATCCGCAGCACCTCCAACAGTTGCTCCAAATATTCCTGCAAACTACAACACAAATTCACAACAAACTGGTGAGCCAACATTCATTGGTGTAACACAAAATGGTGTAACAATATTAGGAACAGCATTAATTGAGGTTAATGTTAATCCTTTATTATCAGCAACCTATAGTATGTTACCTCCTTTTGTGGTGGAACCTACCTTTACATTTAAAGTGGGAGTACCTGAAATATTTAATAATTCAGAATTAAGTAACACTCTTTATGAAAGTGGTAGTATTACTTTGGGTACCACGTACTTCCAATCACCTACCTCATTTAAAATGAATCAGGCTGATATTTTAAGTGTTATTACAACTAATTGGGAAACACCACCAAGTAATAGTACGATTATATGTATGTTCACAATTAATGCTGGTACTGTATCACCTCCAGAATTAAAAGATAGCCAATCATTTAAACTAACAATACAATTATAATTTAACAAATAACGATATATTTATATAGAAACATAATTATGAATATTAAATCAGCATTAGACAACTACCTTGGTAAATCAACAAGATTTTCACAAGAAGATAACGGTGACGGAACCAAACAAGTTTGTGACTTAGACACTGGGGATTGTTATACCGTAAGAGAAAGAGATGGTCTTATTGAAAGAGCCGGACACCAAACAACAGCTAACAGACGAGTTAGAGTTGAAACATCTAAAGGTATTAAACAATTATTAAATGGATAATAAAATGAACATAGATAAAAAAATATTAAGCGAAATCCAAAGATATAGAAGTATTGACAAATATATCATGGAACAAGCGGCAGAACCAGCACCTGATGATTTCGCAGCATTAACTCCTGATGCAGGAGCAACACCTCCGCCACCACCAGCAGAAGCTGAGGCGGTTCCACCACCACCTCCTGGAGGTGAAGTGGCAACACCAATCGATATTGCAAATGACCCAGATGTTGAAAAAATTGGTGATGATGGAGAATCTGAGGAAACCGTTGAAGATGAAAGTGGTGATAGTCAAGAACTTGATATCACTGAGTTAGTTACTGCTCAAAAAGAAACTCAATCAAAACAAGACGATTATTTTGAAAATCTATTTGGACAATTAAGTAAATTGGAATCAAGATTAGGTGAGATGGATGGAATCATGAATAAGTTAAACGCTCTTGAGAATAAAATTGAGAAATACCGAGAAAAAACTCCACAAGAAAAATTAGAGTTAAGAAGTTATGATTCATATCCTTTTAATCAAAAATTATCACAATTCTTTGATGATAAATCAGAAGAGATGGAAAAGACAGGAAAAAATGAGTATGTTTTAACATCTGATGACGTGACTGACATCAATGTTAATGATATAAAGGATTCTTTCCGAGGTGGTGAGGTTAAAGACGATTTTAAATACAAATAACAAAAACTAAAATAATTGAAAGGTCACTCAAAAGGTGACCTTTTTTTATTTGACAAATTGATAAATCTAGATTATCTTTGTACTACAAATTACAATTAAATATATAAAAACATGATGAGTTCATTAGATGCCGTATTGGCACAGTACGAAAAAGCACAAGGGGGCGGGGCCCAAAGTAACATGTCACAAGACGAAAGAATGAAAAAGTATTTCGCTTGTATTCTTAGTGACAAAGAAAAATCAGGACAACGTAGAATACGTATCCTACCTACACCAGATGGTTCTTCACCATTCAAAGAAGCGTGGTACCACGAAATCCAAGTTGGTGGACAATGGAATAAGTTTTTTGACCCAGGAAAAAATGACAACGAACGTTCACCTTTAAATGAGGTTTATGAGGAGTTGATGTCTACTGGTAAAGAATCTGACAAACAATTGGCGGCACAATACCGTTCTCGTAAATTCTACATTGTAAAAGTTATCGATAGAGATAAAGAAGAAGATGGTGTAAAATTTTGGAGATTTAAGCACAATTATAAAAATGATGGTATCTTGGATAAAATCATTCCTATTTGGAGAAACAAAGGTGATATTACTGACCCTGAGAAAGGTCGTGACCTTGTCATTGAATTGACTAAATCTAAAACACCTGCGGGTAAAGAGTATACAAGTATCTCAACAATCATGTATGATGACCCAGCTCCTGTTCATGAAGACAAAGCTCAGGCAGATGCTTGGATTAATGATGAAATGACTTGGACAAATGTATATTCCAAAAAACCTATCGATTATCTTGAGGCGATTGCACGTGGTGAGACTCCAAGATGGGATAGTGATAAGGGTGGATATGTTTATCTAAATAATGCAGAATCTACAACATCTATGGGTGGAGCAAAACCCGAAAAAACTGTTGACCCACAAGCAAATGACGCGGTTGACGGAGATTTACCATTTTAAATTAAAACAACATAGACACTTGGAATTCTGAGTGTCTATGTTTATTATTAAATAAAAAAAAAATGAATAAAATATCAGAAAAAATGTATGAGGCGTTAACGTTAAAGTATCGTACAGAAATTGCAGAAGCTGAAGCAATATTATTAGTGTATTTTACAAGTTCTGTTGGTATTGGGGAACACCCACAACATCTTGAAGAAATGGATATGATGGTTGAAAAAATGACAAACGCACAAGATAAACTAAATTCAATTCATGAATTCCGAAAATATAATTTTAATTCAATGGAAGAGAACCACAAATAAAATAAAAAAAAATATGGCAATAAAAAAAAACGATTTCAGTTCAGTTAAGAAAAAGTTCTCAACTTCTGCGAAATACAAACCACAAAGATTTTTTGATTTAGGTCCTGATTTCTTAGATGCTGTCGGATTACCAGGTCCTGCGATTGGACACTTAAATATGTTTTTGGGTCACTCTGACACAGGTAAAACTACTGCATTAGTTAAAGCAGCTGTTGATGCTCAGAATAAAGGTATCCTACCCGTGTTTATCATTACAGAACAGAAATGGTCGTTTGAACATGCAAAACTTATGGGTTTTGAATGTGAGGAAGTTGTTGATGAAGAAACAGGAGAATTAGATTGGGATGGTTTCTACATCTTTAATAATAACTTTAGTTATATTGAACAAATTACGGATTATATTAATAGTTTGTTAGATGCTCAAGAAAAAGGAGAGTTAGATTATAGTTTATTGTTCTTATGGGATTCTGTTGGTTCTGTACCGTGTAAGATGACTTTTGACGGTAAGGGTGGTAAACAACACAACGCGGCAACATTGGCGGATAAGATAGGTATGGGTATTAACCAACGTATTTCAGGTTCGAGAAAATCGGATTCAAAATATGAAAACACATTAGTGATTGTTAACCAACCTTGGGTTGAATTACCTGACAATCCATTTGGTCAACCAAAGATTAAAGCAAAAGGTGGTGAAGCTATTTGGTTAAACTCATCATTAGTGTTTTTATTTGGTAACCAAAAAAATGCAGGAACAAACAAAATTACTGCAACAAAAGACAAAAGAAGTGTTAAATTTGCTATCAGAACAAAAGTATCTGTAATGAAAAACCATATTAATGGTTTGGGTTATGAGGATGGAAAAATCATAGTAACACCACACGGATTCTTGGCTGGTAAAGAAGCTTCCGAAGAGAAAGTTTCAATTGAAAAATACAAGAAAGAAAACGCGGAATATTGGAAAGATATTCTTGGCGTTAACTCAATTGATTTTGAGTTAAAAGAAGAAAAAGAGGATTAGTATATTGTTTCACAATTTAAATCACACAAGTGATTAAGAC
>ERZ888423.2644-NODE-2644-length-12999-cov-6.154975_pt1 | contig 12999 bp, 14 predicted proteins | sample MGYA00520523_ERZ888423 | MGnify/ENA primary metagenome ERZ888423 (study PRJEB32303, sample SAMEA104408611) | aquatic metagenome | biome: Brackish water; feature: Pelagic; material: water | place: Baltic Sea | collected 2014-06-08T10:24:00 | depth 30,27 m ...
ACTGCGCTGCCGTCCGACTGCGCTGCCTGCCCGGCCGAACGTGAAGTTGGCGTCACACCTGGGCGCGAGCGTGAAGATAACGGCACGCTGGGCGCCGGTCGGGCTGGCAGGTCATTCCGCCGCAGCGACGACTCTCTCCTTGAGTTCGGCCACGTTCTTGCTGGCCTTACGGATGCCGAACGCCGACACGACTTCGAAGACCCCGAGGACGATAAGCCAGATGCCGACGACCAGGGTCAGCGTCGCGAGCGAATCAAACGGAGAGGCCAGCACGATCACGCCGGCGATCAGGCTGATCACGCCGATGAATAGCTCCCAGCCGCGGCCAGGAAGCGTCGGGTCGCTGATCGCCGACACCGTGGTGGCCACGCCGCGGAAGATGAAGCCGATACCAATCCAGATGGCCAGCAGCAGGATCGAATCCTGCAAGCTGCGGAAGCACAGAACGGCCAGGATCAGGGAGGCCGCGCCGCTGAGGAACAGCAGCACGCGGCCACCAGCGGAGACATGCAGGCTGAACGCGAAGATCACCTGGGCGATGCCGGTGACCAAAAGATAGGCGCCGAAGAAGATGGCTGCGACGAAGATGGTTTTCGCGGGCCAGGCCAACACCATGACCCCGAGTATCACTGCCAGGACTCCTGAGGCGAGAGTCGACTTCCAGAGCTGCTGCAACATGCTCGGGGGGGCCAGGGTTTCCATGCGGGCAGTCTGGCACACCGGGTGCCCGGATCGCCTGATTTCGCGGTACGTCTGTGATGTTTGCAGGTGCTCGTTAATGTTCGGTTACCGAAGCTGCACGTCGGGTCATCGGTCGTTAACGTCGTTGGCTGGAGATGCCTGGAAAAGACTTCTGGTCACAGGCTGTCGGCCCGAAGCAGAAAGTTGAGGCAAACGTGTTGGGTGGATTCCAAGGCCGTCGGCCAAAGATCTGGCGTATCGCGGCTGTGTTCGCCGCGACCGGCGCACTGGTGCTGTCGGGCTGTTCGAGCGGCACTGAGTCGGGCGACGGATCAACACAGACAGAGGCCGCCACGGCTGAGAAGGTCGATGCGATCGCCCGCACCGTGCCCGAGGCCATCAAATCCTCGGGCAAGCTCATCATCGGCGTGAACATTCCCTACGCCCCGAACGAGTTCAAAGATCCCGCCGGCAAGATCGTCGGGTTTGACGTCGACCTGATGAACGCAATCGCGGGGACGCTTGGGCTGACTCCCGAATACCGCGAGGCCGATTTCGCCAAGATCATCCCGGCCATCCAGGGTGGAACGTTCAACGTCGGAATGTCGTCTTTCACCGACAGCAAGGAGCGCGAGGAGCAGGTGGACTTCGTCACCTACTTCTCGGCAGGCACACTGTGGGCACAGCCCGCCGGCGGTGAGGTCGACCCGGAAAACGCGTGCGGCAAGAAGGTCGCGGTACAGGCGACGACCGTTCAGGAGACCGAGGAGCTGCCGGCGCGGAGCCAGAAGTGCACCGACGCAGGCCAGCCCGCGATCCAGATCATCCCGTTCGACAGCCAGGATGCGGCCACCAACGCCGTTGTCCTCGGTCAGGCCGATGCCATGTCGGCGGACTCGCCGGTCACGTTGTACGCCATTAAGCAAACCAACGGAAAACTTGAACAGGCCGGTGCGATGTTCGATTCGGCGCCCTACGGCTGGCCGGTGGAGAAGGGCTCAGCGCTGGCACAGTCGCTGTTGCAGGCTCTTGAGCACCTGATCGAGACCGGCAAGTACAAGGAGATCGCATCCAACTGGGGTCTCGAGGAGGGGATGATCGATAAGCCGGTCATCAACGGCGCGGTCTCCTGACCTGCCTAGGCGATTCACGTGACTGATGTCGGCACGCCGCCACAGGCTATCGATGCCATCCCGCTGCGCCACCCGTGGCGATGGGTGGCGGCGACCGTCATCATTGTCCTGGTAGCGCTTTTTCTTTACGGGGCCGCGACCAATCCGGCTTACGGCTGGTCGACCTACCTGGAGTACCTGTTCAATGAAAGGGTCCTGCTCGGGGTGTTCAACACCCTGCAGCTGACCGCGTACGCGATGGTGATCGGCGTCGTGCTGGGCGTGGCCCTCACCGTCATGCGACTGTCGTCCAACCCGGTGATGAGTGCGGTGTCGTGGGTGTTCCTGTGGATTTTCCGCGGCACACCGGTGTATGTGCAGCTGGCGTTCTGGGGGCTGTTTCCCACCATCTACCGCAACCTCCAGCTCGGTGTGCCGTTCGGCCCGTCGCTGCTGGAAATCGACCTGCAGGCGTTCTCCTACCCCTTCCTGTTGGCGGTTATCGGCCTGGCCCTCAACGAAGCCGCCTACATGGCCGAGATCATCCGCGCCGGCATCACCTCTGTTCCGGAAGGGCAGATGGAAGCGTCGACCGCGCTGGGTATGTCGTGGGGAATGGCGATGCGGCGTACGGTGCTGCCCCAGGCAATGCGGGTGATCATCCCACCGACCGGCAACGAGCTCATCAGCCTGCTGAAGACCACGTCGCTGGTCACAGCCGTGCCGTACGCGTTCGATTTGTACAGCATCACGACCCGCGAGATAGCGGCGCGCATTTTCGAACCGGTCCCGATGCTGTTGGTTGCGGCCACCTGGTACCTCGCCGTCACCAGCGTTCTGATGGTCGGGCAGTACTACCTGGAGCGGCACTTCTCGCGCGGGGTGTCGCGCACGCTGACCACCAAGCAACTCGACGCGCTGGCCAAGGCCCAGCAGCCGTCGGCAGGGTGAGAGGAAGCCCCATGACTGCAGAAGCAGCGAGCGCCAGGCCGATGGTCAAGGCGGAGATGGTCTGCAAGAACTTCGGAGCACTCAAGGTGCTCAAGGGCATCACCCTGGAGGTCCAAAAGGGTGAGGTGCTGGTGCTGGTGGGGCCGTCGGGCTCGGGAAAATCCACCTTCCTGCGCTGCATCAACCACCTTGAAACCGTCAACGCCGGGCGGCTCTATGTCGACGGCGATCTCGTCGGTTACCAAGAAAAGGGCGGCAAACTGCACGAGATGAAGCCGCGCGACGTAGCCAAACAGCGTCGTGACGTGGGGATGGTCTTCCAGCACTTCAACCTGTTCCCGCACCGCACCGCACTGGGCAACATCGTCGAGTCACCAGTTCACGTCAAGGGCGTCAAAAAGAAAGCTGCAGTCGACCGGGGCAGGGAGTTGTTGGAGCGGGTCGGCCTGGCCGACAAGGCCGATGCCTACCCCGCGCAGCTGTCCGGTGGCCAGCAGCAGCGCGTCGCGATCGCACGGGCACTGGCGATGGACCCGAAGCTGATGCTCTTCGATGAACCGACCTCGGCGCTGGACCCCGAACTCGTGGGTGAAGTGCTCGCCGTGATGAAGAAGCTGGCCTCCGAAGGCATCACGATGGTGGTGGTGACCCATGAGATGGGATTCGCCCGGGAGGTCGCCGACGAAGTGGCCTTCATGGACGCCGGAGTAGTCATCGAGCGCGGAAATCCCCGCGAGCTCTTGGCCCACCCGAAACACGAACGGACGAAAGCGTTTCTCTCCAAGGTGATGTAGCGCCCGACCGTCGGCTATGTGGTCAAGGGCTATGTGGTCAAGAAGGTGCTTCAGCAGGAGCTCGCTGTGGCTGTGCGCGCCACCACGCAGGGGCGAGCGGGTGTTACTCGCCTGCTTGCGTGTCCGCCCTGCGACGATGGCGGTATGACCGAACCGCACACCGTCGTCATCTCCCGGCTTTCCGCGGATTTCGCCGCGATATCGCATCAGCTGGCCCGGGTGTCCACCGATCTCGCAGCGCTGGATCGGATCCTCGCTGAGCGTCCGCCGATGGCGGTCCAGGACCCGGCCGCGCCACGTCAGCCCCGGTACCCCGTATCGCCACAGCCACAGCCCGCCATGGGGCCGCCGCCGCAGCCCACCATGGGGCCGCCGCCGCCGGCCATGCCGTACTGGCCGCAGTACCCGCCGCCGCCATACCGTCCGATTCCGACCCCACCTGCGCCCCCCAAATCGCCGACGGCGCGTTCGGACGGCTGGATCGGAAAACTGCTCGCGGTCGCCGGCGTCGCGGTCACTCTGATTGGGGTGGTGCTGCTTCTGGTGCTGGCGGCGCAGGCCGGCATCCTGCGTCCTGAATTCCGGGTAGCTGCTGGCGCCTTGCTCGCCGCGGCCCTGGTGGGTATCGCGTGGTGGCTCAACTCTCGCCCAGGCGGGCGAGTCGGGGCGATCGCGCTGGCCGCTACGGGCATCGCCACGGCCTATATCGACGTCGTCGCCACCACGACGATCTACGGTTGGGTCTCAGCACCGGTCGGGCTTGCCCTCGCCGCGGTGATCGCAGGCGGTGGGCTGATGCTGGCCCGACGATGGGATTCCCAACATCTCGCGCTGCTGGTGCTGGTGCCGCTGATCGGCTTGGCGCCCATCGTCACCGATGGCATCACTCTGTTGCTCGTCGGGTTCATGCTGGCCCTGTCCGTGGTGTCGGTGCCGGTCCAACTCGGCAAGGACTGGATCTGGTTGCACGCCGCGCGCATCGCGGCCGCTGTTCTTCCATTATTGGCGGCACTGGCTGCGCGCTATCTTGATTCCCGCGAGGACCTCTGGCTTGCCGGCGCATGCGGTATCGCGGCACTGGTGGCCATTGGTTCCGCGTTGATCCTGCTGCCCGGCACGGCTAACCGTGTGGCGATGGCGTTGCTGACGGCAATCGGAGTGACGCCGGTGTTGTGCGTAGTGCTCGCGGTGGACCACGTGACCGCAGCGCTGATGGCCGCGGCGCTGTCCGTGGCATTGCTCGCGATAGTGCTTGTCGGCGACCGCTTTCCGGGTGTGTCCGGCGTCGTGCGGCAGGTATTTTCGGCGTTGTCCGCGGTTGCCGCGCTGATCGCGGTGACGGTGGCGTTCGACGGCAGGATCGCGGGACCCGTGCTACTGGCGATGGCGGTCATAGTGGCGGTGGCCGGGCGCCGTGACACCGTCGCGCGGTGGGCCTCGCTCGGGTTCGTGATCGTCGGCGCCGTTGTGCACCTGAGCTACTCGCCACCGATTTCTCTACTGCAGCCGACTGAGATCGGCACTGCGGCAGGTATTTCCACGTTGGTGTCCAGCATTCTGCTGGCCGTCTGCGCATTGACGATCGTGTGGTCGTGGGGGAGTAAGGCGCGCGTGCTGTGGGTTGGCGCTGTAGTGGTGCTCGTCTACGCCGTCACATCATTCACTGTCACGGCCGGAATGTTGATCGGCGGCGACGAGGGCGGCTTCTATGCCGGGCACATGGCCGCGACCATCTGTTGGATCGCTATGGCGGCGGCTCTGTTCGGTTACGCCGCACGCCTGCCGCGCGCCGAGCGTTCGGTACCGATCGGCGGTGGACTCGGCCTCGTCGCCGCCGCGATGGCCAAGCTGTTCCTCTTCGACCTGGGCACCCTGGACGGCATCTTCAGGGTTGCGGTGTTCATCGTCGTCGGGTTGATCCTGTTGGGCATGGGCGCTGGCTACGCGAGACTGCTGGAGAAGCAGGACAAACAGGGTGTGAACACGACCACAAATTAGGGTGACTATCCGGCGCCAGCTGGCATTGAGACGCTGGCGGGCCTGCTCAAGTCGGAGAACCGGAAGGTGCGACCACGTCGGCTCGATGGCCGACCAGATACCAAGTGCGCATCAGGCCCTTGCCCTTGATGTCCACCTGGCCACGCTCTTCGAGCACAAATGAGTTGTTCAGACGCTCGTACACGTTGTCGGGAACCTGGATTCGGCCTTCGACATCGGTGGCCTCCATGCGGGAGGCCACGTTGACCGCGTCGCCCCAGACGTCGTAGAAGAATTTCTTCGCACCGACGACACCCGCGACGACTGGCCCGGCCGCCATGCCGATGCGTAACGGCACGTCGCGACCCTGGAAGTCTTTGAGGTCGGCGACAGCGTCAGCCATGTCGAGAGCCAGAGAGGCCAGCGCCTCCAGGTGGTCATCGCGGGGGATCGGGACCCCGCTGACCACCATGTAGGAGTCGCCACTGGTCTTGATTTTCTCCAGCCCGTGCCGATCGACGAGCGCGTCCAGGTCGGTGTACAGGCTGTCGAGAAACCGGACCAGCTCAGCGGGCGCGGTATCGCTGGCACGCTGGGTGTAGCCGGCGATGTCGGCGAACAGGATGGATGCATCGTCGTACTTGTCGGCGATGACTGTGTGCGAAGGATCCTTGAGTCGGGCAGCGATGCTCGCGGGCAGGATGTTGGCCAAGAGTTGCTCGGAGCGGCCGTACTCGGACTCCATCGCTGCCTCCGCGCGCTCGACCTCGCGCAGCGTGTACCAGATGGTGGCGACGATCATCACCGCGGCCGAGACAGTCGAGCTGATGAATCCCGCGGTGAGGGTCCACGAGGGACCCAGGCCTCGGTCCTGGGGCACGGTGACTTCGAGGATGATCGTGATCACCACCCCAACAGCGACGATCATCGAGGCCATCACGATGCGCTCGATGCCGAACACCAACACCACCAGTGACGCGGCGACCAGGAAGTAAAACTGCAGGCCTGTTCCGGTCCCGACGGTGAAACAGATGAACCCGACCGACAGATAGGCGAAGACGACGAACGTCAGCGGTGCGACCAACTCGCTGAAACCACCCAGTCGCGGAATCACCAGAAACACCGCAGCGCAGATGACGTTCACGGCCCCCAACCACCACAGGGTGCCGCCCAGTATCAGCTGAAACGCACCGAAGGAAGATGAGACCGCCGCCGCGATCCAGCTGGCGATCGTGAGCACCTGTAGCCGCCGGTCGACCCGCTCACTGCGTTGCCCGTCCGCAGATCGGGCGCGACTGCCGAGAGCTACGTCCGGGACGCAGATGGATCGTACCTTGGACACGGCCGGAGCTTATCGCTCCACAGCGCCTTGAGTCAGGGGGCGCGGGCGATCGTGATCTCCAGCGGGTGGGGCACTACGCCGGGGCGGCCGGGCAGGGAGATGTCGAGCAGGTAGTCGATCAACCGCTCGCGGCTCTGGGGCCGCATCGCGGAGGTGCGGGCCCCGACCAAGAAGTCGAGCACGGCCTCCCCGCGCCCGAGCGGATCGGCCACGGCGTCACGGACGTCGAGGTGTCCTACGAGGGTCTCCACCTGCAGGGTGAGGCCGCGTGCGTCGAGTTCCGCGCGGACGTCCTCAGCGAACCACGGCCGCTGCCCGCCCCACGGGCAGAGGAGTTCGGTGAGAACGCACAGCGGCTCCAACGGTGCGGTGGCGGCCAGCAGCAACCCGCCGGGCCGGAGCATGCTCAGTGCGTGGTCGATCGCCGCGGACAGGTCGACGACGTAATACAGCGAGTGTAGGAAGTGCACGAGATCGGTCGGATGGCCGGCGTCGTGGTTGGCGAAGTCGCCGATGACGATGGTGGGGGTCAGGCCGCGCAGCGCGTCCAACCGGCTCGCAAAATCCAAGGCTGACGGGGCATGGGGTTCGACGCCCGTGTACCGCACCTGGCGGCCGCCAGTGGCGAGTGCAAGGGCCAGCGAAGCGTCGACGCTGCCGTCTCCGACACCGACACCGACGACCCGTACGGGGTCACTCTGGGCAAGCAGCGGCGGTAGCTCCGTGGACAGCCAGTCCTGAAGAAGGGAGCGCTGATCGCTGGCCGCCTCGTACACCGTGTGGGTAGAGGCATACCGCTCGCCCGACAGAGCCGGCAACGCGGGCTCGCCCCGCACCTGCGCTCGCAGCTGTTCCAGTGGGATGGAAGATTTTAAAGTGCTCACGCCCAACCGTAAGCGGAATTCATCACACCGCGGCGCGCGGCCGAGCGTGATCTTGCCATCAACGGCGCTGAAGGGGCGGCGGCTGGGGCTATGGTTAGCTTGGCTCATGATCCGACCCGACACCGCGCGGCGCAGCCTGGAGCACTGGAGCGAGGCCGGACGGGCCGAGATGGAAGCGTTTTACGCGCTCGCCACAGAGGACTACCGGCAGCTCGCCGCCGCCCGCGATTGGGCCGCCGACCTCAGCGGGCACGCCGTCGATGATCGTGTGCGCCTGCTGGACGTGGCCTGCGGGAGCGGAAAGTTCCCGGCGGCACTTCTGGTTGCGGGGCTTCCAAGTCAGCCCACGGCCGAGGTCGACCTGCTTGACCCGTCCACTTTCAGCATCGCTGAGGCGCGCGCGGTGCTGGCGCCGCCGTTCGTCGCGGCTGCCGAACACGTGGCGGTCTTGCAGGAGTTCTCCGGCACCGGCTACGACGTCGCTTGGGCGATCCACGCGCTGTATGCGCTGCCACCCGGCGAGCTCGCCGCGGGCGTGGCCCGAATGGTCGCAGCGTTGCGCCCCGGCGGTTTCGGGGCTGTCGCGCAGGCGTCGTCCCGATCGCACTATCTGGCCTTCTATGACGCCTACTGCGCGACGTTCGCCGCCGACGCCACGCCTTACACCGCTGCTGAGGGTGTGGCCTTCGCCCTTCGCGCGGCTGGAGCGCCCGTCGAGGTGCAGGTTCTGCACTACCGCACCGGGACGGACGACCGGGCCGTCGTCGAGGGGTTTCTGCAGCGCTGCGCGTTCGACGACACGGTGTCGCTGGAGGAAATGGAGGAGCGCGAGCCGCTCGCCGAGTACCTGGCCGGCTGCCGAGGTTCCGACGGTACCTATGAGTTCCAGCACGAGGCGCACCTGATCACCTGGGAGCAGCCATGACCCGCAACCCGCACCTGTCGGACTCGACGGCAGCGGGCGCCGCGTCCGATGTCGGCGTCGAGTGGGATCAGGGCAACGAGCAGTGGTGGGACTGGTACATGTCGCTTGCCGACGGCCCAGTCTCCGACGGCCCGCTCGTCGACCCGCCCTATCACGATCCCGGCCCGCTTCTCTCCGACGAGGAGGTCTCAGCGGAGCTGGCCGAGCCCTACCCGATCACGGCGGAACAGATAGAAAGTTTTCGGACACAGTCGTTCGTCAAACTGCCCGGCGTGTTGACCCCCGGCGCGCTGGAGCGGCTCAGGGTCCGCCTACGCACGTTGCTCGACGCGTCTGTCGACCCCTCGGTCGGATTCCAAAGCCTCGAAATGGCTTGGCTGGCCGACGATCTGGTGCGCTCCGCAGTGCTTTCCCCGCGTATCGGTGGCATCTGTGCAGGGTTACTGGGAACGCAGCAGGTGCGGCTCTATCACGACAACGTGCTGTCGAAGGAGCCCGGCGCCGGCCGAACCCCTTGGCATTACGACGCCCACCACTTCCCGCTCGATTCGCCTGATGTGCTCACGGCGTGGATCCCGTTGCAGCCGACCCCACAAGAGATGGGGCCCCTCGCGTTCGCGCGCGGCGCGGACGTCGGACAGCTCATCGCGGGCCTCGAATTCGACAAACACGGTACGTCCTACGACCGCGGTGTGTCCGCCGCCTTCCGGTCCGGGGCCGTGCAGGTGGAGGACGGGGCGTTCGCGGCAGGCGAGGTCAGCTTCCACTCCGCGGATTGCTTCCACACTGCGGGGGCGAACCGGACGACGGCCGCACGTATGGTGCTGGCCACCACGTACTTCGCCGACGGCGTTCGGTTGGTGTCCAGCCCGACCATGGTCAGTGGCGACTGGCGTAAGTTCATCCCTGGCACCGAGCCAGGCCAGGTTGTGGCGAGCCCGTTCAACCCGCTGGTCCCTGGCATCTAAGCATCGACGAAGCGGGCCGCACGCCGGACGCCGCCGCATAGCGGTTGACCTGCTAGTTCTGGTGCCCTCGGTGAGATTCGAACTCACACTGTACGGGTTTTGAATCCGTATTATGTGGCGTTTGTTAGATCAAGCTCTGTTGACTGCTCCGGAAAGTCGCTGCTCAGGGCGTTGGGACTGTTGGCTAAGTAAGGCTGCTGTCAGTTCTACTGCGGACGATCTGCGGACGGTCACACCGGCAGCGCTTCGCAGCCGAGCAGTCTCGCCAAGAAATGGAACTCGTCCGGCGACCAGGACGCTTCACACGCCAGGCACTCAGCGCCCAGTTCTGACACCCTCATCGCGTCGGAGCGCACCGACTCGCCCGCCCTGTGCCGATGCACGAACCGCGAACCGCATGTCGGGCACGGCAACCTCAAGGCCACCGCCACCGCTGCGTCACCGAGTAGCTGGGAAGCCTCGATCGTCCAGCGTTCTAGCCGTGCGCTGATGTCGTCCATCGCGGCCACATCCCCCGGCCTCCAGCCCCGGCCGACGAGACGGTGCAGCCTGTCGGCAGTGCCGCCCTTGCCCGATTCCCACCGCGTCGTACAGGTGTCGATCGCCACCAGCAGATCGAGCGCGGCCATGCTGCACGGTGCCCTCGACCCGGCCACCAGGCGGACGCCTGCACCTCGATGGCCGTGAAGCGCTCGGCGTAGACGGCTGTAGATCGAGCTCGTCCACCTGCAAGTGCCGTGGTCCCACACTGGCGCCTCGTCAACCAGGGCGTGCACGACGGCGTCGAGCCGGTGCCGCGCGGGCGCCAGCTGGCCATCTACTTCCTGTATCTCCACCGCGTTCTAGGATGCCACGATTCTGGTACGGGCGTACCAAACAGGCCGCGCGCCGGGAGCCGTAACGCGTTACGGACTCGGGCCTGGGAATCCCAGCTGCCTAGGTAGTCACTAGAGGTAACTACCCAACACGGGGCAGCCCAGCATGAGAGACCGCTCATCTTCATCTTCACCAGCGTTCACGTTGGCCGGGAAATCTGAACATGACCGCGAAATACGCGAAACACAGATGAATGGAGCAAATCATGAAACGACCCGCAACCTGGAAGGTTCTCACCGTCGGCGCCGCCATGACCGGCCTCGGTGTCCTCGGCACCGGAGCCGCGATGGCGGATGACACCGGGGCCACTACCAGCGGCCCATGGCTGCCGCCCAACATCTGTTGCGACGTACCCGTTACCGCGACCGACGACGGCGACGCATCGCAGTCGGAGTCCAGAGTCCCCCTTGGGTGGTATTTCATCCGGTAAGCCACAACTCGACGCCCGCCACCTACTCACCGCGGTGGCCGCCGCACACTCGTGCCGGCGGCATGGGTGCAGCGGCAGCCAGACGCCCAGGATCGTTGAGAAGGTAGCGACACGACCACCACCAGCTACGGCTCCTGGCACAACGAGGACGCATGACCGGCAAGGAGAAGAAGGGAACCAACATGAGCAAGCTCCTCAACGAAGTGAAGGACGCAGTGGCGGGTATTGGTACCGGGTTCACCGAACCCGACGACGACTGGCCGCCGATCCTTGACGGTGGCTTCGAAGTCGCGGAGGGGTAACTGCCGCCGGACCCGTCAAACACGCCAAATGGTTTGATTCCCGCCCCGCGCCGACCCATACCCGCGGAGGCCGCTGGACCGCTCTGCGGGCTGCCGGCGCCACGATCCGGGCCTTGCCGGTCACCGATCCGGCGATGGTTTCGGCGTAGAGCTTAAGGTGAGCCGGCCACCACTGTCGCGGCGACCACGCCTACAGGCACGCCCCGTTAATGGAACATTCCAAAAGGGCCAAGACGAGCCAAATGAGGAACGCAGCGCACTCAATCACTACCACCCCCACCACTGTCGCGGCGACCACGCCGACCACCTGCCACCGGTTGGGGACGATGAGGCCGATCGTCAGGAGGTAGAACAGCGCAACGAAAAGTACGGCGAAAAACGCCAGCAGTTGCCAGAACTCCATGGCCCCGATTGGCGGCAGCCCGGCCAGTCCAAACGGTAGGCTTAATAAAGCGTGCTGAATCACTAGCGCGACCAACACCGTCGCGGCGACCACGCCGACCACCTGCGACTTGTTCACAGCCGAATCACCGTCTTATTCTCATTGATGTCGCCGGAATTAGATAGGGTGTTATGTCACCATGCGAAGCGACTAGCTACCCCGCGTGGTGTCATTTGAGTCTGGTTCAGCGGTCCGCCGCAACCCACTCCGGTCAAGCACACACGGGGGATTAGAGGCTCTTCCGACTTAGCAGGAGCGGTACGGCTGGTTCGGCGCAAGTTTGGTACGCAGAAGCGCAAGGAGAAGCGCGTCCAATTGAATCCGTTACCCGGGTAACGGATTTGTCTTGGACGAGGACCATGCCGACGAGATCGAACTATCGGAAACTCGCTGGAGTTATTTTTAGCCACATGCACACCGCCGTTGAGTTGTCTCCTATTCTCTGTGCCCGGGGTCGGTGACCAACTGGCGGTCCTGAAAGGGCAAAACGGCCCTTACGCGGTGCCGTCGCAGCGGGATAAACTCGCGTGTACAGCACCGAAAGGAAACCGGAATGGTACCTAGGGCTGGGCTTGCCCCCAGTGTGGTTATCGTGGCCGTCCTGGTTGGCTGCGCTGAAGCCCCGATTAGCGGCGAGGGCATCATGCCGCCGACTAGCAGCGCGACCTCCACCACAGATGAGTCGACGTCTGCTCCTCCATCTCCTGCATCGGCCTCGCCGCCGTCACCTGAGTCCGCGCCGCTTCCCGGTATGAGCAGGTACGTCAGCCCCACATACGGATGGTCCATCGACTACCCCAACGGCTGGCTGGTCGACAGCTCCAACCCCACTTTCGTCGAGATTCGCGACAAAGACGACTCGGCGATGGTCGGCATCCACGCCGTCGGGACGACCATTCCGCTGACTAACGTCGTCGACGAAATGCTGGCGTTCGAAGAGCAGTATCACCAGGAAAAAGGTAAAACCTGGGTGCTCGTGAGTCGCCAGCCCATGTCGCTGCCGGACGGCACACCGGCAATTGACGTCGTCGTGGAATTGGGACCCGGTGGACGGTCCCGCCAACTCTATGTTGTCAGCGGCGACAAGGCGTTTGCGGTCGACGCCGAAACCTATACGACCTTGTGGGACACCTTCAGTGAAGATTTTGACCGCATAGTGAACTCCTTTACGGCGCCGCACTAGATACTTGACGCTGCACCTGTTTGGCGTGCGGCGCCGGTTGGGGGCCGACCGAGTTCCGTTGGCTAGCAAAGCTGTTAGGGTGCGCTGAGCTACCGGCGTGACTGGCGCGCAGCAACGCCACCAATACCGAGG
>ERZ888423.2645-NODE-2645-length-12996-cov-9.917394_pt1 | contig 12996 bp, 8 predicted proteins | sample MGYA00520523_ERZ888423 | MGnify/ENA primary metagenome ERZ888423 (study PRJEB32303, sample SAMEA104408611) | aquatic metagenome | biome: Brackish water; feature: Pelagic; material: water | place: Baltic Sea | collected 2014-06-08T10:24:00 | depth 30,27 m ...
CCTAACATACCGAAAAACCACATATGTCCTACTTCGTGAATCAGTAAATCGCGGTAGTAGGGGTCGAATCCGCCATCCAGTGTCAGCATAGGATATTCCATGCCATCGCGTGCATCTGCCACAATAATTTTCGGCCATATGTAAGCACCGAAATCGCGGCTGAAAGTTGTAATGATTTCACCGGTATAATCAGCTGCATTCTGCCAGCCCGTAGCATGTTGCTCCTGTGCCAGCGCTTGAATCAATACCAGCCTGCCATCCACATTCACCACTTTCTCTCCAATGCGATAGGTGGGGTCGGCAGTAAAGGCAAAGTCATGCGTATTCACTGCCTTGAAATGCCAGGTTTTGGTGGCACCCGGTGTGATGGGTATGATGGTGGAAGGTGCCGAGCCCCATGGTTTATTGGCAAAGTTGCTGATATCCAGCTTGCTGCGGAGGCTTGCAGGCATGGCTTCCTCGGGATTAACCAATGTTCCTGTTGCGCCTACAATGTAGTGATCAGGGAAGGTGAGTCGCACATCGAAACTGCCAAAGTCGCCATAGAACTCCTTTCCCAGATGCTGGTCGGTGGTCCAGCCAAACTTCTGATCGTAGACGCAGATGCGCGGGTACCAGTGCACACCATCGTAATGCTTGGCACCAGCATCTTCAAACAGCTTCATTCTTCGGCGCAGACCGCCAATATCGAAGTAAGTAGAGAAATCTATTGAAAAGGTCATACTGCCATTCGGCTGCAGGGCTTCGGGCAAGTTCACCCGCAATATTGTGTTGTCCTGTTCGGTAAGTACCTCCTTGCTGGTCGGGAACCCATTGATGGCCACTATGTGTATTTTTTCTACTTCCGTTCCCAAACCCTGCGCTTCGTAGTTGCCATACTCGGGTACATTGTTGTTTGCTACATTTAACTGGTGCGCATAGGAGCCCGGCTGAAACGCTTCCTGGTACAAATGAAAGTACACGTATTTCAGTGCATCGGGAGAGTTGTTGTAATAGGTAAGTTCCAGGTGCCCGTCCACGATATCGGTAGCATCATCCACAACGGCATCGATGGTATACGCCACATCCTGCTGCCAGTAGCCGGGGCGCGGCATTTTATTCTTCCAGTACCAAGGATTTTCAGCGCTTCTGTAGCTGTATCTTTCTGCATAAATGCGGTCTTCAGGAATTTGCTGACCCTGCAGGAAAAGCGGTGCAATAGTAAAAAGTAAGGTGATTAAACGTATTAACTTCTTCATGCCTTTTCGTTCAAATTAGCGCTAAAAATAAGCATAGTGGCGGAATGGGGCGTGAAGCAGCCTCCCACGCCCGGGTAGTCGGGTGCAACTGGTCATTCATTTTTCCGCTAATCCGAAAAAATTTGCATGTTTGCACCACACACGCTACCGGAGCAAACCTACTCCGTATGAGCGATTTTCAGCAACAAATTCAATACCTGCTGGCACTGACGCTGGTGCCCGACATTGGTCCCATCATTACCCGCAACCTGGTAGCGCAATTCGGTTCGCCACAGGCCGTTTTTGATACGCCGAAAAGGCATCTGGCAAAAATGCCGGGGGTGAGCCGCCATATGGCGAATATTATCCATCAGCCGGAAATTTTACGACAGGCTGAAAGAGAACTGGCCTGGATGGAAGCCAAGGCTATCAAACCCCTGCAGTATTGGGATGCTGATTTCCCCAACCGCCTCAAGCATTGTCCGGACGCACCGGTGCTCTTGTTTTACAAAGGCAACCAGCACCTGAACCACCCGCGAATGATAGGCATGGTGGGTACCAGGAATGCCACACCTTATGGAAGGGCCATGTGTGCAGAGCTGGTGGCCGGATTGCGGGAATACGATGTGGTGGTGGTGAGCGGACTGGCTTATGGCATTGACATAGCCACCCATAGGGCAGCACTGGAACAGGGTGTTCCGACTATTGGAGTGGTAGCACATGGTCTGGATAGAATCTATCCCCACCAGCATACCGACACCGCCAGACGTATGATGGAAAATGGTGGTGTGCTCACGGAGTTTCTGCCGGGGAACGATCCCGACCGGCATAACTTCCCCCGCCGGAACCGGATAGTGGCGGGCATGATAGATGCACTTGTGGTGGTAGAATCGGCGGAGAACGGCGGCGCCATTATCACAGCGGCTTTGGCCAACGGGTATAACCGCGATGTGTTTGCCTTGCCGGGCGATGTGAAGAACCCTTATGCCAAAGGATGCCACAAGCTCATTAAGACACAGCAGGCCATGCTGCTGGAGCAGGCCGATGACCTCGCAACGGTGATGGGCTGGAAGGAGACGTCCAGAAAGAAAACCCAAAGAGAACTGTTTGTGGAGCTGAATGCTGAGGAGAAACTAATCATAAAAATTCTGAGCGAGCACGGCGAAATGCCGGTAGACGAACTCAGCGGCAGGAGCGGGCTGTCCCCCAGCATACAGGCGGGTACTTTGTTGAGTCTGGAATTCCAGAACCTGGTGCTCTCCCTGCCGGGAAAAAGGTATAAGCTGGCATAGGTTTGGGGTTCTCCGCTTATTCCGGTTAATTTGCATGAATAGACATGTCTGATTCCTCCCCCTACTTCAGCAGCAAAGAGAGCCTGGTGCGTCACCTGACAGCAATGGGAAGTGGTTCTGTTCGCATGGATTACCGGGAAATGGAAGACTACCCGGGCATGGTGCGCGGTATGGGTATCATTTTCGATGTATCGAAAAACAAATATGAACTCGACCTCGAATGGATATCTTTCGGCCTGGATTTGTACGGTGAAAACCTGTTGGAGGGACTGCTGTATCGTTTCGACTCCCTCGATGCCTTACTGGCATACGTAGATGCTGCTTACGGTGTGCAGGTCACAGCTATTCGTCAACAACCCAGTGCAGATTTCAGCGCCTTCCCCAATCCCGTCAAAGATGCCCACCGCAAACCCGAGATGGAGGCAGCCTGGGAGCGATTCCAAAAAGATTTCAGAGCAGGGATGTTCCTGGATAGGAGTTGTGTGTTGGTGTATAGTAGTTGATCAACAGATGATGCAGGCAGGCGTTTGTTTTGGTCGAATATCTTGGCGGCATACAACAACCTGACAAAAGTTAATAGAATCACAACTAACCATTCATTTTGGTTGAAGGATTTAAGCATGCGGCGACTGGGGCGGTTGGTGGGGGATACAAGCGCGGACGAAAAGATAATTATTGATTATTTTCATTGTATGAGACATGTTACTACTACAGGGATGCTACTGTGGGTCCTGGGTTTTCCACTCTTGTCGAAGGCGCAATTAGCACATCAGTGGTCTTATGCACAAAGCAGCAGTGGAACCGACGAAATCAGCAATATTTACACCGATGCTGCGGGTAATGTTACGGCAGTTGGTTCGTTTGCTAACACGGTTGCCATTGGAGGTGCGGATGGCTCAGAAGAGTTAAACGCGGTAGGTGGCAAGGATGCCATGCTCATCCATTACTCTGCTACAGGTGAGGTGTTGCTGGCCATTGGGTTCGGCGGTAGCATGGATGATCAGGCCAACGATGTGGTGCGGGATACGCTGGGCAATTTTTATGTTACCGGCGCTTATCAGGGAACCATGGATATTGATCCGGGTCCGGGTGAGTTCCTGCTGGAAGCAGAAGGCCTGACTGATATATTTATTGCAAAATTTTCGGATGTTGGCGATTTGATATGGGCGCATACTTTTGGTAATGACTTCAGCGATGGTGGTAGGAATATCGCAATAGATGAGGCCGGTTTCATTTATGTGAGTGGCGGGTTTCGCAACACCATTTCTTTCCCGGTAGACGGAGATACTATCAACCTGGTTTCTACCAGCTTCACCACCGATGTTTTCCTTACCAGGTTGGATCCGGATGGAAATACCATGTGGGCTGTTGCTTTTGGCGGGGGGAGGAACTGATAATGTCAATGGCATGGAGGTGCGTGGAAGGCAACTGTTTATGACGGGAGAATTTACTTTAACCATTGATCTGGATGCATCAGCTGTAGCTGATGCGCATACATATGCGGGTTTTACAGATATATTTTTTACTGCCTACAGCACCGAAGGTGATTTCCTCTGGGGACATGCTTTTGGCAGCAGTTCGTCCGAATTCTCGCACGATCTGGCGATAGGTCCGGAGGGTCAGGTTTACCTTACAGGAAACTTCTGGAACACCGTTGATTTCAGTACCACGGGAGGTACGACTTCTGTTACTTCGAATGCGCAAAGCGATATTTTTCTGGCTGCATTTTCCACCACTGGCGACGACCTTTGGGTCATAAGTGCCGGTGGTTCTGATGCGGAAGAAGGTTTGGCTGTGGGAGCCGGGAGTGGGGGGCCTGTCATTACAGGAACCTTTGGTTCCATTGTCGACTTCGATCCGGGACCGGATGAGCTGGAAATAAGCAGTGCCGGCTTTTACGAGATTTATCTGGCGCGTTACACTACTGAGGGAGCATTGATAGAAGCGACTTCATTCCCATCTGCCTATTCGTGCTACGGGCAGGCAATAGAGGTGGCAGCCAACAACGACCTGATAACCGGTGGCAGATTTTCACTGGCAGTGGATATGGACCCGGGACCCGGAGCAAGTTCACTTACAGGGGGAGGAGGCTTTTCCGGCTATGTTGCCAGATACAGTACATGTACCAGTTATGATTTTTCAGATACCGCCAGCATTTGCGCCGGTGAATCGTACGAATTTCAGGGCAGCTTGCTGGATACTGCCGGATGGTATACCATCAGTTATATTACGGAGGAAGGGTGTGATAGCACCTTTAATCTGCTGCTGAATGTACAGGTAATTGATACGGCAATTGTAGCAACAGGGACAGTACTTACCGCCGTTTTGGATGCCGACTATACCTATCAGTGGCAGGATTGTTTGGATGGTTTGAGTCCCATTCCCGGAGCTACCTCTCATGAGTTTACTGCCACCGAATCAGGTTCTTACGCTTTGGAGATTGTCTCGGGCAGCTGCTCAGCCATAACCGAATGTTTTCCTATTGAAATCACTACCACAGGCAATGCCTACCAGCCTGTTGCTATGGAATGCATATACCTGGAACAGAACACCTGGCAGTTGATTACCGACCAGCCCGGAACAATGCAGGTGTATGATGCTTTCGGGCGTTTGCATCAAACTGTTGTAATGGATGTGGGTACAACGAATTGGTCGGCAGCAGACCTCCCAGCGGGTATGTATTTGTTGACAGGCTATTGGGGTATGGACCGCTGGCAGAAAAAGATTATCGTATTGGAATGATGATGGTTTGCCGTTGGTGGGGATACCATCCATAGACAGGAAAATGCACAAGGTGACAACTATCGAACGCCAGATAATTGCCATATTTTATCCTGAATCAATAATATCTGTAAAACATCCGTTAATATTGTATGTGATGAGAACCCTATCATTACTGATCATACTGTTCATCGGCATGCTGATAGCAGGCTGCACAAAAAATGATGATCCGACCATCGTTCCATGGGCATCCTATCTGGGTAACTATTCCGGCACCGCAGTGCATGCGTTCTATCATTCCGATGCTGACTGGAATCCGGTGGTGGATCTGGAAGACTGGACCTTTGAAATGACCGTAGAGACAGGAGTCGAGGACAGTTCGCTTTGCTTTCTCATCACCTACAACGATACCATATTGGAGACCTACTCGGATGTCCTGATTGATGAAACAGGGCTTGGCCAGGTTCAATGGGGAGCAGGCAGCTCCGCTTCCGGCATCTCAGTACAGTTGCACGGTGATACTATAGACTTCTACCATTATGTGCTAATGGGTATGGGTGCTTCCACTTCCGAAACATTTCAGGCTGTTCAATAAAACCGTGGCCGGATATTTCGGCTGGCAGGTTGCTCAATTAATCCTGACCCAGGTTTCGCGTTTTTCAGAAAATTCAGGTTTGGACAGGGATGCTGCTACTTCGTTTTGTCCTCGTTTGATGCCCTGATGACCACTATATTTGTCCGTGGTTGATGTCGCCTCTAACCGTGAATTGAATTGCTTGTGCGAAAAGGTAAAATATAAGCTCGATCTGAAAAGAGTACAATTATTTGAGGTAGAAGATTTTAATTGGTTCCCGAAATCTATCAGAAACAGTATGACTAACCTGATAATGGTTTTAATGAAGATGTTGGGGACAAATGAAGTATTGGGAAACCTGATAGTTGAAGCAAAAACTACATTTGATTTTGAGCAAATAGTAGACCTTGGTTGAGGTTCCGGGGGTGCCATGACAGATGTAATTCGAAATTACAATTCAATACATCCTACAACTCCTTTGAAGCTTATTTTGACTGACCTGTATCCCAATAAGTCTATTGTAGAGCGTTACAATACATCTGTGGATGAAGTTACTTATATAGAAAAGGCAGTGGATGCTGCTGTTCTGCAAGATGCACCCAAAGGATTGAAGACTATGGTGAATAGCTTTCATCATATGCCCCCGCAATAAGCTAAATCGATATTAAAATCAGCATTTGATAACAGGGAAGCCATCCTGATTTACGAATTAACAGAGAATAAAATGCCTCTTTTGATGTGGTGGCTTTTACTACCGATATCATTGAGTATACTTATCGTAATGTGCTTATTCATGACACCGTTTGTTAATAGACTTAGCTGGCAGCAAATTGTATTCACTTATCTGATTCCGGTAATTCCAATTTGCTACGCATGGGATGGATAAGCTTCCTACCCAAGGACCTACACTTTTAATGATATTGACACGATGATAGCAGACCTTAAGGATGGTGGATATACCTGGCAAATGGAGTCAGCAAAAAAAGGAAATGGGAAAAGTGCCGGCTATTACATTTTAGGGTATCCTGGATAACTTGTCCGGAGTTGGTGTACTTACCAACCGCTTTAACAATAAGTGACCAAATCACGGAATTTCAGCTTACCTTACAGGAGATTGGTCCGGATAACCTAACCTATACCATCCTCCCATGAAAAGAAGACACCTGCTCGCTACCCTATTTGCCACCTGGCCATTGGTATTGCTGGCAGGGCCCATAAAATGGATATCCGCTATGCGCACAGAAAAAGGCTTTAAGGTTTTGGCTGGTGAAGCCCGTTTTGGAAAGCATTACCGAATGAAAGGAGTGACTTCCAATACACTCGATATCAAGATATCCGGCCAGGATACAGAGGGCGACCTGGCGGTCTTTGAGCAAACCGGATTGACGCCTTTCGGAGGTCCTTCATTGCACATTCATCCATTCCAGGATGAATGGTTCTATGTGGTGGAAGGCACGTACAAGTTTCGGGTAGGTGAGGAAACGATGCAATTGACGGTGGGGGACACCATCTTTCTACCTCGGAATATTCCGCATGCCTTCATGCAATTGACAGACCATGGGAAAATGATTGTGTCTTATCTGCCTGCCGGAAAAATGGAGAGTTTTTTCGAAGTGACCGATGCATGGGAAAACCCTCCCACACCGGAATTGATCAAGGCGGTATTTGAGGATCATGATATGCTGATTGTAGGTCCGCCATTAACCAGGGAGTAATGGACCTTCATTATCAGCCTGCCTCCATCTTTCTATCTTTAGTCCCATGAAAGCCGCCATCCATACCCGCTACGGTCCGCCGGAAGTGGTGCAGATAAAAGATATTCCTCAGCCAGTGCCGAAGGCTCATGAAGTGCTGATAAAGGTGCATGTCGCCACCGTGAATCGCACCGATTGCGGTTTCAGAAGTGCCCAGTATTTTGTATCGCGTTTTTTTTCCGGACTGTTTCGGCCCAAACGAAAAACCTTGGGCTGCGAATTTGCCGGAGAAATAGTGGAAGTGGGCAGCGCCGTCAAAAAGTATGCACCCGGCGATCGTGTTTTCGGATTCAATGATGCATTATTCGGCGGACATGCGGAATACATGGTACTGCCGGAAACAGCAGGCCTGGGCATCATCCCCGAAGGGTGGACCTATGCCGAAGCAGCACCTTTGCTGGAAGGAAGCCATTACGCATGGAGCGATATCAAAGCAGCGAATGTTCAGTCCGGACAACGGGTGATGGTGTATGGTGCTACCGGTGCCATCGGTTCGGCCGCCATTCAGATATTGAAACACCTCAATGCAGAAGTAACGGCAGTGTGTGGTACTGCACATGTGGAAACGATACGCAATATGGGAGTGGAAGTGGTGGACTATCAGACTTCCGACTTTACCGATACACCCCTACGCTATGATTTTATTTTTGATGCGGTAGGGAAGGCCTCTTTCGGAAAGTGCAAGCCCCTTTTATCTGAAAAAGGCATTTACATCTCCACGGAATTGGGGAAGCGGGCAGAAAATATCTGGTATGCCATCACGACTTCCAGGAGTGCTTCGAAGCGGGTGCTGTTTCCCTTGCCCACACTTAGCGAAGATGATGTGGCATTCATTCGCAGCCTGGCGGTGAATGGTGAATTCCAACCGCTCATCGACAGAACCTATAAGCTGGACGAAATTGTAGAAGCATATCGCTATGTGGAAAGCGGACAGAAGGTGGGGAACGTGCTTCTGTTAATTATACCTTGATACTTCATTGATTTACCTGCTTTTTTTCCATCTTCGTTGCATGCGGATTTTTTGCATGATTTGTTTGTGGGTGGCTGTGTCAGGTGTATCGGCACAGCAATATAAGAGCTATCGTACCTTGTGTGATACCACTTTGATGTCGAAAGAACTGGGCTATGCCCGGGGCGCTGAAATCATAGTGCCCTTCAACTGGCAGCGTGAATACCCAGCCGCATATCCGCTGCTGTTTATATTTGACAAACAGAACGAGCGCAGTTTCCGGCACATGTTGTATACCATCGATTACCTCACGATTAATGATCAGATGCCGGCATGCATCGTGGTGGGTATAGATGCAGGGGAAGACCGCAACCGCTACCTGGAAACACAACTGTCAACCGCCGATAGCAATGGTCGGATGGAAGAAAATGAACGCTATCTCCTCGATGAACTGATTCCGTACTTACAGGAAAACTATCAGGCAGGCGATTTTATCCTGCTGGTCGGTCATTCGAGATATGGATACTTCGTTACGCACATGCTCAGCGCCTATCCGGAAACCATTAACGCAGCCATTGCCATCAGTCCGTTTTTCCGTCAAAAAAAGGTACAACTGGTAGACTCTCTCATGTCATCGAAGGCAGGAACTTTTCCCCGGGTGCAGTATTTCTGTGCCAGCATGGGGAATGATTTTCAGGCCGAAATGCAAACCATCGATTCCGCCATTCTTCAAAAAAAAATCGCCCAGACTAACCTGGTCATCCGCTCTGCTAACTTTCCACAAGCCGGACATACTGCAACGCCAGGACTGACTTTCGGACAGGATCTATACGCCATTTTTGAATATTGGTCGGAAAGCCAGAATAGCTATCTGAATGATCCGGGGGCAAATCCCATTCTGATGGAACCACTGATGAATGACAATGCGGTACATTATGGGGCAGATTTCCCTTTTTCATTGGGCATTTTGAATGGCAAAGGCTCCAATTATTTTTTCGAAGAAGACTATCCCAAAGCCATAGAGGTTTGGAATTATATGATGCAGTTCTATCCCAATTTTTCAGAAGGCTGGCTCTACATTGCTGAATGTAAGATGGCAGTCGGTCAGAACTGGGATGCAGAAAGGGAAAAATTTTTGAACAGTATCTCTGATTCTGAAATCTATTCCGATACAGAAAAAGCGGAACTCATGGACTACCTGAAGGAGCTGCAACCTTAAGGCCCGCTCCCTTTTTTTTATCTTTGGTACAAATACAAGAATATGTCTGTTACCTCGCTTGCTCCTCCCGCTTTATGGAAACATTTTGCTGCCCTGAACGCTGTCCCCCGTCCCAGTAAACACGAAGAAAGAGTTATTGCCTTCATGCAGGAGTACGGAAAACGCCTTGGTCTGCCTACCTATACAGATGAAGTAGGTAATGTCATTATCAAGAAGCCGGCCAGTGCGGGAATGGAAAACCGCAAGACCATTGTGCTGCAGAGCCACCTCGATATGGTGCACCAGAAAAATGCAGATACCAATTTCGATTTTTCTTCGGAAGGGATTCGCATGATGGTGCAGGACGATTGGGTTGTAGCAGATGGTACCACCCTGGGCGCTGATAATGGAATAGGTGTGGCCGCCATCATGGCTTTGCTGGAGTCGACAGATATTCCGCATCCGGCTCTGGAAGCCTTGTTTACCATTGATGAAGAAACAGGCATGACAGGCGCTATGGGTTTGAAAGGCGGGCTGCTGGAAGGAGCGATATTACTGAACCTCGATACGGAAGATGATGATGAACTGACCATCGGTTGCGCCGGCGGAATAGACATCACGGCGACCAGAACTTATCAGGAAGACGCTGCGCCGGCCCATTACACTTATTATACCATCACGGTGAAAGGGCTCACCGGAGGTCACAGTGGAATGGACATCCATCGGGGAAGAGGCAATGCCAATAAAATTATGAACCGCTTGTTGCTCGGACTGGAAGAAGCGGTCTGTATCCGTATCAATTCGGTGGATGGCGGTGGATTGCGGAATGCCATTCCCAGGGAAAGCAAAGCGATTGTGGGTGTGGAGAACAGCCGAGCCGCTGAGCTGGAGCAATGGATGGTGGAACAGGCTTCCGTGCTGCATGCAGAATATGGAGAAACCGACCCGGACATAAAAACCACAGCTACCAAAACAGATGCCCCTCAGAAGGTGTGGGAGGCAGGATTCCAGTCTGCGATTTTAAAAGCCCTGTATGCCTGTCCGAGTGGAATTTATCGCATGAGTCCGGCCATTCCTGATTTGGTGCAAACATCCAACAACCTGGCACGGGTATCCATAGAAAACGGAGCAGCAAAGGTGTTATGCCTCTGCCGCAGCTCTGTAGATACCGAAAAGATGGATATGGCCAAAGCCATCAGCAGCGCTCTAGAGCTTGGAGGATGTACCGTGACCTTTGATGGAGGTTATCCCGGATGGACACCCGCACCGCATTCCGATATCGTACATATAATGTCTGATTTATATAAGGAAATGTTTCAGGATACACCGCATGTGAACGCCTGCCACGCCGGACTGGAATGCGGTATACTGGGTACCAACTATCCGCACATAGAAATGATTTCCTTCGGACCGAATATCCGCGGAGCGCATTCACCGGATGAGAAGGTGCAGATATCCAGCGTGCAGAAATTCTGGAACTATCTACTGGAAACCTTGAAGCGCATACCTGTCGCAGGCTGAGTAGCTGCTGCAACTAATGCATGGACCATACAGATCCAACCATCGGAAAAGTAAAGGAGCGTCAGGCGTTCAGCCGCTCCCGGAATGGCTTGATGGGTCTGATAGCTGTTTTTTTTCTTTCGGCTTTTTTCTATGCCGATAACTGGCGCAGCAGTATCTATACCGGCGATTCCAATGGTTATTACCTCCATCTTGCCTCTGCATTTATATACCATGATGTAGGCAACTACGACCGTTCCATCACTGCCATGCAGCAAGAACGTCCCGAAGTGAAAGACCCCAGGGAGGATGTATTTGGTATACGAAAGACTGATATTGGTAAATATTCTATAAAATATACCCTGGGCGTTGCAGTATTGGAGACACCGTTTTTCCTGATAGCACATGGTATAGCATGGTTGTCACCGGAATTTGCAGCAAGCGGCTGGACAACACCCTATCAACTGGCAATAGGTCTGGCCACCTGGTTGTATGTAATGTTGGGATTGGTGCTGCTGCTGTCAGTATTGCGCAACTGGTTTACACCTTTAGTGTCCTTCGCCGTCATCTTTACATTAGCGCTGGCAACGAATATTCTTTACCATGTAAGCTGCATTACGCTGGCACATGGGTATCTTTTTTTCGCCCATTCCTTGCTGTTATGGCTTACCCTTCGTTTTCACAGAAAGCCCTCTGGTAAGGGTGTACTGCTGATAGGTATGTGCGTAGGACTCATTGCGCTGCTGCGGGTTCCGGAAGTAATGGTGGCAGTGGTGCCGCTGCTGTGGGGAGTGAGTGATAAACATACACTGAGAGCGAGATGGACATTGCTTACCAGTCAACCGAAATTGCTTGTATGGAGTGTTGTTGGATTCCTGCTGGTCTTTGGTATCCAATTAGTATATTGGAAATATGTAAGTGGCCACTGGATTTACAACTCTTACGGCGATGAAGGTTTCGACTTTCGCCATCCACACATTATAAAAGGATGGTTTGGGTATGCCAACGGATGGCTGTTGTACACACCTGTTATGGGGCTCGCTGTTCTGGGCATCTTGTTACTCCACCGTTATTGCAGGGTTGCCTTAATGCCGGTTGTATTGTTTACGGCTATGCATGTTTATCTGCATTATTCTTACTATGCCTATACCTTTTTCCCGGGATTGGGTTCCCGGCCCATGATAGATGCTTATCCACTACTGGCGTTACCACTGGCGAGTTGCTATCAATGGACTGTGGCGCGTACCTGGAGTAAGGTGGCAACTTTTCTGTTCTTATTGTTTTGCATGTATTTAAATGTATTGCAGACTTGGCAGATGGATAAAGGTATCATCTGGTCAGAGCGGGGCAACCGACCCTTCTATTGGGAAACTTTTGGCAAGACTCGTTCCTGCCTGAACGCACTCCGCGCTTTCACCTCCAGACGCGATCAACCGGTTACAGCATCCATTAGCTACCACAGCCTTTTGCTGCAGGAGCATTTTGAAGATACTACACTTGCGCAGGTAAGCAGTGCTTATGCAGCAAACGGTATCGGAGCACTGCATCTGGAAGACACTTCCGTATGCTGGGAGGTGTCCCTGCCGTTACAGTCAGCGAATGCAGGCGACTGGCTGCTGTTGCGTTGCGATGCGCTGTTGACCCGGGAAGGGTTGCGTTATGACCATGAAGCACTGGCCGCTTTACGGCTCGATGTTTTCGATGGGCAACAAAAAAGAAGGGCGTCTTTGAGCTTTGAACCGGCGCGTTTTATTGCCAACCATCAATACTCCATATGGCATTTTGGTGTGC
>ERZ888423.2646-NODE-2646-length-12991-cov-10.689549_pt1 | contig 12991 bp, 8 predicted proteins | sample MGYA00520523_ERZ888423 | MGnify/ENA primary metagenome ERZ888423 (study PRJEB32303, sample SAMEA104408611) | aquatic metagenome | biome: Brackish water; feature: Pelagic; material: water | place: Baltic Sea | collected 2014-06-08T10:24:00 | depth 30,27 m ...
TGATTTTTTAAAAATATTTGTAAAATTTAAGAATATGATAAAATATTTAACAATTATCACTTTCTTGTTATAAAAAATATAATAAATATTGAGTTAATTGAAAGTTATAAAACTCCTCTTCTAATAAAATTAAAAATAGAATTGAAATCCGCAGTAAATGTAAAACGAATTTTTTCATGATAATTTCCATTTGAAACTTCCCAGCCATTATTAGAATACAAGGGGAAATAAACTTCTAGGATTTGATGGGCGAAATTTAGGCGAATTCCATTGTTATATCCAAAGAAAATAGGGCTATTTTTACTTTTTAAAAAAGCAACATCGTTATAAAACTCCACCCATTTCCAGATTCCAATACTCGAGTTGAAAGAAAGCATAAATTGATTTGCAAATCTTGATGGTAATACCGATTTGAAACCTCCTTCAGCAATGACAAATTGTTGACTAAACAAACCAGAATTTTCAGATCGTCCAAAATAATTTAATTGAAAAAGGTAATCATTAGCTCTATCCAAACCAAAACTAAAATAATCTCCTATAGTATTATTGCTCAAAAAAGTCCCTGCAAAAATTCTGAAATCAAGTTGTGTGTCAGATGTTGTTAATGATCTAAAACGAATATCAGCAGCAATTTTGGAAAAATTCTTAGCAATTTCTGCACTAAAACTATATCTAAACTCTTTGATAATATCTGGATTTACAAAACTGTAATTAATACTCAAAACATTATAATTGTCTTGATCAGTTTTAATAGCAGTTGGTGCGATTTCTTTTTCAATACGAACGATTCTTGCACTTAATATTTCAGAGGTTGCATCTCTTAAATCTTTCCTTTTAAATTCCATATTCACAAATGGCACAAAAGACTTGTAGGATAAGTTTGGTGCATAATCCAAGGTTAAACCCGAGATTCCATAACGAATTCTATAAATAGAAGTTTTCTCAAAATATTGATTGTAAAGTACAGAAAATTTACCAATCAAAGAGCCGCTGTTTGTAGCGTAGGCGGGTGAAAAATTAAACTCTAAGTTTCTCTTAATAAGTGGTTTGTTGTCCAAATTCACTCCAAGAATCAGACCATTGTAAAAGTTGTAACTGAAATTTGGTTGGTAAAAAAGGTGGTTGTAATAAGGGTCGTTAATATCTTTGATCAGACTGAATTTAATAGGTTTATTAAATATTTTCTTCTCTAATCTTTTCCAATTGTCTAACGTATTCAGTTCAGGGTAAAAATTCTCATAGTTTAAAGCAACTTTATTTATTCCTTCTTTCGGAATACTAACAATTTTTGTATCATCAATGTCTGTAAACCACTTTTTAAAAATAATCTCCCTGTCATTTAATCCATATAAAATTAATGGCGTTGTGATGTTTCTTTTATTTCTAATAGTTACTTTTAAACTATCATTTTCAACAAAAACTTCATCAATTGAATGGTCTATTTTTTTATTTGTTTTGATAAAATCTTGAAAAAACCAATCCAAATTTTTTGGCGAATTTCTAATAATAATTTCCCTGAAATCTGAAGTTGACACCAATTTAGGTTCATTATTTTGATACAATTCTCTGATACTGCTATTCAAAATTGTATCACCTAAATAATTTTTTAGATATTTAAAAGCTAAACCAGCTTTGTATTTATTGGCAATTTTTCTGTTGAAATTTGATAGTGAATCAACAGAGGTATCTAAAGCTTGATCGAGAAATTGCCTTGAAACAAATTGGTAAATTAATGGGTATTGGTCATTGAATTTTAGTTTTGATATGTTGAAATTTTTTAAAAACCAAGATTCTGAAATTTTTCCAAGTAACATGATGTCTGGATAATAGGTTTCAATATATTCAATAATTAGATAATTTTGAATGCCATCAATAAGCCAATAATCTTCACGAAGATTCACCAACATTGTGCTTTCAAGATATGCAATGGAAATTGCTTTAAATAAAGTGATATCCCATTTAAAATCGTCTGAAAAAGGTCGAATAAATTGAGGTAATTGACTCAATCCATAAATAGGATTTTTGTTTTGAGTGATTTTGTCAATATAAATTTCTTTGTGAGGAAATTTTCCTAAATATTTTTCAATAAAATTTAGTTCTCTGTTTAAAATTTCTAAGCATGCTGTTTCATTAATTTTTTCATCTAAAACATCTGTGTAAATTAAGATATCTTTAGTTTTAAATGTTTTCAGTTGTTCTTTTTTATTGATAGACAAAATAACATTTGTCTTGTTTTTTGCTACCAAATAATAATCTACATCATTCTCGTTTTTGGTTACATATTGATATAAATTACTTTCTAAAACAAATGGTTTTGGAATTTTAATTTCAATAGTAAAATCAGTGGGTTGCTCATATAAATCATCTGTGTTTAAGTTGCTCATCAATTTCCAACCACTTTGATAAATTGCTGGTGTCATGTACCAAAACCGAAGATGATAACCATCTTCGGTTTTTCCGTAACTTGTAAATTGAGCACTCGGAATTTTTTGCGAATAAGAGATTTTAATGGTTGTTATTTCACCAGGTTTTAAAGGCGTGTTCAGTTGAATATCAATGATATCAGCTTGTCCAGAAACCTCTTTAAAATAAACATTTTCAAAATCTATAGTTAAGCTTTTGATAGTTGTAAATCCAATATCCTCTGGCTTTGCGAAATATAATTCTTTTTTAAAATCTTTGATTAATCTTTTTGATAAAGGTGTTTTTTTATCTCTAAAACTATTTATCCAATTGTGAAGAAAAATCTGGTTTAAAATGGAATCAGAATTATTAATAAATACAATTTCTTGTTGAATTTTCAACTCATTTTTTGTGGGATTAAAATCAGCTTTTATAGTAATTGAATTGTTTTGAGCCAGCGAAAAAACTGACCAAAACAAGCACAATGTGAATATGTTTTGATGAATTTTCAAAATTATATTTTAATGAATTTTAGTGGCTTATAACCTTTAGTTTTTAAATAATATATTCCTTTTGGGAATGAACTAGTTGTGATTTTTATTTCAGTTGTATTGGTATTTTCCAATTCGAAGATTTTTTGACCTAATTGGTTATAAATAAAAATAACCTTGATTTCCTCGTATAAATGTAAACTTAAAAAATCAGAAATCAAATTTGAACCTATAAATTTGATAGGATTGTTATTTTTTGTCACTGATAAAGTATTTTTCGGAGTTTCTATTTCCATATAAATTGGCAAATGATCACTAAAAAAATATAGGGCATTTCTTAATTCTTGCGAATATTCACCAGTACAATTTGGATTTCTAACATACGAATCGTAGCAATTTCCATTATTTCCAATAGTTTTATAGCTGTTATTTATGTAATATATATCAGGATTTGAAATCAAATTTTCAGACATCATAATAAAATCAAAACGATCGTCCATGCCACCTCCTGCACCATCACCATTTACTTGAGAAGTTCTTGTTGATTGAGAATGTAAATCTGCAAACGAACTATTATTCCAAAAATAAGTGCTATTAAAATTATTTTCATCAAAGTAATCAATATCATTGTTAGGAAATGGCGGACACAATCTATTAATTGGGTCAATAATTTTTATAGGATTTGATGGATCAATAATTTTTAAAAATCCCTCTTCATTACTTGAATAAAAGTTAAAATCACCAGCAAATAAAATTGTTCTATCAACAGGAATTCTTTCTAAGTCTCTCACAAAATTTTCTACAGATTCCAATCTTTGCATCCTGTTTTGAAAACCTTTTGAAGCTTTTAAATGTGTTACAAATACTTCAATAATTATTGGATTAGACTCGCTATTTTCAGAATTAACTTTGAAAGTATAGTGATTGATATCTCTCACATTTGTTCCTGTAACAGATTCATTTTCTAAAATCAATTTTTCTGAGTTGTAATATGCCATTTGTATTAAATCTTTGGCAGGAGAAACAACATTTCTAAAGGGCGTTTTTCTAAAATTTTTATTAAAAGGTAAAATAGCATTTTCAAAAAGGTAGTTAGAAGCGGACTCATTTTTAAGTTCACAAACCATAAATAAATCAGGCTGAACAGATTCTAAAATTGTTTTTAAATATGAAGTTCTACTTTGACTTTGAATATCAGAATTGTAATTTAATGTATTATAAAACATGGCTTTAATTCTAGTTTGAGACTGCAAACATGAAATAAAAAGCACAAAAAAAAGAAAAATATTTCTTTTGAAATACGTCATTAAAAGTTTGGTTTTAATTTGTATTTATCATAAAATTTATTAAAATGATCTACAGCTTCATCAGCAGAATCTACCAATCTAAAAAGATTTAAATCTTTTTCTTTGATATTTCCTTCTGCGATTAAAGTTTCTCTAATCCAATCAATCAATCCTGACCAAAATTTTGTACCCACCAAAACAATTGGAAATCGACCAATTTTATTTGTTTGAATTAATGTTATGGCTTCAAAAAGTTCGTCCATTGTTCCAAAACCACCAGGCATAACTACAAAACCTTGAGAATATTTAACGAACATTACTTTACGGACAAAAAAATAGTCAAAATCTAAACTTTTTCCTTTGTCAATCCATGGGTTATCATGCTGCTCAAAAGGCAATTCTATATTCAATCCAACTGACAAACCTTTTCCTCTGTTAGCACCTTTGTTTCCAGCTTCCATAATTCCTGGGCCACCACCAGTAATCACTCCAAACCCACTTTGGGTTAATTTAAATGCAATTTCTTCTGCTAAAATATAGTTCGGATGTTGAGGTTTTGTGCGTGCAGAACCAAAAATCGATACACAAGGACCAATTTTACTGAGTGTTTCATATCCATCAACAAATTCGGCCATAATTTTAAAAATTGCCCAAGAATCATTGGTTTTTATTTCATTCCAGGTTTTTTGTTGCAGTCTTTCTCTTATTCTTCTGTCGTCGTTTATCATGTTTTTTTGATTTTATTAGATTTTCTAAATTAATTCTTTTTTCAAAAATCTCGCAGTATAACTTATTTTATTTTTTGCAATTTCTTCAGGCGTTCCTGAGCATAAAATGGCGCCACCTTTTTTACCACCCTCTAAACCAACATCAATAATATAATCTGCTAATTTTATAACATCTAAATTGTGTTCAATAATCAGCACTGTATTTCCTTTGTTAGCTAATTTATTTAATACTTCCATCAATACACGAATATCTTCAAAATGGAGTCCTGTTGTGGGTTCATCTAAAATATAAAATGTATTTCCAGTGTCTTTTTTTGATAACTCTGAGGCTAATTTAATACGCTGTGCTTCTCCACCAGAAAGTGTGGTAGATTGTTGTCCAAGCGTTACATAGCCTAAACCAACATCTTTGATAGTTTTTAGTTTTCTATGAATTTTTGGGATATTTTCAAAGAAATCTGTAGCATCTTCGATGGTCATGTTTAGTAAATCAGAAATTGATTTTCCCTTGTAACGAATTTCCAATGTTTCTCGATTGAAACGCATTCCTTGACAAGTTTCGCATTCTACATGCACATCAGGCAAAAAGTTCATCTCAATAATTCGAACTCCAGCACCTTCACAGGTTTCACAACGGCCACCTTTTACATTGAATGAAAAACGACCAGGTTTATAGCCACGAATGGCAGCTTCAGGAGTTTGCGCAAACAAACTTCTGATTTCATCAAAAGTTTTGGTATACGTTGCCGGATTTGAACGAGGCGTTCTACCAATAGGAGATTGATCAATATCAATTACCTTATCAATATGTTCTAAGCCTTCAATTTTTTTGAAAGGCATTGGTTTTTTTACACCCCTGTATATATGAGCGTTTAAAATTGGATACAACGTTTCATTGATTAAAGTCGATTTTCCACTTCCTGAAACGCCAGTAACACAAATCATTTTTCCCAAAGGAAATTCGACAGATACATTTTTTAAATTATTTCCAGTTGCACCTTTTAGTTTGATGAATTTTCCATTTCCTTCACGTCTTGTTTTTGGAACTTCAATTTTCTTTTTTCCTGAGAGATAAGATGCCGTTAATGTGTTTAGTTTGATAATTTCAGCAAACGTTCCTTCACTCACAATTTGTCCTCCTTGTCTTCCAGCTCCGGGGCCAATATCTATAACATAATCAGCATGTTCAATCATGTCTTTGTCGTGTTCAACTACCAAAACAGAGTTGCCAATATCTCTCAATTTCACCAAAGAATTAATCAATTTTTGATTGTCACGTTGATGTAAACCAATACTTGGTTCATCCAAAATATATAAAACACCCACTAATTGTGACCCAATTTGTGTTGCCAATCGAATTCGCTGCGCTTCACCTCCAGAAAGTGATTTTGACGTTCTGTCTAGTGTCAAATATTCCAAACCAACATCAACTAAAAACTGAATTCTAGTTCTGATTTCTTTCAGGATTTCACCAGCAATAATTACTTGTTTTTTTGACATTTTTTGCTCGATGTTGTTAAACCAATTTGCTAATTCTGTGACGTCCATTTGAACCAAATCACTAATATTTTTGTCCGTAATTTTAAAATGAATTGCTTCTTTTTTGAGACGCTTTCCTTCGCAAGTTGCGCAACTTATTTCGTCCATAAAACTTTTTGCCCAACGTTTTATAGAAGTGCTTTCGGCGTTATTATATTGATTATCAATAAATGAGACAATGCCTTCAAAATCAATTTTATAATTTCTAGTAACACCAATTATTTTGGAAGCAATTTGAAAAGATTCGTTTCCTCCATTCAAAATAACGTCTAAAGCTTCTTTGGGAATATCTTTAATAGCATCTGTCAGTTTGAAATTGTAACGCTCAGCAATGTTTTCAATTTGTTTGAAAATCCAACTATTTTTTTGATCACCCAAGGGAATAATTCCGCCATTTTTAATAGAAATAGTTGAATCAGGAATTACTTTTAGCAAGTTGATTTGATTAGTAATTCCCAATCCATTACAAGTTTCACAAGCACCTTTTGGTGAGTTGAATGAAAACGTGTTAGGTTCAGGATTTGGATACGCAATTCCAGTTTCAGGACACATCAATTCTCTGCTAAAATAACGAGGTTGATTGTCATAAACATCAATCACTATCAAAATATTATTTCCTGAATATAGGGCAGTTTTGATGGTTTCTTCCAGTCTTTTTTCTGAAGATTTATTAACTAACAATCTATCGATAACAACCTCAATATCATGCATTTTATAACGATCCAAACGCATATCTTTTTCGATTTCTCTGATTTCTCCGTCAACACGAACTTTTAGGAACCCTTGTTTGGAAATTTGTTCGAAAAGTTCTCTATAATGTCCTTTTCTGGATTTGATTAATGGTGCTAAAACGGCAATTTTCTTATCAGAAAAATCTGATAAAATCAAATCTTTAATTTGTTCGTCAGTATAACTGACCATTTTTTTTCCTGTATTGTAGGAATAAGCATCAGCGGCTCTTGCAAATAGTAATCGTAAAAAATCGTAAATTTCAGTAATCGTTCCAACTGTTGAGCGTGGGCTTTTATTGGTGGTTTTCTGTTCGATAGAAATCACTGGTGAAAGTCCGTCAATTTTATCAACATCAGGTCTTTCTAATCCGCCCAAAAATTGTCTTGCATAAGCAGAAAAAGTCTCGATATAACGTCTTTGACCTTCCGCATAAATCGTATCAAAAGCCAAAGATGATTTTCCACTTCCGCTTAAACCAGTTATTACAACTAGCTTTTCGCGGGGAATTTTTATATCAATATTTTTTAAGTTGTGGACTCTTGCTCCATAAACTTCAATATATTCTTGGTTTTTCAAAAAAGTGTGTTTTTTATAGAAAAACCGCAAAGTTACTCAATATAAAATCAATTTTAAATGAAAATTACTCAACAAATAACTGGATTGTACTATCTTGCATGAAAAATAAATATCATGAAATTTATAAATTCAGTTCGTTATTTTTTTGAACGTCATGGATTTGGGGTTTTTACAAGATTGGCTAATAGATTGGGAATGAGGGCTAAAAATGTTCGAATTTATTTTATTTACGTTACATTTTTTACTGTTGGTTTATCTTTTGGATTTTATTTAACGTTGGCATTTTTATTGAAATTGAAAGACATGGTGTACACAAAAAGAAGTTCGGTTTTTGATTTATAATATGAAGAGAATAGTAATAACAGGAAGCAATGGTTTGTTGGGGCAATCATTGGTAAATTTATTATTGAAATATAAAAATGACTATCAAGTAATTGGTTTTTCAAAAGGGGCAAATAGAAGTGGAAGGGAAGATTTTGACTACATATCAATTGATATTACTAATGAAGAAAATCTAAAAAAAAGATTACTAGAAATCAATCCAGATGCGATTATAAACACAGCAGCAATGACCCAAGTTGACGATTGTGAAACATATAAAAAAGAATGTGATGTTCTAAATGTTGATGTTGTAAAATGGCTAAAAGAAGTTTCAGAAATCATTAATTGTCATGTCATTCATTTATCAACTGATTTTATTTTTGACGGAATAAAAGGGAATTACAAAGAGACAGATTTACCAAATCCATTAAGTTATTATGGGAATTCAAAATTGAAATCCGAAGAAATTTTTCTAAATTCAACTATCGATTTTACTATTCTAAGAACCATTTTGGTGTATGGAAAAGTTTTTGATATGAGCAGAACAAATACTGTAATTTGGGTAAAAGAAATGCTCGAAAACGGCAATGAAATTACAATTGTAAATGATCAATTTAGAATGCCAACTTATGTGGAAGATTTGGCATTGGCATGTAAAATTTCGATTGACAAAAAGGCTACTGGAATTTTTCATATTTCATCAAATACATTAATGAGTGTTTTTGAAATCACTCAAACAATTGCGGATGTTTTTGGGTTGAATAAAAAATTAATTAAGCCAACAACAAGTATTGTTTTAAATCAAAAAGCTGCAAGACCTCCAAAAACAGGTTTTGATGTTTCTAAAGCAACTTCCGAATTAGGAATGACCATTCACTCTTTTAAAGAAGATTTAAAAAGATTTAAAGATAACTTATCCTTAAATTGATATTTTTTAATAAAAAGTTGTGATAAGGGTTTTTTTTTAAGATATTGCGTGCTTAAATGATTACAAAAAACCAATAGAATATTGAATTATGAAGAAAAGACTTCTATCGTTATTATTTCTAGCTACACCGTTGTTGACTTTCGCTCAAGAAAAAGGGTTAGATCAAAAGATTGACGAGGGTTTTAAGCCAATTTCAGATTTTTTTAGCAACATTATTTTCTTTCCTGTTTGGAAAGATCCAGATATCCCTTTTGTACTTTTATTGTTGGTAGGAAGTGCTGCGTTTTTTACCATTTATTTTTCTTTTCCAAATATTAGACATTTCTGGACAGCAATCAGTGTTGTAAGAGGGAAATACGATGATATTGAAAAGCATGGAGCATCAATTTTATATGGAGAAAACGGAATTGCACAAGGTGTTGATTTAAATAAAGTAGATGATATTGAAGATCACATAAATAATTTAGAAAGTATTCATAGCGATTTAGAAATTGATGGTGATATTAAAGAAACAATTAGAGATGAATCAAGTGCAGGTGAAGTTTCTCATTTTCAAGCATTAGCAACAGCAGTTTCAGGAACTGTTGGGAATGGAAATATTGCAGGAGTTGCATTGGCAATTGCTTTAGGTGGTCCTGGAGCTACATTTTGGATGGTTGTTTGTGGTTTGTTAGGGATGTCTACAAAATTTGTAGAGTGTACATTAGGAGTTCATTACAGAGATATAGGGAAAGACGGAACTGTTTTTGGCGGTCCAATGTATTATTTGAGTAAAGGATTGAAAGAAAAAGGGATGAAGAATCTCGGAAAAATAAGTGCTGTTATTTTTGCAATTTTTTGTATTGGTGGATCTTTTGGAGGTGGGAATGCTGCTCAATCAAACCAAGCAACTGTAGTAATTAAAGATTTATTAGGATTGCAAAGTTCAAGTGCTGGAGCAATAATTGGATTCGTTTTGGCAATTGTTGTTGGGATCATTATTATTGGAGGAATTAAAAGAATTGCAACAGTGACTGAAAAAGTAGTTCCTTTCATGGCAATATTTTACATATTTGCTTGTGTGTATATTATTTTAGCAAATTTATCATTTTTAGATGATGCAATAAGTTTGATATTTTCAGAAGCTTTTAATCCAACTGCTATTGGCGTGGGTAGCTTTATTGGTGTACTTTTAGTTGGGTTTAAGAGAGCTGCTTTTTCTAATGAAGCAGGAGCTGGTTCAGCATCTATTGCTCATTCAGCTGTAAAAACAAAATATTCTGCTTCTGAAGGTTTAGTAGCATTGTTAGAGCCATTTATTGATACTGTAGTAATTTGTACAATGACAGCTATAGTAATTATAATTTTTAACATGGGTGGCGCATTTCAATATGGTGGAGATGGTTCTGGAATTGTTTACATTGAAGGAATGCCATTTGAAGGAGCAGGAATTACCTCAAAAGCATTCGCACAATACATTCCTTACTCCGATATTTTCTTAACAATTTGCGTAGTTCTATTTGCTGTTTCTACAATGATTTCTTGGTCTTATTATGGTTTACAATCTTGGAAATATTTGTTTGGAAGAGGTCCAAAAGCTGATTTAATGTATAAATTTTTATTTTGTACTTTTATCGTAATTGGTGCTGCAGCAAGTATGAATTCAATTTGGGCATTCTCTGATGCAATGATTTTTGCAATGGTTTTCCCAAATATGATTGGATTATTTCTTTTAACGCCAGTTGTAAAAAAACAATTGAATCGTTATTTAGATGCCATAAAAATGAAAAAAGAGGCAATAGAGTCATAAACTTTTATTTTTATGAAAATTTTCACATCCCATTTCTGGTACAATAAAAGCCAACGAAATGGGATTTTTTTATTGGGATTGATCATCATTGTTTTGCAAGTGTTGATTTTTTTGGATGCTTTTTCTTCTGATAAAAAAATAGCTACTGAAAATCCTGAAATTTTAGCATTTCAAAATCAAATTGATAGTTTGAAAGCTGTTGAAATTGAATCTAAAAAACCTAAAATCTTTCCATTCAATCCAAATTACATAACAGATTTTAAAGGCGAACAATTAGGAATGTCTTTAGAAGAAATTGACAGATTATTAGTCTTCAGAAAAACAGGGAAATTCGTAAATTCTAAAAAAGAATTTCAAAATATTACTAAAGTTTCTGACAGTTTGTTGGATAAAATTTCTTTCTATTTCAAATTTCCAGATTGGGTCGAAAAGCGAAATAAGCAAGGAAAAAACTACACAAACTCAGAAAAGTACACCTCTTACAATTACGAAAAAATTTCTAAAAAAGATGTGTCCACATTTGATTTAAACAAAGCAACTGCTAAAGATTTAGAATTTATCAACGGAATTGGAGAAAAAACTTCGGAAAGAATTATTCAGTATCGTTCTAAATTACAAGGATTTACTTATCAAGACCAATTGTATGAAGTTTGGGGTTTGAAAAAAGAAATTGCTGAAAAAGTATTTGAGTATTTCAAAATAATTGAGAAACCAATTATTAAAAAAACGAATGTTAATTCACTAATTTTCAAAGAGTTGTTGAGAATTCCTTACATGGATTATGAATTATGTAAAATGATTTTTAATTATAAAGATGAGGTTGCGGAGATTCAAGATATTTCTGAATTGAAAAAGATCAAAGATTTTCCATTAGAAAAATACAATAGATTAGTCTTATATTTGCACGCTGAATAAATAACTCAAATTTTTATCAAATGAATAGCATGTACTTTACAGAAGAACATCAAGCATTTCGTGCAAGTTTTAAAGATTTTTTACAAAAAGAGGTAGTTCCTCATATTGATAAATGGGAAAAAACTGGAACTATTGAGCGTTTTATTTGGAAGAAATTTGGTGAAATGGGCTATTTTGGTTTGTCAACTCCACATGAATATGGAGGTTTGAATTTAGACCTTTTTTATACTGTAATTTTTTTAGAAGAATTACAAAAAATAAATTCTGGTGGATTTGCGGCTGCAATGTGGGCTCATGAATATTTGGCAATGACTCATTTAAATAAAGAGGCAAGTGAAGAAATCAAGCAAAAATATTTGGTTCCAAGTGTTGAAGGGGATATGATTGGTTGTCTTTGTGTCACTGAACCTTTTGGAGGAAGTGATGTTGCAGGAATGCTTTCAACTGCTGTAAGAGTCGGAGATAAATATATTTTAAACGGCTCAAAAACATTCATTACAAATGGGGTTTATTCTGATTATTTAATTGTTGCAGCAAAAACGGATATCACTGAAAAATATAAAGGAATTAGTCTTTTTGTAGTTGATAGAAATTCAAAAGGGTTGTCAGCAACAATGCTTAATAAATTAGGTTGGAAAGCTTCTGATACTGCTGAAATCGCTTTTGATAATGTCGAAATTCCAGCTGAAAATATGTTAGGAGAGGAAGGAAAAGGGTTTCCATATATCATGCAACATTTTGCTTTTGAGCGATTAATTATGGGAATCAATGCTCATGCAAGAGCAGAATACGCTTTGGATTATGTAATTGGTTATATGAAAGAAAGAGTTGCTTTCGGAAAATCATTGGATCAATATCAAGCGTTAAGACATAGAATTGCTGAAATGGCAAGTAGAATTGACATGTGTAAAGAATATAATTATTCGATTACAAGACGCTTAGACCAAGGAAAATATGTAGTGAAGGAAGCAAGTATGTCAAAATTATTATCAACCAAAATGGCTGATGAAGTTATATATGATGCACTTCAGTTTTTAGGAGGGTATGGATATATTGAAGATTATCCAATGGCACGCTTGTTGCGTGACAGTAGATTAGGACCGATTGGAGGAGGCACTTCTGAAATCTTAAAAGAGATTATCGCAAAAATAGTCATCGATAACAAAGAGTATAAGCCTGCTAAATAATTTTTTTTGATGATATTTTTGCGAAAATTGTTTTCCAATTTCAAAAATAGTCATCGATAACAAAGAGTATAAGCCTGCTAAATAATTTTTTTTGAT
>ERZ888423.2647-NODE-2647-length-12987-cov-8.485926_pt1 | contig 12987 bp, 12 predicted proteins | sample MGYA00520523_ERZ888423 | MGnify/ENA primary metagenome ERZ888423 (study PRJEB32303, sample SAMEA104408611) | aquatic metagenome | biome: Brackish water; feature: Pelagic; material: water | place: Baltic Sea | collected 2014-06-08T10:24:00 | depth 30,27 m ...
AACTGACGGGTCGTGGTACAACATCAAGAAGGCCGCAAATGACGCGTCCAGGTTGTCACTGTTGTATAGAACAACGGTTCCGGGATTTGCAAGGACGTTCTTGTCCATTATGCTGTAGATACTCTTCGGTTTTGATGAAAAGTGGCCGCGTAGGTAAATGGACGGTCTGTTTAACGCTACATCGCCCAATATCATGCTGGGTTATTGTAAACTGGTAAAATGCGTGTAAATAACGAACAATCCGGTACTGGCCATATGTTATCGCACACTCGAACCACGCGCGTGGACAATCGACCGTATAATGTGTGCACAAATACTTGACCATGTTAATACGACCGGCATGTGTGCAATTTAGCCCAATCACATGCACTGCGTCCAGTGTGATTTTAAATTGGTGGAGCAGCCCGACATTGTCTCCGTGAAAAATACTCTGTTTGACCAATACATTATTGTCAATGAGTGGTTTGAACCAACCTAGCATGTCAATGCATTCATCGGCGGCGGCGCCCTGGAATGACAACGATGACGGCATCGATGTGTGCTGTAATAACAATTTTACGTTTTGCGTGCGTCTTGCGTTTACTGCGCTGTGCAAATAAAGAGGTTTAACCTCCCAGCCACTGTCGATGAGATATTCCAAATATACGGAATTAGCACTCTGTACAGCGGCTGTCATTATGATTTCTTCGGCGTATACCGCACAACACATTCCAATGTGGAACATTGCTTGGTTGTCGTGCATGATACCGTATACCGAAACGGTCGAGTCGATGCGTATATTGCGTGCAATCAACCAATGTAGCGTTTCTGTATTGTTATTTTTTGCGGCAATTTTCGTCAATGAGTGTGTATAAAAAACACCGTGTTTATCCCATGCAATCTGTAACATTGCGGGTGATCCATACGCAACAATGGTGAGCATGAGTTTTAGTCCGGGTGGGTACTTGTAAAACCGCTCAAATATCCCAACTCGATCGAATGTCGCAGCAACGGTGAGGATGTGTTCAGTTGCACAGTTTGCGTATGGATACATTTTGTCAAATGCATCGATATGTCCGCTTTTGATTGCCTCGAGACACATATCTTCGGTCGGTTTAACATTGTAGTGCTGTAGCATAAACCAGACACATTCCATGTTGTTGTGTCTGACACAATATCTACCGAGAAACGGCATGTATTCGGTGATGTAGTCATGTTCTGAAAGCAGCCACTTGAAGTACGATAAGCTATATGAACACGAAATCCCGAAATCGGTTTTTAGACTACACGTATAGCCATTTCGCAGTGCAAGGTAGTATATTTTTTTAATTATGTCGCGGAAACACGTACACGTAAGCGAAACTGCTAAATGCGAACTGGGTGGTACATATGACAAGATTATATACCACAATTCAGGTGGCATATTGGTAAATGTGGTCATTTTCCAACATCATGAAGAAATCTTTCACGGGAACATTGCGGAATTTAAAAACGGGTGATATAATCACCAGACTCTACGACGCACGAGGCAATATAGTGTGTTGTGTTTGCATTGATGTGGAAATAACGGTTCCAAGCGCCAAGGGTGACAAATGGGCGATATCATCCATCACTGGCGACGAGTTTATATTCAGTTCGTCGAAACTACTCGTTGATTACGACCGAGAATTTATTTCCGAATATTAAAACGCCGGTAAATCGTTGTATTCAGACGACACAGTAAAATGTAAATACACAGGACACCCAGCCTTGACTCCCATTGAAACACTCGAAGAATTGAACTCGATGGATTGGTGTACGATTGGCGGACTGGGTGGGGCACACCAGGAAGTGTGTCCAGCACAGTCGCAAAAGGTATTGCCGTATACCGTTTCCTGTGCACAACAACACGCCGCGCCTCGATGAAATGTGTACGTTGGCTGACAGGGACTACTCCAATCGTCCCGAAAGCAGCCGAGGCTGATGTTTGGTTCGGGTGTGATGTTTGATGCGGGTCTGTAATACAATTTAGTGTATGGCATTACTGCGAGTGGAATACCGCCAACTAACATCGGAACAGCATCCATTCCGTCTGTAGCAGCTATTTTGTCACCCGAGTATGTGTCGTACCATGTTGGATATAAAGATATTGTAAGTAGAATTGGGTCGTGTGTATACGGTGTACCAAGGAGTACAGACGTATACATCTTATTACAGGTGATATCGATGTAAAAATTGTACATCGTAAGTGTATCGAAGTCCGTGTATGGAGTCCACCGCCACGTATGTGGGTCCGACCCCAGTTCAAGTGTAATGTTTTCCGGTTTTTCCACATAGTCGTGGGTGATTTCATCACGAAACACATCCTCGTTATACAGATCCGTTGTAAGTTTCACGTAATGTCCGGAGTCGATACTTCTGCTTGGCAAATCAAGTGCCCAGTATGGTTGGGACGGTTTGGCTGGCAAATCAAATAGTTTACATTGCGACCATCCATACACCCGCGGTTTTGTTGTTGGTGCCCATAATCCATTGACGTTTGGACCATTCAGACGGATTGTGTTTTCTGCATCTGAAATGTACGCGACATCAATAATCCCAATTGAAACTGGATTGTTGGCAGACATCATGCACGGCAAATGCACAAGCAGTTGATAGACGCCCGTGTCATTTATAATGCGTGTATTTCCAACAATATTTTCCGAAATGGTTTTACGTACGTTCAAATAAGATGATTTGCATACGTTATTCAGTGTGGTTTTTTCCCAATTTTGCATCACGAGTAAATATTGAAATTGTGAAATGTTGTGAAGCAGTTTGTATCCATTAGAAATTTCATCGTCAATATCAAGTTCAACGGGAGTGTCGCATAATAATGGCTCTGATGCGACTGCAGCGCATGATTCGGTGGGTTTGATGGATAGTTTTGGTCCACTATCTAAACTCGTGTGTATCATATCGACTTCCCGATACCATAAAATCGATGTTCCGGGTTCGCCGCCACAGTTAGATTGATTCAATGTTACATTTGAAGCTGGGGTCGAAAAGATAAACAATGATTCATCTGAAAAGTTACGAGCAAGCAACTGGTAGGTTTCTGGGAAAAATAAACCCTGGTTGTGGACGGTTGGCATCGAGTAATTCCACGCGTCAAATGGCAGAAATGGTTCATTGAAAACCGCTAGCGCGCGAAGTCTGTCGTATACACTATTGTCAAACTGGTTAAAAGGTGTCTCATTGCGCGGTTGTCGTGCATAATACGACATGCTGTAATGGTCGAGTTGATACGTATTCATGTGATACTGTAATGGTATAATCGGCGCACGTACACGAAAAGACAATTCGTAATCTTCAGATCCGGACAATTCGTACACCGGCGTTAGAAAGTTTACAGTACAAGAAACATCTGCTTCAACCACAAATACAGAAACGCGCCCAATATAACCATACGCCGTCAAATAAACACTGTCGTTTGAAAACGCGAGTATTGCTGCCGGGTTTGTTATGTTGAGTGTGAATGCACGATCAACAATATCAACTGGGTCCAGATTCACGTATGATATTTTCGTACACGCTGTACCACAATCGTCCATGACAAATGTAATGCCAATCATTGTTGACGTCATATTTGGTACCAATACGCGGTGTTGGTTGGTTCTGTGTTCGGGATAAACTGGATTCGGTACAATGGGAATGTCGCACGGCGCGTTTGGGTTCGAGCAATTATTTGACAGAACAGCTGAAACCATGTGTTCACATTCGGTTGTTCCCGAAACCGATATTGCAAATGTATCGGAATTGTAAAAATTCGACGCGTAGAACCCGAATTCGTTGCTTGTTCCCGCCAAACTGTGGTTTGTCACGTTATGGGTCACGGCAATAATGGCGCCATGGCGCACAAAGTGGATCGGGTTGCACATGTACGAAGCTTCGCCATTGCCATTGACCCATGCAAGCGTTACAATGTGTGGTGCGCGTACGTATTCGAATTCGGCGTGAAAATAAACAGTGATGAATAAATTGGCGGGCAATGCGCCAGTCACCACAAACGAATGGCGCGTTCGGCTGTTGTATGCTGCCGTGTCAACTGGCCTGGACAAATTCGATGGCGTTGATCTGGGGGACATTTCGAGAATGCCAACACGTGCATCGCATTCATGACCGCACGTGGTTCCCAACAAATTAACAACTGTATCCACTTCGTCCCACGTATGACAGTAGTCGTAAGCATGTACGGAATCATACGTACAAACAAACCCCGCTTGATCGTGACACGTGGCCGACCACGTAACTTTACTATAGGGTGCGCGCCAGAAATATTGACAAAATGCGTTTGGTATAATCTGGTGTGTTGAGCGGTTGGTGGCGTAATTGTTGAATGTTGTAAGGTGTAATTGCGGCACGTTTGTGCCGATGGCGCATCCGGTGTAATAGTTTTGCCGCCATTCTGTCTCAATGACTACATCTGCGAAACGTGTTTGTTCAATGTGGTAATCGCTAATCATCAGCGTAGTACACGCTATCGACGCCGGCAACAACAGATACAAACAATGGTATATGTGCAACATTGTATTTGATTGTATACACATATGTACACGTTTTTAAGTGTTGCCACGAATGCGTGTCTTTTGACTGAGCTTGAATCGGGGTACTGTCAACTTCACACGCAACGTCGCATATATCAACTAGTTTAAGGTGTGTGGTTGGCTCCTTATTTTCAAATACATGCGCTAACAACACATGTATGTGCAACGCTAGTTCACTTGCCGTTGTTGTGTCGCATATAACCAATTTGCACTGCTTTTGTCTACACGCAATTCGCGTCGATGGTCGCTTCCCGGGTGTTAAAAATTGCCGCGCTGCGGTTTTGGGCGTAATTGTGATAGTGGGTGTAAATTCGAATTGGGCCGGAAGTGGATGTTGGTATTGGGTGCGTCTGTACGGATAGTGAATAAGAAACGACTCAAACAAACCACGCACGGCATTAGTGTCCCACCGCAAACTCGAGAGAATGTGTTCACACCGCGTGTTTAGCCATATTCTGCTATTGTCGCTTGTTTCGACAGCCACGGCAATTGGATGGGCCGACATTTGTAAAGTGTCGACAAAAACATGCTATTTTCATCCTCGGAACGCGCCACCCTACAACATCATTGCAAACTTTCTATCGCGTGGTGGTTTGGCTCGTGATGGCTGGACAATCTTGATCAACCCTTATAGTATGTCCTGTGATGCAAGCAATTGCACGAATGTTGACAGCGTTGCGCTACACGGACCCAATTCCGGATTAATGCAGTATAATTTTGGCCACATTGTCGTGCCATGGTCGTCGTTCACCGTCAGGAGCATGGTGCCTGGCGTAATGGTCAATTCAAATGTCAATTCAGACTTTTACAACAACAACATCCGGTCTGCGCCCGCGTGTGGCGTAATGACACTGTATGGACAGGGCGTGTCGATTACAGACATGCATTTTGTTTACTCTGATGAATGTGTGGACGACAGCGTGGTTGAAAACTCTCAACGCGTTGCAATCACCATGAAACAAACAACCACGGGCACGTCGTCGTTTAATAATCTTACATGCGACAATTGCTTCACACCCGTTGCTTTGATTCCACACGGCGCAGAGACTATAGATACGACAAACACAAACATCGACAACGTATACACGACCCACGATCCCATATGGCCGCCAATTTCATTCTTGTGTGGCGCATGTGTCGGCGGGCTTAGCGTGGAGAATATACCATCAAACCAGAGCGCGTGGTGGACCTCATCGATGGTCCCGACTGGAACAATCAAACTATTCAATACAACAGCCTCGTTTGCGGGCAGCAGCGGAATAGCATGCACGGCGTCGCAGTCGATACCGGAATGCTCAATATCACAGACGTCGCTGAGTGTCACGACAATCGTAATGATAGTACTCATTTTAATGATTGTGATTCATTTATTGTGGTCAATATTTGAAATGTTCAAAAAGAAAGCACACACTATGAAGAATGATTAAAGATCCGGGACATGTCAATCGTCAGTTCGCCGTATTTATTCGCGACTGGCGTGTATCTATCCTGGCGTTTAAACGACGCGTCATTGAGACACTTGCCCACCCAGCAGCACCTGCACTGATACAGAGAGATTCCACCAGGCGCCGACCACATATCGAATCTATATGGCGCCGTTTTGTATGAAAAATCATCCGTGAGCTTCATGGCCGCCATCACGTGTGGCGCATTGTTTTCAATATAGATGTAGTGGTGATCCAGCTGATCCAGAAACTCGCGTGTAAATTTGTCGGTTATTTGTTTTATTGACTTGGCCTGGTCGCCGTGGCACACATAATTGTTGTTTTCGTCAATCAAGCCGTTGTTCTGAAACTCGCGTTCTAGTTTGCATATCAGGGATCGGTATAATGTGCAATAGGCTAGCCAGTCTGCAATGCGTTTACGGCACTCGTGTGAAATGCATGTCGACTCTTCTTCTGCTTTGCAGCAACACGCCGTACCGATTGACGCCATTGTGCACCGCAAATAAAAATTACAAAAAGGGCAACACCGACACTGACACCCACAATTATCCACGTGTCGTCTGAAATGTGCGCCGATGGTGGTTCTGGGCGTGTTGTGTTCGATAAACATGTATTTGCAAAATTGTTGATTACCTGTTGCGCGCACGTACTAAATCGAAGCTCTGACCCGCTAATATCCGACTTCATTATAGTCGTTTCTGTACTACATGCAGGGTACGATTCAACATGCTGTGCGTTGAATATGTGTCCTAGTTCGTGTGAAAATACAAGCGCCTGTACAAATGAATAGGTAGCGGGCACAGATACAATGGCGCGGCCGTTGTTTGTGCACGCAGTTCCCAAATACGCGACCCCGACAGTTGTGCCGTAGGTAGCGGCGTCAAATAATACAGCGCCACACACAGACGCCTGTGTTACGTATTGCGTAAATGCTACCAGCACATTTTTTATGTTGTTGTCCGGTGTTCGATCGTATTCAATAAATATATTGCTGATTCCAACCTCAATTGTGGTGAAGGCTGCGTTGGCCGTTGTAATTATTTCCTGAATTGCGCTACGTATAAAAGAAGGTCCAACGGAACTGGCATAGGCGGCTGTGTAGTAAATGTCGACCGGGCAATATTTGATTTGCGACTGGACTGCAAAGCTGTAGTAATGGCCACGTTCGGCTATATGCATCACATTGTTGTCATCGGTCCATTGCGCATATGTGCGCGCAACGCGGATTAACGTTACATTGGGCGTGATGGGTGTGGTGCCGTCAAACCAGCGCACTACATAATCGTCACCGACAACAACGCCGTCTAGTTTAATCATGGCGCTTTTAGAGTTTGGGGCAATGCCGCTCCAGTCAACGGCCATGCTAGTGCTGCTGATGATGCACAGCAGTATGGCTATGCGAATGTATACGGCCGAACCCGGGATTGTTGGGTTTCTACACAACATCCCGCTCGGGATTACGCGTACGTTTGTCGACTCGAGAGGTAGCCTGTGGTATCAACCCAGCCTCGAAGGTGGTTACAGATTGCCGTCGTCAAACAACGCATACCCAAATTCCGAAAACGTGTACGTGTCCGTCTCGGATGACGACAATTATGCTACGTGCAGCACGACACAGACCCTGGTTATACGCAAAGCAAACAGCGGCACTTCAATCACAGTGGACGCAGCCATGTGTTCCGCTGTCGCGTTTGGCGACAATTTTGTATTCAGATTAACAAACAATGTTGTCCGGGCTCACTGGCACACAAGCGGCGTGGTTGAATTGGCAACAATCAGTGTGCCGAGCCAAACGATTAGGGACATTGCCGCCGTAGGTACACGATTGTATCTGCTTACAGAGTCCGGGCGACTGTACACATATAAAGGCGGAATAACAACACTGTGGCGAGCGGCCGATACGTCGATAACTGGAATTGTTCGCTCGTTTAACACACTGTGTATTATGTATGGCCCACGCGCCGAATGTTACAACATTTATGGCGAAATTGGCGTTGAAACGCCGCGATCGGCAGCAACGGGAGTGAAGATTTCAGCTGCACTGATTCTAATGCTATTGCTTGGGTGGCTATTATTTTAACGACGCACCAAACCAAAAAAAACGCAATATAAATGCAAACCAGGTATGTTTTTCCTTCCAATCCCCCCCCCTAACATACAACAAACCACGCCACGTTGCTGTAAAACAAACCCCAACATTCAACATATACGCACCACGTTGCTGTCGTTGGTGACGTTGACAGTTACGTCCCAAACCAGAGGACCATCGGCTGTGACCGTAGAGACGGCACCTGGGTGGGAGGTAGTATTTGCAATGGCGTATTATATCGAACCAGTTTGGTCATCATCAATGCTAGAATAAAGCGCGCAACGGCCGATACAGGAACCTGACCAGATTTTTTTAAAAAATAAAATTATCGACCCGCAACGACGATTGAAGAACCTTTTATATTTATTCAAAATAAAACTTAATCGTTCAAAACAACCAGGATTACTTCGGTCATGTTGCTGCGGCGGCAGCCTTTGCATCGATTACGAGCTACCGGTGTTTTCGTCCTGTACAAACAGCCTGCATGACACTAAGATAGTCGATTGAAACCAATTGCGTCAGTTTATTGTGACGGACGATGTTGACTTTGTGAGCAAGCAGATTATCTACGCCGTGTGTATCGGTGTGACCGGCATACGTTGTTGTGTTGCATGTCAACTTTTGTGGGTAATATCGCAGTGTTCTTGTATTAAATAACGCCAAATCAATGCATTGTCCCGGGGACGTTGTAGCCGGACCGTGCCAATCGAGTTTGAGTGTGCCTCATTATCCAACTTCTTTTTTCTCCAGCAAAATGAAAACCCACTGCAGTAATGGCTTTATTGTAGAAACGGTGGGGCGTAAGATCCAGGTTTCGGGGCCCGACACCATTACTCGGGAATTTGGAATCACTATATTTGCAGAGGCGCTGTCGGGAATTTTGTCGGTAGAACACCCCAGTGTCTGGCCTGCCGCGCTTGTCGCTGCCTTGCATGAGTTCTGGCAGGAGCACCCCAGTATCGTGTCGCAGGAATTTGTCAACAGTGCGCGGATACGGGTGTTGTAGTCTGCCCTTTCACGTGATTCGCGGTGCGTGATTTGTGTATACCAGAGCACGGCTGTCGGTGGCAATCCGAAATGGGAACTTCAACCTGGGTTATTTTCGTATTTACGTTGACACAAAACCAAATAGTATCAGTATGGCCGGCATTAATGAGTCGACGTCTGCGGCCCGTGGTGGTTTGGAAGACAACAATCAACTTGTGCCCGTCAGGCGTACTGTAAATCGGTTACCTAATGAATTGTTGGAAATGATACTATGTGAATTTGGTGAAGATGATGAGCAGATGCTACGCGTACGGGTGTGCCGCAGATGGTGTTGCATTATAATGGATTTTCGTCGACGAAAAAAAATGACACTTCAAATCTATACCCCGATCGCGGTTGGATTGCGTAGCATGCCACTTGCCATTTGGTCATATGGTCATGGCTTGCCACTGACTGTACGAACAATGGCCATTGCAGCACAGATTGGTCGTCTTGACATTATGCAATGGCTTCGAGATAACAATTGTCCGTGGGACGCGAATACATGCGCCGCTGCAGCTTCAAATGGCCATCTTGATGTTTTGAAATGGGCTCGAAATAACAATTGTCCGTGGGACGAAAGAACATGCGCGTATGCGGCCAAGAATGGCCACCTTAACATTTTGCAGTGGGCTCGAGCTAATGTTTGCCCATGGAATGAGTTGACGTGCATGTATGCGGCCGATAATGGCCACCTGGCCGTGCTGCGGTGGGCTCGCGACAACGGTTGTCCGTGTAACGAGCCGACGTTCTCGTATGCGGCTGGGGGTGGCCACATAGCTATTTTGCATTGGCTTCGCGCCAACGGTTGTCCGTGGAACGAGTGGACGTGCTCGTTTGCAGCCACGAATGGCCACCTGGCGGTGCTCCAGTGGGCTCGAGCCAACGGTTGCGACTGGGACGAGGAGACGTGCGCCGCTGCAGCTTTAAGTGGCCAATTTGATGTTTTGAAATGGGCTCGAGATAACAATTGTCCGTGGGACGCGAATACATGCGCCGCTGCAGCTTCAAATGGCCATCTTGATGTTTTGAAATGGGCTCGAAATAACAATTGTCCGTGGGACGAAAGAACATGCGCGTATGCGGCCAAGAATGGCCACCTTAACATTTTGCAGTGGGCTCGAGCTAATGTTTGCCCATGGAATGAGTTGACGTGCATGTATGCGGCCGATAATGGCCACCTGGCCGTGCTGCGGTGGGCTCGCGACAACGGTTGTCCGGAATAAACTCAACACCGCCAATCGACCCATAAGTGGTTGTGTCTTGAAAACAAGATAAATTAAAACAACAAACATCAACCCGATTCAATACTCGTGCAACATGGATTTTTTCAATCCAGCAACCGCGTGTACCTTCACGAATCCGCACACTCGAACTGCACTCGACATCGGGATTGAGTTGTTCGAAGCCGAGGCTGAGTCGGTGCGCGCCCAACTGGTTGTACTTCACAGACAGCGCGGTGTTGCTACTAGGGGTGGCATTATTGAGTTTCTTGACAGTACGGCACACCGCGTCGATGAATTGGATACACAGCTATCATTTTTAATAAATGCGTGTAAAGCTTTTGAGTCGGTCTTGGCCCGCCTTTAATGATTGAATAAAATATCTGATAATCGCCATTTCTGCTTGGGTGGCTATTATTTTAACGACGCACCATTTACCACAATGCCGTCGCACCGTAGCATTGTTAATTTTCGCCGCGAGCGCAATCTCCCACTGGCATGGTGTCACCGCAGACTAAAAAAACCGCTTGCAGATTTTCTTGCAGGCGAACCGCGTGTCAAGAAAATGCATTCCACAAATTATGTGTGCCATGGCGGCCAGGCCAAGCCGCGCTTCCCATATGATTTAAACGCAATCCGAACGTTGTTGGGGTGTTTGCAGATGGTGCGATTTCCCAACGTCCGCCTTGTAAATTTACACCTCGACGAGCATGGAAACAGAAGCAAAGCCACTGTCATGTTTTTTGCAAACGGAAAAGCTGTTGCAAATGGTGTTGCAGACGCATCGCGTATATTTCTTCTTTTTATTGAGGGCTTTTACTGGCTGTCAGTAGTCATGCGACACTACAACAAAGCGGACTACGATGACTTGTTCTACACACGGTTTGTTGCAGTTAACAACCCACACACGGGCGTGTATCGCGACGAGCTCGATCTGGCAAGCATGCTGAAGAAAAACCCGCTTCAGATGCGCAATACGTCTAAATTTAAAGGCTATGCAATGGCCTTCAATCGCTCGAATACATCCGTATTTGAGACTAAAAAGTTTATTGTCACCGGCGCGGTTGACGGGCTAGAGGCGATAACAACAGTCAAGCAGGCGTTGGAGTGTTATGAACCCTATATTAAACGGGCGTGAGTTGACGCATCAATAAAAAATCAGTTTGAAAATCAATTACAAAATCGTATATAACATGATTTTTGTGTGTGTTTAGCAAAAAGGCAGTATCGTTACGTGTGCATTTTACAACAACGTGGTCTGTCAAATCAACTGGCACACCATTTGCGTCGATTGCAATAGTGCCAAAAACGATACATGTTTTCAACCCGATGATAGTATCATTGCACAATAAATCGCGGACATTTATAATATATTCCGCCATAACTAGTGTGTGAAATCATTGCGGAGCGACTGTTTATATGGCGCATTGACAATAGAGAGGTAGCCACACGTGTTGGCCAAAAGCCCTATACGGGGATCGAACCCGTGACCCTGTGGTTAAAAGCCACATGCTCTGCCATCTGAGCTAACAAGGCGACTTGACCAACACAGAAATGGCGTTTGAGGACGTCACAATTAATGTTTTGTTGCAGCATGCCATGGCGGACGAAGCGTATCTGCGTAGAGGGCGTAGGGCACCGATCCGGTTGGTAGCACATTCGAGTATTGCGGTTAAACTAGCATGGTACATGTCTTTGTGTTCGAAATTGCACTACTCGCGATAATATCCTATATTTCCAGCTCTTGAACGCGATGTGTTTCGATCTCATACGTCCCGGGTGCAAGAACAATCATGCATTCAAATAGAGTACACGTCGCGTGGATTTCGTTCATGCGGTACGCAAAAACACAATTCATAATGCAAATAAAGAATGATATCACGGACATCCATTCGCTATTGCCCACTCGACAACCGCCCGGTGACCATTCAAGTTGGCAAGTAACCGCGTATTTGCATCCCACGGACACCCGGTGGCCCGAGCCCATTCCAAAACAGCTAGATGGCCATGCATGGCTGCACGCTCGCACGTCGTCTCGTCCCACGGGCAACCATTTGCTCGAGCCCACTGGAGCACCGCCAGGTGGCCATTCGAGGCCGCAAACGTGCAGACCCATTTATTCCACGGGCACCCGTTGACTCGGGCCCACTGGAGCACCGCCAAGTGACCATTCTCGGCCGCAAACTCGCACGTCATCCCATCCCACGGACACCCGTTGGTTCGCGCCCACTGCAAAACAGACAGGTGACCATTCTCGGCCGCACCCGCGCACGTAAGCCAGTCCCACGAGCATCCATTGGTTCGCGCCCACTGCAAAACAGCCAGGTGACCATTGTCGGCCGCCTTCGCGCACGTCCCCTCGTTCCACGGACAACCGTTGGCGCGAAGCCAATGCAAAATAGCCATGTGGCCACCCCCAGCCGCATACGAGCACGTCAGCTCGTTCCACGGACAACCGTTGGCGCGAAGCCATTGCAAAACAGCAAAGTGGCCATTCTCGGCCGCAGCCGCGCACGTCATCTCATCCCACGGACACCCGTTGGATCGAGCCCACTGCAAAACAGCCAGGTGACCATTCTCGGCCGCATACGCGCACATACGCCAGTCCCACGGACACCCGTTGGATCGAGCCCACTGCAAAACAGCCAGGTGACCATTCT
>ERZ888423.2650-NODE-2650-length-12977-cov-6.752592_pt1 | contig 12977 bp, 12 predicted proteins | sample MGYA00520523_ERZ888423 | MGnify/ENA primary metagenome ERZ888423 (study PRJEB32303, sample SAMEA104408611) | aquatic metagenome | biome: Brackish water; feature: Pelagic; material: water | place: Baltic Sea | collected 2014-06-08T10:24:00 | depth 30,27 m ...
ACTTGGCGGCTTTTTGTATAACAAAAACGCTGGCGGCAATTAAACTTTTTTACTTAACCGGCCGCTGGTTTTTCCAACGCCGGTGCACCCACCACCACTGCTCTGGGTGAGCCAACACCCTTTGGGCTAAAGCCTCGTTATATTGAGCTGTGTTGAGCTTAATTTCTTGCCCAACATCGTCGTTTTCAATGGGTGTCAAGGGCGGCCAAAACTTTAAAACATGTGTGCCATCTGGCTCGCGCCATGAGGCTGCAGGCATCACAGGTGAACCTGTTGCCATGGCAATAACAGCCAAACTCTTGTGCGTGCCAGCCGGCACATCAAAGAAAGGCACTTCAATACCTTCGGGGCGTCTGGCATATTGGTCAAAGGGAAACACAATGGCGTCACCTTTTTCTAAAATGGTCACAATTTCATCTAGTGAACCGCGCCGCCCAATTACACCAAAACCTGCTTGATTAAACCGTTTGGTTAAGAAATCACTTAGCCATTTAGGCTTAATCGGGCGACGTAAAAAATGAATACGACCTTTTACTTGTGGAAAATGTTCAATGCCTGAAACCGTAGACACTTCAAAGTTACCAAAATGCCCCGTTAAGACAATGATGCCCTTACCTGCAAAAAAAGCTTCAGTGAGTTCCGGCACCCCTTCAACCCGCACACGTTTTGCACGTTCTTGTAATGAAATAAACCTAAAGCTCACCAACTCACTGAACAACTTCGACAAATGGGTGTAATGCGATTGTGCCAACCGTTGAACCTGCTGCTCTGAAATACGAGCCCCGTAAGCACGTTTGATATTTTCAACAATCACGCTGCGCCGATAGGGTAAAAATCTGTAAATCAAGCGACCGACTGATGAAACAGCAAGCGGCATGGCTTGCGCAGTAACGGATACGGTTACCGTTAAATGTTGAGCTGTAACCGTTACGGACAAATCAGACCATAAATATCGATGCACCAGATGCCGAGCCCGATCACTTAAGTGAATTGGCTGAGCGCCAACTGACGTTAACGAAAAAGGATGTGAATCGCTCGTAAAATCTTGGGTCGTCAGATGCTTGGCATGATCATCAAATTTTAATAACTGCTGGCAGGCTAGCAGCACGGCTTGATTCAAACCGTGAGCACCCTGTCGCGACCAAGCATCTTTAGGTATGCAGATGCTTGCAGTCGCCTGAGTGTCGGTCATTACGGGTTCGCGCGCAAAATCACCGCTGCATTCGTACCCGCAAAACCTCTCGCTAAAATCATCACAATATTTGAAGTCGGCTCTCGATTTTCTGACGACACATTAAGCCCTTTACAACCTGGGGCAAGTTGTGTGAAGTTTGCAATACCCGGTACGATTTTCTGCCGAGCACACTCTAAACCAAACGTCATATCAACCATACCTGAGGCACCAAACAAATGGCCTATGGCCCACTTGCTTGACGTAACAGGTGGCATCGACTCACCAAAAATATTTACAAGGGCGACGGCTTCAGATTCGTCTGAACCCGGGGTGCCGTTGCCGTGCGCCACAATCATACCAATATCGCTTGGCGTTAAGCCTGCATCTTTCAGAGCTAACTTAATGGCACGTATTTCACCATCACCGTCAGCGCGCACATCAAACAGCGACTCACCTTCAACCGCATCACCGCCACCCAAGTATTCACCTAAAAGAACAGCACCACGCTCTTGCGCAGACGCTTCAGACTCAAGCACAAAGGCGCCCGCACCCTCGCCTAAAACACAGCCATTATGCTGAGCATCAAAGGGGAGTAAAGCATCAGAGGCAAGCAAACCGACTTGATGAAGATAAAGAACCGTTTGTGGCTCAATGGGCGCATCATGCGCAATAGATATGACTCGATCGGCCTGTTTTTCTCGTATGGCCCAGGCCCCTTCAATAACAGCTAATAAACCGCTGGTGGTATGGTGAGTGATGCAGCCATTCACGCCCTTGAGTTGGTTGCGTATGCTGACATGGCATAATACATTGTTAGGCAATGAACGTAACAGCCACATGGGGTTGACCATATTAGGCAACTCACGACCAAACTCAGACAAACTGCCGCCCGTTTCAGCCATTAACGGAAAATAGTCGTAGTTGACTTCAAACGCACCGCCACCTGACCCTACGTAGCAGCCCGTTTGATCGGCGTAGTTTAAGGCTTCAGATTCTGGAAGGGCTGCGCGCCAAGCATTTAAACCCGCTTGTGCAATAGCTTGTTCGCCGGCATAAATGCCAAAAACGTCTGAACGACGCACCAGTTTGAGCAATTTACGATCACCCAATAGTTTGCCGCCGTTGTAGTCAACCACTTCAGCAGCAACTTGGCAAGGTGAACTCGAGGCGTCCCAATTTTGAATGTGGGCGACTGCTGTTTCGCCTTTTACTAAACGTGCCACCATTTCGGCTGGAGACTGACCTGCACCACAAATCGCCCCCGTACCGGTAATAACAATTTTGTTTGCTGTATGGTTTGCTGCATGGTTTGTAAAATCACTTGTCATATCAGTACCCTGCTGCCATGATTTCATTTGTCAACTCTGGGTGACGAAACGCTAAACAACTGTTGCTGCCACCAAACCCTAATGAATTTGATAGCGCCATGTGTATAGGCCTTACTAAAGGCGCATCACGAATGATATTGACGTCACAATCAGGGTCAAGCTGCTGCAAATTAGCATTAGGGGGCATGGTGCCCTCGTGAATAGCTAAGGCACACACGGCTGCTTCAACAGCACCCGCGGCCGCAATTAAATGGCCCATCACACTTTTTGTTGAACTAACGGCTACGTTTGATTTGCCATCACCAAACACCGCATTGACCGCGGCACATTCACTGCGATCATTCATCGGTGTAGACGTACCGTGGGCATTGAGGTAATTGAAGTCTGCAATCGTGGCACCAGCGTCTTGTATAGCGCGCCGCATGGCTTGAATAGGGCCATCGCCCGATGGATGTGAATCAGTGATGCGATAAGACGATAAAGAGTTACCGTCACCCGCTAACTCAGCATAAATACGAGCACCCCGATTAACCGCTGTTTGCCAGTCTTCTAAAACCAAAAAGCCTGCACCCTCACCCAACACAAAACCGTTACGTGTCGCGTCAAACGGACGACTGGCACGCTGTGGATTGTCGTTATCAGGCGATACGGCTGACAGCAGACAAAAACCTGACAAACCAACCGGCGAAATCATAGAATCAAAGCCACCCGTTAGCACGCGATCGGCCAACCCACGACGAATCAGCCTCATGGCTGTGCCCACGGCTTGACCGCCTGATGCACAAGCCGTGTGAACCGTTGATGCGTAACCGCGAATACCAAAACGACGCAACAATAATGCCGCACCCGCTGTTGATAAACTACGGCTAAACGCCATCACATCTTTAGCAACGGGCACATCAATTAGTTGGGTGGGGTTGAATTCACCGTCACGCGCCGCACCGGCTTGCACCATGGCAATTTCTTCGTGAGCAACGGTCATCATGCCTGCCCCCACTGAACATGCCCAACGGTCTGCGTCAGCCGTGGTGGGGCGTATGCCCGCATCAGCAATGGCTTGATCGGCGGCGGCAATAGCAAAGCGATGCGCGCGACTGGCATACTTCATCAGTTTACGATCATCTATTTCGGGTAAATCTTGCGAATTGGGTACTTCTGCCGCAATACGAGTTGAGAACCCTGATGCATCAAATAAACTGATTGGACCAGCACAGCTTTGTGCAGATTTTAAACGTGCCCAGGTTGATGCAACATCAAGCCCTGCAGGCGTGACCAGGCCAATACCTGTAATGGCCACACGGCGTGCGCTACTCATAGGTTGCTCTCTAAAGAATGCGTTGTTGAAAAATAAAGGTGCGCACCAGCAATGGTTTTACCCGCACTGCGTGCACCAACTTTGACACACCACGTATTAGGTTCGTCAGCAACCGCCTCAGGGGATTGCGCAAATAGAATTAATGTTGTGCCTGGCGCAGTAAACGCCCGAACTTTTACATTAGTAATGCGAGATGCGGCAACCTGACAACCCACTGTTTTTTCAGTAAAAGGTTGAGCCACTTGAAGCAGCGCATCAAGTAATAAGGTGGCCGGAAAAACAGGTCGCGAAGGGAAATGATCGTTAAAAAAGGCGGCCTGTGTGGGCACACTTAATTCGACCTCGCACCCATTAACCCCCCCATCCTGCGCGACCTGTAGTGCATGTAGAGTAGGCCGTGGCACACCCAAAAAAGAACCTGAGTCTCGACCCGTTGATGTGAGACATGCAAAATCATGACGTAAACGCTCAGGGTCATCAAACTCGTTAATATCAAGCATTGACCCAAGCGTATCTAGCAACTCAAGCACGATTTCTTGATTGATACGCGCCCGACCACGATACACAATGGCTTGCTCATCACACGACTCAATATCAACCTCAAGCTCGAGCGTGTCGCCGGGTTGAGGTACTTTAAATATACGGGTATCTCCCGCCAAGGCTGCAACAGGGCGAAATTTAAAATCAACATGCGACATGGCGACCCAAGCTGCAAGTTGACCGATGGCCTCAGCCACTAGGCTAACTGGAAAATAACTGACTTCGGGCGAAATAGTAAATACACCCGTCACACGACGCAAGCCATCTATCTCAGTGATGCGGTCTACAAAAGAAAACGCTGCAAACCGCCCGATCGACTGCTCTGGCATCACTATTCTGCAGCAGCAACACGCTGAGCAGTGATAATCATTTTGCAGAAGGTCTCGGGTGTGTAAAGACGAGCAATTTGGTCAACACGCATAGGGCTTGAAAAACGCTCGGCAGGAATTTCTGCCAAGTATTCACGCAAGCGAGCTAAACCTTTTTCAGTTAACACGCCATTTTGCTCAAACTCTTCAACAGGCATATCGCCACGCACATCTTCAATAATTTTGCCACGTGGTACTTTGACCTTAAACGCGCGCTCAAGACGAAACACCATATCTAAGAAGTCGATTGACTCAGCATCAAGACCTTCAATTAATGACACATCAAGTTTGATATCGTCTTCATCGCAACCTAGGGCATCGGCCATGGTTTTTTGAACGGTGGGAAAAACCACCATGATGTCTTCTTTTGTGATGACTTGATCAGCCATTAGGCATTACTCCGTTAAGTTCAACAATAACTTCAAAAAAAGTATTTTACCTCAGCAGGTGGGTATAAGTACTGATGAAACCTAAACGAAGTGGTACAACCGTGCATATTGAACCCACGCTTGCCACATCAAAAAACCAAACTGATACGAAACACTTGCTAAAGCCGCGATTTAAGGCATGATTTAAGCCATCTTAAAACCACCATCAACGTACAGAATTTGACCTGTTATATAGGTAGCCAAATCCGAAGCCAAAAAGGTCACCGCATTGGCAACTTCTTGAGCTTGACCATAACGCTTAAGCAAAATACGTGATTTCACCTCATCGTCGGCTAAATCTCTAACTTGCTGTGACATTTCGGTTTCAATAACACCCGGCGCAACCGCATTCACTAAAATACGACGTGATGACAACTCAACGGCTAACGCACGGGTCAAGGCATCAACCGCACCTTTACTGGCGGCATAATTAGCTTGACCACGCCCACCCTTGACCCCCGCTACGGAAGACAGATTAATGATACGGCCTGCTCGCTGCGACATCATGAAAGGAATAACGGGGCGCACCGTGTTAAACACACCACCCAAATTGGTTTGCAGCACTGACGAGATTTCATCGTCTTCCATGATGGCCAATAAATTGTCACGCACAATACCAGCATTGTTGACCAGCACATCAATGCGTTCGCAACGATCATAAACATCTTCTACTGCCCGAGCACAAGCTGCGGGGTCTGTTACATCGACCTGCATGGCATGCGCTTGGCCACTAAATGCTTGACAGGCCTGCTCAACCGCCAAAGCAGCTTCTACATTACCTTTATAGAAAAAATTAACGGTGACGCCTTCGCGCGCCAAGGTTTCAACAATAGCTCGACCAATGCCACGGGCACCACCCGTTACGATCGCCACTTTGCCAGACAAACCTGTTTCTAAAGACATAAAAATTACCCCGAAATTGCAAAACCACCGTCAACAATGAGCGTGTGACCGTTCACCCAATTGGCCTCTGGCAAACATAATAAATATACCGCGTCAGCCACATCTGCAGGCGTTAAACTGGGGCCAACAGGTGTACGCGCAGCAAACTCAGACAAGACTTGATCACGGTTAGGAAAGTGGCTTAATGCATCAGTATCGACCACGCCTGCTGAAACCGTGTTGACGCGAATACCGCGTGGACCCAACTCTTGCGCCAAGGTACGCACCAGAGATTCCAATGCCGCTTTTGAAGCACCAATAAAACCATAATGCGGCATGGCACGCTGTGCACCCAAGCTTGAAAGAGCCACAATACGCCCCCCATTGATCATCATGGGTGCAGCATGCTGAGCCAACAAATTTATAGCAAAGGCATTGGTTTCAAGGCACCAGCGAAAATGCTTCAGCGTCATACTCATAGCTGGCTTCAAGACCCCAGAAGCCGCATTACTCACTACGATGTCGATACGATCAAACTCTTGCTTGATGGTGTCAAACATTTCAGCCACGCTGTCAGGCACCCCAACACTGCACTGAATGGGTAAGGCGCGACGACCCATGGCATGCAGTTCTTTGCATAGCGATTCCGCTTCTTCATGACTGTTGTAGTAATTGACAATCACGTCGCAACCCGCCGCACCAAGTTTTAACGCACTAGCACGCCCAATGCCGCGCGCCGCACCCGTTACCAAAGCCACCTTGCCTGAAAGAGTAAGATTCATGTCGACTGTTTACCTGTAATGTATATTTTGAATAGTTTACTGTTTAAGCGGCGACCTTGTTCATCTATCGCGCTTATTCAATTAAGCTCACAAACTGACACTTCTGCCCGAAACATGGTCAAATCTATTTATTCACCATGCAAAACGATTGAACTCGACTTTAAAGATATTTTGACTTTATGCAAAATATCTTTGTAAACACTTACATATATTGAACGATTTAGGGGTTTTTTTTGAAAAAAGCAGTTTGCTTGCTAAGTGGTGGGCTTGACTCAACCACTGTACTGGCCATGGCACAAGAGCAGGGCTTTGAAATTTATGCGTTAAGCTTTCGCTACGGTCAACGCCACACTATTGAACTTGAAAAAGCCCAACAATTTGCCATTCAGCGTCAAGTTGCCCAACACCTCACCCTAGACATTGATTTGCGTCAATTCGGTGGCTCAGCATTAACGGCCGATATTGCTGTGCCCAAGGCTGACAGCTTGGCTGATGTTCAGCCTGGCATACCTGTCACTTACGTACCTGCTCGCAATACAGTTTTTTTAAGCTTCGCCCTAGGCTGGGCTGAAACGCTAGGCTCGCAAGATATCTTTATTGGTGTCAACGCGCTTGATTACAGTGGTTACCCCGATTGTCGGCCTGAGTTTTTGAATGCGTTTGAACGTATGGCAAACTTAGCCACTAAGGCTGGAGTTGAAGGTACGCAAACATTGAAAATTCATGCCCCACTTTTGCACATGAGTAAAGGTGACATTGCACTGAAAGGCACCGAACTGGGCATTGACTTTGCTGAAACCAGCAGTTGTTATGACCCCGCCCCCAATGGTGCACCGTGCGGTCATTGTGACGCGTGCTTATTGCGCGCAAAAGGTTTTGCCCAAGCAGGCTTACCTGACCCTTTGATTACAAAATACGCCTCAGACCTCACAAACTTCATAAACATATGACAAACGATTTACTTTATGTTGCCGCCTCGGGTTTTGAGTCAGCCTGTCGGGTAAGCTGCTTGCCTGCTGGTCATCGGGCTGCACGCCTGCATGGTCACAGCTTCATGAGTGAAGTGCGAGCTCGGCTACCAAACAATTGGGCGCCTTTTGCTGGGGCGCAAGTCGGTCATCTACACGAGGCCTTGTCTCGCCAAACTGCCGAGCTTGACTATCAATATATTAATGATGTGATCACCCTACCCACTGATGAAAACATTGCCCGCTGGCTCAGACAACATCTTGACGTTCCAGGTATCGAAACCATAGGCGTTCAAAGCACGGCTTTTTCAGGGGTTGACCTCGATCATCGCGATCACGCCCATTTGTGGCGCAAGTTTGTTTTTCAAGCGGCACATCAATTACCTAACGTGAGCCCAGGGCACAAATGCGGTCGTATGCACGGCCATGGTTTTGAGGTGATTTTACATGCTGATCAAGACATGGGTTCACGTAACTTTTCAATTGACTACGATGTAATCGATGCGCTTTGGGCGCCCTTGCACGCTCAATTACATTTAGCTTGTTTAAATGACATTTCAGGTCTTGAAAACCCTACTAGCGAAAATCTATCTGCCTGGATATGGGCTCGCCTCAAACCTCAGTTGCCTGAATTGTCATGGGTAACTGTTTACGAAACAGGAAGCTGTGGCGCACATTTTGACGGTGCACACTACCGCATCTGGAAAGAACTCACACTAGACAGTGCCGTTCAACTCAAACGTGCTCCGAACGGCGACCCACGCCGTCACATTCACGGCCATACCTTTACGTTACGACTTCACCTACATGCCCCACTGAATCAAGTTCAAGGTTGGACGGTTGATTTCGGTGATGTCAAAACAATTTTCGACCCTATTTTTAAATCACTTGATCACCATCCATTGCATGACATCATGGGCGACCAAGATGCTGATACAGCAACCATAGCGCGCTACATTCGTAAACTAGCACAACCTGCCATACCTGAGCTTGACCGAATCGATTTAAACGAAACCCGGGGTTGTGGTGTGATTTTGCATTGGGGTGAGTTAGGCCCAGCCTTGCCCGTTTAATATCCATTTACAAAAACGGTACTGTGTCTACTTACATTGGCTTCACGCATTGAGGCCAAATGTTTTGAAGGAATTAAAGTTAAATGACTTACAGCGTTAAAGAACTGTTCTACACCCTTCAGGGGGAAGGTGGTCAAGCCGGTCATGCTGCTGTTTTTTTGCGCTTCGCAGGCTGTAACCTGTGGTCAGGGCTTGAGCGTGACCGCCAAAGCGCCGTCTGCCAATTTTGTGACACCGATTTTGTCGGTACAGATGGTTTAAATGGCGGAAAGTTTAACGATGCCCAATCTTTAGCACAAGCGGTCGCTCAACAGTGGCCAGCTCAAGCGATTAACAAGCTGGTCGTATGCACAGGTGGCGAACCGTTATTACAACTTGATACAACCCTTATTGTGGCTTTGCACAATCAAGGGTTTCGTATTGCAGTTGAAACCAATGGCACCTTGGTGGCACCTAATGGTATCGATTGGGTATGCGTGAGCCCCAAAGCGAATGCCCCGATGAAACAACGCAGTGGCCAAGAGTTAAAGCTGGTTTACCCGCAAATACTGGCTAAACCCGAGCAGTTTGTAGATTTAGAATTTGAACATTTTTTTCTACAACCCATGGACGGCCCCGACCAAGCCCGCAATACCCAAAAAGCAATTGAATACTGTTTGCAACACCCAAAATGGCGATTAAGCTTGCAAACACACAAGCTTCTGGGTATTCCTTGACATCATCCGCTCACACCACATAATCATCAACGATTATGGTCGCTCAATAAACCCCTGCTAGACCATCTCGCCTAGGGTCTGACCCACCCACATAAACGGCTTGTTCGTTGTGATTTGAATGCATCGTTACGGCTTGGGCAGAACCAAAATCAATGCAGTCAGGGCCTAACACTTGTAGGTTGTGCCCCATTTTTTTCAAGCTTTCTACAATATGTGTTGGCCAATGCGACTCTAAGGTGAGTTGACCGTTTTCTAAAATACGCCAACGTGGCGCGTCTATCGCGGCTTGAGGGTTCAAACCATCATAAACAGTACGTAGCACCATTTGCACATGCCCTTGAGCTTGCATGTTGCCACCCATGACACCAAATGCCATCAATGGGTCATCACCACGCGTGATGAAAGCCGGAATGATAGTGTGCATAGGTCGTTTACGGCCCGCCACCTCATTGGGGTGACCTGGCTTTAACTCGAAACCAAAGCCCCGATTTTGAAACGAAATGCCGGTACCAGGCACCACAACACCAGAACCAAAACCGTTAAAGTTTGATTGAATATAGGACACCATATTGCCTTGCGCATCAGCCGTACATAAGTAGACCGTTCCCCCCACCTTAGGTACACCCGCCACAAACTGACTGGCTTGCTCTCGATGAATCAATGCGGCGCGCTGTTTTAAATAAGCGGGGTTAAGCAGATCTTCAGTGCTCACCTGCATATGCGAAGGCTCTGCTACATGTGCATACAGATCAGCAAAAGCCAAACGCATGGCTTCTACTTCTAAGTGCGCACGTAAAGCACTGCCAGCAGGCGCCTGCTCGTAACCAGCATGCTGCAAAATACCCAGCACCATCAGTGCCACAACGCCTTGACCATTTGGTGGAATTTCATGAACATCAACATCTTTGACGCGCAAGTGAATGGAATCAACCCACTCACTTTGATGCTCTGCCAAATCAGTCATGCTCATTGCGGCGCCATGCAGTTGTGCAAAATCGACAATTTTTTGAGCTAATTCTCCTTCATAAAAAGAACGACCGCGTGTGGCGGCAATATCTTTTAATGTTTGCGCTTGATCAGGAAACGACCATATGTCGCCGGCTTGAGGTACTTTGCCACCCGGCATAAAAGCTTCTACAAAGCCTGGGTAAGTCTGCATAAGGGGCGCAAAGGTTTGCCATTGCCGTGCAATAACAGGGCTTACGGGGAAGCCCTCAGTCGCGTAGCGAATTGCCGACTCAAACAATTTTGCAAAAGGTAACTGCCCATACCGCTCAGACAAATCGACCCAAGCGGCAACTTGACCTGGCACGGTCACACTGTCCCAACCCCGTTCAGGCATGGTTGTTTGGCCTTTAAACCACTCAGGGCCCCAAGCGGCTGGTGCACGACCGCAACCATTCAGGCCTTGCAATGTTTCGTTATGCCAAATCAAAGCGAAGGCATCGCCACCTATACCGTTCATGGTGGGCTCAACAACCGTTAAGGTAATGGCGGCACTTAAGGCGGCATCAATAGCATTTCCACCTCGTGCTAAAGCTTGCAAACCAGCCTGAGTTGCCAAAGGTTGCGATGTGGCAACGACGTTACGACCCAGTACAGCTTTCCGTTGCAGTGAAGGGGTAGAAAAATAAGACATGATATAAACCTTTGATCAAAACGACACATTTTCTGGTTTGAACATTCAAAACAAGCGTGTAGAAAACAAACTTATTTTTTTGCTCCCAAAACTTTAAGCCCACCCATGTAGGGCCACAATACCTCAGGCACTTGAATAGACCCATCAGCTTGTTGATGGTTTTCAAGCACAGCAACTAAAGCACGACCAACCGCTAAACCTGAACCATTTAAGGTATGCAAGTATTCTGGCTTGCCCGTACCGCGTTTGAAACGAGCTTGCATACGGCGTGCTTGAAACGCTTCACAATTTGAAATTGAAGAAATTTCACGCCAAGTATGCTGTGCCGGAATCCATACTTCAATATCGTAGGTTTTACTTGACCCAAAACCCATATCACCCGTACAAAGCAGCATGACACGATAGGCTAAACCCAAACCCTGTAAAACAGCTTCAGCATGCTCCACCATCTGTTCAAGCGTTTCGTATGATTTGTCTGGTTCGACAATTTGCACCATTTCAACTTTATCGAACTGATGTTGACGAATCAGGCCGCGAACATCGCGCCCACCACTGCCCGCTTCTGAACGAAAACAAGGGGTGTGGGCTGTGAGCCTAACTGGCAATTCAGCTTCAGCAAAAATAGTATCGCGGGCAACACTGGTTAACGTGATTTCAGAGGTTGATATTAAATACTGATCTTCACCACTTGACTCATCGCCACCACGATTCACCCAAAACATATCTTCTTTAAATTTCGGTAACTGGCCTGTACCCATCAAGGTTGAGGCATTGACGATGTAAGGCGTATAGCATTCAGTATAACCATGCTGAGCGGTTTGTAAGTCAAGCATATATTGCGCCAACGCACGATGCAGACGTGCCATGGGGCCACGCATAAAGCTAAACCGAGCACCCGACAACTTAGCCGCTGTATCAAAATCTAAGCCAATAGGCTCGCCGAGCGTCACATGATCTTTTGCTTCAAAGTCAAAGGGTTTGGGGTTACCTGTGGAGGAATCTGGGTTGGGTACCCAGCGACGCACCTCTACGTTTGCATCGCTATCGGCCCCAACGGGAACCGAGTCATGAGGTAAATTAGGAATGCTCATGAGCATGTCTGAAAGTTGCGATTGAATGTCTTGCAACTGAATTTCTAGGCGTTTCAAATGCTCAGGTATTTGTTGTGATTCAAGCAACACGCTTGAGGCATCTTTGCCCTGACTCTTCAGCGCACCTATTTCTTTCGCCAAAGCATTGCGCTTGGCTTGCAAGTTTTCAGTTTCAGTTTGAATGTTTCTGCGTTGTGTTTCGAGTCGGTTGAATGTATCAACATCGAACACGACTCGACGCGCGGCCAGACGCTTAACAACGGCATCAAGGTCTTTACGTAATAATTGTGGGTCAAGCATAGTGGTGGCCAAGTTCTACAATAATAATTACATATTGTAGCGACTTGACGCACCATTTTTTGTCAGGGCACAATAGCCCAGCGAATGATTTGACTCAAAGTATAAATAAACACAACACTAACCGCCCAAAACCCCACAAACCAGGCAATACGGCGCCATTTGCTTGGGGGTTTTGATGGCTGAGGTGAATGGGGTTCAGTCATGTTTGAATCATGGTTATGTCTGGGTTGAGTGATCACTTAAAATTTAAGCGTGGTAGCCAGAAGTTTTACCGACCTTACCTCGAAACACCCAGTAAGCATAGGCGGTGTAAGTCAAAATCAAAGGTACCAGTACCACTGCTCCAACGAGCAAGAAGTGCAAACTATCATCC
>ERZ888423.2654-NODE-2654-length-12966-cov-5.881961_pt1 | contig 12966 bp, 9 predicted proteins | sample MGYA00520523_ERZ888423 | MGnify/ENA primary metagenome ERZ888423 (study PRJEB32303, sample SAMEA104408611) | aquatic metagenome | biome: Brackish water; feature: Pelagic; material: water | place: Baltic Sea | collected 2014-06-08T10:24:00 | depth 30,27 m ...
GGCGCGCCAGTACGTGGAAGCCGGCGACTTTCGGCGGCTTCACACGCGCGCCGATCGGGTGGGGCCCGATCACAGCTTCTCTGCACTCATCACCCCTGAGGTGCGGCTCCTCGCGTTGGACACCGTCAATCCCCACGGCGGGTGGCAGGGTTCGCTTTCGGCCGACCAGCTGTCTTGGATGGATCGGCTCTTCGACGAGACGGACGAGCCCTATGTGATCGTGGCCTCGCATCATCCGTCGTGGAATCTGATCAACGGCTACGTTCCTTCGGGTGTCGAGCCGAGGGTGCTTGGCGCTCAGGTCATCGAGTCACTACTCGACGAGACGCGGGTCATCGCCTGGCTTTCCGGTCACGTTCATCGACACGCCATCACCGAACACCGCCGAGAGGGCCGCCTTCTTCCCGAGTTCACCTCCGCATCGCTCATCGATTGGCCGCAGCAGTCCCGGCTTCTCGAGATTGATCGTGACCTGGATGGCACGCTCGTCTTGACCTCGATGGCGATCGATCATGGTGGACCGGCGTCGGCGCCGAGATGGGATCTGCGCGACCCTCGCCAACTGGCCGGGCTCTCACGCACGATCTCTCGAAACATCCCTGGCGTCCGGGAGCAGATCACCAGATTCAACCAGACCGCTGTAGCCGGGCAGCGCCCGGCGGTGTTCGGCATCCGAGTCCCGGATGCAGCGCTTGGCCGATAGCGCAGCCAGAGGGGGTTTCGGCCCCGGATGTGGTGCGAACGACACACTGCGTCGACAGTGTCGTTGCGATGTCGACGCCGATCGGTGTTGAATGCTGGGTCCCTCGATCATTGGTTTCTCCAACCATGCCGACCTCCTCGACCATGCATCCCTTTGGCGACTGGCCCCGTCCACTGGCGTTCGCTCTGTCGGGAGGTGGCGCGTTCGGCTCGGTGCACGTAGGCATGCTCCGTGCGCTGCTCGAACGGGGAGTTCGTCCTGACCTTGTCGTGGGTACGTCGGTGGGAGCCCTTCACGGCGCGTTGCTTGCCGAAGACGTCGACGGGGCAGTCGAACGACTCGACTGGCTGTGGCGTGGAATGGATCGTCGGGCGTTGTTCGGCGGGCGGATCACCCTGGCCAAGAGCCTCGTGCGGACTCGAACGATGTCCGACCATCGGCGGCTCGATGCACTGATCAGGGCGCACCTGCATGCCGAACGATTCGAGGACCTCGACCTCCCGTTCGCTGCGGTCGTCACCGACGCACTTTCCGGTGAACCCGACTTGGTTCAGAACGGTGCGGTGCGCCCCGCCCTACTGGCAAGCGCAGCGGTTCCGGGGATCTTCCCGCCGGTCGAGATCGAGGGACGTCTCTACATCGACGGGGGCGTGAGTGCGAACGTCCCGATTCGGCAAGCCATCAGTTTTGGTGCTGCCAGCGTGATTGCGCTCGATGCCACTCCTGTCGCCTTCAGTAGCTCTCGTCCGAGGTCGTTCTCGGGCGGTCTCATCCATTCGATGTCGTTGATGTTGCGCAATCAGCGGTCGAACGCCGTGGAAGAGCTCGCTCATCGTTATCGAATCGCCGTGATGCCGAGTCCGACACCGCCTGACTTGGGCTCGTTCAACTTCGATCGAACAGACGAACTGCTGCAATCGAGCCATGCGGCTTCGAGCGCAGTGCTGGACGAGTGGAGTGTCAACTCCGACCGACTGTGACCAGTTGGCGAGCGTTGGAGCGTGTCAGACCGGCGATTCTCGAGGCGGCGCATCGTTCATAGACTTCGATGAGTTGGTCGCCGATCGCGCTCCAGGTTCGGCCTTCGGTTCGAGCCCGCCCTGCTCGTCCCATGTCGGTACGCCGCTCCGGGTTGTCGACCAACGCCCGTACCGGCCCCTCGAACCCGTCGTCGGGCTGGACCAACAGGCCGGTCTTGCCGTCCTCGACAAGGTCGAGGGGTCCTCCACGGGCAGGCGCTATGACCGGTAGCGCGCACGCCATAGCTTCTTGAATGGACTGGCAGAAGGTCTCATGTTCGCCCGTGTGTACGAACAGATCGAACGACGCGAGTGCGGTGGCAAGGTCGGCTCCCCGCAACATGCCGGTGAAGTGAGCATTCGGCAGAGCGGCTTCGAACTCGGGCCGAGCGGGCCCGTCGCCGACGATGACCACGGCGACGTCGCGCCAACCATCGACGAGGTGGAGTCGATCGACACGCTTCTCTCTTGAAAGTCGGCCCATGTAGCCGACGATGGCGGGCGTCCGGTCGCGTGGTGAGTAGCCGCAGAACACCCGGTCGCGGAAGATCTGCGACCGACGCTCCGGTGTGAAGAGATCAAGGTCCACACCACGGCCCCAGAGTCCGACCCGCGGAATTCCGTTGGCTTTCAACATTGCTGCTGTTGCGGTGGAGGGGGCGAGGTTGACATCAGCCAGGCGGTGGATGCGGCGCAACCACCACCAGAGGCCGGCTGACGCGCCACCCAGCCCGTAGGTCGTTGCGAAACCGGCGTAGTCGGTTTGGAAGACTGCAACGATCGGCAGCTGACGACGGGCCGCGATCGTTGCCACTCGTGCACCCAAGGCCACGGGTGCGGCCAGATGGACCACATCCGGCTGGAATCGATCGATTGCCTCCTGCACCGCGGCGGTTGATGGCAACCCCACGGGTAGATCCCGATAGCAGGGGAGGGAGCGGCTCGGCGTTCTGATCACTCCAGCATCGGAAGGCCCCGGAGAGGGGGCAATCACGAGAACCTCATGTCCACGGAAACGGAGGTGTTGCTCGACCCGGGCCACCGAGTTGGCGACGCCGTTGACGGCCGGCGCGTAGCTCTCCGCCGCGATCAGGATTCGCATGCGAACTGGGCTGAAGCGAGTTGTCGCCATATCGATGACCCTGATGCCTGCAGTTGACATTGCCATCACGACGAGGTGGACGGCCGTCAACGACGCAAAGAACATCAATGTCATCTTGCTCCGGATCGACGTCGATGGGTGGCGCGGTTCATGGCCAGCCTTCTGGTTGCTGGGCGGCGAGGGCTCGTGCCAGGTGATAGGCGACAGGCAAGGGGTAGGTTGGACGGTGTGCGGGAACTCGAGTTCAAATGTGTCGTCGGCGCCGGCTTCGAGCTGCGGCCGGAACGTCTCACGGTTCCAGGAGGGACGTTGGTGTCCCGGCAAACCCGGAGAATCCACGATGAGTACCTGGACACCGAAGATCTACGTCTGGCACGTTGGGGCGTCACCGTCCGTTGGCGCAACGGCGACGGATGGACGGTGAAGCTTCCCCGAACGACGACCGTGTCGAGCGTGCTGGATCGGGACGAGGTTCATTTCGAGGGAGAGCGGGCGATGTTGCCGGACGAGGTCGTCGGAGTGGTCGTACCGTTCTCCCGCCACCAGCCGTTGGTCGACATCGCGCAGATCGACACGAGCCGAACGGCCTGGTCCTGGCGGCGCGCCGATGGAAGTCTTGCCGGCGAATTGGTCGACGATCACGTCGTCGGCACGACACGGCGGGGCGAGGTGTCGTTCCGAGAGATCGAGTTCGAGCTCGGCGCAGGCACGGACCCCGCAGTTCTGTCGGCGATCGTGGAATCACTCGGAGTAGATCGTCACGCGGCGGCCGTCCCGAAGTTGGTCCGACTGTTGGGTGACGAAGCTGCTCGGCCCAGCGACGTGGTGTCTCTCGAAGTGCCAGGAGATCCGACCGCAGCCGATGTGATCCACGCCGCCATCACTGCATCGGTGCGGCAGTTGCTCCTGCAGATCCCGGCGGCTCGGTTGGGTGTCGACTCCGTCGGTGTCCACCAGGCGCGGGTTGCGACCCGCCGTCTCCGGTCCGATCTGCGCACCTTCGCTCCTCTGCTCGACAAGGACTGGGCCAGGGAGCTGCGTCGGGAGTTGGGTTGGCTTGCGAGCGAACTCGGCGCAGTCCGCGATGGCGACGTCCTCGAAGAACACCTCGCCGCTGCCATCAGCGCGAATCCCGAGATCGGCGCCGATGGTGGCGCCGAGGTACTCGGTTGTCTGGCTCGTCAGCGCCAACAGAGTCGCCAGTCCCTTCTGTTCCATCTGGCCGATGGCCGTGCGGTCACGCTGTTCGATCATCTCGTCGATGCTGCAGCCAATCCCCGCATCCGAAAGCGTGCATACAAACAGCCGGTGAACGCGCTGCTACCGCCACTTGTCCTGAAGCTGTGGGTCGCTGTTCGTGCCGGCGTCGAACAGCTTGCGTCGCCCCCGCTCGAAGTCGAGTTGCACGAGGTGAGGATCCTCGCCAAACGCGCTCGTTATGGGGCCGAAGCCGTCAGCCCCGCGACCGGCAAGGACGCTCGCAAGTTCGCCATGGCGGCAGCGTCGGTCCAAGACCGTCTCGGTGAACTTCACGACAGCGTCGTAGCTGCCCAGTGGTTGGAACATGCGGCGACAACCGACCTGAGTCCGACGGGAGCCTTCGCCGCCGGCAGGCTTGCCCAACAGCTACGAGGCCAAGCAGCCACCGACTCCCCGAACTGGAGAGCGAGCTACGACCAGATGCAACATCGGACCCGCTGGCTCTCGAACGACATTGGGTCGGCCCGATAGCGACGGTTGGATCTCGTCTCGTCGGGCCGAGGTCGATGGGGTCGGCCGTGGCTCTCGGGAATCGACCCGCTTCAGCCACGTGGGGCTGGCAGATCGAAGCGTTCCCGCTGACGAACTCGAGGCCACGGTCGAGGTCTGGGCCGAGAAGGTGTCCCGCAATCGGCCATTGCGGTCAGGAGGTCTTGGTCAGCGCCTTGAACTCCGATGATTCGGAGAACTGCAACACGACGAGCGACCGCGGGGTTCCCGTGTCGAGCTGCCCGGTCCAGTAGCCAATGCCGGCCGTGTCGCCTTCGCGGTCCATCACGTTGCGGTACAACAGCGCAACGAATCCGGCGTTGTCCAGGTTTCGGTAGGTGTCGAGGAACTCTGGAGAGCCGATGAAGAAGTTCGCGATGTTCCTCAATCCCGAACCGTTGTTGGCTCGACCGACCCAGTAGGCATGACCGGCCGCATCGGGATGGCGATTGAAGACTGCCATGTACAGACGAGCGACCGAGCCCTCGATCCCCGACATCGCAGCGTAGGCGCCGGTCAGTTCCCGAGATCCGACCGCAGGTGTGGTGGGCTCTGCTGTCAGCTTCTGGATCCGGTTGTTGAGGGTGTCGGCGACGTAGAGGTTGCCAGCAGCATCGAACGCCACCCCGGACGGGCCGAGGAGTTGATTGGCGGCCGATCCGGCACCGTTGCCTCCGGCGACGGTGCTGACCACGTTGCCCGTGTCGACCTTCTGCACTCGATGGTTGCCCTGGTCGGTGATGTACAGGTTGCCGTCGCCGTCGACGGTGAGGCCGACTGGGAAGCTGAGTTGGTTGGGAGCGGATCCGAGACCGTTGCCGCCGGCGACGGTGGTGACGACGTTGTTGCTGTCGATTCTCCGCACTCGATGACCGTTGTTCTCGGCGACATAGAGGTTGCCGTCGCCGTCGAGGGCCACCCCGACCGGGGCGTCGAGTTGGTTGGGAGCTGATCCGAAGCCGTTGCCGCCGGCGACGGTGGTGACGACGTCGTTGGTGTCGACCTTCTGCACCCGGGCGTTGCCGAAGTCGGCGATGTAGAGGTTGCCATCGTCATCAACCGTGACCGCGTACGGGTTGTCGAGCTGGTTCGCTGCCGATCCAAGGTTGTTGCCGCCGGCGACGGTGGTGACGACGTCGTTGGTGTCGACCTTCTGGACCCGATGGTTGAAGGTGTCGGCGATGTAGAGGTTGCCGTCGACATCGATGGCGAGCCCAGCCGGGTCGCTGAGTTGGTTGGCGCCGGAGCCCGGGCCGTTGCCGCCGGCGACGGTGGTGACGACGTCGTTGGTGTCGACCTTCCGGACTCGATGGTTGTCGCGGTCGCTGATGTACAGGTTGCCATCGCCATCCGCCGCCACGGCGAATGGGGCGACGAGTGAACCGGTGGTGACGGTGGTGACCGGTTCCGTTCCGGTCACTGCTCCCACCGGCGTCGTGCCCGCCATCGAGGCAAGCACCGCGACCACCATGGCAACAAGTATTCAACGACGTTTCATGGGGAGAGAATCGGCGATGCCTGCTTCTGTGGGATAGGTACTTCGCACCTACCGCCGGCTTCGACCTCGGGGCTGGTTCGACTCGAGCGACCGGGTCCTCGGCCGCCGTGGGCAGTTGCGTCCAGCAGCCAAAAGAAGCTTAGATGGTCGAACGAACTGGCTCGACGAGAATTCGCGCTTCGACATGGACAACGATGCGCAGCAGGGTGAGAGCCCCGAGAGCGGGTCGGCTTCATCGGCCTGGGCACCATGGGCAAGCCGATGGCGTTGAACGTCCGTTCAGAACAAGCGCACCTGATGCCCGGTCGCAAATGTGGGTAGCAAGAAGAGCGAGAAGGAGACACGATCATGACCATCTCGACGGTTCCCGAACCGGATGTCAACAACGAATGGCGGCGAGAGACGCCCGGAGCCGAGGGCTGGACCCGGTCGGCCCGGCCAGAGTCGGCCGACAAGTTCTTCATGGTCTCCGCCGATGGACACGTGCAAGAACCGCGTGACTTCCTTGTTGCCCGACTGCCGAAGAAGTATCACGACCGTGTCCCGACGATCGCGGTCGACGCCAAGGGCGACCAGTTCCAGAAGACCGAGGGCTTTCGCCCGGCCAAATTGAACTGGGTCGAGCCGCTGGAAGGCCATGAGCAACTTCGCAACAGGGCCGGACGGGTCCCGCAGGACCGGCTGGCCGAGCTCGCCCTCGATGGCTGTGACGCCGAGGTGCTCTTCCCGAACAAGGGCCTCACGGTCTGGGCGACGCCCGATGCCGAGTTCAGCCAGGCGATGTGCCGGGCCTACAACGAGTGGGTTTGGGAGGACTACGCGAGCTTCAACGAGCAGCTGGCGCCGATGGCAGCGATTGCCCCCGCGGCGATGGACGCAGCGATCGCGGAGGTTGAACGGTGCGCTGCTCTCGGCTTCAAGGGGCTGGCCCTCCCGTGCAAGCCGGTTTTCGGCCCGCCCAACGCCGACGAACTCAACTACAACCTCAAGGAGTTGGACAGGTTCTGGAGTTGCGTCGAGGAGATCGGTCTGCCGGTCACCTTCCACGTGGGTACGGGCAGGGATCCACGAGCCGCCCGAGGTCGCGGCGGCGCCTTGATCAACTACACGGTCCATGGCCTGTCGCCGGGCATCGAACCGCTGGTGAATCTCTGTGCCTCCGGCGTGGCCCAAGAACATCCACGGCTCAGGTTCGGCGTCATCGAAGGTGGGATCGGTTGGATCCCCTGGACGCTGCAGGCCATGGACGAGGCCTATCTCAAGCATCACATGTGGGTGCGACCGAAGCTCGACATGATGCCCAGCGACTATTTCCGGAGGCAGGGCTTCGCCAGCTTCCAGGATGACAAGGTCGGCCTCGATCTCGCCCGCGAGCACAACCTCGTCCCGAACTTCCTGTGGGCCAACGACTTCCCTCACCACGAAGGATCCTGGCCATATTCTGCGCAGGCGATCGAGCGCACGATGGGGCAGCTCGATGATGCCGAACGAGCCCAGATCCTCGGTCTGAATGCCGCTCGGATCTTCGCACTGCCGGTTCCCGAGCGGTACCTGAACCACGCGGACGCGACAGCCGTGGCCAAAACCGTGGGCACCCGATCCTGATTCGCCGGGAAACGATCTCGATTCGTGCGTTCACCGATGAGGGTGTTCACGACACCCGTCTGCGAGCACAGCGGCCGAAGACCGAGATGGCCAATTCGGAGAGGCCGCTCTGATCACAGGATCTGAGAGAGGAACGCCTGGGTCCGGGGTTCGCTCGGGTTGGTGAAGAAGTGTTCCGGCGTGCCGACTTCGACAACCTCGCCCGAGGCCATGAACACCACGCGGTCGGCGACCTGTCGAGCGAAGTTCATCTCGTGGGTCACCACCACCATGGTCATGCCCTCGCGAGCGAGGTCGGTCATGACTTCCAGTACTTCGTTGATCATCTCGGGGTCGAGGGCGGAGGTTGGTTCGTCGAACAGCATGAGCTTGGGCTCCATCGCGAGCGAGCGAGCGATGGCTACTCGCTGTTGCTGACCGCCGGACAATTGGCCCGGTCGCTTGTGTGCCTGCTCGGGGATCTGTACCCGTTCGAGCAGCTCCATCGCTTTTGCTTCGGCTGCCGCTCGGGTCTGGCCCCGCACCAAACGCGGACTCAACGTGATGTTGTCGAGAACAGTGAGGTGGGGGTAGAGATTGAACTGTTGGAACACCATGCCCGTCTCGCGTCGGATGGCTTGGATGTTCCGCACGTCGTCGGAGAGCTCGATTCCGTCGACGACGATCCGGCCGACGTCGTGGGTCTCGAGCCGATTGACGCATCGGATCATCGTCGACTTGCCCGATCCGGACGGGCCGATGACGACCAGCACTTCCTGTCGGGCCACCTTCAGGTTGATGTTGGTGAGCGCCGCGAAGTCACCGAAGAACTTCGATACACCGACCAGTTCGACCATCGGTGCATCGCCGTTCGCCAGTTGTGAGGCATCAGCGAACACCGACGGATCAGCAGACCCATCGGTATCGGTTGGCTTGTTCATCGTTCACCCACTCCGAGTTTGGTTTCGAGTCGCTGGCTCTCTCTGGACATCGTGTACGAGCCGGCCCAAAAGATCAGCAGGACGAACACGAGCGTCTCCGCGATCAGGCCCTGACCGCGGAAGTCGGCTTGCGCAGTCGACGCTTCTGCACCACCCAGGAGATCAGTCAATCCCATCGCCGCTCCGGCCAATGTCGTGTCCTTGAAGAGACTGATGAACTGTCCGACCAGGGCGGGAATGACGTTGCGGATCGCTTGGGGCAACACGATGCGTGTGATGATCGGAATCGGCGTGAGCCCGTTGGCCTTGCCGGCTTCGATCTGACCGGGCGGCACCGACTGCAGGCCACCGCGAACGATCTCCGCGATGTACGCCGAGGTGAACAACACGAAGATGACGATGGCACGAACGACTTTGCCTGGGGCCAGAGAGTTCGGGATGAAGAAGCCGAGGGCGACGTTGGCCATCAACAACAGACCAATGAGCGGAACGCCGCGAAACAACTCGATGTAGCCCGTCGACAGCCACCGGAGGATCGGATACTCCGACCGTCGGGCCAACGCCAGGAGCACGCCGATCGGGAAACACAGCGCGATCGAGATCGTTGCCAAGGAGAGGTTGAGTACCATGCCACCCCAGCTGTTCCAGCTGAGCCCGGCGTTCAACAACCAGATCCCGGCCAGAGTGAGGAACAGGACACCGACCACGACAGGGACAGCGGACATGCCTCCGGGCACAGCTCGACCCGCCATGTTTCCGGCCACAGCGGCGACGATCGCTCCCGCCGCCACCAGCAGTGGCCCGATCGTCGTCGTCAGGGCCAAGAGCAGAGCAACCGTGACGACCAGCGGCCACAGCCGCGACCCGAGATCGACCAACCGGTCTCGACCGGCGAGCGACACGGCTCGTGACGGATCGTCGTCGATTCGGCCGGCGCTGAATCCACCGATGAAGCCGGCGATGAGGGCGAGCCCGACGACCACCACAACGAGCCGCCACAAGTGTTCCTCGGGCCACGAACCGGTCAGGTAGAGCGAGAGGTTCTCCCGAACGATCTGCCATCGACCGGTGACGAAGACGAAGCGGAGGAACCGGAAACCGGCGATCAGGATGATCGTGCCCGCCACCACGGTGACGACTCCGTCGAGCCGCGAGCGGAACAGATTCTTCTTCAACCACGTCGAGACGGAGCCCGATGGGGACGGCGACCACAACGGTGGGTCGGTGGGTTGGTCTGCGGCGGTTGGTGCAGTGTCGGTCATCAGTGGATTCGCAGACGTCGGTTGAAGAAGTTGACCACGGCAGAGATGGACAGCGATGCGATGAGGTACAGCAGCATCATCAAGAGGTACGCGGGGACAGCGGGCGAGCGATTGCCGATGGTGGTCGACGTGACTTTGGTGAGTTCGAAGTAGCTGATCACGAAGCCGAGCGACGAGTTCTTCAGCAGGTTCAGATACTGATTGCCGAGCGGTGGCAAGGCGATGCGTGTTGCCTGCGGCAGGATCACGAACCGCATTCGCTGCACCGGCGAGAGGGCCATCGCCATCGATGCCTCGGCTTGGCCTCGAGGAACGGCCTGGATGGAGCCTCGTACGATCTCGGCGATGTGGCTGGCGGTGTAGATCACCAGGGCGATCAGCAGAGCGAAGTACTCCGGCTGCAGCGTGATGCCGCCGACGACTCGGCGGCCATCCACCATCGGGGTCGTGACACCGATGCCGAGCAGGAAGGCGGTCCAGAACATCACCAGCACGAATACCGGAGCCGTCCACCAGAACACATTCGGTGCCTCGCCGTACTGGTCGAGACGGGACAACCGCCACCGCCGGATCAGCCAGGCCACGAGGCCGGCCAGTGCGGCGGACGCAAGCACGTTCACGATGGCACCCGTGAACCAGGGACCCGAAGTTCCTCGCGTGTTGGCGATCACCAGCCCGCTGAGCTCCCACGATTCCTGAACCGAGGGAAGGGCGGAGAGAACGAGGGCCAAGTAGGCGAAGACCACGATGCCGAGGAGCGGGATGTTGCGAATCGACTCCACGAAGATTCGGCTCAGATTACGGACCAACCAGTTGCCCGAGAGCCGACCGATGCCGACCAGAACGCCGAGGATCGTTGCCAGGACGATGCCGAGTATGGCCACCCGGAGCGTGTTGAGCGCCCCTTGGACCATCGCCGATTGCACCGACTGCGTCGAGCGGAACTCGTTGGCCGGAATCTCGAAACTCGCCGGCTGTTTGAGGAAATCGAGCCCGACAGGGACACCCAGGTTCGCGCTGTTCACCCGGACGTTGTTCGCCAGGATGGCGATCAGGGTGACGACCAGGGCAAGAGCGACGAGCTGGAATGCCCAGGCCAGGAACCGCACGTTGCGCCAGATGGGCGGCTTTGCAGTTGGTGTCACAAACACTCCTCACCCGGAATCGAGGGACGGGCACCCAGGTCAACGCTCGGAGAATCACTCCCTGCGCCCGAGCTCGGTCGGGCGCAGGGATCGGGATTCATGCAGGAAACGAGAGCCAGGCTCAGCGATACGGAGGGGCGTACAGCAGGCCACCGTCGAACCACAGGGCGTTCTCGCCACGGGCAAGCCCGAGCGGTGCGATGTGGGTATCGAAGATCTCGCCGTAGTTGCCGACCTGGCTGATGACCTGGTAGTTGGCGTCGACCGGAAGGCCGAGGCCCGGGTCGAGCGTTGCTCCGTCCACCTCGACACCGAGGAACGTGAGGATCGATGGGTTCTCGGAGGTCAGGAAGTCATCGACGTTGGCCGACGTGATGCCGAACTCTTCGGCCTGGATCGTGGCGAACACGGCCCAGTTCACGGCCTGTGCCCAAGCGGTGTCACCGTCGCGGACTGCGGGAGCCAACGGCTCCTTGGAGAACACGTCGGGGAGGATGGTCAGCGAATCCGGTCCATCGGGGAACGCCGAGCGGAGGCCGGAGAGCTGTGAAACATCAGAGGACCAACCGTCGCAACGACCGGCGATGAATGCTTCCTGGATCAGGTCCGTGCTCTCGAACGAGAGCACTTCGCCGTCGATTCCGAGACGAGCGAACTCGTTGGCCACATTGCCTTCGGTCGTCGTGCCGGACGCCACGCAGACGACGGTGCCGTCCATGTCGGAGACCGACGCGATGCCCGAATCGGCAGCGACCATCATGCCCTGCCCGTCGTAGAAGTTCGGCTGGAGGAAGGTGGCGCCTTCGCCACCGTCTCGGCTGGCCGTCCAGGTCGTGTTGCGAACGAGCACGTCGATCTCGCCGGACTGCAGTGCGGTGAAACGATCGGCGGTCTCGAGATCGATGAACTCGACGGCATCAGCATCACCGAGAACCGCCGCTGCGATGGCTCGGCAGAAGTCGTTGTCGAAGCCTTCGTGGGTGCCGTCGTTCTGGAGCACGGCGAAGCCCGGAAGGGCGTCGCGGGTTCCGCAGCGAACGACGCCTGCAGCCAGGACAGCGTCCAGGGTGCCGCCTTCGTCCTGGACGAGCTGGACGACTTCTTCTTCGGTGTCGGCGTCGTCGCTCGGTTCACCTTCGTCGCTGGTCTCACCGGCATCGTCTGCGGGGGCAGCCGAATCCGTGTTCGCATTGTCGGTAGTGCTGCTCGTGCATGCGCCGGCTGCCAGCACAATCGCCAGCAGCAGAGCCAATAGCTTGCTCATACTCGTCATTGAAGGGCCTCCCTGTTTGCGGTGAAGTGTCGTACGACACGTTCCCGCCGAACCTATGCAGCGAACCGTTCGCCCGTGAAGGAATGGCAGCAATGCTTGACAAAGGCTTTACATCTTTCCGTTCGCTGACTTCGATTCGGACTGATACCGACGAGGCGGTTGGCTGCATCGCCGATCTAGAGTCGTGGAAGCATGACTGGAGTAGTGCGGTGATCCGGATTCTCGTCGTCGATGACGACCCGAGAATCTCTGCCGCGCTGGTCGATGCGCTTCGCCGGAGCGACTACGACGTGACAGCGGCGGCGACCGCTGCCGACGCCCTGGCGGCCGATCCGGTCGACCTCGTCCTTCTCGACCTCGGCCTTCCGGACATGGACGGGCTCGAGCTCTGCAACCAACTGCGGAAGGTGCGCAATGTTCCCATCATCGCCGTCACCGCAAAGGGTGCACCGAGCGAACGGCTGGAGGGCTTCCACCGGGGGGTCGACGACTACGTGGTCAAACCGTTCTCGATCCTCGAACTCGAGGCTCGCATCGAGGCCGTGCTCCGCCGAACAGGGCTCGGTTCCACGATCACCGAACCGATCGAGGTCGACACGTTGTGGATCGACGAAGCCGGCCACACCGTGACCATCGATGGACGGCCAGTTCACTTGTCTCGCAAGGAGTTCGAGTTGCTGGCCGTCCTCG
>ERZ888423.2658-NODE-2658-length-12953-cov-8.587766_pt1 | contig 12953 bp, 7 predicted proteins | sample MGYA00520523_ERZ888423 | MGnify/ENA primary metagenome ERZ888423 (study PRJEB32303, sample SAMEA104408611) | aquatic metagenome | biome: Brackish water; feature: Pelagic; material: water | place: Baltic Sea | collected 2014-06-08T10:24:00 | depth 30,27 m ...
GTTCTGGGATTAGCTTCGCTGAGCTCCCTTTGGTCGGTTCTGGGGTTCTGAGATTATTGACCCTGAACTATTGCCCAACAACTATTGCCTATTGCCTAGTTCCTCTTAACTATTGCCCAACAACTATTGCCCATTGCCTAGGTCCTCTTAACTATTGCCCAACAACTATTGCCTATTGCCTTCTGCACAGAAATCGAATCCTGACCACTTTTTTGATCATATGAGGTCATAGCTCTTTCCTTACCTTCAGCACATGATAAAAAATGTGCTGCTCTGCGTACTTATTTGTACTGCGTTTTCCTGTTCTAAGCAAGTCCTCGAAATTCATACTGAATATCCTGCCGAGTGGATGTACAATCAACGTGCATACCCTGATAATATCATCAATCAGAAGGCCATCAATGATGCCTGGAAAATCTTTAACAATCAACGCTTTCAGCGTAATTCTAACATAGGAAATTGGGTGCAGAAAGGTCCGCTTAACATAGGTGGACGCATCACTGACCTCGCCTTCTCCCCTACCAATGATCAACATATCTATGTCGCTGCCTCTACTGGTGGAATCTTTAGGTCTTATGATTTTGGGATTAATTGGGATCCCATTTTTGATGGCTGGGGAAGACCTTCTATAGGAGCATTAGCCATCGCTCCTTCTGATGCGAATCGCGTGTATGCGGGAACAGGAGAGGCCAACGGAGGCTTTGATTCAGGTTCTTATTTTGGAGATGGAGTATATCGTTCTGATGACGCTGGAGATACTTGGGAGAATATTGGACTACCGCTTTCCAATCATATTGCGCGTATTGTCGTAGATCCTCTTGACCCTGATCGCGTCTTCGCAGCGAGCACAGGAATCCTCTATGGTACCAATCAAGAACGTGGCCTATATCGCACCGTAAATGGAGGAGAGGATTGGGAACAAGTTCTTTATGTTTCTGACAGCACAGCTTGTATTGATGTAGTGATGAACCTGCAGAACAGTGATATTTTATTTGCCGCTATGTGGGAGCGCAGAAGGATGCCTTGGATACGTGATTATGGCGGAGTGACTTCAGGCGTTCATCGCAGCTTGGATGGTGGTGATACCTGGGAATTGATGGGTAACGGATTGCCTGTCAGTGATACAGAAACAGGCCGAATTGGACTTGCTATGTCGCCTACAGATCCTGAAGTTATCTATGCAAGTTATACTACGAATTCCATCACCAATGAATTCGCAGCACTGTATCAAAGCACCGACAATGGAGATTCTTGGCAAGAAATTTCTCAAGGTCAATTGGACGGAATCAACAGCACCTTTGGATGGTATTTTGGAAACCTACGTGTGTCTCCTGAAGATCCAGGATTGGTTTGGGTATTAGGTCAAGGACTTGCGCTTTATGATGCTAATGAAACCTTCTCAAATCCTATTGGTGGAATGCATGTAGATCATCATGCTATGGCCTTCTCTCCTTCTGATCCTTACCTCATCTTAGCTGGAAATGATGGAGGACTTTATTACTCCACAAATGGAGGTGATAACTGGACACATTTTGAGAATATTCCACTTACCCAATGCTATCAAATAGAAGTCGATTATAATTTCCCAGAGCGACTCTATACAGGTACTCAGGATAACAATACGCTAAGGACCATCAGCGGAGATCCTGCTTCATATAACAGCATTCTTGGAGGAGACGGATTCCATGTCAATGTGGATCCTATAGATAATAGTTATGTCTACGCTGAGTACCAATGGGGAAATCTATTTAGATCCACCACGGGAGGAGATAACATGCAAGATGCCATGTCGGGAATAGATCAAAGCGATCGCACGAATTGGAACACGCCCGTTATACTTTCTCCAGCCGATCCCGCTGTGCTTTATTATGGAGCCAATAGGTTGTATCGCTCCACGGATAGAGCACAATCTTGGAGCGCCATAAGCCCTGACCTTACAGGTGGACTGCATCCCTCAGGTTCACTTTCCTATGGAACCATAAGTTGCATTGGCGCCTCGTATGAGAATCAAGATATCGTGTATGTAGGTACTGATGACGGGCATGTGCAACGTACTTTGAACGCTGGAGATTCTTGGGAAGAAGTAGATGCAGATCTTCCTAATCGATTCGTTTCTGACATCACCGTGCATCCTTCAGACCCTCTTACGGTCTATGCCAGCTTTAGCGGATATTCGCTACTAGATTACACTCCGCACCTTTTTAAAACAACAGATGGCGGGCTCTCTTGGACTGATGTCTCAGGAGACCTTCCTGATATTCCAATCAACGATGTGCTCATTGACGCAGTGAATGAACGACTCTACATCGCAACGGATATGAGCGTATGGTTCAGTGTGAACGATGGAGAGACCTGGAACATTTTGGGAACTGATTTACCGGGTGTCATCGTGAATGACCTTAAGCTTCATATTCCTACTAACACGCTTGTTGCCGGAACCTATGGCCGCTCTATGTACAGCTATGATTTGTCCCAATTAGACAATGTAGGACTGGAAGAAAGCGCACATAATTTAGAGTTCGCACTCTTTCCGAATCCAGCTGATGAGCAGATTCAAGTGCAACTAGCTCAGCATTTTAATGGATTGATTTCCTATAGCATAATTGATGCGAAAGGAAGTACCGTCTTAACTGGAACTTTGACTGAAGTTTCAGCAACACACTCGCTGATTCTTGCGCCATTGGCCTCAGGGAAATATCTCCTTGAAGTTCGTTCTGACCGTTATGTGGGAAGGAAGGGGTTTGTTGTGGGGAGGTGAGGTCTTCGACAAGCTCAGAATGGACAATGGACAATGGATTTTAAATAAACTTGAAAATTCGTGTGGGGCACTCCCTTTAGGGGATGCGTTGAGCGCAGCGAAGCGAAGTCGAAAAGCTGGGGAACGCGAGGCATATGAGTACGGCTAACCAATAAATGTATCGAGAACAACTATCTTCGTCTTCTATGAAAAAAACACTTCTTCTCCTCTTCTTGGCTTCTTCTTGCATAGCTTTTTCCCAAGCTCCCGTGGATGGATTCTATAAAGGCAAAGGACACCTGGACCTTGGCTTGAGTGCTGGCTATGAAATGTCTAGCAAGTACTTCGCGGGGACCGATAAAATAGCTCTTGGACGTGACATCATCAGCGCTAGTATCTTCGCGGGATATGGAATTACAGATAGACTAGACGTATATGCTTCTGTTCCCTATGTGCAGATCAATAAAGTACAAGGTCTTCAGGACGGCTCGCTCTATTTAAAATTCAGGGCCTTTGAAAAGGACTTGGAACATGCACGCATTAGCATTTCACTCGCTGCTGGTGGATTGACAAATTTGACTGACTACGAAACCGAAGGTGGCTCTGCCATTGGCCAACAAGCAAAGACCTTAGACCTGCGTCCTATCCTGCATTATCAATGTCACTCTGGGCTTTTCTTTACTGCGCAGGGAGCGTATCTCCTGAAAAGCGACCCGACTCCTTCTGCCATCAACGCAGCCTTGAAAGTAGGATACGCTGCTCCCTCCTATTATCTAGACGTATGGTATGCGTATCAGACTTCAGATGGAGGACTTAACTACCGTGGTGATAACCCCATAGGCTACAGCTTCACGGAATTAGGTGTAGATTATCACAAGGCTGGATTAACCTTTTACAAGCCCTTCTCTAATAAATTAGGTGGGTTTGCTAATGCCTCTTATGTCCTGAGTGGTAGAAATATAAGCCAAGGAACAGGATTCGGTATAGGGCTGGTTTGGAAGGCGCTTTAATCAACTCTTAATGCGTTTATTGTATCGTCCTAAAATAGATTGAACGTTATTTCAGGAGGACACACCTGCTTCTACTTTCCTTTCCTATTCTCGCCTTGCAAAGAGAACTCAGTCTTACCAGATATCGGGTGGAATTTCTACCCTGAGGAATCAATTTTGTCCTATGTAAACAGCAGCCCGTCCTTTCACCCAGGCTAGCTTGAATTTCTCAGCCAAAGCAAGGATGCTGGCCGCTTTTCTGCTGCTCTTTTTTAGCGCCTGTATAAAAGAATACTGAGATCCTGTTCTCCGCGCACGTATGCCGAGGTACAGGCCGACTTCGCGTTGATCAACATCAACGAGGGCATACACGATACCTTGTTAAAATTTGCAAATGATCAGTATTGGGATTTCAGAGTGATCGCTCCGTCTCTAGAGGCTGATTCCCTCTATCCCTTGGTGATAGACCTGCATGGCGCGAGTGGAGGCTCTGGAATTTTATCACTCATGGAGAACATGAGTGGGTTGAACATTTACCCATCTCTACCATCTTGGATGTATATCAAAAAACAAGAAATGTCTTGGCTAATGAATTTAAGAGCCATGAACGTTTACACACGCTTGGTGAAGAAAGATGGACTCATTATAAGCACCTAGCACAAATGAACTTCAAGGATATCCACGGAAACTGAGGAAAGTGAATATTGCTGGCGATACTACCTGCGTTTAGCTTTAGACTTATAGGCCCTTGTGAGGATATGCCTCCTATGCTGATACGTTCAAATAGTTGAGCATGAATGGCATCTTAAGAGAGAATTGTCTATGACAAGAATATGAGCATGTGCCTGACTCTCGATTGTTATCTCATTATAACCAATGTTGTTCTAGTTACAAAGCAGCCATCTTACTCTTTAATTCCTTCATTTTCAAGGGCTGGATGTACCATTTTCACTGATGTGTTGAACATCATTATTGGATTCCAATAAAAGCTATCTTGGGAGGCGTATTAAAACAATTATTCTTCAGTTTTCCCTTTCCTAATTGCATCTCATGAAAGCATTGTTCAAACCTGAAAAGATCGACTTGACCAAACTTCAGGACATCAACGAAGCATCCATTCAGAAAATTATCGCAGATGACCCCTCTATACTAGGGCTTGGAGACCTGATTTTGAAAGATAGAGAGCGGATCCAACCACGAGCAGGTAGATTGGATCTGCTGTTGCAGGATCCTGAGACCAACCGAAGGTATGAAGTAGAGATTCAATTAGGTAAGACGGATGAGACCCACATCATCAGAATACTTGAATACTGGGATATCGAACGAAAAAGATATCCGCAATACGACCATTGTGCAGTGATTGTTGCTGAAGATATCACAAGTAGGTTTCTGAATGTAATAAGCCTTTTCAATGGTTTTATCCCACTCATCGCGATTCAGATGAATGCCTATTCATTTGATGGTCAAATAGGAATAGTGTTTACGAAGGTTCTAGATGAAATGCCACTTGGTCTGGTAGATGAGGATGAAGAAATCAAAGAATTGACAGATAGGTCATTCTGGGTGAAAAGGTCAACTGATAGCTCGGTGAAAATGGTGGATGAGATATTGGAGATCATCAATTCATTCACTCCAGGTTATTCCTTGAAGTACAATAAGTTCTACATAGGGTTAGCGAAGAATGGTAAAGCCAACAATTTTGTCTTTTTCAAACCAAGGAAAAAGTATGTAAGGATGTTGATCCATTATCCGAGGTCAGAGGAAATGGATAATCTCATCAATGAAAATGACTTGGACGATTTGGGTTATGAGAGCCGCGGTGGTCGCTATCGAATCCAGCTCAAACAGGGTGACACCAAGAAATATAATGAAGTCCTACTGACGCTGTTCAAAATGGCCGATAAATATAGGAATGAGTAAATGTTCATCACAACGTAAATACCTTACGTTCTACCCTCCCATCTTTGCATTAGAATCACCTTGAGAGTCTTTACACGTCCTCAGGGCTTAAACCTCTATCATGAATACCATTATAGCTTCACCTTTCCTCATCGCCCTTCTATGCAGCGCCCTCACATTGCTCATCACCCTCCTTCTTGCAAGGAACTATTGGCTTGCCAAGCAACGTAGTCTCGAAAGCGAGAAAGCGATAGCACAGCATCAGCGGGAGGAGCTTAAGCTCCAAGCGCTCACATCAGAGTCTGAGTTGAAGCGCACGCGTGAAGAATGGACCTCTACCCAGATTAAACTCACCCAAGTCGAAACAGAAAAAACGAATCTGGAAACCCGCTTGAATGATCAGAAAAAAGAACTGACCGACTTGCATACCCAGCTTTACAATAAGTTCGAAGTGATGGCCAATCAGATTCTGGACAGCAAATCTGACAAATTCACTAAGATGAATGAAGAGAAGATAAAGGCCCTCATCGAGCCGCTTGGAAAGGATATAGAAGCTTTTAAGAAGAGCGTGCAGGATGAATCCAAAGAGCGCTTCTCCTTGGCCAATGAAGTACAGAAACTGGTGCTGAAGAATGACGAGATGAGCGAAGTGGCCATCAACCTCACCAAGGCGCTCAAGGGGGAATCAAAGACGCAAGGAAACTGGGGGGAGATGATCCTGGAGAGCCTCTTGGAAAAGTCAGGACTGCGCAAAGGGGAGCAATACTTTATGGAGCATCAACTCCAAGACCAGGATGGGCAAGCGCTTCGCTCATCATCTGAGGGCAAGAAGATGCGCCCTGATGCCGTCATTCGTTATCCTGATGACCGCACGGTCATCGTGGATTCCAAAGTTTCCTTGACGGCCTTTAGTCGTTCTCTAGAAACTGAGAACGATGAAAGCTATCAAGCAGCTATCAAGCAGCATGTCTCTTCCTTGAAGGCGCACATCGATGCGTTGAGTGCAAAGGGCTATGACGATTATAACACGTCTCTGGACTTCGTGCTCATGTTTCTTCCAAGCGAACCCGCCTACATAGCGGCCATGCAAGCGGATCCAGAACTCTGGAACTATGCCTATGAGAAACGTATCCTCCTCCAAAGCCCTACTAACCTCATCACCTCGCTCAAGCTCATCGCAGAATTATGGAAGCGGGAGGCCCATAACCAGAACGCCCAGGCTATTGCCGATCGGGGTGCGAAACTGTACGATAAGTTCGTAGGCTTCGTGGAGAATCTACAGGACATGGGTGTTCACTTGGACAAGGCAAAAGAGAAGTATGATGAGGGCTTCAAGCAACTGAGCACCGGCCGAGGCAATCTATTGAATCAAGCCGGGCATCTTAAGGCCATGGTCGGAAAGACGAAGAAAGAACTGCCCACGGCTTTGAATACTGAGCATATTGAAATGGAGGACGAACTCTCCTAAAGGCCAAGAATCACCAGAAATCTATACTAACCCATGCTCTCAAAATCCAAATACATAAAAGGCTTACAGTGCACAAAGCGGCTATGGCTGGACAAGCACCGCAGAGATCTTATGCCACCCATAGCCCCTGCCACCCAAGCACGATTCGACAGTGGTCATGAAGTCGGTGATCTGGCACAACTACGCTATCCTGGAGGCTTGGATGCCAGTCCTGAAGACTACAGAAAACTTCATGAATCCATTGCAAAGACAAAAGCTTGGATAGATGCTGGAGTACCTGTGATCTATGAAGCCACCTTCGAGGCAGATGGTGTGTTGATTATGATGGATGTCCTGATTCGTGAAGGAGAGCAGTGGAAGGCAATAGAAGTAAAAAGCAGCACGGGGGTCAAGGAGTATCACATCAATGACCTTGCTATACAGTTCTACGTGATGAAAGGAGCAGGAATTCAGATAAGCGATATAGGTATTCTTCATCTGGATAACACCTATGAACGTCAAGGAAATTTGGACTTGGATGGCTTGTTTCATTTTGAATCCCTGTATGATGTGATCATCGAGCTGCAGGATGACATACCAAATCGTATAGAATCCTTCAAATCCATCCTCACCTCTGATGTTGAACCTGTGGTAGACATTGGTCCACATTGCTCTAACCCCTTCACCTGCGATTTCATCGAGTATTGTTGGAAGCATATTCCATCTTATAGCATTTTTGACCTGTCGCGAATAAGTGATAAGGCTTGGACATTATATGAGAATGGCATTATTGGTTTGGAGGATCTGACAGAAGATTCTCCATTAAGTGCTAACCAAAGATTGGAAGTAGATATGGCCTTGACTGATGAAGTGCATGTGGATGTTCCTGCTATCAAGGAGTTCTTGGATCAACTAGCTTTCCCTCTGTATTTTTTCGACTTCGAGACCATTATGCCAGCCATTCCCTTGTTTGATGGCACACGGCCATATCAACAGTTGGTCTTCCAATACAGTCTCCATATTCTAGATGCTCCAGAATCTGAACCCGTTCATCAGGAATGCCTACCAAATCCAACTGCTGACCCAAGAAGAATTGTTGTGGAACAGATGATCAAGGACTTGTCGGACAAGGGAAGCATCGTTGCCTACAACATGAGCTTTGAGCAGACGCGTATTTGTGAATTGATAAAGGATTTTCCTCAGTATGAAGAGGCTCTCAGTAACATCCTTGAACGATTTGTGGATCTGGAAATCCCGTTCAAAAAGAAATGGTATTACTCAGCCCAAATGAAGGGCAGATCGTCCTTAAAGGTTGTTCTTCCGGCAATTGTCCCCGATTTGAAGTATTCCGATTTGGCAATTTCGGAAGGAGGAACGGCCAGCAGAACCTATGAAGCTATGTTGAGCGATTCGTATTCAGGAGATAAGGAATGGGCCATGAATAATCTAAAGGCCTACTGCAAAATGGACACCCAGGCCATGGTCTCGATATGGAGGTATATATTCCAATTAATCCAATGAAATATTCACATGCAATTAAATTTTAAAGTTTACTATCTTTGAATCGTATTCCGAATCCAGCAATGGATACCAACCGAGTGCCTAGCAGCACCACGGTGGTCAAACAATACGGACAGCACAGTCAAAATAAACGATAGCTACTCCCATTTATGTTCGGAATACGATAGATGTCACCCCATAAATCGTTGACCCATGACTATTACAAACAAAGACAACCTCAAAGCTATCAACACCCGCCATATGCATGCCATAGATAAGATGTATCGCATGTTTGCAGGTCTGTCCTCTCATCTACTGGCCTATGAAGAAGGCACTCTTACGCTGCAAGTACATCATTCCAAGCGTTGGACCAAGGACCCCCTCACCACCGCCAAGCAGCTTGCCGAAAGCTGGTTCTTTCATAACCCTGAATTCAAGGATGCCCATACCTATAGTGTCTATGTGCATTCCTCCACCTATGAAACAGGTTTTTTTTTCACACCAGCCAAAAGGAAGGATAATGATTCGCTCTTCACCGAGCTGTCGAAGGCTATAGCCAAGATGCCAAGGGAGAGAGAACCGGACCGCATCGGGGAACTGATCATCGGGAGGATGGGAGCGTGACGGTGGTCAACGGATGTGAGGTGTAGCCTTTAAAAAAGGAGTCTTGGTCCTTCAAGTTCACTAAGGATGGCGGTGGAAAAGAACCCTGAGGAAATCGCCAAACATGAGGTGCAAACATGGATGCACTAGAGTGAATAACCGAAATATCCCACACGCTTTGTGGTCTCTGTCCATGCCTTAAAAGGCGATACCGGCTTAAGCGATTTCATGAACGATGGTGTTTCAGAAGACCAGTTAAAAGATATGGCGTGCATGCTTTTGCTCAAGAACCCAATCGTAAGTTTAAACTAAAAGCCAACGGTGATCTTGTTCGAAAAAATCCTGACGGGACGAGTTACTATTTTAAAATCACTTCTTCCATCTCTCTTCAATCTGATGAGAAAGAAGGGTTATGTGTCCTCTGGTTAGCTCGTGATTTGAAGTCGGAAAAAGAACTTACCATATACCTATATGAAACTTCATTACGCATGGTATATGATACAGGTGAAGCTGCTCAATACAGCATGAATTGTAATTCTCCTGAGAACTTTCATTCCCCTCAAGAACCACTCACTCTGCGTTGATATTCATTCATCTGTTGGGCACCGCAGTATTGACAGCTAGCTCACTAGTCAGGGTATAGCGAAATAAGAATCACCCGTTTCTATGGGTGATACAGAACAGGGAGAAAGCCCATTTCAAGTAGCACTTAGAAGGGGTTCCTCTTTGAATCAAAGTCTGAGTGCTAATATGACATGCTCTTTTTCTATTCAGCTTAAATATCAGCACTAAATCTCTTTATCTCTTCTACCTCAAGCGGCCTCATAGTTATAAAGTCTATTTCAATACTCAGGACCTTTCCTCTTTTTCTCCTGAATTTACTAGAACGAAGTTTACCCATCCCTTAGTAGGATTTTTTAGCATAAAAAAAGCCCGAAACGTATAACGATCGGGCTTTACTTGAAGTTCTTGTACTTACTCTAAAATCACTTGCTCGGTATAAGAACCTTGATCCGAAAGAATACGGAGTACATAACTTCCCTTAGCTATTTCGCTTAGGTCAAGTATGGTTCGCTGTCCCACATTCACTGAATTCAAAGACTCTGATAGAATCTCTTTTCCTTTTATATCATGTATGCTTAGCTGAACTCTGCCCTTTACCTGCTTGGCAAATTCTATGTTCAGTATTCCTTCGCTCGGATTAGGATAAGTGCGCACCTGACTGAAGTCTTCACCTTCATTCAATCCTACGGATAACTCAATGATTACTTCCTCTCTCTCAGAACTGCAATATTGCTCAGCTAAGCTCACCTGCCAATCATAGAAGAAGTAATACAAGTCATCGGCACTTCCAGCACCGGCATTAGTCCCTGTAATGCTTCCAAAGGTTGCAATAGGATATGGGAAATTTACTCCTGAAGGGTCATTGTCTCTCCACAATCCTGGGTCTCCTGATCCTCTTAAACTGTAATTAGTTCCCGCTGGAATCTCAAAATCTAGGGTCACATAGGATTCACCCGCTGGGATTTCCTGAGTGCTTGTCAAGATGATGTTCCCTCCTGAATTCCTTAATTGAATGGTTCTAGATTCAGTGACATCAGCATACACCTTCACAGAGTTCAAAATAAAATCCTCATAGGCATCGAAACGCAAATAGAAATTCGCATTCGTATGGTATTGGCCCATGCTCGGATTGTTATTTTCCTTTCCGCCTAATCCTGTTGGTCCTTCGTATAAGTTGCTCGCTTCTACCCAATACGATGTTGTAGCATTAATCACGGGTGTAGTGAAGTCAGCTCCTGTTCCAAGGACGGTTCCTCCCACTTGTAGATCATACCAACGCAATAGATCTCCTGTTCCCGCAGCGCTCAACGTAACCACTTGAGCTGACCCAATGACTACATCATCTGCACTTGGAATAGCGCTAGGTGAAGCCAATGTAGTTACTGTGATACCCTCAGAAGTAAAGCTCTCACAGACTCCGTTGATGGTCACCGTGTATTCTCCTGCTTCGGTTACAGTGATGCTTTGCGCAGTCTCGCCTGCATTGCTCCAACTATAATCAGCTGCTGAACTTGATGTTAAGGTAACAGAGGATCCATTGCAGAATTGCAATACTCCATCAGCAGAAACTGTAGGAGTCTCATCTGGAGATTGCTGAACTTGGATAGCCGCAGAGATGGAAGAACATCCTGTCGACATATCTGTGATTTGAACCATATATGATCCTTCGTTCATAACACTGATGGTACTTTCAGTAGATCCGTTCGACCAGAGATACGTATTGTTTGGGTCAGAACCTGCATTCAATCCCAAGGTCTGTCCAAGACAAAGTACAGTGGAACCTGATGCGGTGACGATAGCTGAAGGGGCGATGCACTCATTCTCTATCACCGTCAAGAATTGATCTACCAGTGGGTTCTCAATAACTTGATGAATACCTGATGTTGGCCAATCAATGACCACACTGTCTACTTGCGTATTCTGAGCCAACCCGAAGTTCATGTGTAGTGTATTATTCACACCGTATGACTCTCCTGCTCTTACTTCCCTCACTTGCTGTCCCCAAGGGCCATATGCACGCACTACGGTTCCAACAGCGCTTCGGTTAGTGATGGTTCCTTCTAAAACAACAGTCAAGAAATGATTGTCATTTCCATCATTGATCCATACTGCATCAGGAGTTGCAGAAGGAGAATTATAAATGTCTGCATAAGACCCATAGATATCTGAAAAACCATCATGATTGATATCTCCTACCGCGAAGCTCTCCATAGCCGATCCAGTGAATGCATTCTCAACCAATGTGAACGTATTATCTCCGTTGTTATGGAACAAGGCATGATCTGATCCCGTGATGAAGATGTCTAGATACATGTCGTTGTCAAAGTCTTTTAGCAAGCCTTGAATAGGAAGTCCTACCTCCGTACTTAACCCTGAACTCACATAGATGTCCTCATACTCATCGGAGTCATCAAGATTCATCAAGAGCATATTGGGAACGTCATGGTTCGTGATGAAAATATCAAAGTCCCCATCATTATCTATATCCCCAAAATCAGCCGTCCAAGATTGTGCTCCTAAGGCCAGGCCATAGTCTGCTGCGCTCTCGGTGTAGTTATTATTACCATCGTTCACATACAATTGATTGATACGCCTCGGGTCGCTAGGGTCATTCACTCCTTGTCTGCAATGAGCAATATAGAGATCCAAGTCACCATCTAAATCGAAGTCGGTGAAGGTAGAGCCATAATTCCCTGATCCATCCCAACCAATTACTGTAAGGTCTATCAAGGAAGCTCCAGAAATGGTCATATTTCCATCACCATCATTCTCCCATATCGCACTCTCATCAGTATCGGCACAGACATAGAGATCAAGATCTCCGTCATTATCCACGTCACCTAAGCTTGACCCTTGATAAAAAAGGCTATATCCTGTAAGGCCGGTGATGACCCAATCTGTACCGTCAGCGTTTGCTTTTGCATAATCAGGATTCTCCCCATTGACCCCTGAAAAGATGTCAGCATATCCATTGTTATCAGTGTCTGCGACTACCATACCCCATGCGTCTTGATTATCCATAGTACCACCTATATAGGCTGTCCATGTGCCATCCAGATTCTGGAATTCGATGCGCAGATTCTTGGCATCATCTAAGATTACAAGGTCATCTAAGCCATCGCCATTAACATCTTGAACCGTCACGGCATTGCCGCTGTAATGCGTGGGGTCAGTGAGTAAATTAACTTGATTATTGAAGGAAATCTGGGCGCTC
>ERZ888423.2659-NODE-2659-length-12952-cov-7.885555_pt1 | contig 12952 bp, 4 predicted proteins | sample MGYA00520523_ERZ888423 | MGnify/ENA primary metagenome ERZ888423 (study PRJEB32303, sample SAMEA104408611) | aquatic metagenome | biome: Brackish water; feature: Pelagic; material: water | place: Baltic Sea | collected 2014-06-08T10:24:00 | depth 30,27 m ...
GCGTCCTCGCCGGATGAGGTCGACGGCAGGTCGAGGAACAGCCGGTGACCGGTGAAGTCCGGCGGCAGGTGCTCCAGATGCCGCTGGTGTGTCACGCAGACCGGCGCGTCCGGCACGTCGGCCAGCATCGCCGCCATCCGTTGCGTGGGCTGCGCCGGGTCCAGCGGCAGGAAGGCGCCACCGGCCTTGAGGACGCCGAGCAGCGCCACAACCAAATCCTCTGAGCGGTCCAACAGAACGGGCACGAAGATGTCGGGCCCCACGCCAAGGTGGCGGAGTCGGTGCGCCAGGTCGTCGGCCCGCCGGTCGAGTTCGGCGTAGGTCAACTCGCGCCCATCACACACCACCGCGACGGCGTTCGGAATGCGTGCAACCGTTGCCGCCACCAACTCATGCAGGCAGGCCGGGGCGTCGTAGACGACCCGGGTCTGGTTCCAGGCAGCCTGCTGATCGCGCTCCTGGGCGGTGAGCAGCGGCAGCTGTGAGACTCGCCTGCTGGGATCGGCGACGATACCGCCGACGAGTGTCGCGAAGTGCCCGGCCATGCGCTCAATCGTCGCGGTGTCGAACAGGTCGGTGTTGTACTGCAACGCGCCGACCAGGTGCCCATTCTTTTCGGCCATCTCCAGCATCAGGTCGAATGGCGCTCCACCCTGCCCGATGTGGATGGTTTCCAGGTCAAGGCTCCCGCTCGCCGAGCCGGGCCCGTCGGAAAAGCGGCGCGGTTGTTCCCAGGCGAACGAGACCTGGAACAGAGGCGTGCGGCCCCCGTCGCGCACCGGCGCAAGCCGCTCGACGAGCAGCGGGAAGGGATAGTCCTGGTGGGCGAGTGCGCCCAGCACGGTGTTCTTGACGCGACCGAGCAGGACCGTGAACGTCGGGTCGTCGTGTAGGTCGGCGCGTAAGGCTATCGGGTTGGCAAGGTAGCCAACCAGATCGTCCAGCGAGGCGCGGTCACGGCACGCGAAAGGCGAGCCGATGACAAGGTCGTCCTGGCCGCTATAGCGGTGCAACAACGCGGCGAAGGCCGCCAGGAGTGTCATGTAGGGCGTCGCACCGGAGGTCCGGCCCAGCTGTTTGAGTCCACCCGATATCGTGCCGTCGAGGGTGAGGTGGTGAACGGCGCCCCGGTAGGTCTGGACAGCCGGTCGCGGTCGGTCGGTGGGCAGTTCAAGTACTGGCGCCTCGCCGGCCAACTGCTCACGCCAGTAATGCCAGAGGCGTTCGCCTTCGGCACCTGCGAGCGTCCGGGTCTGCCGGTCGGCGTAGTCGACGTATCGTTCCGCGGGTGGCGAAAGCGGGTCGGCACCGTGCTCGGCGGCGTACAGCAGGCGGAGCTCGTCAAGGATGACGTCGATGGACCAGAAGTCGACGGCGATGTGATGTACCACCAACAGGAGCACATGTTCGTCAGCTGTGCGCTGTAGCAGCGTCAGCCGCAACACCGGGCCGGTGTACAGGTCGAAAGGGCGATCGGTCTCCCGGCGGATCCACTCATCGAGCTCAAGCTCAGTGGGGCCGAGGCTGTGCCGCGCCATCCGGACCGGCCATTGTGGATGGACGAGTTGAACCGGTTGCCCGTCGCGTTCGGTGTATGTGGTCCTTAGCATCGGATGCCGGTCGACGAGTGCCTGGGCCGCGCGTTCTAATGCCGGCACATCGAGTGCGCCGCTGATCCGTCCGGCGTAGGTGACGGTGTAGGCGGCGCTGGCCGGTGCAAGCTTATGGACGAACCACAGGGACCGCTGTCCGTATGACAGCGGATACACCGAGGCGGAACTCTTTGCATCCTCCATCAGGAGCTGGGACAGCAGCGCGCGTTTTCGTTCGGCCGAGAGGCCGGAGATGTCGATGGACTTATCCGTCATCGTCACCCCTTTTGTCGCCGTCCGCGCTGAGCGCCCGCTCGGCGATAACCTTTGCGAGCAGCCGCTCCACGGCATCGTCGGAAAGTTCGGGTACCCGGGTGAGCAGATCGATCCCGCGTGACGCAGCGGCGTTCCCCTTGTCCTGCGGGGCCGTTTCTTCGGGGGCCGTTTTCGGCGGCAACGTCCCGCCGGGTTGCGTCGCGGGTGTGCCCGGAGCCATTACGGGCAGTTGGTCGACAAGCCAGCCGGAGAGACTTGCCACGCTTGGCCCATCCAGCAGCTGGGCGACCGGCACGGTGATGCCCAAGTCGCGTTCCAGCTGGATGCGCAGCTCCAGCGTGATGAGTGAGTCGACGCCCAGATAGCTCAGCGGCGACTCAATGTCCAGGCTGGATGGGGCCAGGCCGAGTTTGCCGGCAGTGAGATCGCGCAAGTACGACTCGAGCAGCCGTTGGCGCTTGTCCGGTGCCGCGCCCTGCAGTGTGGAGTAGAGGTCGCTTGGCGTCTGTTGCTCGCCGTCCGGCAGATCACGCTGAAGATCCGCGAGCAGCGGCGGGTTTGTACTCGGGTGCGATCCCGAGTACGACCGCGTCCAGTCGATGTCGAGCACGGCGACCTGCGGAGCTGACCGGGGCAGCAAATACGACAGCGCCCGTAGGCATTCGGCCGCCGGCATGTCTTCAACACCATGCTGGGCAAATTGACCGCGCTGCTGTGACCGAGCGGAAAAGCCCAGCCCGGCCCATGGCCCCCAGTTGATGCTCAGCGCCGCGCGGCCTTCGGCCCGTCGATGCCACGCCAACGCATCGAGGAAAGCGTTCGCTGCCGCGTAGTTCGCCGCCCCGGGTGAGCCCAGCAGTGACGCGGCCGACGAAAAGAGCACGAAGAAGTCCAGCGCCGCATCTTGGGTGAGCGCGTGCAGATTCCAGGCGCCCTGGACCTTGGGCGCCAGGGCCTCCAGGAGTTGTCGTTCGTTGAGGCGTTGCAGGATGCCGTCATCGAGTACCCCCGCCGCGTGCACCACTCCACGCAGCGGTGGCATCGACGCACTGGCCGACTCAAGGACTTCCGTGACCTGGTCGGATCGGGTGACGTCGCCGCGCGCGACCATTACCTCGGTACCGGCCTCCCGCAACGCCGCCAGCGTCTCCTGCGCCGAAGGGGAGGCCGCGCCGCGCCCCATCAGGACCAGATGCTTGGCGCCCTGCTCAGCCATCCACACTGCCACCGCACATCCGAGTGCCCCGAGCCCGCCAGTGATGAGATAGGTGGCGTCGGCTTTGAAGCCGTCAAAGCCACCCGGGGTCTCGGGGTGTTCGGCCTCGTCGTACCGGGTCAGCCGCGCAACGTAGCGGCGGCTGCCACGAAGTGCCACGTCAACCTCGCGGTTGTCCGCCCACACCTCCTGGAATAGGGCCGGCAACTCTTCGGGGCGACCGCTCGCGGAGAGATCGACGCGGGTGCAGCGCAGCTCAGGATATTCGTGGTCGATGGTGCGGCCCATCCCCCACACCGGAGCCTGGGCGATCGACACGGGTTCGGCGGGGGTTGCTGTGGTGGTTGCTGTGGTGGTTGCTGTGGTGGTTTCGCTGGCATCCGTCACCTGCGCCCCGCGGGTCACCAGCCACAGGCGCGGCGGCTCTGACCAGCCGGCCAGCGCCAGCGCCTGCACCAGGTGAAGCACGCTCACCGGGCCCAGGGCAGCGGCTGACTCCAGCGAGCCAGTCGATGTGTCGGCCGGCGGCGCGGCCAACAGATCCCACAGATGCACCACGGCGCGGCAGGGTGGCCGGTCGTCCCCGAACGCTTCTTCGAACAGCCGGCGAAAGTGTTCAGGCTGGGACGGGTCAAGCCGGTAGCTGCCTGGTGTGAGGAGCTCGAAGTCTTGGTCGAGGCCCGGCTCGACCAGCACACATGTCTGAGAATGCGATTCGAGGTGGTCGCGCAGCGTGTCCGCGGTGATCCCCCCGTCGCTGAAGATGATCCAGCTTCCCGCTTCGGCCGGGCGGCTCGCCCCGTCCCGGTCCAGTTGGATGGATGCGGGCTGCCACCGCAACTGGTAGATCTTCTCGAGCAGATCTGCCGACCTACCAGGATTCGGCTGTGGCCGGTCGGCGAAGGTGCCGGGTGCGGACGCGGCAGTGGTCCCGACGTCCAACCACGAACGGACCCGCTGCCACGGGTAGCTTGGCGTTGCGACGACGCGTCGGCCGTCCGAGGGATACAGCTGCTCCCACTCGACTGGCTGACCAAGGCTGTAGAGGGCGCCAAGCGACCCGAGCGCGGTCGCCCGCCCCTCGTCGTCACGACGCATGGAAGGCAGTAGCGTGCAGCTCCGCCCCAGGTCCTCGGCATCCTCGCGGACAGCGCTCAGCAGGATGGGATGAGGGCTGATCTCGACAACTGCGTCATGACCAGCGTCGAGCAGCCGCCGTAGCGTCGGCGAGAAACGCACCGGCGAGCACAGGTGCTCCACCCAGTAGCCGGCGTCGAGCGGGCGGGCGGCCAGCAGGTCACCGGTCACCGTGGAGTAGATAGGTATCGAAGGTGCCGCCGACTGCAGCCCCGCAATCGCGTCTTTCAGATCAGCGCCGAGCGCATCCATCTGTGGACTGTGGGAGGCAACATCCACCTCGATCCACCGGCAGAAGCGGTCCCGCTGCTCCAGCACCGCAACGAGGTCGGCCAATACCGCTCGATCGCCCGATAACACCGTCGATCGATGACTGTTGCTCGCCGCGATTGCGACCCGGCTCTCCTCGTCGGCGACGAGCTCCTGTGCTTCGGTGAGAGACACTTCGGCCGCGACCATGGCTCCGTGGCCGCGTACCCGCCGAAGCAGCTGGGCCCGGGCGCAGACCACCCGTGCCGCATCTTCCAGACTCAGCGCACCAGCGATGTGTGCTGCTGCCGCTTCACCCAGGCTGTGCCCCACTATTGCGGCGGGCTCGACTCCCCACGAGCGCCACAGTGTGGCCAGCGCTACCTGCACGGCGAAGATCGCCGGCTGCACCACAGCGATGTCGTCGAGCTGCTCGGCAGTGAGTTCAGTGAGCACCGAGCGCTCCAGATAGGGGCTCATCGCGCGGTCGCACCTCGCCAAGGCGTCGCGAAACACCGGCTCTTCCACAGCTAACCGGCGTCCCATGCCGGACCACTGCGAACCCTGGCCCGAGAAGACGAAGATCACCGCAGGGCGGTGGCTCCGACGACTACGTCCGAAGGACAGTCCGGACCGCGATTCCCCGCGTCGGTAGGCGGCGAGAGACTCCGACATCTCGGCGCCGGAGTCGCCGGTCACGCATAACCGATGGTCGTGGTGGCCTCGACGGGCACCGGCGGTATAGCAAAGGTCGGCGAGCGGCACCGGGGTGGCCAGCGCGGACTCGTACCGGCGTGCCAGCGCAGCCAGGGCCGCGGGGGACCGGGCGGAGAGCGGCAGCAGCTCGGCTCGATCTGCTGCGGCGCCTTGCTCCGGCGCGACCCGAACCTGTGGGGCTTCGGTGAGGACGGCGTGAGCGTTGGTGCCGCCGAAGCCGAACGAGCTGACACCCGCGACCGCTCGCGCGCCGTTCACCGGCAATGGGGTAAGGGTCGCCGCTACCCGCAACGGCAGGCTGTCGAAGGGGATGTTGGGGTTGGGCTTGGCGAAGTTCAGACTCGGCGGGACCGCCCTGTGCCGCAAAGCGAGCGCCACTTTGATGAGCCCGGCGACTCCGGCCGCCGCCTCCAGATGGCCGATGTTGGTCTTGGCCGAGCCGATCAGGCACCGGCTGCCCGGCGGACGACCGTCCGCCAGGATGGTGCCTAGGGCCTTGGCCTCGATCGCGTCGCCGAGTAATGTTCCGGTGCCGTGCGCTTCGACGTACTGGACGGTGCCGGGCGAAAGACCGGCGCGGCGGTAGGCCTCGGCCAGCACGGCTTCCTGCGCTTGTCGGCTGGGGGCGATCAGCCCGTTGGTCAGGCCATCCTGGTTGATGGCGGTGCCGCGAATCAGCGCATAGATCGGGTCGTTGTCGGCCAGTGCCTGGCCGAGTGGTTTGAGGACGACGATGCCTGCGCCTTCACCCCGCACGTAGCCGTCCGCGTCGGCGTCAAATGTCTTGCAGCGGCCGTCGGGAGCCATCAGCCTGGCCTTGGTGAAGTTGATCATCAGCGCCGGCGAGAGGATGACGTTCACACCTCCGGCCACGGCCAGCGTGCACTCGCCGTCACGCAGACTTCGGCAGGCCTGGTGGACCGCGACCAGCGACGACGAACAGGCGGTGTCGATTGCCATGCTCGGCCCGCGGAAGTCGTGGAAGTAGGAGAGCCGGTTGGCGGCGATGCTCAGCGCGTTTCCGGTGCCGGTGTAGGCGTCGACAAGCTCTAGCCGGCCAACCTGGAGATGTCCATAGTCGTTGGTGGAGATGCCGACGAATACTCCGGTAGGGCTGCCCGCAAGCCGTTCTGGCACCTGCCCTGCGTCTTCCAACGCCTCCCAAGCCACCTCCATGAGCAGACGCTGCTGCGGGTCCATTTGCGCCGACTCCCTCGGCGAGATGCCGAAGAATTGATAGTCAAACTCGTCGACCCCGGGCACGAAACCGCCCCGCCGGCTGACTGCAGTGCCCGGCACGCACGGATCCGAATCGTAGAAAGCATCGACGTCCCAGCGATCCGGTGGCACCTCGGTGATCGCGTCTACGCCGTCCGAAAGCAACCGCCAGAAGGCCGCCGGCCCGTCGGCTCCGGGAAACCGGCTGCCGATGCCGATGATCGCGATCGGCTCGTCCTCAGCGCGTGCCCGCGCATCGCCGCCGTCCCCGACCGGTGTGGTGGTGCATGCGTTGACGGGGGCGTCCTCGGCCAGATGGCCGGAAAGAAGGTCGATTGTGGGGTACTCGTAGGCCAGCGTGGGCGAGAGTGCCAGTCCCAGCCACGCCTCCAATGCGGCGGTCAGTCGGACGGCATGGATGGAGTCGAGGCCGTAGTAGGCGAACGGGCGGGACGGGTCGATCTCGGATGCCGGGACGCCGAGTTCACCCGAAAGTTGGATGGTGATCCAGTCCGCGATCTCCGCCGCACTGCGCCTGTCGTGTTCGGACCCGGCCGCTACAGCGGGGTGGGCGTCGGGCGGCGGCGGTGCGTGCCAATCAGCGAGCGCCTCAAGCTCGCCGTCAAGGAACTGCTGTCGACACCTGCTCCGCTGGATTTTGCCGCTGGACGTGACGGGAATCCGCAATGCCTCCACCAGAACAACGGCGTGGGGTCCGATCCCGTGGTGCTCTGTGATCGCGGTCCGGATCGCATGCACGATCTCGGCGAGTTCGGCCGCATTGATCTGATGGTGGTTCACCTCCTGTACGACCACAAGCTGTTCGGCGGCGTCCCGTCCCGGCGTGACTGAGAAGGCCGCACCTCGGCCCGGCAGTAGCGCCGGATGGCAGTCCTGGGCGGTTGTCTCGATATCGCCGGGGTAGTGATTGCTGCCGCGGATAATGATGAGATCTTTGCAGCGTTCGGTGACGAACAATTCGCCGGAGCGAAAGAACCCCAGGTCTCCAGTACGGAGGAAGGGGCCGCGCCCGGTCTCCGCAAGATGCGCCGAGAAAGCCTCTTCGGTCTGTTCGGGCTGTTGCCAGTAGCCCTGTGCAACGCTGGGCCCGGAGATCCAGAGCTCGCCGACCTCGTCTGCCCCGCATTGCCGTCGTGTCACTTGATCGACGACGATGACCTCCTGGCCACCCTGCGGCTCACCGCAGCCGACCAATGCCGCAGCGCTGGGGTGCTCGGGCGCAACCTCGACAACCCGGTGCTCGCGTAGCGCGACACTATCGAGGTGTCGAACCACCGGTGCGGTGAAGTCGGGCTGGCCGGACACCAGCAGCGTCGCCTCCGCCAGCCCGTACACCGGATGAAACGCCTCCGGCCGGAAATCGGCCGGGGCGAAGGCATTGGAGAACTCCTGCACAGTTTTGGGGCGCACCCGCTCGGCACCACACAGCGCCGTGCGCCAGCAGGACAGGTCGAGCGCCGCACGCTCCGCCGGGCTACTGAGCGCGACACACATGTCGTAGGCGAAGTTCGGTGCAGCGGTGATGGTGGCGCGGTGTCGGGACATGGCTTCCAACCACCGCATCGGACGTTTGATGAAGGCGCTCGGCGGCATAAGGACCGAAGTGCTTCCGACATAGAGTGTTTCAAGGATGCCGCCGATAAGACCCATGTCATGATGAGGCGGCAGCCAGAACACGCCCACGACACCCCCGGGCTGCCACGACTGGGGGTGAAACGCCTGACGGATGGCCTCCAGATTATGGACGAGGTTGGCGTGGGTCAGCACGACGCCTTTTGGTGAGCCGGTGGAGCCGGAGGTGTACTGCACGATGGCGGGCGCGCTCGGGTCGATCTCCGGGGCAACCCAGTCTTCATCTTCTGAGCCGTCTGAGTCGACCGAGTCGATGAAACAGCGCCGCACGGAACGCTCGTCGAGCAGACCGTCCACCGTTCCCGCAATTTTGGCCTGCACACCGGTGGTGGTGAGAACGAAGTCGGCTTGCGCGTCCGCGAGGATCGACGCGACGCGGGGAACCAGCTGCTTGTGCGCCGGCGGGTGTAGCGGTACCGCGACCGCCCCCGCGTAGAGACATCCGAACAGGCCGGCGATAAAGTCCAAGCCCGGATGGCAGAGCACCAGCACACGCTGGCCCGCAGCGCCCTGTTGCTGCAGACTCGACGCGATTCCTCGCGCCTTGGCGTCCAGCTGTTGATAGGTCAGCCGGCTGACCTGTTTTTCCTCGCCGTCGCGGGAGAAGCTGAACGCAACCTTGTCCTGATGCTGTACGGCTCGCTGTTGCAATAGCCCAATCAGCGTGGGTGTAGTAAGTGGCGCGAAGTCTGGCATTTCGTGAACCGATTTGACGGGGTCTTCTGCGTGCCCGGCGTGATGTCGGTCGGCGATGCCCGTCACGCCCGCGCTCGCAGCCTTGGGGAAATCCGGCACCAGATTGATCACGCGGTCGGCGAACGGCAGGATCCGGGTGTCGTGGGCGGCGACCACGACGGTGCGCTCGCCACCGGCCAACTCGCGCAGCAGCTCCAGCACGCCTTCCAGCTGGCCATGATCCAGGTGGGCCGTGGGTTCGTCGGCCAAGATCAGGGGTGGGTCCGACGCGATCGCGCGGGCCACCGCCACCCGTTGTTGCTGACCGCCGCTGAGGTTGCCGGGCCGGTGCGTCATTCGGTCCTGCAGCCCCACGCGGGCCAGCAATTCGTCGGCGCGTTCGCGCGCCGCCGACAAGGACCACCCGGCCGCCCACAGCGGCACCATCACGTTCTCCCGTGCGGTAAGGCTGGCCATCAGGTTGAACGATTGAAAGACAAAGCCCACGGTGTCGCGCCGGTAGGCGGCGAGCCCCCGGCGGTCCAGCGCCGTGACGTCGATGTCACCGACCCGGATGCGCCCGCCGGTCGGGCTGAGAATGCCGCCGATACACGACAGCAAGGAGGTCTTCCCGCAGCCGCTGGGGCCCAGTACGACCACCAGCGATCCGGCCGAGACCTCCATGTTCAGTCCATCGATGACGTGGACCGCCTCCCCGCCGCCGGAGTACTCGACGACGAGATCTTCGATGCGCAGATCACCCACTGCTAGCGACCCCCAAACGCCAGAACCGGGTCGACCGTTACGGCGTGGCGCAAGCCCGCCAAGCTAGCCAGCAGACCGATCACCACCGCCGTCGCCACCAATCCCATGAAGGCTGGGGCGGTCACCACCACGAGCATCGGAAACAGCGGGCCGATCACCACCGCCAGCACCCCGCCGAGTAACGCGGCCGCCAACGTGACCAGTACTGCCTGTAGCGCGAGCCCGGCGAGCACCGACTGAGTCGAGACACCGATGGCTTTGAACACCGCGAAGTCGCGGGTGCGCTCCAGCGCAGAGAGATAGATCAGCGATCCCACGATCAGCGCCGCCACCGCCCACAGCAGAATCGCCATGTACGAGAACGCCAGGCTCGCCCCGCGTAGTGGGCGGACCATGTCATCGACTGCAGCGTGGCGATCTACGATTCGATAGCCGGCGGGTACCTCGGTGGGTGTGCCCCGCAGGCCGATGGCGGAAACCACCGGCTGCCCGGAATACATCAACCGCTGTGCCCCCGCAACGGTCAGAAACGCATTGGGTTGGCCTGCGAGCGTGGTCGACTGGTCGACCAACCCCACGATCCGCAGCACCTGCGCACCCACCTCGACGTCGTCGCCAATGGCTGCCCCCAGAGTGGTTGACATCGCAACCTCGCCGGGATTCGACGGTGCCCGCCCGGCCGCGATCGGGGGTGTCCCCAAGCCATTCTCGGGCACACCGTAGACATTCACGTTTTGCTGCGAGCTCTGATTCTGCAGAATCGTGTTGCCGTAGACCACGGGGATTGCCGCTTCGACGCCCGGGAGTCTGGCGATCACCCCTGCTTCCGCCTCCGGGAACCTCGATGAACCCATGAACGGACCTGCTGCGCGCGCCTCGATGAGATAGGCGTCAATGCCCAATGAGTCGACCACACGCTGAGCCTCGACACGGAAACCGTGCGACAGCCCGGTGATGATAAGGGTCAGCGCAAATACCAATCCGGTGCCGATGGCCGCGATGATGAAACGCCTTTGTCGCCACTGCATGTCCCGCAACGCGGTGATCAGCATGCGCATAGGTGCCTGCTCTCGCCGTTCATCGGATACCCCACTGTCCGACTCCCCGTCCGACTTTCGTTTGCCGGCTTTCGTGTTTCGCTGTGCGTAGCGTAGAGGCCGAAGACTTCGACAAATGTGGCTTTGGCGGATTTCGACAGGCACGCCGCGCTCAACGTGTTCGAGCGGTTCGTGGACCTGCTCGAGATACTCACCAGCCTGGCGCGTGGCGGTGGTTGGTCAAGGAGCTGACCTCCTGCGCTCGACGGCTGCTCGGGCTTTCGCCTACCTTTGGCCGCGATCTACCGAGGTCGGACAGGCGGGTTAGTGGGCCGCGCCGAATCGGCGAGTCTGCCCGCACGGCTCCGGTCTTGGTAAAGCCCCATCGTGGTCTCGGCCAGGGCGTTATCTGTCTCGGCCAGGGCGTTATCTAAGGCATGCCCACTGTACCGATCGAGGGCGTAAACCGCGACAGTTACAGGGTCTCCCCAAACTACAGGGTCTCCCCAAACTGCAGGGTCTCCCCAAACCTCGCGGACGTATACTGGGCGAACCCGCGTCTGAATATTGAATAGTGCTGCCACACAACGGGACGACCGTCACTGGGCGAGCAGTTTGACCGCATGGTTGAAGACTCTCGGCAGGGTGGCCGCGGCCGGCACGATCATGGTCCGGGCTGGGGAATTGCTGGCTTTGAGGAGTCCCGACGTCAGCAGGCGGTACCGGCGTGACATGCGGCGCCACTGTCGGGTGTAGTCCGCCGAGTCGTCGGCCAGAACGGCGTCGGCCAGGATTTCGGCGCCGCCCAGCGCGATGCCCAGGCCTTCCCCGGTAAGGGCGTCGACGTATCCCGCCGCGTCGCCGACGAGCATGACCCTGCCCTTGTGCTGGCTGGCGGCGCGCTGCCGCAATGGCCCTGCCGCGCGGGCCGGGCCACCTTGAGTACCGGCGAGTCGCTCTGCCAGAGCCGGGAATTCACGCAGGTGGTCGTCGAACTTGCCCTGCCGGGAAGTCAGGATGGCCACTCCGACGCAGTCGTCGGACACCGGGGTTACGTAGGCCTCGGTGTGCGCGGCCCAGTAGACCTCGACGGTGTCGGTCCATGGGGCGATCTGGAAGTGCCGGCGGATGCCCCAGCGGCGCGCGCCGTTGGTGGGACGGTCCAGTCCGAGCTGGCGACGGATCGGCGAGTGCAGGCCGTCGGCAGCGGCCAGGTACCGCGCTTCGAGACCGCCGCACCGAACGCTGGTCGCATCCTGCGCGATGTCGCCGATGGCGCCCTTGACGATCCGGACTCCCGCGGTGGCGGCAGCATCGTGGAGAGCTTCGGACAGCACAGTGCGCCGCACCCCGCGTCCGGCGCCACCCGGGAAGCGGGCCTCCACGCGCCGCGTTCGATCCAGGTAGGTGATGCCGCGAAAAGGCTTGCCGTGCGGAGTGATTCCGATGGCGTCGAGGTGTCGCAACGTGTGCGGCATCAGCCCTTCGCCGCAGGCTTTGTCGGTGGGCCCGGGGCGGCGGTCCACCACGGTGACTTGAAGCCCTGCGCGGGCGGCGTGGATGGCCGTGAACAGCCCCGCCGGACCGGCGCCGGCGACCAGAAGATCGTTCACGATAGCCTCACTAACGCTGAGTTCTCGACGGATATGCGGGTACTCATCAGAGCCGCGTTGAGGATGGTGAAGGCCAAAGCGGTCACCCACGCGGTGTGGACCATCGCCAGGGCGAACCCTTCGACCGCGACGGCGACGTAGTTCGGGTGCGGGATCCAGCGGTAGGGTCCGCCGTCGATGCGCGGCGCACCCGGGATCACGACGACGCGAGTATTCCATTGCCGGCCCAGGGTGGTGATGCACCACCAGCGTAGGCCTTGGGCTGCGATGACCAGCGCCAGCATCGGCCACCCCAGCGCCGGGATGAACGGGCGATGCATCACCGCGACTTCCACCACGCAGCCGACCAACAGGGCCAGATGCAGAACGACCATTACCGGGTAGTGGCCCGCACCGATCTCGACGCCGCCACGGACCCGGCTCCAGGCAAGATTGCGTTGTGCGATTACCAATTCGGCGAGGCGTTCGACGCCGACTATGAAGATAAGAATCAGATACCACGTCATGAGGTCGGCACTCACTGCCACTTCATGAGCACGAGTTCCGAGCAGAATCCGGGACCCATTGCCATCATCAGCGCGGGCGATCCGTCCGCGGGGCGTTTGTCCATCGTGTCGCGCAGGATGTGCAAGACCGACGACGACGAGATGTTGCCGATTTCGGCGAGGGAGCGCCAGGTGAGCTCCAGCGCATCGGCGGGCAGCGTGAGGCTTTCGGAGATTGCCTCGATGACCTTCGGGCCGCCGGGATGGCTGACCCACACGCCGATGTCGTCGATCTCGAGGTCGTGGCCGCCGAGGAAGC
>ERZ888423.2661-NODE-2661-length-12947-cov-6.167778_pt1 | contig 12947 bp, 13 predicted proteins | sample MGYA00520523_ERZ888423 | MGnify/ENA primary metagenome ERZ888423 (study PRJEB32303, sample SAMEA104408611) | aquatic metagenome | biome: Brackish water; feature: Pelagic; material: water | place: Baltic Sea | collected 2014-06-08T10:24:00 | depth 30,27 m ...
TCGCTTTCTTTTTAGCAATGTCTTTGGGTGAATTCGGAGCAACAAGTTTTCTTACTCGCCGCGAATCGCGCACTCTTCCCATCATCATTGCTGGACTTTTCGGTAGAGCAGGCGAGATTCCACGGGCTACAGGCATGGCTGCATCAGTAGTCTTAATTCTTGTGACTGCGATGATCGTCTTATCTGTAGATCGAAAGTCATACTCATGAGTCTGATCATTACTGACGTTTCATTTAACTATGGCGAGCGAATTATCCTGCATGATTTTTCCTTAGAAGTTACAACCGGAACTACTACAGCTGTCGTTGCGCCATCCGGCTCGGGTAAATCAACTTTGCTTCGCATTGTTGCCGGCCTTTTGAAACCGACAACGGGGATAATCATTCTTGATGAACGCAATATAACCCATACTCCCACTCACCAAAGGTCAGTCGGAATGGTTTTTCAAGATAACCAACTGTTTCCACATCTCAACGTGCATGACAATGTCGCCTTCGGTTTAAAAGTTTCCAAAATGAATCAACGCGACATCAACTCTCGTTGCCACGAACTACTTGAACTGGTTGGACTTGGCGACGTCATGAGACAATCCGTCGCAACCCTGTCAGGCGGTGAATCAAAGCGGGTTGCTTTAGCCCGTGCACTTGCGCCGTCCCCACGCGTCTTACTGCTAGACGAACCACTAACTGGCCTTGACCAAGAACTTCACGACCGCCTGGCACAGGACTTGCATCAAATTCTGCACTTGACCAACACGACAGCACTACTAGTTACTCACGATTTGTCCGAGGCTAAAGTCATTTCAGATTCAATACATCATCTCCAGTAAGTTGGAAATATGACAGCGGTCTCGGAGCTCAAAATTGGGTTTATAGGTACTGGATTTATCGCCACCCATCACTCCAAAAGTATTCGTGTCGGGAACAACTCATGAGCGGCACGTTAGGAAGTATCTCGATTCGTGCAGTGAATTATCTTGACGTTCAAGCTTTACGTCGTGAAGTTTTACGCGCCGGGATGATCGACCAGACGGTCAATTTTGATGGTGATGATGACCCGACAACCATGCACCTCGGTGCTTTCACTGACGCAGGAGTAAATATCGGGGTAAGCACGTGGTTGCAACGTCCCTTTCCATCGGAGCCTCAACTTCGGGGATTGCAGTTACGCGGAATGGCTACGGCTGTGCTCGTTCAGGGGCACGGGATCGGCGGGCTACTGCTTCATGCTGGAATGGAGTACGCCGCAGCAATCGGAGTTGACCTCATTTGGGCAAATGCTCGGGACTCCGCCCTGGCCTTCTATAACCGTCATGGCTACAGCACCGTTGGAGATGGATTTATTGAGACCGTCACTCAACTACCCCATCATCAAGTTGTGGCATATCTAGAGCAGTAACCGCAAACGCGCGCTTCTTGCACACACTCGTGCATGGGAACTCATCTTCAACTGGCATCGCGCATACAAGACACCATCGATAACCAAATTCGCGATATTTCTCGCCTTTCAGACTCAGATACTTGGACCGGACCTATTGCTTTGATTTCTCGAAGTGAAATCAAAGCAACCAAATTGTTGCTCGCTTCGTGCGTTGATCTACTTCGGACCCACCATGAGTCAACTGGGTTGTGACCCTCGACGCTTGGCGCTACTTGCCCGCAGCATCGCCACTGTTCGGGACGAAGTTGAATTAATACTTCGTCTCACTCAGATCGGAGATCTTGCTATTCCAAAAGTCCATTCGGTGCTGAAGCAAACTCTCGCAGTTTTTGAACGGCAAGATGTACGAATCAGACGAGTGTTAAACAGCACATTTTTTGATATCTCAGATTCTTACACCCTGAAGTTCAATTCTGCAGCGTTTTTCTTTACCCGCTGGGTTGATCAACATCCCGAGTGGTGGTCAGATGCAACTCACGGAGAGCCAACTGAAATTGACGAGCGCCTGTCGCGCATCGCCGAGGATCCACTCGAATCGGGACGGCTCATCGACTCGACAAAGTTCCTGCCCCCCTTGGTTTACGGTGCTCACGATCCCAACATTGTTCGCTCGCTGTGGCTATCTGCGACCGATCCCCGCACCACATCGGCCGCTGCTGCTGGTCGCCGAATCACTCGTCTCGTTGAAACGGTGTTTGATGGTCATGATTGGCGTCGAGGGATTGCCCCGAGTTGGGTTGACATTCATGAACAAAAACGGATTCACCGTGAGATTCGGAAAATTCTTGGCGAGGTCATTGCACCATGGCAACTTCATTTCACCGGGCTTGCGTCCGAATGGAAGTGGTCAGCCGACGACGGAGTTGGCTACCTAAAGAAAATTTCCGAGTCCAAAGAGGCCGCGAGTTCCCTTTCAAGTGGACTTGGGTCAGCGCTATATCGCAACCTCTCCGATCTCCCCCTTGATGACAGCGAACGCCTTCAACGAATTCAGTTCATCGCATTTGCAGTTGGTGCATCAACAGAAATTCTACGGGGCGCAAAGGTACGACAGGCCCAATTGGATTCTGATCATCTTGCGGCTTTGCTTGCGATCCCAACTATGTTGCCGCTCAAAGCACCGTGGCCGACTTCATTGGTACTAGGCAAGATCACTTCAGGTCTCATCCAACAACTTGATACCACTAACGACCGAAAAGTTTCATCGGCAATTGAGCAAATACAACAGCATCAGGCCCTTGCTGCCATCGGCTACATGGCTGTATTTAACTCAGCCCTCACTTCAGGTCGTTTAGAAAGTCCGCTCGATGAGCCCCCAGTTGAACTCAAACTGGAATTACAACACACCGTTGACTCGCTCGATAACGCGGCTTCGCGCGGTCAGGCTCTCGCTGAAATCCATCGCTAACCAGTAATAGGAACTTCGGTCACCACACGAGTACTTGAAGACGGATCAGGCTGAATCAAGATCTCTAGTGTCCAAGTTCCGGGTGTCAATATCGACAGAGTTCCCACGAAATGATTAGGACCCAATTCGGCTATTGCCGCAGTAATCGTTGGCACTTCTGAACCTGGCAGCGTTAATCGCATCGTGAGGTTTTCAATGGGCGACAATGAGCCGCTTGGTGTCGTGACTGTCACGTGAATTTCGTTGTTACCGACCCGCCCTGGAGTCACCGCTACTCCAACGATCATGTCCCCTTCAACAAGTTGAATGCTAAAAACCGAAGATGCCGAGGTGACCTCGGGTGCTTGCGAGAGCATGCCAGCGGTAACCCCAAGCGCCATCACTGCTACAAAGACCTCGACCATGACAATCCGCTGAATCGATCGCACTTCTCCCCTTCGAACCAGCCATTGTGCAAACGCTCCGAGGGTGACGGCCACAACAACAATGCAGGATTTAATCAGCAGAGCCTGGCCCCACTTCGTTTGAGTGATGTCACTCAGTGAAGGAACTAAATGCCAGGTCTGCCACAAACCTGTGAAGACTGCGATCGGAATCGCAAAGGTTGCGATTCGAGAAAAACGCTGCACAACGACTTCTGCTTCGAGACTACGCATCACTCCACCGCCCGCCAGAACGACGAGACCTCCGACCCACAAAACGACACTTGAGAGGTGGAGTACATCAGCAAGAACCGCGATACCTGAGTTTTCTGAGGCACTGGGGTGCCCGGATGCCGACAAAGTCAGCACTATTCCTACTCCAACTAATGCGGTCGTTGACCTCCACCATGAAGTCAGCGACCTCGCAAAGTGACCTCGCAGCGACCACAACAGAACCAAGAGCGATAGCAAAAGCAATTCGCGAATGACGAGGGCTTTACCCAATCGTGTTGCGTACACATCTGACCACAACGAAGTGTTGAAAAGATCAGACCATGAACCAGCGATGGTGTACGGCCCTTGCGTCACGAATAGAACGAATGCACTAACAAAAGCCAACAACCAACCGACTCCGATAAACATCGGGACTCGGCGAGATGAAATTGATCCGCCAGCGACCATGGCGAGACATCCCAGCACAAGGCAAAGCCCGAGAAAACCTAAAAACTTCGCGATGCCCATCACCCATGACAGACCGCTCGGTCCATTTTGTCCGGCCAAAACATTTGAGATCAGATCACTCGTCGCAATGATCGGTGCCGAAGTGCCGATTTGAAATGTGTAGGCGCCTTCAATTGCGTGACCGTCATTGGAGACCGCGCGCCAAGCGACGACATAGAGACCATCTGGTATTTCTGGAACATCGCCAGCAATCAAAACTGACGGATCGTCCGGTGAGAGCAAGGCTTCACCTAACACAATTCGTTGACCATCTTGATTGTAAATCTCAATTGAACGTGCAATGGGCGTGACAGGTTCATTGAAATCAAGGCGGATTTCGCTCGGGGCAGATTCAAGCACCGCCGACGGCGCGGGTGAGGATGTATCTAACTGCGCGTGAGCTGCCACTGGCGAAGCCCAAGCAATTGAAGCGACGAGCGCAACAACCACGAACCAAAACTTACGAATGCTGCTCACAGTTGTCATCCCATCAATCCTGCAGGTGCAAGGCCATCAATGGTCACTCGACCCATCAACCAACCCAACCGCACTGTAGGCGACTGTGTACGTATCTGTTGTGGAAGGTCGGTTAGACCCATGGAGCCGCGGGACTTCCACTGCATGGTCATCACCGATAAGTCATGCCGCACATAATCCATAGACCATGATTCGGGACCACAGCACTCAAGTTCTGACAAACCGAGATCGCCCATATGAACTTCAACCTCACGCCAGCGGCGCAGTGGCAGATCGGTGACTCGCACTTCAATTCCAGACACCATTCGTGCCGAGCCGTACCACCCTTGACGCGCCGAGGCTATTGCTCCTTCCAACGCGTAAATCGAACGACGCACATCGGCTACATGCTCGGCGGCCGATCGTGACGCCGCACCATCAATGGCCGCCACGCGTGCCGCAAAGCCACCTTCATATTGGTCGACAACTTCACCTAATTCGGCAGCCAGAAAAAGTCGCGTGATGCTGTCGCCTTGTTGAGCGATGTGAGCGAGCACATGACCCACCGTCCAGTCGGACAAAAGTGACGGGCGGGCAACCATCTCATCGGTCAAGTCCCCGAGTCGCTCTAATAGCAATTGATGCGAAGCCGCCAGACCTTCGACCTGCCGATTCATGACGGTGGCATCAAATGTATTTTCCACGCCTCAAACCGTACTCGTCCATCTGTGATTCTGGTGTCGTTTTACTTGGCTATACCGACAGAAATGACACCAGAATTTCAAGCAAGCGGAACAGTACGGCGCGGCACAACGACCACAGTGCCATCTGGTTCATGATGAACCGACACCGAGACTCCATAGAACTCCGACAAAGTCTCAGCCTTCAACACTTGTTCCGCTGGACCAGCTGCCACACAGTGACCCTGATGAAGCAACGCCAAGCGATCGCTATACAAACCAGCAAGCGTTAGATCATGCATTGCCGAGACCACAGTGAATCCGTGCTCACGACGCAAACTGTCAACTAACTCAAGTGCTTGTTGTTGGTGACCAATGTCTAAGGCACTCGTTGGCTCATCCAACAGCATGATGGGGGCTTCTTGGGCCAGTGCACGCGCAATCACTAATCGTTGACGCTCGCCGCCTGACAGAGTTCCGAGTCTCCGACTCGCGAAGTGTTCAAGATCAAGTCGTTCGATAACTCGGGCCACCATCATCCGATCATGTTTGGTTTCGTTACCAAAATATCCCACGTATGGATTTCGTCCCAGTAAGACGTATTCAGCCGCAGTCATATCGTCTGGCATTGAGGGTGACTGTGGAACATGCGCGACTAACGCAGCTCGTCGACGCGATGAACGTAGATGCAACGGCGAACCATCAACCAAGATGCCACCTTCATGTTTGACTAAACCAGCTGCAGAACGCAAAAGTGATGACTTGCCGGCACCGTTTGGCCCGATGAGACATAACCACTCCCCTGGTCGAACCGTGTCAGTGAAACCTTGAACTGCAGTTGAGGATCCGTATTTGACAGATACATCAACAAAGGCCAGTGATGTCATCGGGATGCTCCTTGACGAGAACGTAAAACGATAATGAAAAATGGTGCACCTAAAAATGCTGTGACCACTCCGATAGGAGTTTCAGCTGGGTCGGACAAAATTCGCCCAGGAATATCGGCGACGATCAAAAAGGCCGCGCCGAGAAGAACGGTCAGAGGAAGTATTCGGCGATAACTCGATCCAGCAAGCAGCCGAACTAAATGAGGAACAACAATTCCGACAAACCCGATGAGTCCACTCACGCTCACTACTGCTGCAGTTCCTAATGTTGCAGCAATCACAACGGTGAGTCGAATGCGATCAACACGTGCTCCAAGAGATTGCGCCTCATCATCACCAACGCGCAAGACATCAAGCAACCGACGATGCCACAACAAAACCCCTGTACTCACGATGACATACGGTAAGACCAATCTCACATCGTGCCAAGTAGCCGACGATAAACGACCAAGGATCCAGCTATACACCTGACGAACAACATCAGTATTCTTCTGCAACATGAAGGTCTGAATTGCAGTGGCAAGAGATGTCACGGCAACACCAGCAAGTACGAGCGTTGCCGAAGATTTCGCTGCGCCGAACGCTGCACCTACCGAATACGTAATCATCACCGCGACGAGACCTCCAGCAAAGGCGGCTATCGGCAATGGGTCAATTGGCCACGACGAACTGCTTGCGCGTCCCGCAACAATGATGACAGTTGCTCCAAGTCCGGCCCCCGCAGCAACACCTAGCAAATACGGATCAACTAAGGGATTGCGAAACACCCCTTGATACGAGGCACCAGCGATGGACAACATGGCGCCCACAATGCCGGCGAGAACAACTCGAGGCATCCGGATCTGCCACAGCACAGTGCTTTGCAATTCGGTAGCGCCTGACGAGATGTCAATGAAAGGTAAACGATTCAACAACTCGGCAGGCACCCGCCACCAATCTGGCCCAGCGGGCCCGACCATGGCGCCGAACAAGAACGCGATCGCAAGCAAGACACATGCCAACGGCATCCACCATGAGCGCTCTGAATCGCGAACTTGTTCGGGCAACATGTAGGTCAGCTCAAACTTGCAATGTATTGGGAAACGCCATCAGCGACAGCTTGCACGTACTCAACGAGACGCGGTCCCCAGCGAGACGCAATGTCGTCGTCAATGGCAACAATGTTGCCCGACACAACCGCTGACAAGCCCGACCATCCTGGACGAGCAGCAACCGTTTCAGCGGTTACACCCAAATTCACGTCAGCCAAGAAAATGACATTCGGGTCTTGGCTCACAATGAACTCTGCGGACAATTGCGGATAGTCAGAATCACCTTCGGTTGCGTCGGCAATATTGCGCATCCCAAAAAGTTCATAGATTGAACCGATAAACGTATTTCCCGTCACCGAGTAATACGTGTCATCGAGTTCGTGGTAGTAGCTAATTGGCGTGGCCGAAATTTCAACCGCGTCCACGATTCCAGAAATATCGTCTTGCATTTTTTGCGTCAGACTCTGAGCTTCATCGGCATGGCCGACAACTTTTCCAAGATCAATAATCTGCTCATACGCCTCGTCCAAAGTCATCGGAGCAGGACTCACCCATGACTCAATTCCGATCATTGACAATTGTTCAGCGAGTCCGCTGAAGTCGTCACCAATGACGACAAGATCGGGTTCAAGGGCCGAGATTGCTTCGACGTTAGGTTCGTAAGCCGAAATATCGGTGAGAACTGATGCTGATTCTGCGGGGTAATTTGACATTGAATCGACCGCAACCACCTGGTCACCCGCACCAAGCGCATACAAGATTTCGGTATGCGTTGGCGACAGTGAAACAATTCGCTGCGGTGCATCGCCATTGACTTGATTCGCTGTCTGTGTCTCAGTTTCAACGCTGACTGACGATTCAGTTTTGTCACTGCCACACGCGGCCAACACCGACGTAATGGCGACGAGTGATCCAATCAGGACTCGGCGCGTGGTTCGACGCTGGGGTTTATTGGCACTTACTTGGTTTGCTTTCATGAAAGCTTCCTCCATTGCTTTGAGGAAGCAAGAGGAGTGCGAGGAAAGGACAAGCCAATCCTGCGCGATCCGCCCTTGCCTCGAGGGTTGATATCGCATACAGATCAGGCGACCGGACTCGTTAGCGAAACTCTCGTTTGCTACACAACCGTTGCGGGACAGTGCCGGGATCTCACCGGACTTCGCTGTTTTCTGTACGTGTCGACTATTGCCGACGAAGCGAACCTAACACATCAAGTACTCGCGTTCAACAATTTGTTAGGAGCGCGCCACCAAATCAGCGATTCGTCGAATGCCTTCTTCAAGATCGGCGTCACCAAGTGCAAATGAGAATCGTGCATAGCCAGATGTCCCGAATGCTTCACCCGGAACGATTGCCACTTTCACTTCTGACAAAATGATGTCAGCAAGTTCCATGCTGTTGTTCGCAGTCTTGCCATTGAAGGTCTTACCAATTAAGCCAGTGACATTCGGGTAGCAATAAAACGCACCTTCTGGTTCAACACAGGTAATACCAGGAATGTCGTTCAACATGCGGTGCATCGTGCGACCACGACGTTCAAATGCTTCGCGCATCATTGATACAGCAGATAAGTCTCCGGCGACAGCTGCGAGCGCAGCCGCTTGCGCAACGTTGTTGACGTTTGATGTGGCATGACTTTGGAAGTTGATTGATGCCTTCATCACATCTGATGGCCCGATCATCCAGCCAACGCGCCAACCAGTCATGGCATAGGTTTTTGCGACGCCATTAACGATCACACACTGATTCGCCAATTCGGGAACAAGCGTCGGCATGCTCGTGAATTTGTGTTGGCCATATGTGAGGTGCTCGTAAATTTCGTCGGTGATCACCCAGATGCCACGTGACACGGCCCACTCGCCAATGGCTTTCACTTCTTCGGGTGGATACACCGAACCCGACGGGTTGTCAGGCGATACGAACAACAAAACTTTCGTGCGCTTCGTCAAAGCCTTTTCAAGTTGCTCAACGGTGACACGGAACCCGGTTTCTTCAGTGGTGTCGACAACGACTGGCACTCCCCCAGCCAGAGTGACTGCTTCGGGATATGTCGTCCAATAAGGCGCGGGAACAATCACTTCATCGCCTGGGTCGCACAATGCAGCGAACGCGGTGAACACTGCATGCTTGCCGCCATTGGTGACGAGCACTTGATTAGCAGTTGTTTGAAATCCACTGTCACGCAAGGTCTTGACGGCGATCGCTTCACGCAGTTCGGGAAGTCCGGCCGCGGGCGTGTAGCGATGCATCTTCGGATCACGACAGGCCTTCACTGCTGCCTCGACGATGTGCTCGGGAGTCGGGAAGTCGGGCTCGCCGGCGCCGAAACCAATGACGTTTTCGCCGGCCGCTTTGAGGGCCTTGGCTTTGGCATCGACGGCCAATGTGGCCGATTCAGCAATGGCTGCGAGACGAGAAGATGTGCGCTTGCTTTGGGGTGACGAACTCATGCCTGCCATGCTAAGACAGTGAGCATTACTGACCCCCGATCAATTCGCATTTCTTCCAATCTTTTGCCAGCCGATGGTCGCTTCGGTTGCGGACCTTCGAAAGTGCGACCCGAACAGATGGAGGCCTTGGCTGCGGCCGGACCAGCCCTCATGGGTACTTCACACCGCCAAGCCCCCGTAAAGAATTTGGTGGGATCGGTTCGCTCTGGGCTGACCGATTTGTTTGGACTTCCCGATGATTGGGAGATCGTTCTTGGCAATGGTGGCTCGACAGTTTTTTGGGATGTAGCAACTTTCGGACTTGTTGAAAGCCACAGTCAACACTTGGTGTTTGGCGAGTTCTCATCGAAGTTTGCCGAAGCCGTTGCGGCTGCACCGCATTTGGGCGATCCAACCGTGATAAAGACCGACCCCGGCACTCATCCAACCGCAACTGCCCAGGCCGGAGTTGATACCTATGCATTTACGCACAACGAAACATCAACAGGCGTGATGATGCCTCTCATTCGGCCTGTCGGAAGCGACGATGCTTTGGTGGTCGTTGATGCAACGTCAGCCGCTGGTGGCTTGCTCTGGAACCCAGCCGAAGTAGATGTGTACTATTTTGCTCCACAAAAAAGTTTCGCATCCGATGGCGGCTTGTGGTTTGCCGCCTGTTCACCACGCGCACTAGAGCGAATTGAGAAAATTTCGGCATCGAAGCGCTGGATCCCCGCATCGCTTGACCTGAAGATCGCACTTGACAACAGCAAGGCGAATCAGACCTACAACACGCCCGCACTCGCCACCTTGGTCATGCTTGATGCACAAGTGAAGTGGATGAATGAAATCGGTGGATTAAGCGCCTGCAATGCCCGCTCGGCTCAATCATCGTCCATCTTGTATTCATGGGCCGAGTCACGCGATTGGGCCACTCCATTCGTGAGTAATCCCGCCCAGCGCTCGCAGGTTGTCGGAACTATCGACATTGCCGCGGTAGCCGACGGCGGAGTTGATGCCAATGATGTGTGCGCCGCTTTGCGGGCAAATGGAGTTGTTGACACCGACAGTTACCGCAAATTGGGGCGCAATCAGATACGCGTTGGCATGTTTCCAGCGATTGATCCCGAAGATGTTCAGGCCCTGACGGCATGCATTGACGTTGCGGTTGAGGCATTGCGCGGGTGAGACTCTAGGAATGGAAGTCGCCGATGTCTTGATCTGGGAAGGTTTGGCAGCGCCACTGCGTCGTCCCGTCATGGTGGTGGCCTTAACTGGCTGGTTTGATGCCGCCGGTGTCGCGACTTCTGCAATTGAACATCTGGTCCGACACAACGCTGCTGAAATCGTCGCATCGATTGATTGCGACCCGTTTTACGACTTCACGCAAATTCGTCCCGAGATTCGTATCGACGACGAAGACGAGCGAGTCATTGAGTGGCCGACCAATGAAATCATTGCGTTGCGATTCCCCGAGTTTTCTCGCGACATCGTGGTGATGTCAGGCGTTGAACCCCACATTCGTTGGCACACCTTTGTTCGTTGCCTAGTTGCCGCATATTCACGACTTGGTTGCGAAGCCATCGTGACCGTTGGTGCTTCGGCCGACACGGTGCCTCATACGCGTACGCCGTTCGTCGTTGGCAGCACCGTTGATCCGCAGTTGGCACGCACGCTCGGTCTCTCACGTCCGTCGTACCAAGGAATCACCGGCGTGGTCGGCGTTATGCAGACCGAATTTGAACGTGAGGAGTTGCCAGCGATTTCTCTACGCGTTGGTGTCCCCCACTATTTAGGAAACGCTGAACATCCTCAAGCGTCGGCAGCATTGTTGCGTCAACTTGAGCATGTCTTGGGAGTGCCGACGCGACACGGTGAACTTGAAGAGGATATGGAACGTTGGCGCTCACTTCATGATGACGCCGTGTCCGAAGACGATCGAGCGTTGCGATATGTCCAGATGCTTGAACTTGAGTTTGATCGACGCTCCGAGGAGCTCATTCCGTCCGGCGACGATTTAGCGGCCGAGTTCCAGAAGTTCCTGGACGACAACCGCCCCGACTAACCCCGCCCAAATCTGCCACTCTGTACAAATAAGCGCGCTATGCGCGACTATTTGTACAGAGTGGTGAGATTGTTGCAGTTATTTGGCGGCGGCAAAACCGAGTTCGAGGTCGGCCAAGATGTCCTTGATTGACTCGAGACCCACGCTCAAACGCACGAGTCCAGGATTCACGCCTGAAGCAACCTGCTCCTCAGCAGTCAACTGGCTGTGCGTGGTACTTGACGGCTGAATCACCAAGCTGCGCACGTCTCCAATATTGGCAACATGGCTGTGCAACTGCAGACCAGCAACAAACTTTTCGCCAGCCTCACGTCCACCCTTGATGTTGAACGCCAAAACCGAACCGTATCCACGGCCACCGAAGTACTTCTTGGCACGGTCATGCCACGGACTGCTCGTCAAGCCGGCGTAGTTGACACTTTCGACTTGCGGATGCTTGTCAAGGAACTCGCCAACTGCTTGAGCATTGCTCCAGTGACGCTCCATACGCAGCGACAAGGTTTCAAGTCCCTGCAACAACAAGAAGGCATTGAACGGCGAGACGGCCATACCGAGGTCACGCAACAACTGTACGCGAGCCTTCAAGATGTACGAACCAGCACCAAGTGCGGGCCAGTACGCCAAACCGTGGTAGCTGGGGTCGGGCTCGGTGAAATTCGGGAAGCGACCCGAAGCCGAGAAGTCAAACTTTCCGCCATCGGTGATTGAACCGGCGACTGAAGTTCCGTGTCCACCAACAAACTTAGTGAGCGACTGCACAACAATGTCGGCACCCCACTCGAGTGGACGAATGCCGTAAGCGGTCGGCACAGTGTTGTCGACGATCAACGGAACACCAGCTTCGTGCGCAACTTTCGAAACGCCTTCGATGTCGAACACGTCATTACGTGGGTTCGCCAAAACTTCACCGTAGAACGCCTTGGTGTTCGGACGAACAGCGGCCTTCCACTGTGCAAGATCGTGCGGATCGTCAACAAACGAAACGGCAATGCCCATCTTTGGGAGTGTGTAGTGCAACAAGTTGTAGGTACCGCCGTACAACGATGGCGAAGCAACAATGTGATCGCCAGCTTCGGCCAAAGTGAGAATCGCCAAGGTCCCGGCGGCTTGACCCGAACTCACAACAAGCGTTCCGGGCAAACCGATCGCGGTCGTGACGCCACCTTCTAGTGAGTTCACGCGTGACTCAACGGCTAGCTGCGTTGGGTTCATAATGCGCGTGTAGATGTTGCCCACTTCGGCAAGGGCAAAAAGATTCGCCGCGTGCTGTGCGTCACGGAATTCGTAACTGGTGGTCTGATAGATCGGAACGGCGCGAGCACCGGTCGTCGGATCGGGTTCTCCACCGATGTGAATTTGACGGGTTTCAAAACCCCACTCCGCTGCCGACATAGTCGTGCCCTCCTGGC
>ERZ888423.2662-NODE-2662-length-12939-cov-14.528873_pt1 | contig 12939 bp, 15 predicted proteins | sample MGYA00520523_ERZ888423 | MGnify/ENA primary metagenome ERZ888423 (study PRJEB32303, sample SAMEA104408611) | aquatic metagenome | biome: Brackish water; feature: Pelagic; material: water | place: Baltic Sea | collected 2014-06-08T10:24:00 | depth 30,27 m ...
CCACTGTCACACCGAGGTCTGACCTCGGTGTGACAGTTAGTCGCGGAGCATGGTGAGGAGTTCGCCGATGTTGTGCTTGACCTCGAGCGGGTGCCGGAGCGACTCTTCGGCGACGATTTCGTAGTGGTTCCGTCGGCCGACTTTCTCGCGTCGTAAGAATCCGGCCTGGACGAGTTCGTCAAGAATACGTTGCACTGCGCCCTGGGTGATGCCGACTGCGTAGGCCAGATCGCGCTGGCGCAGGTCGGGGTCTCGATCGAGTGCGACCATCACGTGGGCGTGGTTGGTGAGGAATGTCCACGATGGCAAGTTGGGCGATGGGGCGTGCACGGGATCGCGCAGGGTGCTGGTGCTGGGCATGTTCACGGCTGGGTCTCCTTCGACGCCTGGCTGATTCGGTCTCGGGTCAGGTCGTCGTCACGAAGATAGGCCGACGAACTGGTGCGATGTGTTGCTCTGAACAACAAGTGGGTCGCAGCGGGCAAAGTCAACACCAGCGCTACTACCGCGACCGCCAGTTGCGCCGCGCCAAACAGGCCGACTTCGGGGGCTGCGCCAATGGCGACGAACATGAAGGCGATCGGGCTGGCTTTGCCGGCGGAATGGAACCGTGCAGCCGCGCTGTTGAAGCGCAATAGGCCGACACCGGCCAGTACAGCGAGCACTGCGCCGACGAGGATGAGTGAACTTGATATTGGGTTCACGAGCTGGACCCCTGTTCGAGGAAGCGCGTCATGACGACGGTTGCGGTAAAGCCGACGATTGCAACGACAGCGACGATCGGCAGGTAAGTCGTTGACCCGGTGCTCGCGGCCTTCGTGGCAATCGCTCCCATCAGGGCGACGAGCGCAACATCGAGTGCAATCACTCGGTCGGCAAGGCCAGGCCCCCGGATCACGCGAATCATGGCGCACAGGCTCGAGACAACGAACAGTGCAATGGCGATCGAAGTAATCATGTGGCGGTGTCCTCCCTTTCCGGAAGCGGCCCAGAATTCGGCACAACTACCGGATGAGCAGCTGGATCAGTAGCCAGATCGGCAGTGGGGAACGCACGGCACGCCAACTCGGCAAGCCGCTCGACATGCTTGGTCACCTGGGGTGCGGCGTCAGCATGCAGTAGATGCAGGTAGAGCCGTCCGCTGTCGACGTCGATGTCAACGATTGCGGTGCCGGGGGTGAGCGTGATTGACACGGTGAGCAACAGCAGGTGCGCCGAGGAGTCGGCCCTGGTGTCGATGCCGATGATGACCTCGTCGGTGTAGTCGGCAGGCGTCAGGATCTCCCACACCACCTGTGCGGTTGAACGGACCAGGTCGACAAGGACGAGCCAGACCAGCTGGAACAGCGCCCCGAAGCGCACGGCGCGACCGGCTGGGCTCGCCCCGGCGATCACGAGTGCGATGACGGCAATGATGATGCCCGACAGGACATTGGCGATGCTGAACGCTTCCCACAGCCCACACCACGCGATGACGAGTACGGCAATCACGAGCAGCATGCGTGGCGTTGCCAGGGGCTTGATGCGGTTGATGAGAGCGCTCATGGCGACGCCACCCCACCGCGATCGGTGCCGAGTACTTCGTCGATATAGGTCTGCCCGTCGAGGAGGTCACGGGCAATTTCTTCGCTCATGTTCCAGAGCGGCCCGGCGAGCGCGACGACGGCGAGGGTGCCTGCCACGGCCGCCATGGTGGCGCCGTTCATCGTTCGCTTCGATGCCTTCGACGATGCGGGTTCGGACGGCGGCGTTGGTTCACGCCAGAACACGCCGAGCCAGATCTTGGACATCGACAGCAGTGTGAACATGCTGGCGACGAGGGCAACGACAACGATTGCCACCGAGCCCGCATTGATGCCAGCGTCGATGAGCGACAGCTTGGCGACGAAGCCGGAGAACGGTGGGATACCAGCCAGGCTCAAAGCTGGGATTGCGAAGAGCACCGCAATGATTGGTCGGCGTGCTGCGAGACCGCCCACCTTGTCGAGGCTTGAGTTGCCCTGGTCGTCTTCGATCAGGCCGCCGACGAGGAACATGACGGTCTTGACCGGGATCTGGTGCACGAGGAACAGCACAGCGCCAGCGACACCGGCAACGCTGAACAGGCCGAGGCCCATCAGCATGTAGCCAATTTGGCTGACGACGTGGAACGAAAGGATCCGCTTCACATCGTTTTGAGCCAGCGCCCCCGCCACACCGACGAGCATGGTGAGTCCGGCAGCGACCAAGATAACGGGGCCAAGATCGTCCATTCCCGTCAGGGTGTGGAAGCGGATCATCACGTACACACCGATTTTCGTGAGCAGGCCGGCGAAGACCGCAGTGACAGTGGTTGGTGCGGTCGGGTAGCTGTCGGGCAGCCATGAAAACAGCGGAAACATTGCCGCCTTTGTGCCGAACACAACAAGGAACCAGAGCCCAATGCCGAGGCGAACACCGTCGTCAAGTTCGGGGATCCGCTCGGCCAGCAGGGCGATATTGACCGTGCGCGTCGCCGCGTAGACGTAGGCGAGGCCGAGCAGAAACAGCGTTGATGCGAGCAGGTTGATGACGACGTACGTCATGCCAGATCGCAGCTGAGCGGCACGGCCCTGGTGGGTGAGCAGCACGTAGCTCGACACGAGAATCAATTCGAACGCGACGAACAGGGTGAAGAGATCGCCGGTCAGGATGGCCAAGCTGACGCCGGCAGTCAGCACGAGCAGCATCGGCCCGACAACGGTCTGGTCGCCAGTCGACGCAGTGCCGCGCTGGCCAATCGCGAAGATGTCGACCACGAGGATCGTCAAGGTGGCAACGACCAGGATGAGTGCGGCGAATTGGTCGGCAACGAGGACGATTCCCAACTCGGGATCCCATCCACCGACGCGTACGACGGTGGTGCCGTTGCGCTGTACGTCGATCAGTAATGCGATGGCAGCAAGCGCGGTGGCCGACAGGCCCATGAGTGTGATCGCGTCACGCAGGTGATGCCGCTCGCGCACGAGTAGCCCGATGCCCGAAGCCGCCAACGGGCCGACGATGGCGAGTGCGATGATTGCGTTCATGCGGTCTCACCTTCGCGGTCATCAGCTGGTTTCGTAGACAGCTGTGCGACGCGTCGGTCTTCCACGTCGTCTTCGACGAGGTCGTCACCCGTGAGCTGACGCTGTCGCGAAGCGAGTGCCAAGACGAACAGCGTGAGGCCGAACGAGATGACAATGGCGGTCAGGGAGAATGCCTGGGGGAGCGGGTCAGATGATGGCAGGTCGGAACTGCCGACGATCGGCGGTGCTCCTGCTGACCCTCCGGCTGCGAGAAGTGCCAACACAGCGGAATGGCCGAGCAGTGAGAAGCCGAGAACGATCCGGCTGAGCGAACGCGACGTGATGAGATAGACGCCAGAGCCCACGAGGGCGGCGACAGCAGCGATCAGTGCGGCGCTCATGAGCTGTTCTCCGCGTTTGTTTTCTCGTTCGCCAAGTCAGGCGGAGGCGTTGCCAAGTGGTCGGCACGGAACCCATCAAGCACAGCGACGATCAGCCCGGAGACGATCAAGGTGACGCCGATGTCAAAGACCAGTGCTGAGCCGCTCTTCACTTTTCCGAGCAACGGAAGTGTCTGTTCGACAACGACCTGATCAAGAAACACATTGCCCCAGAGCATCGGCGCAAGGGCAACGGTGCAGGCGATGATCGTGCCAGTTGCCAGAAGCGGGATTGCGCGGAACGGTAACGGGAACCCAGCGATGCTGCGCAGCACGAGCACGGCGCCGATCAGCAGGCCCGCGGCAAAGCCGCCGCCCGGCCTGTTGTGCCCCGCGAAGAACACGAACACGGCGATAACCAGCGCCAGCGGCGTGGCTGCACGAACGCCGAGGCTCACGATCGGGGAGGGGCCGGTGGTCTGATCGATCATCGGTCGGCTCCCGTCAGATTGTCAGTGGGCTCGGGAAGACGGCTCGGCTCGTCGGGCGAGAGCACAACTTCGGGTCGGCGACGCAGCAGCGCCAACACGCCGACTGCCACGACGACGAGCACGACGATTTCGCCGAGCGTGTCGAGTGCACGGATGTCGGTGAGGATGACATTGACCACATTTTTGCCGCCACCCTCGGACACCGCTTCGTCACTCAAACGCTCGACATTCGATGCTGGCACCGGCCCTCGAGCACTTGCGGTGAGGCCGACAGCCACTGCGGCCGCAGCCATCAGTGATACGCCGATGCGAGTGGTCTGCCAAAGTGCACCGTGGCGGGGGAACGTGGTCGTGAGGCGACCGAGGCCGAGTACAAAGCCGACCACGATGACGGTTTCGACAAGCAGTTGGGTGAGGACGAGGTCAGGTGCGCCGCTGGTGACGAAGAGGCCAGCAATGGCGAAACCGACCGAGCCGAGCACGAGGGCCGCTCCCAGCCGCGTCCTGACCTGGGTGGAGGCGACGGCGCTCGCCGCGACGAATATTGCGAGGACCATTTGGGCGGCATTGTCGGCACCGGTGATCATGTCGAAGTCGATCGCGCCGATGAACGGGATGGTGGCAAGCGCTGCGACGGCAACCATGGTGAGCACGTAGCCGGGCAGCGATCCGTGCTGGACGCGCGCTGCGATATGACGTGCAATCGTGATCGATCCGTCGATACTCATGTCGACCGTGTCGGCACCAATCGTGCGCGGGGCGGTGTCGGTAGCGCGACGGCTAATGGCCCACCCAAGTGCGGCGCCTGCGGCGACGATCCCTGCCGAAATCAAGAACGCGTCGGTGAGCCCCGGCCAGCGGATCAGTGAGTAGACCTCGGCCTTGTTGTTGATCGTGACGGCAGCTGGACGAACCCAGTCGGTGATGTTCCCGAGGAACGCGAAGCCGAAGAGTGTGCAGGCGCCGAGGAATGCAGCTGGCGCGGCCATCAGCCATCGCCGAGGAGCAACCGCAGTCGGGGTGCCGTTGCCGCCGTGGAACACGGTGAGGATGAAGCGAGCCGTGTAGGCCACCGTGAGGACCGACCCACCAATAATCGCGACGAGAGCAACGGTGCGCTCGCCGCCACTGAGACCGAGGGCCGCTTCGACCGCCGCCTCCTTTGCAGGAAAGCCGAGCATTGGTGGCACGCCAGCCATGGATAGCGACGACACGAGTGCAACGCCGTAGGCAAGCGGCATCGACCGGTAGAGGCCTGACAGTTCACGAATGTCACGCGTGCCGGTCCGGATGTCGATCTCGCCGACAATCATGAAGAGCGCGGCCTTAAAGATGGCGTGGGCGAACAGAATCGATATCGCAGCGAAGACGGCCTTGCCCGACCCGAACGACAGCAGCACGATCATCAGTCCGAGCTGAGAGACGGTGCCCCACGCCAGGATCAGCTTGGCGTCGAGATGACGGAGCGCACCAATGGCGCCCCAGACCATTGAGGCGGTTCCGAACGTGACGCCAAGGGGCGTCCATACCGACGTCTGCGCGAGTGCCGGTGATGCCACGGCGACGAGGACGACGCCAGCTTTCACCATCGTGGCCGAGTGCAGGTAGGCGCTCACCGGCGTCGGTGCCTTCATTGCGCCGGGGAGCCAAATGTGGAACGGGACTTGGGCCGACTTTGTGGCAGCCGCGATGAGGATCAAGATGGCTGCGACGGTTGCGCCAGTGCCGGTGACCGGTTCCAGATCGCTGAGGTACCGGCCAGGAGCGGCATCGTTCAGTACGACGAACCCGCCAAGCAGCACGAGGCCGCCACCTGCTGTTATCACGAGGGCACGTCGCGCTGCGGTCCTGGCCACCGGATCGGTCCGCTGGTGCCCGACGAGCAGGAATGAGGTGATCGAGGTGAGCTCCCAGGAGAGGAACATTGTCCAGACGGTGTCGGCGAGGACCAGGCCGAGCATTGCGGCCGAGAAACCGAGCAGTGTTGCAGCGAACCGGCCGAGGCCCTGCGCGGAGGCTGAGAAATAGCCGGCTGCATAGACGCAGACGAGCACCCCGATGCCGGAGACGAGGAGGGCAATGAACGACGAGAAGGCGTCGAGTCGCAGCGCAATCGTCAGATCGAGTGGGCCGACCCACGTGAACTCCGCACGGGTTGTCGTCTGATCGACCAGCGCAATGGCGGCGACGGTTGCCGAGAACGCCATGGGCAGCGCAGCAACGAGAAATGACCATCGCGCAAGGCGTGCACCAACCATCGAAACGACGGCGACCCCCAAGAGATGAACGACAAGGAGCGACCACAACACGATTGACCAAAGCCTATGGCTCAAGCAAAGATAGACAACAATAAACCATTTAAAAAGGGTGTGTTAAAGTCGGTCTTTTAATTCCTGAAGTCCCACTCGTTGTCAACCCAAGGCCAGCCTCTGGTCGATGATGAGCCCGTCACGAAAGGAAGATGACATGCGGACCATCACTCGCGATGCCAGGCCGAACGTGATTGCCGTTGCGGTCGACGGCAGCCACGAGTCGCGCCACGCCCTCGAATGGGCGGTGATCCACGCCGAGAGTCATGGCTTCGTCATCAGAGTCGTTACCGCGTACATCACGCCGCATGTCGCACTTGATCATCCGATGCCGATCGCCATCCTCGATGTCGACGCGGCAGAAATCGCACGGGAGCGTGCAGCCGCTGTCGTCGTCGACGTACTCGGCGACAGCACGGCACTACTCGTCGTCGAACATGTGGTCAGCTCTGGACCCATTGATCGCGTGCTTGGCGATCAAGGTGAGGGCTTTGCGATGATCGTGGTCGGGACCCGACGTCGCCGTCGATGGTGGGATCGGTTCCGATTATCGGCAACCAACCGCCTCATCGGCAAGGTTGATGTCCCGGTCATGGCCATCCCGTGTCCAGCCGATTGCCAGGGCTGATCAGCTCGGATCGAACGGCTCGACGCCCATCGGGTTCGGGTACGGAATCACCCCGGGCGACCTCGGCGCAATCGCGAGGTTGCGCAGCACGGGGCCCACGATGTGTGCCAGTTCGGCGAGCTCCGACTGGATTGCGCTCACCGGCTGACGAGCCAACTCGTCGGTGAGGGCCTCGACGTCGTCGTGCAGCGCAAGACCTTCGTCGGTGATCGCGCCCAGTTCATCAATGGCGCCGCGATTGAAGAGCCGACCGACCGCCGCAATCCAGTCGTCGTCGCTCCACCCGCGGAACGGCTTGATCGTTTCGACACCGTCGCCTGTGCTGGCCAGCCGTAGGACGTGCGCATCGCACGGCCCGATGTCATGTGCTCCGAGCGCGATGAGATGGCCGTCGCCGCGGTGCTCACGGAGGACGGTGGCCCAGTGCCACAGCGCCAGGTGGGGCTCGGTGGGCGCGTCGAGCGCAAGGTTGGCCTGGAACATCGGTCGCCGATCATCAGCGACTGACTCCGCAGCCATCCGCAGAATGAATGCAGCCCGTTTGAGCTGCATCTTGTCGACCCGTTCGACGTGCACCGACCACGCTGCATCGACGCCGGCGAGCCGGGCGCCCAGCGCGTCAGTGGGCGAGCAGCGCTGCCAAATGTCAGGCACGGCGCGCTCCACGAAATCTTGGTGGAACCCGAAGAACAGCGCCACGATCGGCCCGGCGTCGACAGCACCCAGCGGCGCTGCCCGGCCGCCGAAGTATCCCCGCCAGAAGCCTTTCAAGCCGGCTGTTTCAAACACCGCTTGGCACTCGGGTGCAAAGTAGGTGATCGCGTGGATCGGTTCGATCAGCGTCCAGAAGTGGCGCTCCGGTGATTCGGTCATCGCACGCCCCGGCGTGCCGTAAGCCAGAAGCCGGTGCCAGCGCGGGCGGTTACGCCGGTCCATTCTCCTGGGAGAGCTGCAAGGACGTCGGAGGCTGGCAGGTGGATCGGCGTCTGATCGCCCAGCGTGTTGACCCACACGATCGTGCCGCCTGGCCGCAACACACGGTCGACTTCGGCTGGGAAGAGGATCATGTTGATCATCAAAATGGCGTCAACGGCATCATCGACGAACGGCAACACCGATGCGTCGGCTTGAGCACGCGGCGCCAGCTCGCCCGGAGCGTACGACAGCATCCCCATCGACAGATCGCTACACACCAGCGACCCGACGCGTCCACTGAGCACCCGAGCACCGGCGCCGGTTCCTGACCCCAACTCGAGCCAGTCGCCGTCGAGGGGTACGTCGCCGCGCTCCAATGCATCTTCGACCGGGGCGCGTTTGGTCGGGTCGACGTGGCGTTCTGACCATTCCGCAGCCATGCCATCGAACAAGCCGCCCATGTTGGTTTTGTTGTCGTCGGTCCAAGTCCCGCCAAAGGCCATGATCCGGGTGATCTTGCGAATGGGGTGATCGGGTCCAGCAAACGGCTCCGGATCGGTGGCCTCGCGATGGTCGGTCAGCGTCGTCAGCACACGTGCATCCTGCCACCCCTCAGTCAGCCATCAGCCAGCCGGAGCCTTCCGGCTGATTGCCGCGAACGTGATCGCCGCGGCATGACCAACATTGAGGCTGTCGACGTCTGGCGAGATCGGAATGCGCACGCGGCGGGTTGTGCGTTGCAGAGTTGACCGCTCCAGGCCTGGGCCTTCGGCACCCAGGACGATTGCGAGGCGCTTGGGGACGGCGGTCGCCCACAAATCGACGGCGTCATCGCCAGGTGTCATTGCCCAGGTCTCGAAACCTGCCTCGTGCAAGGTGTCGAGTGCCCCGGGCCAGTCGTCGGCGCTGGCTCGCGCGATCGGCATGTGCAGCACCTCGCCCATACTGACGCGCACGGTGCGTCGGTAGTAGGGGTCGGTGCATGTCGGGCTGATCACCATGCCATCGATGCCGAAAGCTCGCGCCGCACGCGAGATTGCGCCAACATTTTCATTGTCGTTTAACGCCTCGAGGACGGCGATCCGTGTTGCTGTCGCTGCAAGTTCGGCGACGGTCGGCATTGGTTTGCGGAACGCGGATGCCAGCACGCCACGGTGCAGGTTGAACCCGACGATTCCCTGCATGACCGCCCGGTCAGCGACAAACACGGGAACGTCCGTCAACGTCGGGTGTTCGAGGTACGGCGCGAAGCGTTCGACGCGGCTTGTTCCGAGCAGCACGGATCGCAAGCGGTGCCCGGAGTCGATCAGCCGATCGATCGCCAGGTAGCCCTCGGCCATGAAAAACTCGTCGCCCTCCATTGCGGTGCGGGCAGCCTGGTTGTTCAGTTCCCGATAGTCGTCGACGCGAGCGTCAGCCGGATCGGTGATTGCGATCGTCATCGCACGAGTGTCTACTCGCCCGTGAAGTTCGGCGTGCGTTTCTCGACGAATGCGGCAGCGGCTTCGCGATGGTCGGACGTGCCCATCGACAAGACCATGTTCGCCGCTTCGGCATCGAGTGCAGTCTCGACGTCGCTCGTGACGGCCCGATTCAGGTTCTCCTTCATGTAGCGCATCGCGATCGGCGCACGGTCGGCGAGGCTGCGGCACCACGCCAGTGCGGCCTCGTCGAAGCCCTCGTCGGCCAGCACTTGGTTGACGATCCCAAGATCGCGAGCCTCGGCTGCCGAGAGTCGGGGCGAGGTGAAGTAGAGCTCTTTTGCCTTGGCCGTGCCGACGAGCTGGGTGAGGAACCAGCTGCCACCGAAGTCGCCCGACGCACCGACGTTGGCGAACGCCGGCACGATGATTGCTCGCTCAGCAGCGAGGCGGATGTCGCAAGCAAGTGCGATCGACATTCCGGCACCGGCGGCTGCGCCGGGCAGGGCGGCAATGACCGGCTTGGGAAATCGATGGATCGCGAGCGAGACCTGCTTCTGAATCATGCGCAGATGATCCGTCGAGCTTTGGATTGTGGCACCGCGGCGCGGAGCGGCTCCGGGTTGGTGGCTCTCGTGCATTCCCTTGACGTCGCCACCAGCACAGAACGCACCGCCGTTGCCGGTGATCATCACGACACGCACGGCGTCGTCGGCTGCGAGCACCGGCAGCACCTTGGCGAACCCGGCGTACATCGCGTCGCTCAGCGCATTGCGTCGGTCGGGTCGGTTGAAGGTGATAACCCCGACGTGTCCGTCGATGTCGGCGAGGAGGTCGGTCGTTCCGGTGTCGAGGCCATGTGTCATTTTGAGAGCTTGGCAGCACCGTGACGTTTGGTGCGAGCTGCAGACACGGCGATGTACTCGCGCAAGTTGCCGAGCCGCGGTACTCGATTCAATTTTTCTCCAACGCAGTATCCGGCTACCCGATGGAGTGCCTGGCCACCTGCCAGGTGCCGGGCAACCCGCCGAAGTATCCAACGATCTCCTACGAGCAAAGCCAAGCCACAGCACAGGGCGAGTGATACGTCGCGTCAGGCTTCGGAGTTGGCGTCGAGTACTTCCTTGGGAAGCTTGCGGACCTTGGCCCGACGTTTACGGCGCGTCGGAATCATCCCGCGCATTTCTTCGAGCTTGCCGAAACACGTCAGGCGATCATCGGCTTGGAGTGCGCGGGTTGTCTTCGGGTTCGGAATGACGCTGCGATCGCGATGCAGGGTCAGAATCGTGATGTCAAGTTCACGCAAGCCGGATTCGTCAATGGTCTGTCCGACGAATTTGGAACCTTCTGGGATGTGCAGTTCGGCAACGCCGTAGCCGGTACTGACGGTGAGTCGCTGGCGCACATCGAGTTCGGGGAACGCAACCTGGTTATCGATGTGATCGATGATTGCACCGGCGATGTCGAGCCCAGTTGCCCGCTCGATGCCTTCGAGGCCGGGCGACGAGTTCACTTCCATGACGAGTGGCCCGTCATTGCCTTCGAGCATGTCGACACCGGCGACCCGGAGGCCCATGATCTGCGCAGCGCGAACGGCGGTGCGCTCGTACTCAGCGTCGAGTTCGACGGCTTCGACAGATCCACCGCGGTGGACGTTGGAGCGGAATTCGTCGCCTTGCGCGGTGCGACGCATTGCTCCGACCACCCGGTCGCCGACCACGAGGGCGCGGATGTCGCGGCCCTTGCTCTCTGCGATGAACTGCTGGATCAGCACGTTCTGTTTCGTTGACTGCAACGTCTCGATGATCGCCTCGGCAACCTTTTTGTCAGGCGCCAGGATCACGCCAATGCCCTGGGTGCCTTCGAGCAACTTGATCACGACAGGCGCGCCACCGACGAGGTCGATTGCCGAGAGTACATCGGCCTTGTCGCGAACGAACGTTGTGGCCGGCATGCCGATTTCGTGGCGGCTCAGGATCTGTGTGGCCCGCAACTTGTCACGCGAGTTGGCGATGCCGTTCGCCGTATTCGGCGTGTAGACGTCCATCTGCTCGAACTGACGAACCACGGCGGTGCCGAAGTAGGTGACCGACGCGCCGATGCGTGGGAGAACCGCGTCATAGTCTGATAATTGCTTGCCGCGGAACTGCATATCTGGCTCGTCGCCCGAAAGGTCGATCGCGAATCGCAAGGTGTTCAGCACCCTGCACTCGTGGCCCCGCTCCAATGCCGCTGACTTGAGCCGGGCGGTGCTGTAGGCGCCTGGCGAACGCGAAAGAATTGCGAGCTTCATGTGAAATCCTTGCTGTGTGGTGCGACCGTATCCGGTTCAGAATCGAGACGAGCAATGTGCACAATCGCGTCGCCCTGGTTGACGAGCGGTTGTTGTGTATGGCCGATCACGATGCCGCTCGTCGGCGCCTTGGTCGAGCCCAGTCGGCGGCCGACTGAATCGTGAATGGTGACCAGGGGTGATCCCTTTTCGACGTATTCGCCGAGCTTGGCGTGCAACTGGACCAGCCCGGTTCGGCGGGCGCGGACCCACGAACTCGATCGGCTCTCCGGCACGTCGGGTTCGTCGGGCGGTTTGCCGTCCCCGGTCATGCTGAGTCGCTCAAGCACTCGCAGGACACCACGCGTTCCGGCTTCAACTGCTTTCTGGTTGAAACGCCAGGCCTCGCCGCCTTCGTAGAGCAGCACGGTGGCGCCACGACTTGTCGCAGCGGCGCGCATCGAGCCGTCGCGCAGCTTGGCGTGCAGCATCAGCGGCGCCCCGAACGCGACCGCCAGCTCGCGGGTGAACGGATCGTCGAGGTCGGCACGAATCTGCGGCAGGTTGATCCTGTGGTCCGAGCCTGTGTGGAGGTCGATGCCGACATCGCAGCGGTCGACGATCTGGTTCATGAACAGATGCGCGACGCGCCCGGCGAGCGACCCATTTGCCGACCCGGGAAAGGATCGATTGAGATCGCGTCGATCGGGGAAGTAGCGGTCGCCGTTCAAAAAGCCGTGCACGTTGACAATCGGCACGGCGATGATGGTGCCTGCAAGCGTGAGTGCAGTGACCTGATCGAGGACGCGCCGAATGATCTCGACGCCGGCGATCTCATCGCCGTGTACCGCAGCGCTCAACCAGACGGTTGGCCCTTCATCTCGGCCATGGACGACGCGTAGCGGCATTGAAATGGTGTTGCCGGTAACGAGCCTGGCGAGGGGCAGATCACCCATTGCTTCTGCGCCGGGAGCGACCTCGAGGTCGCCGATCTTGAACGACTTGCGCAGGGTCATGTGTGACCTCGGTTTTTCTGGCGGACGTCTTTCTTGGGCCGACCGCCAAGATACGAGGCGGTTGAATCGACGGTGAAGCCTTGAATAAGCGCCTCGCGGCCAATCAGCATGCGGAAGCCCATTTCGTCGCGGCTTGTGAGAGTGATTTCGGCATTGATTGCTCGGCCGCATAGCACGATCGGTGCGAGCACGACCGGCCGGTCGGTGCGTGTTCCCGACGAGCTGGTGACGGTGCGGTGGTCAATGCGCGGCGCCTCAACCAGCGCTGCGTCCGCGTCGGATCGTTGCCATGGTCGGACGAGGAATCGCACCCATGAGACGCCCTCGCGCTCAAAGAGTTCGATGTCGTCGGCGTGAATTGCCGATGTGCGAGCGCCGGTATCGATTTTGGCCTTAACCGCCTCGATGCCCCATTCAGGAAGGGCAACCCATTCTCGCCAACCGACTGTGTCCATTGAGTGAGTTTCGCACGACCGGCCGG
>ERZ888423.2663-NODE-2663-length-12932-cov-31.801041_pt1 | contig 12932 bp, 10 predicted proteins | sample MGYA00520523_ERZ888423 | MGnify/ENA primary metagenome ERZ888423 (study PRJEB32303, sample SAMEA104408611) | aquatic metagenome | biome: Brackish water; feature: Pelagic; material: water | place: Baltic Sea | collected 2014-06-08T10:24:00 | depth 30,27 m ...
CTCGATGGGAATCGCGTTGCCGCTGCCGCCGGTGCGGATGAACCTGCCGCGCGGCACACCGAGAGTTTCGAGCGGGCCCTTCGCCACGTGCAGGTAGAGCGCAAGCGGGCCGCCAGAGAGGCGCTTGCTGTCGTCGCAATGGCAGCCGCCTTCGAGAGGCTATGCCGGCAAGGCCGGGCGGGAGATGGCGATGCGTTTCATGCCGCCAAGATTATGCCGCAGACCGGGCCTAAGCAATCGGTCCGGCATTGACGCCGCCTGCGCTGCGGAGAACAGTCCTGCCCATGAAACGCGCCCTCGCCCTGACTGCCCTCGCCCTCGCCGCCTGCACCGGAGTGCCCGCCTCCCTCGTCGAGGCACCGGCCGCCGAAACCGCGCCGTCCTGGCGCGCGGTTGATCCGGACAATCTTGTCATCCTGGACGCGCCGACCGGCCAGGTCGTGATCGAGCTGTTCCCGGAAGCGGCGCCCGCCCATGTTGCGCGCCTGCGCGAACTTCTGGCCGAAGGCTTCTACGACGGCGAATTCTTCTACCGGGTTATCGAAGGCCATGTCGCCCAGGCGGGCCGCGAGTTCCCGATGGCCAGCAAGCCCTGGCCGAACGTGCCGCTGGAGGCCGAACGGGCCGTCCCGGCCGAAGGCTTCGTGCCGCTCGGCAACGCAGATCTTTTCGCCCCTGAGGCTGGCCACCGGTCCGGTTTCGCCGTCGGGCGCGGCGCCGGACAGGAATGGCTGCTGAACTGCCCCGGCGCGCTGGGCATGGCGCGCGACGATGGACCGGATACCGGCAGCACCGAAATCTACTTCCCCCTGCAGCCGCGCCGTTACCTCGACCGCAATTACACGATCTTCGGCCGCATCATTGACGGCATGGAGCACATCCAGCGGCTGCCGCGCGTCAATCCGTCGACGGAAGAAGAGATGAATGCCATCTTAGGCGAGGACGAACCCCTCGCCTACCAGATTGCCATGTTCCGCCGTTCGAAGCTGAACTTCAATGCGGTCTTCGCGGCCCGGCTTGCCTCTGCGATACCCGAATCCGAACGCCCGGCCTACGAAGTGATGGACACCGCCTCCGCCGAATGGGCGGCGTTAAAGGAGTCCAAGCGTGACTATTCCCCGATTCCCGCCTTCATCGCCCCGCCGGTTAACAAGCTCGACATCTGCTCGCTGCCGGTTCCGGCGCGCCTGTCAGCCCCCTCACAACCCTAGCCCATTACCCTGCCAGCATCTGCGACGCGAATGCCCGGGACCTGGACTTTCTCTCCTGCGCCTCGAAACCGCCTTAACGTCTTCGATCCGGAACAGGGTTGATGGCCATTCCTTGTGCAGCCTAAGGCCACTTTCGAACCTTTTGCAGTTATAATCTGCCCGGTAGCCGACAGAATTCGGGGCGCTGGGCTTTCCCGACCCAGGGGCGCGCCGAGACCCGCAAGCCACCGCCCTGCAAGCTTCGAGGCGCCATAGTTTGTTCAGCATTCGGCGAAACGAAGGAAACGCGGCTGGTGATGATGGCATTTGCTGACGCGCGCCGGCGCGCTCACCCGAAACGACAACCTGGAGCTTCTGCTACATGTCGCCGCCCAACAGGGCCAGCCGGGCCGGGGCTGACAGCTTGACTGGCGCCTGCCGCAAATGCGTCCCAGACGCGCTCGCTGTGGGTGATCCCCGGAATACAGGGATCGGCGCCAAGCTGAACGCCAGGTCGCCCTCCCCCGTACGTCCTCGTTCCTTTCTTCGGCACCCGGTCTGCCGGCGATTGCCGCATGAGCGCGCCCGGGGCCTGATCCATGCCGAGCATCAAGACCTGCAGCATTCGGCCGACCCGAAAATCGAGCAGGCGGGCTTCCTGGCCTGGACGCAGGCCGGTCTCGAAATCTGGCAGGCCGCTCTCCGCCGCCCCGGCCTGAAGCCCGCCGGAGCCCCCTCCGGGGGGGGGCTGGAAAGCTCTTACGCAGGATCTAACTCTCCTGGGTGGAGAACCGCTTGTTGTGCAATTCGCGGGTGCGGCATCGCACACATCTTGCGGTGTTTACGAATTTTAAGCACTATATGTGGTGTGTTGAGCGATCAGAGATGTTTCGCGTTTGAAGGAGAATTTCCATGGCTGATGGCAACCCGAATATTCCCGGCCTGCTCACCCCGAGCCATGCTTACAAGCCGTTTCGCTATCCCTGGGCTTACGAGTTCTGGAAGAAGCAGCAGCAGGTCCACTGGATGCCGGAGGAAGTCCCCCTTGGAGAAGATTGCAAGGACTGGGCGGTCAAGCTGTCAGACGCCGAGCGTAACCTCCTGACCCAGATCTTCCGCTTCTTCACCCAGTCGGACGTCGAAGTCGGCGCCAATTACATGACGAACTACATGCCGCTCTTCAAACCGGTAGAAGTGTCGATGATGCTGTCGTCCTTCTCCAATATGGAGACGATCCACGTCGCGGCCTATGCCCTGCTGCTCGAGACGATCGGCATGCCGGATTCGGAATTCTCCGCTTTCATGGAATACAAGGAGATGGCCGCCAAGCACGATTATCTCGGCCAGTTCGGCTGCGAGACCAACGAAGACATCGCCGTCTCGATGGCCGTGTTCGGGGCGTTCACGGAAGGCCTGCAGCTGTTTGCGTCTTTCGCGATGCTGATGAACTTCCCGCGCTTCAACAAGATGAAGGGCATGGGCCAGATCGTCACCTGGTCGATCCGCGACGAGTCGCTTCACTGCGAAGGCATGGTCAAGCTGTTCCACGCCTTCTGCGCCGAAACCAATGTGATGACCGACGAACTACGCGAGAAGATCCGCGACTGCTGCCGCACCGTGATCGCACTGGAAGACAAGTTCATCGACCTCGCCTTCGAGATGGGCCCGGTTGAGGGCATGACGCCCGCCGACATCAAGAGCTATATCCGCTATATTGCCGACTGGCGCCTCGGCCAGCTGAAACTGGAGCCGATCTACGGCATTGACAAGCACCCGTTGCCCTGGCTGTCGGAAATCCTCAACGGTGTCGAGCACGCCAACTTCTTCGAGCAGCGCGCCACCGAGTATTCCAAGGGCGCCACGAAGGGTGACTGGCACGGCGACGAGGGCGTGTGGGGCCGCTTCGACGAGCGCAGCAGGAAAGCGGCGGCGACGCCGGCGCAGTAGGCCCGCAAAGCATGCGGGAGAGAGCCCCGCCCTGACCCTCCCGACACTTCGCGCGGGCCGGGGAAAGTCCGATTTATATTGAACCCTTGCCTCTCCCTGTAACGCGGCAGTTGCCGTCTCCCTTTAAAGGAAGGCCTGGATAAGGCGGAGGATGGTGCGAGCCCCGCCCATTTGCTCCCGCGCGCCTCCCCGGCTAGTGTGCGGACAGACATGAGCGCTGACGATTCCTCCACAGGCGATGACGCCTCCGCCTCCCTGTTCGGGGACGAGGCGCACGCGCGCGCCGGCGCATACGAAGTGCTGGCGCGGAAATACCGCCCGCGCCGGTTCGAGGACCTGATCGGCCAGGAAGCGATGGTGCGCACGCTCTCGAACGCATTCGAGACGGGCCGGATCGCGCATGGCTTCATGCTGACCGGCGTGCGCGGCATCGGCAAGACCACGACCGCCCGGCTTCTCGCCCGCGCGCTGAACTTCGAGCCGAAGGACGCGCCGAAAGGCAAGAAGCCCAGGGGCGAGTCCGGCCCCTCGATCCATCTTGATCCGCCGGGTGTGCACTGCGAAGCGATCATGGCGAGCCGGCATCCGGACGTGCTGGAACTCGACGCCGCCTCACGCACCGGCGTGGCCGACATGCGAGACCTGCTGGATTCGTCCCGGTACGGACCGGTTTCGGCGCGCTACAAGGTCTATATCATAGACGAAGTGCACATGCTGTCGACCGCGAGCTTCAACGCGCTCTTGAAAACGCTGGAAGAGCCGCCGCCGCACCTGAAGTTCATTTTCGCAACGACCGAGATCCGCAAGGTTCCGGTCACCGTCCTCTCGCGCTGCCAGCGGTTTGATCTAAAGCGCCTCGACACACCGCTGCTGGCGCAGCACCTTGCCGGGATCGCGAAGCAGGAGAAGGCAAAGGTTTCGCAAGAGGCCCTCGCCCTCGTTGCACGTGCGGCCGAAGGCTCGGTGCGAGATGCGCTTTCGCTGCTGGACCAGGCTATTGTTCAGACCCCGGACGGTGAAGTTTCCGGCGCCGCCGTGCGCGACATGCTGGGCCTCGGGGACCGCACGCGCCTTTACGACGTGTTTGAAAAGGCGATCACGTCAGATCCCAAAGGCGCGCTGGCCGAACTGAAGGAGCAAGTGTCCGGCGGCGCCGATCCGGCCGTCGTGCTGAAAGACCTGATGGATATTGCCGCCGATGTCTCCGTCGCGCAGGCGACCGGAGATGGATGGACCATGGCGGGGCCCTCCGACTGGGCGAGCCGGACGCGTGCCCTCGCCCAGCGCCTGACGCCCGCGCAGGCGGCGCGGACCTGGCAGCTGCTCCTGTCCGGTTACGGCGACCTTCAGCTGGCGCCCGATCCGGCTACGGCGCTCAACATGGTTGTACTGCGCCTGGCCGCCGCCTCGCGCCTTCCGTCCCCTGAGGAAGCGGCCAGGATGATTGCCGAGGGCGCCCGTTCGCCGGGAAAGCCTGACGCCCCCCTTGAGCCTGCGCCGGGCGGAGCCGGCGGGATCTCCAGCTTTGCCGATATTGTCCGCTCCCTGACCGAAGCGCGCGAAGTGGCGCTGCAGGTGGATACCGAGCGCTTCATCCGGTTTGCCTCTGTGAGCGCCGGAAAACTGAGCTATGCCCTTGCCCCAGGCGCGCCGCCGGGACTGGCCGGGCGGCTAAAGACCTTCCTTGACAACGAGACCAGCCTCGACTGGCAGATCACCGAATCCGAGACCGACGCTGAATCGCTGCGCGAACGCGAACGACGCGAGAAGGCCGAGCGGATTGCGGCCGCGAAGGAGCATCCCTTCATCGCTGCGACGCTGAATGCCATTCCCGGCGCGGTGATCCTCGACGTCACGGATGACACGCCGCCGCTTGAAAATCCAGCGCCCGAGGGCAATGTGATCGACATCAGAACGCGCCGCCCGGCGTGACGGAGTGACCCGATGAAAGACCTTGCCCAGATCATGCAGCAGGCCCAGGCCATGCAGGCGAAGATGGCCGAGGTTCAGGCCAAGATCGAGGCGACCGAAGCCGATGGCGTCGCCGGCGCAGGGCTCGTTCGCGTCAAGCTGAAGGGCAAGGGCGAACTTGTCTCGGTGAGCATCGACCGGAGCCTGATGGGCGATGACCCGGAGATCGTCGAAGACCTGATCAAGGCCGCGCATTCGGACGCCCGCCGCCGTCTCGATCAGGCCATGGAAGACGCAATGCGGAGCGCGACCGCCGGATTTGGCGGGTTGATGCCGGGCTTCAAGCTGCCCTTCTAAGGCGCGTGACTTAGCGCGGGGCGGCCTTATAGTTCACCCCTGATGACACAGCCGCCCTACACCCCTCCCCTTCGCCCATCCGAGCCACGCGGGCTTTGCACCGATTGCGGTGTCTCGCGGATGGCAGACGCGAAAGCCTGTGGGCGCGCCTGCCAGTTCATCCAGCCCGGCTATTCCGCCCAGGAGCTGCGCCTGCATGGCCGGATCCGAGATGATCAGACGGCGGACGAAACGCATTTCGGTGTATTCCGCCGGATGCTGCGGGCACGGCTGTCTCCCGCGAAGGACGGCGCCCAGTGGACCGGGATTGCAACGACGCTGGGCGAGCGGTTGCTGGCGACTGGCAAGGTCGACGCGGTGCTGGCGGTGGCGCCCGATCCGGAAGACCGGTGGAAGCCGAAGCCGGTGATCGTGACGCGGGCGGAGGACATGGCCCAGTGCCGGGGCATGCGGATGGGGTATTCGCCGCTGATCGCCCTGATGGAAGAGGTGGCCGCATGCGGGTTCAAACGGATCGCGCTGATCGGCATTCCCTGCCAGGTATACGCCTTGCGCGCGCTGGAAGCCGAGTTTGGTCTGGAGAAGCTCTACGTCATCGGGACACCCTGCTCCGACAATACGACCACGGAGAATTTCCATGACTTCCTGAAGTTGCTGGATCCGGCGCCGGAGACGATTTCGTACCTTGAATTCCGTGCCGACTTCCGGGTCGAGCTGCGCTTTGATGATGGACGCCAGAGGCTGGTCCCGTTTCTCTCGCTGCCGATTTCCAAACTGCCGCGGGATTTCTTTCCGCTGACCTGCCGGACCTGCGTCGACTATACGAATGCCCTCAGTGACCTGACGGTCGGTTATATGGGCGGCGAAGGCGAACAGTGGCTGATCGTGCGCAATGAGCGGGGCGAAGAGCTGGTCGATTTACTGGGCGAGGCGCTGGTCACCGCCGAGCCGGGGTCGAAGGGCAAACGCGCGCCGCATGTGGCAGCCTTCATCAGGAATGTCGAACTGGCAGCGGGCGGATTGCCGCTGCGCTCGATGCCGAACTGGGTGCGCCCGCTTGTATCCTTCCTGCAGCCGCGTATTGGACCGAAGGGGCTGGAGTTCGCCCGCACACGCCTTGAGATGAAAGCCGCCGAGACGGTGATCCATCTTCGGCGCGAAGAGCCGGCGAAACTGAAGAACATGGTGCCGGCGCACGTGTGGAAACTTCTGGAGGCCTATGGAATTTCCCCAAAAGATGGGGAGCGGAAGTAGCCAGGTTTTCCCAGTCACGCGCTGCGCTTTGCCCGGGATGACACGTTCAACGGATTCACGCATATAGCCGCCATGTCCCAACGCTCCGCCGGCCCTGAACTCCTGCGCCTGATCGAACTGATCGCGAAGCTGCCGGGTCTCGGGCCGCGCTCGGCGCGCCGTGTGGCGCTGCACCTGCTGAAACGCAACGAGCAGCTCCTGAAACCGCTGGCCGAGGCGATGGCGGAGGCGGGCGCCAAAATCCAGAAATGCGAAATCTGTGGCAACTATGACACCGTGCAGCCCTGCGCCGTGTGCCAACTGCCGGGGCGTGACGATACGCTGATCTGCGTGGTCGAGGACGTGCCGGACCTCTGGGCGCTGGAGCGCGGCGGTGCGTACCGGGGCCGCTATCATGTGCTCGGCGGCGTGCTCTCAGCGATTGACGGCGTCGGGCCGGACGACCTGGGCATCGCGGCACTGGTGCGCCGGATCGAGGCGGGCGGCGTGCGCGAAGTGATCCTTGGGCTGAACGCCACGGTGGATGGGCAGACGACCGCACATTACATCGCCGACCAGCTGGAGGGCAAAGGCGTGGAGGTGACGCGCCTTGCGCACGGCATGCCGATCGGCGGGGAGCTCGACCATCTCGACGATGGCACGCTGGCGGCGGCGCTCAGGTCGCGGCGCGGGGTCTGACGCGGCGCATTGGCCTCCCCGGCTGACATAACGGAAGATTATTCCCGGAAATCAGCGATATCCAGGCATAAGCGGGAGCGTGAGGGCAGACCTTGCGCAACGCTGGACGCGCGCTTTGATCTCTTCTGAGGCAGAGCCGCCCAAGGGCGGGCAATTCGCGGCTCAGACGAAAAATTCAACAAGTGTCCAAGGATCGCGGCTTGTAATGCTGCGCCTGCGAGGTAGCCGATGCGAAGCAGAAGCAACCTCTGCCGCAATGGGAAGGCCACATTGCCCGAGGGGGCGGTGTCGCGGGAGACGGCGAGCTGGGGTGTCATCGTGCTGCGGGAGGAGTTTCCGGCCCGGCCATGATGGCAGGGCTCCTAACTCTGAAGGAACTGCCCCATGTTCAAGCCCACCGTTTCGGTCCTCGTGGCCGCTGTTCTCCTGTCGCCGACCGCATTCGCGTAAGGCAGGCGGGAGGTCACCCTCAAGCATCACCAAGACGCCGCCGTTCTCGCTAGCGACGAGGGCGCCAGCGTCCTGCTCGCCAAACTAACCAAGACCGCCAAACGCACCTGCAGGTCGCGCATTCCGGCCTATGGCGGCCTCTGTACCGACCTTGCCTGAGCCGATTCGCTGGTAATGGCAGCCGAGAAGGAAATCCACGCGGCACAGGCCGCTGCCGGCGTCGACGCTGCACCGAGCTTCCAGCGGATCGCCCTGACGCAGCTGGCCTCGGCCGACTGATAGCGTTTTCCCGGAACAGCGCCTGGCCACGTTTCCTCCCGGTCTCCGGCGCTGGAGGGGCCATCCCCGGCCAGGGATAGCCCCTCATTTCGGGTTGTCACCTCCAATTGATTCTGGTTGACGCAGCGTCAGATTGACGTAGCGTCAGTTGTAGAGCCGCGATTGACGCGGCCCGTGCCCGAAAGGGGTTGGAGGAAAACATGAGATTGACGCTGACTGACGCGCCGCCGCGCCTGTCGATGGCCATGCTGCTGGCGGTGCCACTGGTCTACGCCCTGTTCCTCGCGGCGAGTTGGCTGATCGAGGTGGACGATGTTACGCTGCCGGTGATGGCCGAACGCCCGCTGTCCCAGATTACGCCGCGGAGCGACGACACGTTGAGCAAGCCGGTCCGCACCAGGCTGGCGCTGACGACTGTCGACAAGCCGCCTCCGCCGCCACGTCTCTCTGTCGAGACACGGGGGAGTGCGCCGGGGTTCACGTTCCCAGCGCCGGACAATAGCGGGTTCGAAATCTCAAAGATCAAGCCGCCGGCGGTCCGGGTGACGGCACTGGCCGGACGCAACATCCAGGTGGTGCGGGCGCCCGCGCCGTCAGTGCCCTCCGCGGCCATCAACCGCGGGATTTCCGGCAGCTGCGACGTGCTGTTCGATGTCGATGCGGGCGGAAGGCCGCTCAACCTCACCGCTCAGTGCACGGATGAAATCTTCCGGGCAGAGGCGATCCGGGCGGTAAGCAAGGCGGAATTCCTGCCCAAGGTTAGCCAGAGCGGCGTCGCCGTGGAGCAGCAGGGCGCGATCTATCCACTGGAATTCAAGGTGCAGTGAGGCCTTCACCCCTACCCCACTCCCGCATGCGGAAGAGGGGTTCAGGAGGTGGGGCTTACGCGTCCGCGCTGGCTTTAGACTGACGCTTGCGCACGTTCGGGTCGAGGTGGACCTTCCGCAGGCGGATCGATTTCGGCGTCACTTCGACGAGTTCGTCTTCCGCGATATAGGCTAGCGATTTTTCCAGCGTCATCTGCAGCGGCGTGGTGAGACGGACGGCTTCGTCAGTGCCTGAGGCGCGCATGTTGGTGAGCTTCTTGCCCTTCAGCACGTTCACTTCGAGATCATTGTCGCGGTTGTGCTCGCCGATGATCATGCCGCCGTAAACCTTCGTACCGGGATGGATCATCATGGGCCCTCGGTCTTCGAGGTTCCAGAGCGCGAAGGCCACCGCCTCGCCTTGCTCCATGGCGATCAGCACACCGGTATGGCGGCCCTGGATCTTGCCCTTGTGGGGCGCGTATTCGTGGAAGATGCGGTTCATGATGGCGGTGCCGCGCGTATCAGACAGCAGTTCACCCTGGTAGCCGATCAGGCCGCGCGTCGGCGCGTGGAACACGAGGCGCGTGCGGCCTACGCCGGAGGGGCGCATATCGAGCATCTCGGCTTTTCGTTCGTTCATTTTCTGAACGACGATGCCGGAATGTTCGTCATCCACGTCAATCGTGACTTCCTCGATCGGCTCCAGCTTTTCGCCAGTCGGGCTGGTCTGCATGACGACCTGCGGGCGCGCGACGCCGAGTTCGTAGCCTTCGCGGCGCATGGTTTCGATCAGCACGGCGAGCTGCAGTTCACCCCGTCCGGAGACGGTGAAGGCCTCGGCGTCGGTGGCCCGTTCGACTTTCAGCGCAACGTTGCCTTCAGCCTCTTTCTCGAGGCGGGCCCAGATCATCCGGCTCGTGACTTTCGTGCCTTCGGTGCCGGCGAGCGGGGAATCGTTGACGCGGAAGGTCATCGAGATGGTCGGCGGGTCGATCGGACGTGCTTCAAGCGGTACGGTGACCGACGGGTCGCAGAAGGTATCGGCAACGTTCGCCTTGGTCATTCCGGCGAGGGAGACGATGTCGCCCGCCTGGCCTTCATCGACCGGCACGCGCTCGAGGCCGCGAAAAGCGAGCACTTTCGACACGCGCCCCTGCTCGACGAGCTGACCGTCGCGCGAGAGGACCTTGATCGACTGGTTCGGCTTAACGGTGCCGGACAGGATGCGCCCCGTCAGGATGCGGCCGAGGAACGGGTCAGCGGAAATCGTGGTGGCGAGGAAGCGGAAAGCGCCTTCTTCAACGCGCGGGACCGGCACATGATCGACGACCATCTGGAACAGTTCGTCCATGTTGGCAGCCGGCGTTTCGTACTGCTTGGACATCCAGCCATTCTTGGCCGATCCGTAGAGGATCGGGAAATCAAGCTGCTCGTCGGTCGCGTCGAGGTTGGCAAAGAGATCGAAACACTCGTTGACCACTTCGTCAGGGCGGCGCTCCGGCTTGTCGATCTTGTTGACGGCGACGATGGGCCTGAGGCCGACCTTGAGCGCTTTGGAGACGACGAATTTGGTCTGCGGCATGGGCCCTTCGGACGAATCCACGAGCACGATGGCGCCGTCCACCATATCGAGGATACGCTCCACCTCGCCGCCGAAATCGGCGTGCCCGGGGGTATCCACGATGTTGATGCGGTAGCCGTTCCATTCGACCGAGGTGGTCTTGGCGAGGATGGTGATGCCGCGTTCTCGCTCGAGATCGTTAGAATCCATCATCCGCTCGGCAGTCTTCTCGTTCTGGCGGAAGGTGCCCGACTGTTTAAGAAGCTCGTCCACCAGCGTGGTCTTGCCATGGTCAACGTGCGCGATGATGGCAATGTTGCGCATTTTTTCGATAGGGGGCGTCATAGAGCGGGCTTTCCGGCGGGCGGCGTTCGGGAGGAGAACGGGTGGATTTTCCGCGCACGTAGCAGAGGCCGGATGATTTGACCATGCCGAGGCGGCAGGCTTCTTCGCGCATGCGATATGCTTGACGACCGCGCCGGTCGCGGCCAGCAATCTGGAGCATGCATGCGCCCTTCACCACTGCCCCCTCGTTAACCGGCATTTCCGGGCTAACCCATGGTTTCTTCGGGCGCCGGGGGGGCGTATCCTCTGGCGATTATGACAGCCTCAATACCGGGGAAGGCTCCGCCGACAGCCCCCGGCATATCGCGGAGAACCGGGCGCGCGTGTCGGGAGCGATGGGCGCACGCTGGCTGCTCTCCTGCTACCAGGTGCATTCGCCGGACGTCGTCCGCGTGACCAGGCCCTGGACCGAGCGGCCCAGGGCCGACGCGATGGTGACCGACCGGCCGGAACTGGGGCTCTGCATCCTCTCGGCGGACTGCACTCCAGTCCTTTTTTCAGACCCAGATAAGGGCGTCATCGGCGCGGCACATGCCGGCTGGAAAGGCGCGCTGGCGGGCGTTTTGTTGCGCACCGTGGAGGCCATGGAGGCGCTGGGGGCCGACCGCGGACGTATCCGGGCGGCCATCGGCCCCGCGATCCAGCAGGCGAGCTATGAAGTGGGCCCCGAATTCCGGGACGCGTTTCTCGCCGCGCATCCGGTGAGCGCGGACCTGTTCATCGCCGGCAGGGGCGACCGGCTGCACTTCGATCTGCCGGGCTTCTGCGCGCGCCAGCTGACCGGCGCCGGGCTCGGCGAAGTGGACAATCTTGACCACGATACCTGCGCGATGGAAGAAATCTATTTCTCCAACCGGCGGCGCAACCTGCGCGGTGAGGCAGATTATGGCCGGAATGCCTCAGTGATTGCGATTTCTGGGTAAGCCGGAGCGAATCCAGTTTTACGTGGCTTGCGACTCGCGGGCGCCTGTTACAAAAGCGTCGCGAGCCGGGCAGCAAAGGGTCGACACGCGTCATGAAGCTTATTTCCTGCAACGCGAACCGGCCACTCTCCGAAGCGATCGCCGATTATCTCGACATGCGGCTGACGCGCTCCGAGGTGAAAACCTTCGCCGACCAGGAAATCTTCGTTCGCATCGACGAGAACGTGCGCGGCGAGGATGTGTTCGTCATCCAGTCCACCTCCTACCCCGCCAATGACAACCTGATGCAGCTGCTGATCATGATGGACGCGCTGCGGCGCGCCTCGGCCCGGCGCATCACGGCGGTGATCCCGTATTTCGGCTATGCGCGCCAGGACCGGAAAACCGATGGCCGCACGCCGATCTCGGCGAAACTGGTGGCCAATCTCATCTCTGCCTCGGGCGCCGACCGCGTGCTGACCGTGGACCTGCATGCTGGCCAGATACAGGGCTTCTTCGACATTCCGACCGACAACCTGTTCGGCGGTCCGGTGATGATCGACGACATCAAGGAACGCTTCGGCCGCGACAAGATCGTTATGGTCTCGCCGGATGTCGGCGGCGTGGTACGCGCGCGGGCGCTGGCCAACAAGCTGAACGCGGACCTTGCGATCGTTGACAAGCGGCGGCCTGAGGCCGGCAAGTCCGAAGTAATGAACATCATCGGCGAAGTGAAGGGTGCGCGCTGCATCATGCTGGATGACATCTGCGACAGCGGCGGCACGCTGGCCAACGCCGCGGCGGCGCTGAAGGACCAGGGCGCGGTGTCTGTCTCGGCCTATGTCACGCACGGCGTCCTCTCGGGCACTGCCGTGCAGCGCATTGAGAAATCGGTACTCGACGAGCTGGTGATGACCGACACAATCCAACCTTCGGAAAGCGCGCTGAAATCCAAGAAGATCCGTGTACTGCCGATGTCGCCGCTGCTGGGCGAAGCGATCCGGCGGATTGCCAATGAAGAGAGCGTATCGAAGCTGTTCGACCGGTAGCCCAAACCACCACGGACTTCCCGCTGAAGGCTCTGATCGTGCGATGTTTTGTCCGGCTTTTATCCACCGTTCAATGAGCGGCTCTGCATGACCGGCCAGCCCCGCGTGCTCGCCTTGACACCCACCTGCAACGCCGAGGCGTTCCTGCGCCGGACCTATAACCTGGGATGGGTCTGCAATACGAACGCCATGCTGGAAGA
>ERZ888423.2664-NODE-2664-length-12923-cov-5.616180_pt1 | contig 12923 bp, 15 predicted proteins | sample MGYA00520523_ERZ888423 | MGnify/ENA primary metagenome ERZ888423 (study PRJEB32303, sample SAMEA104408611) | aquatic metagenome | biome: Brackish water; feature: Pelagic; material: water | place: Baltic Sea | collected 2014-06-08T10:24:00 | depth 30,27 m ...
ACTGAGCTTGGGTCGGTCGTTCTGACGGCGTAGGACGACGATCCCGAGGTTCCTTAGAGCGGCCGGACCGAACAGCGAGACGAGCTATACCGGCGATGAGGCGGTAGAGAACTCTAGACACAGCGGATCAGCATCGGCCGCGTTTCCCCTGGTCAACACATATGGCCGAATATTCGGCCCCCACGGACTCCCGAGGTGCTCGATAACGTGCGACGCATGACGGCGTCGGGGGTGCGCGATATCCTCACTTATGCACTACCTACGTTCAAGCGGGTCGTGGCCGCTCATATTCTCCGATCTTGCGGATGCCGGGTTGATCAAGGTTCCGCTCGACCGGTCCGAGGCCGACCTCGAAGGGCTGACGTACGTTCGCTGATGGCCATCGACCCGGTTGTTGCGGCGGCGGGCCAACCTGCGGTTTCGGTCAGGCCCAGAACCAGTCGGCGAACGAACGAGTGATCTGGATCGTCGCCTTGCTTCGGGCGGTTGCGGGGAACCAAGCGAGCTCTCGGCCTTCTCCGAGCGGGCTGGTGACGGACCGGCATCTCACGCCGCGGAACTCAGCTTGGTGAACCGCTCCACCTGCGGCCTGGCATACGTCGTGGGGCACCGTCTTGTTGCCTGCATCGAGCGGATAGGTCAGTGGAAGACCGAGACCTGTTAGTCCCTCGGGAGTGTGTGCATCGGCCACGATCTGGCTTCTCGGCAATGTGACCCCGACGAGCACTGGTGCGTGTTCCGGGCGTAAGTCTTGGGGTTCGTATGGCCATGCGGCGCTGAATAGTTCCATGTTCATCCGAGCCGTGACGATGTCTTCGTTCAGGTAAAGCGTTGCGTGGCTGCCGGGGGCGTTCCAGCGACCTCCTCGCTGCTGTGCGAATGTCGGATCAACAGGGTTGGCCCAGGCCGGGTCGGCGATGCGCCACCACTGATGGCGGTCCACCAGGGATTCGGTGAGCACTCAGCGGCCGACGTCGGCGAACTGGAACATGGCTGTGCATGCATCCACGATGTCGGCGCTCCGGCCTTGGGCGATCAGATCGATGAGGGATTGCTCGTTCAACGCTGGCGCTGGGCGGCGGACCACTGTGGGGATCCGGTCGGAGCGAACGTAGTGGCTGAGGATGTCGGTGGCGGCTGCAAGATCGCCGAAGGTCACGACGTGTGTCGCCGGAACTCCTTGGTTGACCCATCGACCGACTGCTTGTCTTGTGACTCCGAAGAGCCGGCCGGCTTCGCTGTGGTTGATTCCCCACACCTCGAAGACCCGCTTGGTCTGATTCGCGGAACGTTCGTTGGTCAGCGCCGTACTGAATGCGTCGAGCCAGCTGGGATCGTCGGCGTGAGCAGCGGCCAAATCGGCGGCTGCCTGAGTGGGGTCGACATCGGACGCGAACTCGATGGTGGACATAGGTTGAAAGTAGTTGACATTTGCCTGCAGTGCAACCAAATGTCAACCACTTGGTCGGTCGGCTAAGCGGCGCCGCTCATGTACCGATCAATCATCGTGTTTGCTGCTTCGGCGTCGCCGCGCAACGCTCCGACGTAGGTGGACACCAGAACATCGACCGAGTGGCCCATGCGACGAGCAACCTCGCCGAGTGGGACGCCTGCTGCGAGCCATGTCGTCGCCGCTGCGTGGCGGCAGTCGTACAGGCGAAGTGTTGGGTGGTCGATCGATTGAAGTGCTCGATGCCAGGCTCGTCGCCAGTTCGATGTCGCAGGACGCTTCCCGCTGCGCGTGCGGAACATCAGTTCAGCGGGTCCGGTTGCCCGGGTCTCGATCCATGAACGGAGCAGCTTCACCAACTCGGGCGGGATCGGGACTGTCCGTTCGCCGGTCTTGGGAGCGCCGGATTCGTCGAAACTGATGTCCGCCTCGACAACGTCGATCTTGCCCCAACCCGTCCGGGGGAGGACGAGGTTCCTCGGCCGCAGCATGACGACCTCTGACGGGCGAAGCCCGCCGTAGTACATCACCGAGGTCATCACTTCGTACTGAACGCTTGCCGGCTGATGCGTGCTGATGGCAGCGAGCGCCTTGCGCATCGTGACCGGGTCCGGGAGTGCTTTGACGTCGACGGCTCGACTGATCTTGCGAGACTTGCGCTGAGCTGCGCCACGGTTGGCTGGAGGCCAGGGATCACGGTCGAGGATCTCGAGTTCGACCGCTCGCCGAACGCACGCATGGGCAACCTTTCGATAGCGACTGGCCGTCGACGCAGCGAGTGGATTGCCGTCGAGTCGTAGGCCGAGCGCTCTGTCGACGTCTGCCAGCAAACGTCGATCGAGATCAGCGAGTGACGGACAGTGCTGTTGCATCCGCTTCTCGAGTGCCGAGTCGAGCGTGGCCTCGGGGAGCAGAGCCTGAATCAGGTACAACCGAAGTTCGTCGACCAGATCAGGTTTCTGCATCGTGAGTGGCACGAATCGTGAGAGCGCCTCGATGGCCGAGACGCGGGTGCGAGGCTGCCACTCCGACCAGTTCCCCGCCAGCCAGGTTCGGGCCCACTCGTGAACCGAGACGTCAGAACCGGCCTTCGTCCACGCAATCGGCTCGCCGGTCGAAGCGTCGAACATCAGGCCTGAACTCTGGGCCACAAACAGTTGCGACCGATAGCGGTCAGCCTCTGCCTTGGTCCGGTGTGGCCTCTGGAACTTCTTACCGTCGACCGCCCAGCGAACGATCCAAGGACGCGCATACTTTGGGTTCGAGCGGCGGTCCTGGACGGACCAGATGCGAACTTCTGAGATGGGTCTTGTATCGGCCATGTTGTGGGTACTCCGTGGGTACTAGGCCACTCAACAACATCGGACGGGTCTCTGACCAGGGGAAACTTGCTCTGTCGCAAAGGCTTCCGGAACCGTGTGCGTGAGTTCGATTCTCGCCGGGGGTACAACGCACGACCGACCACCGACCCGGCACGCACGGCTTCGGCGAGTTGGTGGCGCATGCGAACGCGGCCGAGGGCCGGTAGTGACCGGCCCTCGGCGCTCTGCTCGTGGGGAGAGGAACACGGCGGTCCTGTTGGTCAGGGAACGAGCACCTGATCGATGATGTGAATCACACCGTTGTCGGCCGTCACGTCGTACTCGACGACCGTGGCAGCTCCGACCATCACGGTCTGCCCATCGACCGTGATCGCCAGGTCGGTGCCGGCCAACGTGGTCACGGTCTGCCCATCGAGGGTCATGACCATCGTGGAGTCCTCCACACCGCTGACGACGTGAGCCTGCAACAAGGCGGTCAGCGCATCGACATCTCCGAGCAGCTCCTCGGCCGTCATCGCCATCTCGCCGAGGTAGGCCTCGAAGGCTGCATCGCTGGGCGCGAACATCGTGAACGGGCCATCATCGTGGAAAGTGTCCTGGAGATCGGCAGCGTGGATGGCCTCGTCCAGAATCGAGAGATCCGACCGGTTGACGATGGTGCTCATCAAGTCGTTCATACTCTCCATGGCGTCATCCTCCATGGCGTCATCCTCCATGGCGTCATCCTCCATGGCCTCATCCTCCATGGCCTCATCCTCGGACTCGGCCGGGGATGCGGCGGCATCGCTGGTCGAGCCAGCGTCGGCCGTCGAATCCGAACCGCAGGCGGCGGCGACGAGACCGAGGGCGAGAAGAACAGCGCCGAGTCCCAGACGCCGAGGGGCGTGGACGATGTGCACCGTGACGGCATCCGGTTCGAGAGCAGATTCGGCAGGCGATTCGTGGCGAGTCATCAATGATTCCTTCGTGTTGCTCGGACCCGGAATGGGCCGGTGTGGTGAAGGAGAATCCATGGGCGGGACGAATCGATGTCGATTGCGGCATCAGTTCACCGGTTGTTCAGCAACGGTCCTTCGGCAGCAACCGACGATCGGCGGCTCACCTCGTCACTCGGGCACCATCGCGTCGATCACACCCTCGGCCGCCAACATCCATCGCATGGGCTGGAACTCGCCATAGGAGGCGACGGCAAACAGATCCCGTCGGCAGCCCGAACAGACAATGGGAAGAAGTTGGATCGACAACCCGGCCGTGCCTTGCACGAAGGGCTGGCCGTTCCACAGCGTCGGGACCAGGCCCAGAGTGGCCAGTCGCTCCTCCAGCACCTCGCGTGACAGGAGCCCGGATGCTTCCCGGTCGAAGAGACTCCGACCGTCCGTGATCACCCGGCGGGGGTCGAACGATGTCCAGCCCGAACAGGATGGACATCGGGTCCGAATCGGTTGCTGCGGTGGGATGTCACCCGGGTCGCCGCCGCTCATCGCGTCATGGACGACGCGACCGAACACATCGGCGCTCACCTCGACTGGCCCCCGACCTCCCAGATGCCGTTGTCGTAGTAGTCGTTCATGTTGGCTTCCACCGCTTCGGGCTCGACGTCGATGCCAGTGTGCGCCACGATCATGGCACCCGGCGAAGGTCGCTGACCGGCCTCGGGCCACGTCGAGAGATCCCACATCGCAGCCCGGCGCAACGCAGCGCCGCAGTGCAGGAAGCACTCGTCGACCTCGATCTCCACCACGGCCTTCGGCACCCGATCATCGAGGGCGCAGATAGCCCGAAGAGCTACGTCGGTCCGCATCCGGGCACGGCCGTTGACTCGCAAGGTCTCTTCCAGACCAGGGACCATGAACAACATCCCGACCGCAGGATGCGCCACCAGATTGGCATACGAGTCGAGGCGATTGTTCCCGGTCAAGTCGCCGAACGCGATCCGATGCCGGTCCAGCACCCGCACGAAGCCGGGGGGTCCGCCACGGGGTGATGCGTCGGTCGCCGTGCCGTCGCTGGTCGCCAGCACGAACAACGGCGACCGGGCGATGAATCCCTCGACCGTGACGTCGACGTGATCGATCGTCTTGTTCAGGACCAGATCGCTGGGGTCACGATAGATCGACCGCAATCCGGCCAGGTCCATCACCTCACCACGATCATCTGGGCCTGCATCGGTCGGGGTGGAGGCCTCCATGACCGAAACCCTAGTTTCCGTCCCGACCTGCGCGCTGTTCATACCTGACCTTCGCCGGCCGAGGCTCCCCCGTATGACCGACAGTGTTGCTGCGATCAACGCCCGCATCGCTGGGATCCAGAGCCGCCTCGCCCAACTGGATCGTCCGGCCGTCTCGTCCCAACCACTGGGCGCGCTCAACGACGACTTCGGTCAGATCCTCAACGCGACCGCTGGCACCAACGCAGCGATCGGCCCCGCCGGTACGACCGGGCTACCGCTCACGCCGGCGGAACGGCGCTCCGCCGGGTCCTACGGACCCCTCAGCCCACCACCGGAGTTGGTGATGTACGGCAATGGGCGGGTCCCAGCCGAAGCACTTCAACCGCTCGAGACACACCCCGGACATTCCCTCTGGGCGCCGGCCGCCACCGCCTTCGATCAGATGGTCCGGGCCGCAGAGGCCGATGGAATCGAGATCGGGATGACCGACAGCTACCGTCCGCTGTCGGTTCAGGAACGACTGGCCCAGGAGAAGGGTCTCTACAGCCAGGGCGGTCTGGCCGCCACGCCCGGCACCTCGAATCACGGCTGGGGCCTCGCAACCGACCTCGATCTCGATGCCGATGCTCTCGCATGGATGCGCCAACACGGCCCCGACTACGGATTCGTCGAGGACGTTCCCCGGGAGCCATGGCACTGGACCTACCGCCCGGCGACCTGACTTCTGCGGTGAGCGAAACGCGTCGGTGCGCCAGTTCAGGTCGGAGGCCGAGGCGTCGGCCTCGGCAACGGCGGCAGCGACGCCCCCATGGCGGCTGCTGCCTGATTCGCCTTCACGATCTCGGCCGCAACCTCCTCCCGATGAACGGTGACGCTTCGAGGGGCCTTGATCCCGAGCCGCACCTGATCGCCCTTGATCTCGATCACGGTGACGATGATGTCGGCGCTGATGACGATCGACTGATTGGGCTTCCGGCTGAGTACCAACATCAGGACATCACCAGTGGTTCCTGAGTGCTGTAGCGGGCTCCGTCGAGGACGATCTGTCGAGCGCGTTTGAGATTCTTGTTGACCACGATCGGCCCGAGCAGATTGGCCGTGATGCCGACCGGTTGATCTCCCTCGAGCTGCACCGACAGCAGCAGGAAGATCTCCGAGTCAGCGGGATCATCCAGCCCCAACTCCTCCTGGACCACATCAGGGACATCGATCTCGTAGTCGGGAAAGAAGTCCCACGGCACGGTGGCCAGGAAGGCCACTTCCGGCTCCTCGACGCTCTGCAACCAGAAGTAGTAGTCGTCATCCTCGATCTCGACCACCACGTAGGACGTCGATGAAGCGAAGCCGAGCAGACCACCCCCGAAATCGATGGGGGCATCGTCGCGCACGTCCATTTCGCCGAATCGCGACGAGGTTACTCTCAAGCCTTTCAACCTAGCTCACGGCCCGCAATTCCGGAGTCTTCTCCCGCAACCGAGCCCAACGCGATCGCGCCGGGTATCGAACGCCCAGCGGATCCATCGTCCCCATGATCATCGCCGGCAACAGGCTCACGGTGCGCCGCTTCGGCATCGGCCTCCGACATCATCGACGTCACGAATCGACCGAGATAGACCAGGCCGGCCGCGCAGACCAGTACGACCAGAACGAAGTGACCGAACGCCACTTCGATGCGCTCTCGGCCGGTGGCGGCCCCGATCAACGACGAACGGCCCAGGAACAGACCCAACAGAAGTCCTGCTCCCAACAGCCGATTGTCAAGAGCCGAAGCCGGCGACGATTCGACGAGCTCCACTCGTCGAGTGCTGATCTCGGCCTTCTGATCGTCATCACTCATGGGTCACGTGCGCCGTCAACGCCAGCAGCAGCGACGGGTCGACACGGCGGCCGGCCACGCTGACCAGAGGAACGCTGCGAGAGATCAAGCCGAGCAGATAGAGCGGCTCGGCCTCGTGGGCCACGTCCAAGACGACGTTGCCACCGATCTCGTGCAGCATCCCGAAGATCTTCCTGGCCGACAGCGACTCGTCGATCGCCAGCCGAACCAGACCGCAGCCCGCATGGCGTAGACGCTCGAGCTCGGACTCGACGGCCGACCCGATGGCAATATCGAGGACCACCACCAGTTCTCGTTCCGTCCGCCGGCGTAGACGCTCACCCAGGTCGCGGCTGTTGCGTACGATGCGATCTTTCTCGACGCCCGGGACCTCGGCAAAGGTCGTCACCACCAACAGGTCCGCATCGGCGCGCTCGGCCACCACGGACCGAGCCGCCTGCAGTGCAGCGTCGAGATTCCCGATGACCGTCACCAGCCCGCTGTCGAGGGGACGCGAGGTGACCGCATCTTCGAACTTTCGCAACTCGGCCCAGAACGAACGTTGGGGTCGGGACTGGAGCCGCATCTCGTCGCCGAGTTCGCGCTGGAGGTGCGAACCGAACGGTCCGACGTTGGATGGCGCTCGGAGATCGACATTGACGTGCGGTGTCCGCGGACGACTGAGTTGAATGCGTTCCTGGATACTGATGGCATCGGCTCGATCGAGCAGAGCGGAGCCGACACCTCCGCCGGCAGCGATGGGACTCGAGGCCCGAGCCGTGGTCGCTCCAACGGTTTCCAGTGCCCGATCGGGGCCAGACACCTGTTCGGCGTCGTCGTGTTCGTCGAACCCGGAGTCGAGCGAATCCTCGGGCGGCCCCGGCGACGCAATGACCTCGAACGACTCGCTGGCGAAGAAGCCAGCCAGGCCTCCGGTGCGGATCTTGTTGGCCTCGTGGATGGTGGCTTGAGCTCCCAGTTCACTGCGGACCTGCGCGAGCAGGGCGCTGAGCTCAGGCCCCGAGTACCGGTGTGGCTGATTCATGGTTCATCCTCTCCGAGATGGGCGATTCAATGAGGCCCTGGGGTTCGACTCGAACCTGGTGTCCGAGCTCGTCCATCGAGAGCACGGGGGCGGGGATCTCCGTGAGCGAGAGCAGTCGGCTCAACGGCCGCCGCAGGCCGCTTGCGGTGAGAATGACGGGCGAGATACCTCGCCGCTCGACCTCGGCGACCTTCATCCGGAAGGCCTGGATGATCTGTTGCAATTCGGTCGGTTCGAGCTGGAAGTCGATACCGCTCAGACCTTCTCGCAAGCTCCCGGCCAATCGATGCTCCAGCACGGGGTCGATGGTGAGTACGGGCAGGACGCCATCCGCTGTTGCGTTGCTGGCCGAGATGGAGGGACCGAGCGCGGCTCGAACCGCGTCGGTCAGGAAGGACACGTCGCGAGCGACACGAGCCCGCTCGCTGACCACATCGATGATGCGCACGATGTCGCGAATGGGGACCGCTTCCGACAGCAGCTCCTGCAGGACTCGCTGGAGCTCGGCAATGGTGAGGTCACTGTTGTGCAGCTCCTCGACCACCGCCGGATCCGTGCGGCGGACCAGCTCGATCAATTCCTTGGTCTCCTGGCGACTCAGTAGCTCGGCGGCGTTGGTCCGCACGATCTCTGCCAGGTGCGTGGTCACCACCGAGGCCCGATCGATGATGGTGGCCTCACCGTTGTCGGCCAACACACGTTGCTCGATCGGGATCCACTTGCCGGGAAGTCCGAAGACCGGTTCGGTCTCGATCGGACCGGGGAGTTCGTCCAGACGTTCCGAGATCACGAGCAGGTGTCCGGCCGGAGCCCGGCCTCGAGCCATCTCGACCCCGTGCAGCATGATGGCGTATTCGCCCGAGCCGAGTTCCATGTTGTCGCGGGTGTGGACGGCCGGAATGATCAGTCCGAGCTCGAGGGCCAGCTTTCGACGCAGCGCTCGAACCCGGTCGAGGAGATCGCCGCCGGCGGCAGTATCGACCAGGTCGACCATGTCGACGGCCAACTCGAGACCGAGGGCCTCGGGCCGGATCTCGGCTGCCAATTGGGCCGGATCGTCGGGATCGAAGACGGGTTCGTCGTCCAGAACTTCGACGCCCGAGGCCGACGTCAATGGTCGCTGCTCGAGCCGCCGACTCAACAAGACCATGGATCCTCCGACAACGACGAACGGAACGAAGGGCAGACCCGGTGCCAACCCGAGCCCGATCACTGCCAGTCCTCCATAGCGAAGTGCCATGTACTGAGCGCCGATCTGGGCAACGATGTCGGACCCGAGATCGGACCCACCGGCGGCCCGGGTCACGATGATGCCACTGGCGATCGAGATGAGAAGGGCGGGGATCTGGGAAACCAGGCCGTCACCGACAGTGAGTACCGAGAAGGTCTTCCCTGCTTCGGAAAGCCCCATGCCCTGTTCGACCACGCCGATGATGAGCCCGCCCAGCAAGTTGACCACCGTGATCAGGACACCGGCGATGGCATCGCCCTTCACGAACTTGGAAGCCCCGTCCATGGCGCCGTAGAAATCGGCCTCCTGGCTGATCTCGGCTCGCCGCACCCGAGCCGATTCCTCATCGATGAGGCCCGCTCCGAGGTCGGCGTCGATCGCCATCTGCTTGCCCGGCATGGCATCGAGCGTGAAACGGGCACCAACCTCGGCAACCCGGGAGGCGCCATTGGTGATCACGACGAACTGAATGATGACGAGGATCAGGAACACGACCATCCCGACGATGATCGAGCCACCCACCACGAACGATCCGAACGCCTCGATCACACCACCGGCGGAACCCGACGTGAGGATGAGCCGAGTCGAGCTGACGTTCAGCGACAATCGAAACAGGGTGGCGACCAGCAACAACGAGGGAAACGAAGCCATGTCGAGCGAGCGTGACGACAGAATCGTCGTCAGCAGAAGGGTCACGCTCAGCGCGATGTTGATCGACAGCAGGAAGTCCAGAACGGCTCCCGGGAGCGGGATCACCATCAGGGCCACAATGCCGATGACAAGGGCCGATACCAGGCCGCCTGCGCGGGAAGCTCTCACAAATCCTCAGTCGTGCCGGCCTTCCCTGGCGGACGGACAGACCTTCGTGGTCAACCTGGAGATTCGGCCGCCGGCGTCGGAGTAGTAGGGCTGGGCGCGACAGATGCGCTGCCTCGTACCGATCAGGCGTCGATCAGTGGGATCTTGGACGGCGGGATCCGGACCTTGCGAGCCGTCGCAGCCGTCCGGTTCCGACGAGGCCGCATCACGAAGGCCAACACGATGGCCACGGCGGCGAAGAACGACTCGGGAATCGGCTGGCCGACGTCCACGGTGGCATGGAGCGCACGTGCAAGGGGTGGCGAGTCCACGATCGGGACACCGTGCCGGTTCGCTCGCTCTCGGATGCGCCAGGCGAGTTCGTCGGTGCCCTTGGCCACCACCGTCGGAGCCGAGCCGTCGCCCGAATAGGCCAGCGCCACTGCGAAGTGGGTGGGGTTGACGACCACGACCCGGGCCCCACCAACCGCACTGAGCATCTGGTTGCGGGTGATCTTGGCATGGGCGGCCCGGCGGCGGCTCCGAATCATCGGATCGCCCTCGGAGCTGCGATGTTCCTGTTTGACTTCCTGCTTGCTCATTCGGAGTTGCTTGGTCGTCCGCCAACGTTGGAACCCGTAGTCGGCCAGACCGACGACGGAACCGGCGAACGCTGCCAGCCGCAGCAACAGAATCGACTGTTCGACCAACAGCTCGGTCGAGACGCCGAGATCGACACCGTTGCCTCCCAGGTGTTCACGCGTCGCGGCATAGAGCGTGGTCGAGATCAGGACACCGAGCACCCCGAGGCGAATCAGCGATTTGGCGGTTTCGGCCAAGGCCTCGACACCGAAGATGCGTTTGAACCCGGCCTTCGGTGAGATCCGATTCCATTTCGGTTTCAGAGGTTCACCGGTGAACACCACACCCCCCTGAACCACCATGCCGACGATCGACCAGATCATGATCATGATGAACAACGGAGCGATGGCGAGGGTCGAGCCAGCCGCCAGATCACCGAAGGCGGCCATGGCAACGGACATCTCACCGGTCGAACCGGCAAGGATCAGTGGTCCGAACTCCCGCTCGATGACATGGCTCAGGTTGCCGACCGTCCACGGCAGTACGAACGTCGCCGCCAGCAGACTGACCCATTGAACGAGATCGACCGAACGCGGGATCTGACCCTTCTTCTTGGCCTCTCGCAGGCGCCGAGGTGTCGGCTTCTCCGTTTTCTCTCCACTGTCGGCCGCCACGGACTAGCTGCCGATCACGGTTGCACCCCAACGCAGCCCCGCATCGAGCAGGTTGGTGGTGGCGTTGGCCATCAGGGGAAGTCCGAGCGCGAGAACCAGAAGCAACACCAGCGACTTGACGCCGAACCCGATGGCGAGGATGTTCATCTTCGGTGCCGCACGGGTTGCGATGGCCAGGGCCGCTTCGGCCAAGGTCAATGCGGCGAGGACGGGGAAGGCGATCTCCAACGCGGCCACGAACAAGAGGCCGAGCCCGTCAGCGATCGTCGGGCCCAGGCGACCGATCTGAACCGAGGCGAGCGGGGCTGCCTCGAAACTCCGGAGAATTCCTCGGAGGATCAGAAGATGGCCGTTCAGGGTGATCAGGAGCACCAGGGAGACCATCTGGAAGAGCCGTCCCACCGGTGTCGACTGGCTCTGGGTCATCGGATCATAGAGCGCGCCGGCCGACAGCCCAGCGCTGAGGTCGATCATGGAGCCGGCCAACTGGAAGGCTGCGAGCAACACCTGGATCATGAACCCGAATGCCAGCCCGACCAGCACCTGACCGAGAACGGCAAAGACCACTTCCGAGGTCTGGAGCGGTAGTGCAAGGGGCGAACGGGTTGGGGTTCCGGACACGAAGAGCATCCCGATCGACACCGCCACGGCCAGACGCACCCGCACGGGAACCAACCCACCGTTGAAGGGGGGTGCTACGAGCAGCACGGCAAAGATCCGAGTGCTCAGAAGGAGGAAGGTGACGAGCGTTCCGGTGGCGATGTCGACGTCCATGCTCCGGCGTCCTAGGAGATGTAGTTCGGTAGTTGCAGGATCAGGCCGCGAGTGAAGGTGACCATCTCCTGTAACATCCAGGGCCCGGAGATCACGATCACCAGACCGACTGCGGCGAACTTGGGAACGAACGACAGCGTCGGTTCCTGGATCTGGGTCACCGACTGCAGGAGACCCACCACGACGCCGACGATGATCGCGGTCAGCAGGATCGGCGCCGAGATGCGCACGGAGATCCACATGGCGGACGTGATGATCTGCATGACATCGGCTTCAGACATGAGAGCTCTCCCGAACCTGGTGATGGGGCGCGCCGAGGTCAGACATAGCTGGCCAGCAGGGCTTCGACGATGAGGGACCAGCCGCCGACGAGGACGAACAACAACAGCTTGAACGGCAGCGACACGAACACGGGAGGCAGCATCATCATGCCGAGCGACATCAGAACGCTGGCCACGACCAGGTCGATGATGAGGAACGGGATGAAGATGACGAATCCCATGATGAAGGCGGTCTTCAACTCCGAGAGGACGAAGGCCGGAATCACCGTCGACATGCCGACCTCTTCGATCGAGGCCGGTCGTCCGCCGGGTGTGGCATCCATCATCATGTCGAGCTCCTCACCCCGGGTGTTGGCCAACATGAAGTCCCGCATGGGCACGGTGGCCCGGTCATAGGCCTCGCTCTGATCGATCTGACCGTCGAGATACGGCTGGAGTGCATCCTCGTTGACGGCCGTAAAGGTGGGGGCCATCACGAAGAGCGACAGGAACAACGCCAGGCCGATGATGACCTGGTTGGGCGGAACACCCTGCAGCCCGAGCGCGTTGCGGGTGAGCGACAGGACGATGGCGATACGGGTGAAGCTGGTCAGCATGATCACCAGCGATGGGGCCAGCGACAGGATCGAGAGACCGACGATCAGGAGCACGGACTGGCTGGGGGAATCACCGCCGATGTTGATCGAGACGTCGCTGCCGTCGTCGGTCGCTGGCTCACCGTCGACCGAGGGAACGACCGGTACCGGAATCTCGGGCGGGGTGATCGTCGGGGCAGGTTCG
>ERZ888423.2665-NODE-2665-length-12918-cov-21.164892_pt1 | contig 12918 bp, 24 predicted proteins | sample MGYA00520523_ERZ888423 | MGnify/ENA primary metagenome ERZ888423 (study PRJEB32303, sample SAMEA104408611) | aquatic metagenome | biome: Brackish water; feature: Pelagic; material: water | place: Baltic Sea | collected 2014-06-08T10:24:00 | depth 30,27 m ...
CACACCAGTAGAAGCCGGCCTATTACGTCGCCGTGAAGCAGAAGGTGCCATCTGGGCCCAGAACACCACAGTTCTACCGACTACCTCCACCTCTACATCGGTCAGCCTGAAAGTCCCCTACGAATGGCAACTAGACAACGGCCCCACTGGCTACCGGGAATGTTTCAGCTCAAGTTGCGCGATGGTTGCCCGCTACTGGGGCAAGATTGCCGGCGACCACGAATACAACCGAGTCCGCCGCCAATTTGGTGACACCACCGATCCCAAGGCCCAAATCCTGGCACTAAAAACCCTGGGCCTCCGCGCCACCTTTGAGATGGAAGGCACCGCCGCCTTACTAGAAAACGAAATACGCTCGGGCTTCCCCACTCCAGTCGGCTGGCTACACAAAGGCCCATCAACCGGCCCAACCGGCTCCGGCCACTGGACCGTAGTAAGCGGCTTCACCCCAACTCACTTCATCCACCAAGACCCAAACGGTGAAGCAGACATGGCAAACGGTGGCTACGTTAACCACAAAGGTGGCGCCAACATCGCATACTCCAGAAGCAACTGGCTACGCCGCTGGCTAGTTGACGGCCCCGAATCCGGCTGGTACTTAAAAGTCCGCCCCAGCTAACCATGAATCCCATCGAACAACCGGTCGAGCAGTCACTCAGCCAAAACGCCCGCGACCGCTGGTTGCGCGAACGCTACGACGCCAAGGACTGGAACGGCCTGTACGAGGCCGCCGTCATGCTGAACACGCTCTACCACATGGAACGCACCAAATCTCACTGGGCAATCCGCGAAGCCGCCTCAAACCTCTCCAGCATCTACGGCCTCGACCGCGACTCCGCCTAACGCCTCCTGGTACAACCCGGTATACAACGAGTGCATCGGATGCCCCACCTGATCCCGTCCAGACTTCCTGTACAACTCCTCCAAATACTCATACCTCTTCTGGTCCTCCACCACCCTCTCCCAGGGGGCTTTACAAGTTGTTTCAATTAACTCAGACATTTGCACAAGTGTGATAGGTAATTTAGAAGCAGCTCTTTCCCGTGCCTTCCGCGCTACAGAAGGACTGGTACTGGAGCGAATTAGGCGAGGCTTAGCCTGAGCAGGCGGCGGCACCTCAACCAGGCACCCACCATAAGCAGCTTCCGCAAAAGCGACAGCTGCCTCGACAGTATCTGCCTGGAACAACTGGCGCAGTGGCCCACGACCAGGCAACCACACCAGCAGCTCAAAGTAACTAGCGGCAGACTGGCTCAACCTGCTTTACACCAGCTGCGGGGATAGTCAGGCTCGTCCACGCCATGAACAGTGACGAAGCCACCAAGAGATTCAGCAACAAGTCGCGCCGCTTCGACGGCTCTCTCATACGTGACCCAGGTTCCCGCATCATCCTTTTCAACAGTCAAGCCAATACCAGAGCCTTTGGAACCGTACAGCGCAGTGACGTACTGCCCATTCGCGACCACAAGATAGCGAGTCATCAAAGTAAGTTAACTACTGTGCAACACTAGCCCCCGGGGGCAGCTTCAATCAGACTTGTTACTAATTACAACTGAGTCTTATGAGTCTTGCGCTGTATCTGACCCATCTTGCTTGGAGCGTTGGCGTCCTTGCACCCGTCGCTTTACCGAGTCCGCCCAACCGGCATTATCGGCAGCTTCCGCAGCTCTGTATTCCGACAGCGGCAGTGCCTTTTCCAGTGCCGAGTACACCATCTCACGCAACAGAGACGTGGTTCGTTTGCCTTGTTGCTTAGCCATCTCATCCACCAGCATGTAGCGGTGCTGATCGAGCAACAACTGACAGTAGAACTTTTGCCCGTGGCGTAACGGCATGATGGCGTGAGTCTCTTTTGCTACACACTAGCACGTCTCTACCATCTCACATCTTCATCCACGGTCTTCTTCCACGCTTGCCCCTGTGCCTTCCGTGCCCCAGCCCTCTGCCTGGAGCACCCTCGCCTTACGTCCCATGCCCATTCCAGGAACATGGCTGCCCGCTGAAGATCAGCGGTAGTAGCCCGCCGCATAGCTGCATGGAGTCGCTCCAGCACAATTTCCCGGCCAGTGCGACTCACGCTGTTACCAGTGTTCCTCCTTGGTTATTCTGACAAGTCGCAGTGCCGGCCACAATTCCCGAATGGTGTAGTGCGCTGCAACCAAGGTGCCAGCACATATCGTGGCTTTCTGCAGTAAGCCGCCCGGTGTTCGTAACAGGGCAACGTACTTCACGGGAGGTTTTATCATTTGGCGTCCACCCACGAATCAGCAGCTTTGGCCTCAGCCAACGGTGGCACAGGCCCCAACCACTCAGCCTCAGCGTCCTGCATCACAGCAGCGAGTTGATGGCACCAAATATCCGCGTGTTCCTCGCGCACCAGAAGAATAACTTCGTCATGAACAACACCTGAGATGCGGACCACTTCTTCGCCATCAGCTTTCAGGAGGGGCCAGAGTTTACCGAGGGTGCGCTTGAGCACTGCGGCGCCGGCCCCCTGGATTGGGGTATTCGAGCGGACCGTAAGCGAGTTGTAGTCGCCCGGTAAAATCCGCCGCAGCCCGGAATTACGAATGCGGATAGCGGCATCCGAACGATGGCGATTAGCTTGTGCAGCATTTTCGCGTTGCCACCGGCTGATCCCTGTATAAACGGCGTGGAATTTGGCGCGGATCTCACCAGCCTCAGCAAGATCCATTTGTACCCCCATTCCGGCTGCATAGTTGCGTAGCCCTCGGGCTCCCGATCCATACAACAGACCGAAGTTCGCAGACTTACTGATCTGGCGCATTTCTTTAGTAACTTCATCCTCTGATACTCCATAAATTTGCATCGCCGTAACGGTGTGCAAGTCCAGGCCATCCTGAAAAGCACGAATCATCAACGGATCTTCGGCCTCGGCGGCTGCCAGCCGTAACTCCATTTGGGCGTAGTCCGCCACTACCAGTTTCCACCCGGCTGGCGCCTTTACACACGCCCGAAACCTGGAATCCCGAGGGATTTGCTGAAGATTGGGACCAATGCAAGACATGCGCCCGGTATCTGCCCCCAACTGCATGTAACTAGCCTTGATAAACCCCGTGCTACCAAGGTGTTTCAGCAATGCCTCCACCATCTGGCGCCGCTTCTCCACGCGCTTCCACGCCAGGTACTCCGCCACAACCCTGTGATCCCCCACGTACTCACGCAACGCAGCCCGACTGGCACTGGGTTTCCCGGTATTGTCTACCGGGATAGCACCAATTAGCGTCGTAAACACGTCCAACAACTGCTTGGGACTGTTGAGATTGAAGCCAGCCTGCTTCTTAGTCCCTTCCCTCACGCTGCCCTCTGGCTTGGAGCGCAGATTGAACGTGCCGTCAGGATCACGCGGCAACTTCTTACCTTCCGGCAACGCCTCATCCAGCGTGTCAATAAAAGCCTCCCCCAACCGCTCGTTATCCGCAGCCAAATCCTGGTGCAACTGCTCCAGTTCATCACGCTGGAACGGCATTCCGGTGCGCCACAGTTGCGCCATGGTCGGCAGTGCCTTGCATTCCAGGAACCAAGCCTTGTGCAGATTGCCCTCAGCCATCCGCTGGTTGATCGGCCCATCCAACTGGGTCAACAACTCCACGTCATAGGCGGCGTAATCCAGCTGGTTGTGGGTTAGGTCACCACTCCAGTCACTTCTCTGCTCTTCCTTTGAGATCTCCAGCTTGAGGTAACGCTTGACGACATGCTGGAGCCCGTGCTTGAGGTTAGGTAGCCCGTTGGTAAGAATCCTGCTAGCCAGCATGGTGCAGAGCACGTCCCCTTCCGGGTAAAGCTCATGCTCCTGCAACCAACCCAGATCGAACACAGCGTTATGGGCTAACCAGTAACGCTTGATGGAGAAAAACTCCTCCAGATCTTGCCAGTGGTGATCCTCCAGATCCCAGCAGTCAATGACCACTGGCATCCGATCCAGCGCGGCCAACTGTAATAAACGTAACCCCCCGTAAACCGGCTGGAGGCCGGTCGTCTCACAGTCAAACGCCACCGTGGTGGCATTGAACAGGGTGTGCAGATGCTCGATTCCTTGTAGGTACTTCATATCTGCTCAGTTGTGGAGGGCCATGTGCTGAGCATGAGCAGCCGAGTGCATCTCAGCCATGGTGATCGGAGGCTCCCCACCCATCTCTTCATCAGAAGGCTCGTACTCGATGGAGGCAATCACCTGCTCCAGTACGGGCAGCAACTCGTCCTCAAGCAAACCCATCGTGTGGATGTCGATGTGAGCGTCCACCATGTGGCGCGACCCATCCCTCTCAACAATCACCTTCAACTTGTCCTGGAACTCGGCAACGAGCTGTGAAACGGCGTAAAAATCGTTGGTCATGGTCTGAAGCCTCTGGTAGGGCGTACTTGTTTACTGTAGCAGGTTAGTCCCCCTAAGAGGGACCGTATAAGTCACAATCCGTAGCAAAGTCGTCGCCGGCATCAGGAAAGCCAAAGCTGCAGCCGTACCTACCCCAGTGCTGGCAGTCGTTACAGAGCTTTTTGCCGTGACTGGGCAACCTGTGCCCCTGCTTTTCAAGGTGGGCATGGACATCGACGTAGACCTGGCCCAGTCGAATCTGCGAGATCGCCTGGTGCGAGATGCCGTAATCCGCTGCCAACGCCAAGGTGCTTTTGTCCGACAGGATCACGTCAGCCGCTTCAGCAGGCGACAACGCACGTTTGTGACTGACGCCACGCATACGAGGCCCTCTAGCTGGAACAGCATTACTTTCGTGTGTGGTCCACCTCTCTAAGCAGGTGTTGCAGTGGTGACGCCTTCGCCTTCGACCATCAATACAGTGCCGGCTGTCAAGCACCCGTACATCCGTGGACTTACAACTCGGACAACTCATCACTTAATCGCTGGTAAACATCCAAAATCGTGGTGCGGTGATACCCGCAGCACTGCAAAAAATCAGTGAACGACTCGATCACATCGCTTGCCATTACCCCTACAACTTTCGTGGTATGACAAGTAAGAATCTGGGCTGAGTCGTCCGACCGAATCATCTGGAACTTGTACTGCTCACTCACTGCTTGTACTCCGGTTTGTCTAGTGTACTAATCAAGCGGTTGAGGTAGAAGCGAGCTTTACCGGCATCCAGTGCCGGATCATCCTTAAGCCACAGGCGGCTTATGTACTTAAGGACTTGCCACTGCAAGCCACCGACAACCGCATCAGGCGCCTGCCTAACGCAGTCCTCAATAAAATCAATGACCTCAGTACGCCCAGCCGTGTAGTGACTGGGATGGTTCACTAAATCCTGGTTCATAGTTTGGAAGCAGTAACTTGTTGGTCGAAGTTGTAGTGCCCGACTACGGAGTAATCCTCCGCAGGCGTAGCTGACATGACGTGGAACACCAGCTGCCCAATCCGCATCCCCGGCCACAGCTCTACGGGATGCAGAGCACGTGCGTTCTGCAATTCCAGTGTGAGCTTGGAGCCACTCCAGCCCGGATCGCAGTAACCAGCCATCAGATGCTCAATACCAGCGCGAGCCCTGGAACTTTTAAGTGCAAACTGACCGGCCAGAAACGACGGCAGGAAGAACGTCTCCACAGTTTCCGCAAGGATAAACTCACGCGGATGCAGTAGAAACGGTATTTCTTCCGTGAACCCTGCAATGGAGCAAGGCTGCATGTGTGAGGTTAAAGCCGTTTCGATAAGGATGTTCTCACCGAGTCTCACATCGAGACTGGCGGGATTGACTAAGGCTGGATCGTACGGATCAACAAGGCCCTCTTCGCAGAGGGCCCGGATCTCGGAATCACACAGGATCACGACTTAGCGGCAACTTTCTCTGGCGCTACGTGCGTCCAGGTCTTGCCCCACTTGATGGCATTGATCGTGCTGAGATGCACCTTGTAATCCCGACTGATAGCAGTCGCACCCTCACCCGCAGCCAACCTGGTCTTGATCTCAAGCACCTGTGCCAGCTCCAGCATCATGTACTTCTTGCGGCGAGACCCATGAGTCTTACTTTGAGACTTCGGTTGCTTGACTGGTGCTGGAGGTTTGACGGTGGTTGCGGGGCCGTCAAAATTCACGGTCTGGGACGACTCCAGAATGCCCTGGATGGTCTTGATGCTGTCCGACAGAGTGCGGACTTGTGTATCAGAGAGAATGGTGAGCATAGAGGTTGGTAAAGCGTTGGTAGTGTAATACCTAAAGGGTGTTGGAAGGGTACTGGGAACGCAAATTCAACAAAGTTTCTTCAGGTAGCTGAAGTATTTGCTGGATTGCCATTCGAGCCAATACCTCATGGTTGATGCTCTCGCTGCTGACGAAGGCATCCACCAAGCCAACGAAGAGCTGGTTCAGAGTACGAGGTCTGACCCAGCTCGTATCGCAGGGAATGGGTTCAGTCCCGTAGGACCAGTCGTCGTAAGACTCCTCGTTGCGGAGGCTCTTAGCCGTCGTCTGCCCAATCCGAGCAATCCACCAGTTCCCAGTTGTTGATCCTTTCACTAAGGAGGCGTCGCATTCCGGCATCGGTCGCAGGCATCACGTCATCTTCACAAAGGTAGAAGGAGCCTCGGCACATAGCAGGGCCCCACTCCGCTGGGTCGTATTCGGTTTGAGGAATGACCACAACAGAGTCCTCCACAACAGCCTCCACGTCACAACGGCCATCAGGATTAAACCTAATGTCATAAATTTCGAGGACATCGGGATTCACTTGGCCACCTCAGCAGGCAACAGTACAGCGCCCATATCATCCATCCAGACATCCCAGGACATCTTCAGGAACTGCTCAAGATCGCGCAGCTGCTCCAGTTGCAGCTCGTCGTACGAGGTGGATAGGTCCAGCTCTCGGTTGTATTTGATGGCTTGTTCGGTACGCAGAATTGAGTAGCGCACAGCGAAGTACCAGACGCTGAGCTTTTCGTTGGGCACGGAGGTGTGGGTTGCCATAGTCGTGTAAAAAGAAAAAAGGCGTGGGGGCTGTCGCCTCCACACCCATAGTGTTGCACACAAGCAGCTCTTAGGCTACTACTTCAGTTGTAAAACTTCACATCCGCTTGGGGCAACTGCGCCATGTGTAGGAGGCGCTGGTTTTGGTGGGGTGGTCGAGTGCTTCGTAGATGCACTTGGGGGTGACATAGACGGCGCGGGCTGCTGCGCTGATCGAGGGGTAGGTCGTGCCAGTTTCTACGCAGAGGACTGGACGGCGCTGCTGGTGTTTGGGCAGATCGAGGGCGGCGATCCTAGCTGCGAGCTTGGAGTCGTCAAATAGCTGGGTGAGGTTAGAGATGGGCAGTCCGCCAAAGAGGTGGGGGTGTTTGCAAGCTAAGGCGCAGATGCTGGCGCGAGTGAAGTAGTAGCGGTGCCCCTTGGTGCTACCAAAACGCTTGCCGGCTATCAGGCCGTTGCGCATCCAAGTTTGCACGGCCTCGTAGCTGATGTCCATGAGCTGGCAAATCAAGCCGGCGTTAACCCAGCGGCCAATGGCAGCCCGCTGCAGTCCAAGGTCGTTGCACTTACGGCGTAATGCCGTACCAGTCCGGCGGGGGTAGCCATGCTGGCGGACGGTGTTCCAGTAGATCTGGGGCAGCGCAGGCCATGGCACGTCGCCGGTCAGTAGCTCAAGGGTGTCAAGCTCTTCGCTTGACCAGACTTTGCCGCCCATCAGCCGCCCTGCCCCTCCAGCTCGGTGGCGATGTCGAGGATGTCCTGGCGGATGGCGTCAGCACCGTTAATGCGGACTGCTAAGGCGCGAAGAGCGTCGGTAACCATCTTGCGAACTAATGGCTCAAACGCTGGTCCTGAATGTTCCATGCCGGCATCTAGTACCGCTTGTGCGGCGGGGGATAGGGGCTTAGTCATTAGCGCCCCTCACCTTCCAGATCGGTTGTTCGCGGGAGTGGCTCCGGCGACTTCGGGATCGGCTACGCCGGCCAGTTTTCGTAATCACCCCGGATCGCACCAAGTTATTGGTTAATGCGCCCCAGGCCTTGTCGCTGTGTGCGTAGAGGTTACGTTCCTCGCTCAGCAATCGCCATTCTTCAGCCAACACCTCCTGGCCCGCGAAGTTTTCTTTAATTAGCTTTGTGACGTTGGGTGCCCATAAGGGATCGGCGTTCTGCATGACGCGCCTGAGGGCCGCGTCCCGAAGGCTAGTGTCGTCGTCGCTGAACAGCCCCAGTTGAGTGAGATTGCGTGGCTTAGCCATCGACCACCTCAAGCAGGTCCATAAGCGAGAACATGTACGCGGCAAAGGCGACGTGGGTCATGACTGCCTGTGCGTTGGGCGGGCGCTTGTACGATTCCTCCCACCAGTCGCGGAAGGCGGCTTCGATTTCAGTGGTGTCCATGGTTAGGGGGCTGAGTGAACGCTGTTACGGTATCACAGTACAGCTGATTTAGAAGATTGTACAGAGCCTGATACCCTTGTACAAGTAGCCGTAGTCGCGGGTTTCTGTGACGACGGTATCGGCATCACAGACATCGCAGGTGTCGGCCCAGTGTGAGCCAGCACCAGGCCGGTAGGTGCCGTACTTTTCGCCGCAATCAGCGCAGCACTGGTACGCAGCCATGAGGCGCTCCAGCAGCTCGGAATTAGGGTTGGGGGATGCCAAGGCTCTCAGCGGAGTAGGTGGTCACGACTGACACGTCGGCACCAAGCTGCAAGGCTTGACCGACCGTGCCATGAAAAATAGCAGTGGCTTCCGGGCACTCCAAGATCTGGAACTCTTCCACCTCGAACGGCTGGCCCTTACGGAACCAGCTCATTCGTACCACTGCAAACACGTCAGCGGGGATGGTTCCCACGATGACTGCCAGCGTGGGGCGTCTCGGCGGTCTCGGCTTGGACTTAGTTGCAGACACCGGAGGATTGGGAAAAAGCCGTGAGGCTGCCAGAAGCAGCCCCAACAGCAGGTTAGAGATAAAGGGCATCCTCAGTTCCAGGCATCTCGGGCAGCTTCAGTTAACTGCAACAGCTCCTGTGCCGTCCGTTCCTTACAGGGGGATACATGCAAAACCTGTCCAATAGGGGCAGATGCCTGTTGGTCACTGGGTTCCTGAATAGGACAGGGGGTAGGGGTGTCCCAATTAGAAACGGACGTTTCGGCCCCTTCTACCTCGGTCACTCCGGTTCCCCCTAAATCCTCGTCCTCTAAATAGGACACCCCAGAAGGCTGTCCCATTTGATTTCCCTGTCTAGCACTGGCTTTAGTGTTTAATACACCCCCCTTATGGGGCATATCACGCGACAGTAAAGCTACGTACTGGTTCGACGGTCTACCTGCCTTACCGGACTCCGCAACACCCCCTATCTCAATCAACCCCCTAGAGAGAAGACGCTGGAGCGATTTACGAATAGCGGCGACCTTCCCACCGCAGAGTGGATCAGCTGCCAGGTCGGTCACAGCTAGAGCCCTCGGATAGGCCGCTCTAAGGCGCTGTAAGACGCGATCCACCACCGATGCAGGGTTGGCACTCTCCACGTCGGTTTCGACGTAATCAGCGAGCGAGAACGTGAGGTCGTCTTCCAGCTTCATCAGAAGCCTGGAACCGTCCCTGCCCGCTCTGGACTTCTCCACGGCAATCAGACGGGCGTTGTGCCCTACCTGCTCCAACTGGCGCTTATCGGGCCTCCTAAGCCCCCACACCTCGTCCACAGCGTCCCTAATGGCCGTGGACCCCCTGAACCCCCCGGTCTTGTTGGCGTGGTGGATCAGCAGGATGGTGCAGCCGGGAAAGAGCCTGCCGTTGTTGTTCGACAGCCAGTAAATCGGGCTAGCAAACTCTTTCTTGTTCTCGTCGAACGCAGAACCCCGGCTACAACCCGTGATCGAATCAATAATCACCAGCTTGGGACGGTGCTTCTCAATCAACTTGACAAACCGGAAGTACCAGTTCAAGTCCCAGCCCATAACCACCGTCACAGGGTCAGAGGCATCAAATTCCAGGTCGCGCATCTGCTGCTGGACCTGAACTTCAGACTGGTCCCCATTCAGGATCAACACCGGCCCGGCTTCCACTGGAACAAGATCACCCCGCACCGAAAACGGAATCCCTCTCGCCACATGCTTGGCAATAGTCCAAGCCGACATCGACTTACCGTCTCCCCCAGCCCCGTGGATCATGACCGTGCCAGGGCAGGGCAACAGATCCGGGATCAGATACTCAAACCGCAGATCCTTGGATAGCAAACGATCCATCCCAATTTCATCCTCCTGTTGTTCGTACTGGATCTGACTAATGAGCAGGCGCTCCAACGCACCGGCATCCCGATACCCAGCTTCAAGCGCCAAAACATTCATGCAGTGGGCCATCTCAGCCGGGTTATCTAATTCCTGGAGCGCCCTAGCCCGCTTAATAACCTCGGCGTAGTTCAACGTGACTTGCCGCATCCGGGTCACGTTGTCAACTTCAATATCGGTAACAACTTTCCGCAGATCCTCGGACAACCACAGCCGGCCCGGCAGCTGCTGGTCGGCCAGCCAGAATAGAGTCCCAAGGCTCACCGAGCCCCGCTTAAAGCTCTTCCAGGCATCCTCACAAGGATTCCCGTCAGTCCAGTCATCAGCAAACTCTGGATCGTCTGCTGACCATGCCGACCACAACGCCAAACCAAGGTCGGTAGGCAACTCCGAGTGGATCGCCATACCAACTTTGATCCAATGGTCCCGGCTGCCACCGCCTTGCCCTGGAATCACCCGCAAAGCCGACTGAATAATTTCAGCCACCTCTTCCGGTGCCCGATCCGAAAAGTCCAACGCCTTCCGGTTTTTGATGAAGCCACCATCAACCGGGCCTTTGCCGGCATGGTCCTTCATCTCAGCCAGCAACCAAGCTGGAGCCTCTGGAATAACCTCCAGATCGCCCTCAAAGCCATAGAAGCCTTCAGCCCCCTTCCCATCACTGGAGCCCGGATAGGCCCCGTAGAGCAGCCCCTGGCGCCCCCAGAGCACTTCATAGCCGGCCCCGGTATCCGACAACCCAAAACCGCTTACCTCGCCCCACAGGGCCTCTGGGACGCTGTACAGGTACTTCGCCGCATTGGCCTTAGTGGAGGTAACAACTGGAGCACCCTGCAAGGATTCGCCCCACTTGCCCTTCAATTTCGCCAGATTCCTGTCCACATCAAGGATTACAAGCCCCTTGCTGCGTGGCCCGGTAAACACACCAACAGCCCGAAAAATCTCAGGCTTGCGATGGATCTGAAGCGCGACATCAGCCGGCGTCATCACGGCGTGGTGCGACTTCTCCAGCGGGGTCTTGCCCTTGCTCACCTTCCCGGACTGAAGACTGGAACCCTTGACGTAGATAGGCGCGTAGGCAAAGCCCTCAGGCAGCTCCGCAACAAAATTGAGCAGGTCTTGCGACTCAGTAGACACAGTGTTAGACTCCCACAAGAAAGGACATGATTCACCCTGGGGCCCTCAGCCCTGGGGTGTTTTTCTATGGTAGACGAAAGGTCAACCCCGTGTTACTGTGTCACTGTTGCCAACGCGGCGACACCTACACACCCCCTAACTGAAATGGGATTTCTCTCCAAAAAAGCCTCCACAACCATCAATGCTGGCTCCAGCGGTGGCGGTTACTTATCTGTCAGCAAGCTGCATGACGGCGGTTCAGTCCGCTTTGCACTGCTAGTTGCCCAACCACTGGAGGGTTACGAAGCCTGGGGCGCCAACGTCGAAGGCCAGTCCAAACCATTCCGCTTTGATTTCGAGCCTACCCGCGAAGATGTAATTCAAGAGCTAGGCGAGTATGAGCCCCGCGAAGGTCGTGGTGGCCCTGGCACGGTGGACGTTAAGTTTTTTATCGCTGCCCCGGTCTACAACTTCGATTCCGGTTCTGTCCAGGTGATGAGCCTGACCCAAAAGTCAATCATCAAGGAACTGGATCAGATCAGCCAGATGGACGACTACGACGACTTGCTTGCCTGGGACTTCAACCTCAGCAAGAAAGGCTCGGGCCTACTCACTGAGTACACCCTCCGTCCAGTACCCCGCAAGAAAGGCAGCCAAGAGCACATCGACGCTGCCTGGATTGAAGCCAAAGCCGCCGGCTTCGACATCAGCCGCCTCCTGACAGGTGGTAACCCCTTCAAGGCTGCCTGAGGTGCGTTTTCCGTTTCAGCAGGACGGACAAGAACCCGTCCTGCTTCGTTGTCCTAGGTGCAATGCCCATGACCAAAAAGTCACTGGCTTGTACTTGTGTGACATAAAGCCCGCAGACTATTACAGTGAAGAGGTTTATCCATCTTCGGATTTCAGCCCCTCCGTCTGCGAAACCTCTGGCAACTGGATGAGTGAACACCAAGCAGTTGGTATATCTGTCGAATGTCCGGCGTGTGAACGTTTACACATTTTTCAACTACGACCCGGCAAAAAGCACGGCATCTATGCCTATGTGTTCAAAGACCCAAACGACGATTAAATTTACCGGCCCCTCCATTGCGGGGGGCTTTCACACAAAAAACAAACCAAACACCGTGAAAAAATCTACAGCCAAACAAGAAACACCCCTGGAACCATGTACTTGTGGCCCTCGATGGAAACGTCGTAGTCCCGAGGACGCAAGCATTGAAGTTATAGAAAGCATCCTGCTTCCTGATGACGGCAGTGATCACGCTGTGCACAGGCCCCAACGCCTAAGCAGCGGGAAACCTCGGCTTTTTTACCGCGTACTGACTTTCAAGGATCTAGCTGTTCTCCACTTGGCGCTAACCCGACAGTTTCAACGTACGCAGGTTGACTCCGTTGCAGAGGAGTACGAAAATTTGCTGGCTCGCTTAGAGAAGATTATGGAGGAGCGGCCATTCACCATACGTTTCGACTAAAAACCGTCGCCCCCTTCACAGGGGGCTTTTTTAATGGTATTATGAAATTGGGAAAGAGTATCTCCGTGCCAGCTAACACACAAGACACCCTAGCCAATCTCCG
>ERZ888423.2666-NODE-2666-length-12916-cov-12.816033_pt1 | contig 12916 bp, 10 predicted proteins | sample MGYA00520523_ERZ888423 | MGnify/ENA primary metagenome ERZ888423 (study PRJEB32303, sample SAMEA104408611) | aquatic metagenome | biome: Brackish water; feature: Pelagic; material: water | place: Baltic Sea | collected 2014-06-08T10:24:00 | depth 30,27 m ...
TCGCAGTGATGCCACCGTTGAGCAATGTCGCCACGCACACCCAACCGTCGTGATCGACCGCCAGCGAGTCGAGTAGTTGGTGGCCGGGCAACCCGTGAAGGACGCGCGTCCGCCCGCCCGCCGCGAGGCGGCCGGGCTCTTCGAGCTCTCGCTCAAATACCCGCCCCGTGTGCGTTTCGGCCCAATACAGCATCGTGCCAGCAGGCGACAAGCCGACTCCATTCGGACCGTCGACCGGGAAAATGGCCTCGGTGATCTCCGAACCATCGCACTTTGCGTGATAGATCGCGGTGAGGTCAGCCGTCCGTGCGTCGAGGTCGCGGATGCCGTGATCGGTGAACCAGAATCCGCCGTGACCGTCCATCACCAGATCGTTCGGGGCTCGCAGCGGGCGTCCCTCACACTCGGTGTACAGATCGGTGACCGAGCCGTCGTGCAGATCTACCCGCTGAATCTTGCCGCCGAGGTATCGCTCCGGGTCGTAGTGTCCCGGTTGGAACCGGCCATTGCGTTCGATCGGCGTGAAGCACCCTCCGTTGTTGCACAAATAAATCGCGCCGTCAGGCCCAATGGCCGCTCCGTTTGGGCCGCCCGGTGTTTCAGCAACCCGTTCCTTGGTGCCATCAGGCCACACCCGAGTGAGGCAAGCGGAGAACAGTTCGACGACGATCACCGAGCCGTCAGGCATCGCGATCGGCCCTTCGGGGAAGCGCAACCCGTCGGTAATTTCAGTCAACTGCGGCGTCAGAACGGAATGGGCCATGGGCCCATGCTCGCAGACCGCAGCGGTCTCGACTAGAGCTGGCCGTTTTGCTGGAGTAGTTCGAACTCTTCGACCGTCATCAGCACCGAGCGGGCCTTCGAGCCCTCACTGGGCCCAACCACACCGCGCGTTTCGAGGAGGTCCATGATGCGTCCTGCTCGAGCAAAGCCAACTTTCAGCTTGCGCTGCAACATTGAGGTCGACCCGAGTTGGCTGCGCACGATCAGTTCCATTGCCTGGCGCATCATGATCGTGTCTTCGTCTTCTTCGCCAGCAGAGAAGGCGTTGGCATCAGAGGTGAGATCCATCGGCCCCATCAGCGACATCGGAGCAGCGCCGGGGACACCCAGCGTTGGCGGCACGAGTGCGGGCCCGTCGCTGCCGGCGAATCCGTGTGCGTCGAACTTGGGTGCGTCGTCGCCGTCTTCGACATCGGTCGAATGAATCGGTGCCGGTGCTTGGGCACGCCAGTGAGCAACGACTTTACGGACCTCTTCTTCAGTGATGAAGGCTCCCTGGATGCGATTGGCGACCGAAGAGTTGCCCGGGAGGAGCAGCATGTCGCCCTTTCCGACCAGCTTGTCGGCACCGGGCTGGTCGAGGATGACTCGGGAGTCGGTCAACGACGAAACAGCAAAAGCCATCCGGGCCGGGATGTTCGCCTTGATCACGCCGGTGATGACGTTGACTGAAGGGCGCTGGGTGGCAACGATGAGGTGAATACCAACGGCACGCGCCTTTTGAGCGATGCGGGTGATCGACTCCTCAACGTCGCGTGCAGCGACCATCATCAGGTCGTTGAGTTCGTCGACCACGATGACGATGTAGGGCATGTGCTCATACACCGGCGCACTGTCGGGGTCCCATCCAATGGGCTGTTCGATCTCGCCCTTTTTGAAGGACTTGTTGTAGCCACCGATGTCGCGGTAGCCGACCTCAGAGAGCAAGTCGTAGCGACGCTCCATCTCCTTGACCGCCCACCCGAGTGCGTTCGCTGCCTTCTTCGGGTTGGTGACCGGCTGCGTAAGCAGGTGCGGCAAACGCTGGTACTGCCCCATCTCGACCTGCTTGGGGTCGATCAGGATCAGGCGCACATCGTCGGGTGTCGTCCGCATCAGCAGCGACGTGATGATGCAGTTGATACCGGACGACTTGCCCGCACCCGTTGCACCAGCGATGAGCATGTGTGGGGTGGATGCGAGGTCGAGGAAGACGGCCTTGCCTGCGATGTCTTTGCCGATCGCTACGTCGAGGGGCGAATCGGCCTTCTTTGCCTCAGGAGACATCATCAGATCGCCAAGTGCGACGAGCTGACGTTGATGGTTCGGCACTTCGACGCCAATGGCGGAGCGGCCAGGGATCGGGGCCAGAATGCGCACATCGGTCGCCGCCATTGCGTAGGCGATGTCTTTCTGCAGGTTCGTGACCTTCGCAACCTTGACGCCTGGACCGAGTTCGAGCTCATAACGAGTGACGGTCGGGCCGACGGTCATACCGATCAGTTCGGTCTCGACGTTGTGCGAAATGAGCGACTCTTGCAGCATTTCGCCTCGCTTCTCGATGGCTTTAATGTCCATCTTTTGTTCGCCGGCGGTTTCAAGGAAACTGTTGGGCGGAAGGATCCAGTCGCCGACCTGGACACCATCGGTCGAGAGGTCACCCGGCTTGGATCCGTTATTGACCTTGGGTTTCGGTTTCGCCGTCGCACGTTTGCGTTTCGCCGACGACCCGCCAGCAGCCTCGCTCCACTCGTCACCATCGTCTTCAAAGTCGTACAACTCGGCACCGGCCTGCAACGTCATCGGCTCGCCGACAACCGAACCGGGTACGGCGAGTTCGCCCGAGGCGGCCATCCCCGACGAGTCGTAGCTGCGCAGTTCGCCGCTCTCGTCGTGGTCGCTGCTTAACGTCGAGATACTGCTGATCCCGGACCGGGCGGCACGACCAAGTGGACGGAGCAGCGTCGAAAGGAACCCACCAGTTGATGTGGCCATCGTACGCAATGACGTCTGAGTGATGAGGAGGCCGCCAGCAACCAGGATGGCGGACAGAACCACCACGGCGCCGGGACCAGCAACAGCGGCTCGCAGCGGCTCAGCTGCGAGCGCGCCGAACCAACCTCCGGCTCGGCCAAGATCGTCAGCGCTCGCCGAAATCTTGTCGGGCCCGCGGAGCAGGTGCAGCAGACCGAGCAGTGAGAGGACAACCGCAGCCCAGCCGGCCGCAAGGCGAACAGGGCTATACGAGCGGCCACGCTTGACGAACGAGACACCGGTCGCGATGAGGATGAGTGGCATGGCGAAGCGCCCAAGGCCCATGAACCAGCCGATCAGCGTCTCGATGCCGCGCCCCAATGGGCCGGCGAGATCGACGTACACGGCGAGTGCACACAGCGCTCCGCCCCCGATCAGACCGAGGCCAAGGAACTCGTGCTCGCGCCCATCCAGGACGCCACGAAGTTCAGCCGCTGCACGATCGTCGCGAGTGAGCTCGGGCGGGGTCTGGTCACGCACGTTCGAGGGCTGTTTCTTCGAGCGGCTCGCTGGCATCACCTCGGTGTCGTCTGCTTTCGACGACGCTCGAGACGTCTTTGCCGTGCGCGACGAACTGTTCACCGAAGTCGACCGCTTGGCGGCCGACTTCTGATTCGCAGCGCGCTTCTTGACAGGCGGCTTCTTCTTGGACGGACCCCACGTGGACATGACAACTCCAACCGTACCAACCGACTGCCACAGCGGTCCCGCATGGTCAGAACAGGCAATCATCGACCAAGGCCCGAGCACCTGCCGATCAAAGCAAATCGACCTCGATGACTGCGCCACTGGGAGCAACGACGATGTCGAGCACCCCACCCTGCTCAGAGCGCGCAGACACGACGTAACGCACGAAGCCACCCGGGCCGCCCTCGACGCTGAATGCGTCGATCGTGGCGTTCGGCACGTCTTTTTCAACGCCATCGAGCACCGTTGCCTCGTCGAAGTCGATGGCGTCGGCCGTGAAAGTCTGGCCAGCAGCCCCTTCAATTCGTGGCGCAGGCGCTTGCAGCTCACCATCGAGGTAGATATACGGCACCGCAGCGGTGCCCCCGTCAATCGCTACGAAGACATTCGTGAGCTGGGGTGTTGCTGTAATTTCGAAGAACTCTTGCGGCCCGCCAAGCGCAGCGTCGACCGCTGCAGCTGCTGCTGAGACGTCGCTAACGAACGAATCTCGTCCACCCGAGGTTGTCTGGTCACTTCCGCCTGAGCAAGCAGCGAGAGCAATCAGTGAGGCAGCAAGCAGCAGCGAGCGTCGAGTCACCTTGGGAGTATGGGCCCGAAATCAACGTCCTTCAGCGACTTCTCGATATTTCGCCCGCCAGCGAGCGGTGAGGGCCCACGCCGAGATCGAGGGATCTGGACCGCTACGCCTCCATAACGACGGGAACGATCATGGGCTTGCGCTTGGTCCGATCGCTGACGAACTTCCCTGCGGCACGCCGAACCTCGCGCTCCAACTGCTCAACATCGCGGACGCCGTCGGCCAGCGCCTTTTCGACGCGCGCAGCAATCGCGTCGCACGCCTCGTCGAGCAGGTCCTCGGCTTCGGGTGCGTACACCCAGCCACGCGTGATGATTTCTGGGCCGACAAGGACCTTGCCAGTCTGGATGTCGACGGTCACTACGACGACGACCACGCCCTCTTCGGAGAGCTTTTGTCGGTCACGTAGGACGCCTTGGCCGACGTCTCCAACGATGCCGTCGACGTACAGGTAGCCAGCAGGCACACGGCCAACGGGGGCTAGGCCTTGCGACGACAGTTCGAGGACGTCGCCGTCTTCGCACTCGATCACCCGGTCGGTCGGCACGCCCATCAATTCGCCGAGCTTGGCGTTGGCGACCATGTGGCGGTACTCGCCGTGAATCGGAACGAACCACTCAGGGTTGACAATCGACAGGTAGGTCTTGATGTCGTCGGCCTTTGCGTGACCGGTTGCATGCACGTCCATGACGCCGGAGTGCACGACGTGGGCGCCGCGCCGCAGCAGCCCGTCGATCACCTTGTTGACGCTTCCTTCATTGCCGGGAATGGCATGGCTCGACAGCACAACAGTGTCATCTTCGCCAAGCTGCAGCCACTTGTTTTCGCCACGCGCCATCAGACCGAGTGCTGACATCGGCTCGCCCTGGGAACCAGTCGAAATGATGCACACCTCGCCCGGCTTGTACTTGCCGATCTCCTCGATGTCGATCAACGACGATTCGGGAATGGTGAAGACGCCAAGGTCGAGGCCGAGACGGATGTTTTTCTTCATGCTCAAACCGAGCGTGGCAACTTTGCGGCCTTCACCGACGGCTGCATCAGCGATCTGCTGGATGCGGTGGAGGTGGCTGGCGAAGCTCGCTGTGATGATCCTGCGACCGCGTTCCTGCGCGAACAGTGAGCGGAGCACTCCCCCGACATTGGTCTCGCTCGACGCGTAGCCCGGCTCTTCGGCATTGGTCGAGTCGCTCATCAGCAACCGGATGCCTTCGTTCTTTGCGAGCTGGCCGATGCGGGCGAGATCGGCGCGGCGTGAGTCGACCGGCGTGAGGTCGATCTTGAAGTCGCCAGAGTGCAGCACGATGCCCTGCGCCGTGTGGACCGCAATGGCGTGCGCGTGCGGCACAGAGTGAGTGACCGGGATGAACTCGACAAGCAGCGAACCGATATCGATCTGCTCACCGTCTTGGACTGGACGCATGTCGATCTTCGACATGAGGCCAGCCTCTTCGATGCGGTTCCGCGCCAGGCCAAGCGCGAGTGCCGAGCCATAGATCGGGAGCGGTTCGCTCCGCAGGTCGCCAAGCCCGCCTTCTGAGCGGTTGCGCATCAAGTACTGAATGGCGCCAATGTGGTCTTCGTGGCCATGGGTCAGCACGATGGCCGACAGTCGCTCGGCGTTCTCACGGAGATACGTAAAGTCGGGAAGGATCAGATCGATCCCGTGATGATGGGGGTCAGGGAACATCAAGCCACAATCGATGAGCATCATCGTGCGGTCGGGATCGTCAGGCGCGCCCTGCTCGATGACCATGCAGTTGCGGCCGATTTCGCCGAGGCCACCGAGGAACACGACACGGACGGGCACCGTCGGGTTGAGGGGGACCGTCATTGGTTGGGGGTTGCTCATTTTTGGGATCCTTCACGGGTGGCGAGCAAGTTCTGGTAGACCGCTCGAGCGGCGTCTTCGGTGCCGGTTGGGGCTGGGCCCATCGGCAGGCGACATGCGCCGACCGAGTGGCCGAGCGTTTGCATCATGACCTTGGGTTGCACCGGGTTCGGTGCGTTGTCGTTACCTTCGAACGAGTAGCTCTCGATCAGTAGGCGGTTGATCCGTTGCGCTTCGGCGATGTCGCCGCGATTCCATGCTGCGAACATTTTGGTGTGCTCGGGTGCGGCCCAGTGGGTACAAACTCCAACCGCGCCAACGGCACCAACTGCAAGCAGCGGCAAGTTCATCGGGGAATCACCCGAGTACACCTCGAAGTCGTCGGGGACACCAGCTATGACCTTGGCGGTCTCGCTTGGATCGCCGGCAGCATCCTTAAGCGCAACGATGTTTGTGACGTCGTTGGCGAGGCGGATGATGGTGTCGTTCGACATTTTGCGGCCGGTGCGCTTCGGGATGTCGTAAATCATGACGGGCAGGTCGGTGGCCGATGCAATGGCCCGGAAGTGGACCTCGATACCGGTCTGTGACGGCCGGTTGTAATAGGGACTAACGCCGAGGATCCCAGCGAGGCCGAGTTTGCTTGCTTCGGCGGTGAGGCCGATGTCTTGGCGGGTGTTCGAACCCGTCGTGCCGCCGATGACGGGCACGGTGACTGCTGCCGAGATCGCTTCAAACAATGTCAATTTTTCGTCGATGCTCAATGTCGCTGACTCGCCAGTTGTGCCGGACACGACGAGCGACTCGTTGCCTTCGGCGACCAGAAACTTCGCAAGAGAGACGGCCGCATCGACATCAAGTTCGCCGTCGTTGTCAAACGGGGTGACCATCGCAACCGACACCACACCGAAGCGCGGCATCAGCAAGACCTCAAAAACACAGTGTTGTTCACCGCAAAGAACCTATTGGATGTCTCGCCACTTCATGCGGCTGAGTGAGCACGGCGGGCAGGAGCATGTCGGAGCTAGAACGAACCTTCGCCTAAGCGATCGATTCCCTGAGTGAGAATCAGGTCCTCATGCAATTCCATCCAGGCGTCGTGGTAGCTCCCACACATCACACCGGTGAACATGTTGGACTCACCCGACTGCAGGCGACTGATTGCAGTAGCAAGGCGGGGCCCGTAACAGGCGAGGCGGTCGAGTAAGCCGGCGGTCGAAACCAGGATCGGTTGCGCCCGGCCGTCGAGATTGACGAGCCGAGCAATCACCGCTGCGTCATAGGCAGCGTCGGTGTGATCGTTGACCCCGCCGCTGCGCAGCTGCCAGTCGCCGCAGAGCGCTTTGAACTCGGTGTTCAGTTCCAGGTAGCTGCCATAAAGGGGTGCCAGCGCGCCGAGGTCGGCACCGTCAAGATCGGCATCGAGCATGGCCGGGTGCGCGGCGCGGCCGTCAGGAGTCAACTGCCACAGCGATCTGGCTTCGCGGAACTGGGCGTGCGCTGCCGCTGCGAGACCATCAAGATGCAACTGAACCATCGCTGGGTCAGAACCAGTCATCTCGCCAAGCGTGTCCACTGTCGCAAAACCCTTGATTCGCAATGCGTGGAATGTGCAGAACTCCGGTGTCGATACGTGCCCCATTTTGCTGAGACTAACGACCGGTCGGTTCGGCGGTGAACCCCTCCACAAGGACGACTGTCGGCTCTGGTGGCGTTCTCGTTCGCCGCCACCAGAGATAGAGCCCGGTTCCGACGAGAATCGGGAGGACGTAGGTGATGAACCGGTACACGAGCACGCCAGCGAGCGCCACGTCAGTCTGTACGCCCGCAGCAACGAGCGCACCCGTCAGCCCTGCTTCGATCACGCCGACGCCGCCCGGAGTCGGAGCGAACGAGCCAAGGATTTGGGCGACGAAAAAGACCCGCGCAAATTCAGTGACGCCCAGCTCGTCGCCAACGCCGAGCCCGCGCAGCGCCGTCCAGAGGATGATGACGCCAGTCCCCTGAGCAATCGTCGTTCGCAGCAGGAGCGCGAACGGCCGGCGAGCAGTAGCTCGAAGCGAGCCACGTACCTCATCAACAAAGGCCACGGCGTCGCCGCTTGCCAGCCCGGGTGCTGAACCAGCGAACTTGGAACGCACCCATTCGGCTCGTTCAGTGGTCCAACGGTGCGCTTTCGGCGAAAAGAGAGCGAAGGACCAGAACAACGCTGAACCAATCAGGACCGCTGCAGCGGCGGCAATGATCAACAGGTCAGCGAGGCTGGCATCGCGTCGGCTGATGTCAGCCAACGTCGCGACCAGCGGATACCCCCAGCTCACAAAGGCCGTCGCCACACCCGACGCCACGAGCATATGGACGAACGTGCCCGCAGACGTTCCGCTGTCACGCGCGATTTGCCACCGCAACAACGTGGCAAGTGGGCCGCCAGCCGGCACGCCTTTGCTCACTGCCGACCCGACGTCGCAAATAACTTCAGCGCGCCCGAGCGAGGTTCCGGGCAAGAGTGATCGGATCACGTCGGCTCTCGACACTCGCTCGATGATCCCGAGCACTGCCAAGGTGGCCAGCGTCAATCCGGAGAAACCTCGAAGCAAACCAATCGCATCGACGATGGTCCGTCGCTGCACGATGATTGCTCCGACGAGCAGAGCAACGATGGCCAGAACAGCAAAGCGGCGCACCCGTGAGTCGCTCGAAAACCGCCGCATTCGATCAAGGTAGAACCATCAACCGGCAGCTGCCAGACGGGCCTCAGTTCTTTTCAGCCTGGCTTGTCAACCTGGCTTGTCAGTCTTGGATTTGTGTGCGGCTCACACCATCGGCGATTGCTGCAGCAGCAACCGCCTTCGCGACTGCCATTGACACGTTACGGTCAAACACAGAGGGCATGATGTTGGTCGGGCTCAGCATCTCGTCGGTCACCGATTCAGCGATCGCCTTCGCTGCTGCGAGTTTCATGCCTTCGGTGATGTCGGTGGCCTGTGCGTCGAGCGCACCGCGGAAGATTCCCGGGAATGCCAACACGTTGTTGATCTGGTTTGGGTAGTCACTGCGGCCAGTGCCCATCACGGCGACAAGGTCCCCCACGAGCTCAGGACGGATCTCGGGGTCGGGGTTTGCCATCGCAAACACGATGGGATCGGCGGCCATGTTGCCGATGTCGTCAACGGTGAGCACATCGGGTGCACTGACGCCGATAAACACGTCGGCTCCATGCATCACGTCAGAGAGCGCTCCCTGTTTGCCGTCGGGGTTGGTGTTCTCGGCGAACCACTGCTTCCAAGCATTGAGGCCTTCGCGTCCGTCGTACACCGCACCCTTGCTGTCGACACCAACAATTTTACTGGCACCAGCGCCCAGCAGGATCTTGCCAATAGCGACACCGGCCGCACCGACGCCAGAGATCACAATATTCAGGTCCGCCATCTTCTTGCCGGTGATGCGCAATGCGTTTTCGAGCGCAGCGAGTGTGACCACAGCCGTTCCGTGCTGGTCGTCGTGGAAGACCGGGATGTCGAGCGCTGCTTTGAGCGCCTCTTCGACTTGGAACGCCCCGGGTGCTGCGATGTCTTCGAGGTTGATCCCACCGAAGGTCGGAGCGAGCCGGATGACGGTCTCGATGATCTCTTCGGGGCTCGACACGTCGAGGCAGATCGGGAAGGCATCGACGCCACCGAACTCTTTGAACAGCAGCGCCTTGCCCTCCATCACGGGCATGGCAGCCTTCGGGCCGATATTGCCGAGGCCAAGCACTGCGGTGCCGTCGGAGACGATTGCCACGGTGTTCCTGCGGATCGTGTACACGTCGGCCAGGCTCTCGTTGGCTGCAATGGCGTTGCACACGCGTGCGACGCCAGGGGTGTAAGCCATCGACAGGTCATCCATGTCGCCGACCGGGCAGAGCGACAGCACTTCGATCTTGCCGCCCTCATGCATCCGGAAGGTGCGGTCGTGCCACTCCTCGAGGGTGACGCCCTCGGTTGCCTGAACCGCAGACACGATCTCGGCTTGGTGGTCGACACTTGAGCAGTTGACAACAATGTCGCGCTCGAGTTCTTTGCCCTTGGCAACGAAACCTTCGATCGCATAGATGTTGCCACCCGCCTCACCAATGGCCGTGCAGAGACGCCCGAGAACCCCCGGTACGTTGTCCAACGTGACATCGAGTGAGATCGAGTACTGCGTGGCGGGAGGCTTCGACATAAGAGTCGAAATCTATCGCCGCCGCCCCCAGACCAACTGTTGGGCGTTTCCGCTGTGCCAGGTTTTTTTCACGGAATGGCTCCAACGAAACACCCGGCTCAAGGCGCCGGTAGATTTGTGGCTCGTGTGAACAACCCCCTCAAGGAGAAAACAATGCGTTCCAACAAGCTCATGGCCGTCGCGGTCATCACCACCCTCGTTCTTGCCGCCTGCGGCAGCGACGACGCTTCAACCAGTGACGCCACGGCCGACACCGAGCCGCCGACCACTGAAGCAGCAGCCGGCGACGCCTGCTCAAATACGATCGAAGACGGTGTACTCACGATTGCCACGGGTAACCCGGCATTCTTCCCGTGGGTGATCGACGACGCTCCCGAGTCGGGCCAAGGCTTCGAAGCCGCCGTCGCACTCGCTGTCGGCGAACAGATGGGCTACTCCGGCGACTCCGTCACCTGGGTCCGTACCGATTTCGATGCCGCCATCCAGCCCGGCGCGAAAGACTTCGACTTCAATCTCCAGCAGTTCTCCATCACTGACGAGCGCAAAGAGACGGTCGACTTCTCCGCCCCGTACTACACCGCCAACCAAGCCATCGTTGCGCTCAACGGATCGTCTGCCGAAGGCGCCGCCTCGATCGCTGACCTCAAAGACGTCAAGTTCGGCGCTCAAGCCGGTACGACCAGCTTCGCGTTCATCACCGACGTGATCCAGCCAACACAAGACGTCTTCGCATACGACGACAACGTCGGGGCCAAGGCCGCACTCGAAGCCAACCAGATTGACGCTGCGGTGTTCGACCTTCCGACCGCACTGTACGTGTCGGGCGTCGAAATCGACGGCAGCTCAGTGGTGGGTCAGTTCCCAGCCGCAGCCGGCGGAACAACCGACGAATTCGGTCTGCTCCTCGAAAAGGACAGCCCCCTGACGCCGTGCGTCAACGCTGCACTGCAAGCGCTGAGCGAATCCGGCGAACTCGCCGCAATCACAAACGAGTGGCTGTCCGAATTCACCGGCGCACCTGTCATCTCCGAATGATGCAGTAGTTGCGTATGGGGTCAGGCCCCTTTCGTAACTCTCTGCACCCTGTGACCCCTATGGACAGTCAGACACGCCGCGAGGCGTACGAACAGCGACAGCGACGGCGATCAATCGTCATCGCGTCGGCGAGCACGGCGGTCGTCATTGCGACGATTGCCGTGCTCGTTCCGCGGGCGCCCCGTTGGGATCGGGTAAAGAAATCGTTCTTCGACGGTGACATCTTCGCCGACTCGTTCCCCCGCCTCCTCGAAGCCTTTTGGCTCGACATCAAGATTTTCGCCTGGTCGGTCCCGTTGATCTTCGCTCTGTCGTTGGCAATCGCGGTCTCGCGCAACACGCGCTCCCCTGCACTCTTCCCGCTGCGCGCCGCAGCAGTGATCTACACCGACGTGTTCCGCGGCATCCCCGTCATTTTGACAATCTTTCTCGTCGGTTTCGGCGTGCCGGGCCTCTTCGAATCACGCGCCTGGAGCAACCCCTTAATCTGGGGCTCCGCAGCGCTCATCCTCTCGTATTCGGCGTACGTGTCCGAAGAGATTCGCGCCGGAATCGAAGGCGTGCACGAAAGCCAGCGTGCCGCGGCCCGCTCGCTCGGCATGACCAGCACGCAGACCATGGCAAGCGTCGTTCTTCCCCAAGCTCTGCGTCGCATCGTCCCGCCGATGATGAACAGTCTCGTCTCGCTCCAGAAAGACGTTGCGCTCGTCAGCTTGATCGGCCCCGTCGAAATCCTCCGTCAGGCCGGGCTCGACAAGTCAAAGCTCGCCAACTTCACCCCGTACGTCGCAGCAGCCGTCATCTTTTTGATGGTCACGATTCCGTGCACACGCCTCGCCGACTACCTCCTGAATCGGGAGCGGCGGCGCACCGGAGCAACATCGGTTTCATGACGACTCCCAAGCTCTCCCTACGTGCAGTGCGCAAGTCCTTCGGCACGAACACGGTGCTCGACGGCATCGACCTCGACGTCGCTCCCGGCGAGGTAATCACCCTGATCGGGGCGTCCGGCTCGGGCAAGTCGACGCTGCTCCGTTGTAGCAATCTCCTCGAGCCGATCGACGACGGGGCGATTCTGTTCGACGGTGATGACATTGCTGAACCAGGCCTCGACGCCGACCCCATTCGCCGCCGGATCGGCATGGTCTTCCAGAGCTTCAACCTCTTCCCGCACATGAGCGTCACCAAGAACGTGGCGATTGGCCCGCGCAAGGTGCTCGGCGTTGACAAGGCCACGGCGAACGCCATCGCAGTCGAGTTGCTCGCACGGTTTGGGCTGACCGACCGAGCCGACGCGTATCCCGACCAACTGTCCGGCGGCCAACAGCAGCGCGTGGCCATTGCCAGGTCACTCGCAATGGGACCTGAAGTGATGCTGCTCGACGAAATCACGTCAGCGCTCGACCCGGAACTCGTCGGCGAGGTACTCGACGTGGTGCGCGGACTCAAGGCCGACGGGATGACGATGCTGTTCGCCACTCACGAGATGGCCTTCGCCCGTGAAATCAGTGATCGAGTCTGCTTCCTCCACAGAGGCCGGATTCTCGAACAGGGCTCGCCCGAACAGATCTTCGGCGATCCGCAAGAACAGCGCACCCGCGAATTCCTGCAGCGCGTCATCGACGCTGGACGCCTGTGACGCGTCCGTTCTTAACCTGAAACGCCGCAGACGAGATTGCGGTTGAGACAGTTGGTGACTTCACTCTCGAGCTTGGACTGGTCCCAGACGTTCCAGAAGTCGGCGTGGGCTGTCTCGACGCCGCCCGAGCTGAGCGACAGGT
>ERZ888423.2667-NODE-2667-length-12915-cov-5.005288_pt1 | contig 12915 bp, 8 predicted proteins | sample MGYA00520523_ERZ888423 | MGnify/ENA primary metagenome ERZ888423 (study PRJEB32303, sample SAMEA104408611) | aquatic metagenome | biome: Brackish water; feature: Pelagic; material: water | place: Baltic Sea | collected 2014-06-08T10:24:00 | depth 30,27 m ...
CATGAAATTTTGCGGCAGGCCGGCCTGCCGGGGGGGGATGAGCTGATCTTGCGCCGGGTGTGCACGGCCGATGGTCGCAAAAGCGCCTTTGCCAATGATCGCCGGATCACAGCCGAGGTTTTGCGCAATCTGTCAGAGACGTTGATTGAACTGCATGGTCAGCAAGATGATCGTGGCTTGATGAATCCCCGCAGCCATCGCGGAATTTTGGACAATTTTGCGGGATTAGCGCAGGTGGTGCTGGATTGTCGTGCGGCATGGCGTGACCGGGGCGCGGCAGAGCATGCGCTGTCTGCGGCCCAAGACAAGCTGACGGCCATTCGCGCTGAAGAGGAATATTTGCGCCATTCCGTTCAAGAAATTACCCGGCTTGATCCGCAACAGGGCGAAGAGGCCGCACTTGATACAGCCCGGCGGCGCATGCAGGCGGCGGAACGTATTGGCCAAGATATTGCGCGTGCCCATGCTGCGCTTGGGCCATCGGGGGCCGAGGGCCTGCTGCGTGATGCGTTGCGCTGGTTGGAAGGGGCTGCGGCCATGGCCGAGGGGCAGTTGGATGCGCCGCTGTCGGCGCTGGCGCGTGCCATGGCTGAGCTGTCAGATGCAGAAGCTGGGGTAGAAGAGTGTTTGGCGGCCCTGTCGTTTAATCCAACAGAGCGCGAGCGGTTGGAAGATCGTCTGTTTGCCATGCGTGGCTTGGCGCGTAAACATGGTGTGGCGCCCGATGACCTGGCTGAATTTGGCGCCGGTTTGCAGGCACGTTTGGACACACTGGATGCGGGCGAAAAAGACATGGTGCGCTTGCGTCAAGCCGTGGCCAAGGCAACGGCGGCGCATTTGGCTTTGTGCCGCGATTTAACCTCGGCGCGGGCTGCTGCGGCCCTGCGGTTAGATGCGGCGGTGCAGGGAGAACTGGCCCCACTTAAGCTAGAGCGGGCCATATTTAAAACGGAACTGTCTGCCATGGAACCTGGGCCAGAGGGGGCAGATGGCGTGGGTTTTGCGGTTGCCACCAACCCTGGGGCCCCGGCTGGGCCTTTGGACAAAATCGCCTCGGGGGGCGAGTTGTCGCGGTTTATGCTGGCGCTGAAATTGTGCCTGAGCCGGGCAGGTGGTGGGGTTTCTATGATTTTTGATGAAATTGATCGAGGGGTTGGCGGGGCCACTGCTGATGCTGTGGGGCGGCGGTTGCGCGCCTTGGCCGAGGTCAGTGGCGCACAGGTGTTGGTGGTAACGCATTCGCCGCAGGTGGCGGCGCAAGGCACGCATCATTTTCGGGTGGAAAAGCGGCTGGATGACACGGGGCAGACCGTCTCAGATGTGCGCGCCCTGTCCCAAGGTGAGCGCACCGATGAGATTGCGCGGATGCTGTCGGGTGATCGGGTGACAGAACCGGCCCGCGCCGCCGCCCGCGCGCTGTTGGCAACAGGCATGGCTTAGCTCTTTTCAGGCTGATTATGGTGTGCCGAGTGGCCGGGCTGCCTGGCGCAGCCAGCGGTGCGCGGCTGCGCTGAGCTTTGGCCCAACCCGCGCTAGAATGTCGGCATGATACCCGTCGATCCACGCGCGTTCGGTATCGCTTAGCGCGCCCAGATCAATCAGTGTGCGATCAATCGGCACCCATGTCAGCGTGTCAAACCGCAGCATTGCCCTGTCATCGGCGTCGGGCAGTTCTGGCTGTGATAGATCAGGTGTCGTGGTGGCATCTTGCACCACCAGCAGGTTTTCAATGCGGATACCAAATGCGCCCTCACGGTAATATCCTGGCTCATTTGACACGATCATGCCTTGCTCAAGTGGGCACTCTGACCCGCGAGAAATACGCTGTGGACCCTCATGCACAGATAAAAACACACCGACACCGTGGCCGGTGCCATGGTCAAAATCCTGCCCCGCCGCCCAGAGTGGTGCGCGCGCCAGCACATCAAGATCGCGCCCGGCCAGCCCTTTGGGCCAGCGCGCCCGCGACAGGGCAATCATCCCTTGCAAGACACGGGTAAAGGCGCGGATCTGCGCGGGGCTGGGGGTGCCGATGGCAATCGTTCGCGTGATATCGGTCGTGCCGTCGCGGTATTGTCCACCGCTATCCACCAGCAGCAGCGTGTCAGGCAAAATCTTGCGGTTGGTCTCTTCGGTCACACGGTAATGCACGATGGCCCCATTGGGCCCGGCGCCGCAGATCGTGTCAAAGCTGATATCGTGCAGCGCCCCAGTGGCTTGGCGAAAGCCTTCCAATGCACGCACCACATCAATTTCGCTGAGCGCGCCCTTTGGGGCCTCCGTCGACAGCCATGCCAAAAACTCGGTCATGGCGCCTGCATCGCGCAAATGCGCCGCGGTGGTGGCGGCAATTTCGGTGGGGTTCTTGCGGGCTTTGGGCAGAATACAGGGGTCGGGTGCCCACATAATTTGGGTGCCCGCATCTTGCAGCCGATCACGCAGCCAGACCGGCGCACTGGATGGGTCAAGCCCAACGGGGCCCGTCAGCTTGGCCACCATTGCGCCCAGATCTTGGGGGGGGTGGCAGCGAACATCGGTGCCCATGTGGGCGCGCAACTTACCCGTCAGTTTGGCCGGATCAAGAAACAGATCAACCTTGCCATCAGCCTGCAAAATCGCAAAGCACTGCACCACCGGATTGCGTGGCAAATCGGCGCCACGAATATTGAGCAGCCAACAAATGCTGTCTGGCAAGCTTAGAACTGTGCTGGCCACCCCTGCGGTTTTCAATCCGGCTGCAATCCGGGCGCGTTTGTCGGCCGCGCTTTCGCCGCTGAGTTCAGTGGGTTGAACGAAAGCTGGGGCCTTGGGGGGGGCAGGACGATTGGGCCAAATGGCATCAACCATATTGGCACAGGCGCGCAAGCGAATGGTCGTGCCTGCCAGCGCCGCGTGCAATCGATCAAGCTCTTCTTTGGTGTGCAACCATGGATCATAGCCCACAATACCACCTGCAGGCAGTTCCGCTTTCAACCAGCCGCCCGGTGTGATCTCGGGCCATGGCACCGGGGTAAAATGCGCCAAGTCTACTTGGGTGCGCACCTGCAAACGATAACGGCCATCAATGAAAACCCCCGCAACGTCGGGCAAAACGATGCACATCCCAGCTGATCCGCTGAACCCTGTCAGCCATTGCAGACGGGCATCACAGGCGGCGACATATTCGCCCTGATGGGCATCGGCGCGTGGCACGATGAACCCATCTAGCCCCTGGCTTGTCAGATGTGCGCGCAGACGGGCCAGCCGGGGGGGGCCATCGGTTGGGCGGGTCTCGGTGGTAAAACTTTGCAGCATCACCGCCCCACGGCAGAATTGATCCCTGATATCCGAGCGCGGGCGCGTTTATCGGGATCAAAAAGCGCGGCCAGCTGTTCGGTCATGGCACCTGCCAGCTGTTCGACATCGGTGATGGTCACGGCGCGGCTGTAGTAGCGGGTGACATCATGCCCAATGCCAATTGCCAGCAATTCGACCATCTTGCGCCGCTCAACCATCGCGATAACATCGCGCAAATGCTTTTCCAAAAAATTTGCTGGGTTGACCGACAGCGTGCTGTCATCCACCGGCGCACCGTCAGAAATGACCATCAATATCTTGCGCGCTTCACGCCGGGCCAACATGCGCTGATGTGCCCACTCTAGGGCCTCGCCATCAATGTTTTCCTTAAGCAAACCCTCTTTCATCATCAGGCCCAGATTGTCACGCACGCGCCGCCATGGTGCATCGGCGGATTTATAGACGATGTGGCGCAGATCATTCAGGCGGCCTGGGGCCTGTGGGCGGCCTTGTGCCAGCCAGCGTTCGCGCGATTGGCCACCCTTCCAGGCGCGGGTGGTAAAGCCCAAAATCTCCACTTTGACTTGGCAGCGTTCGAGAGTGCGGGCTAGGACATCAGCACAAATGGCTGCAATACTGATAGGGCGACCCCGCATCGAGCCAGAGTTGTCGATCAGCAGGGTGACGACCGTGTCGCGAAATTCGGTATCTTTTTCAATTTTAAAGCTGAGCGGGGTTGTCGGGTTGGCCACCACACGCGCCAACCGTCCGGCATCTAACACGCCTTCTTCTAAATCGAATTCCCAGCTGCGGTTCTGCTGGGCTTGCAGCCGGCGCTGCAGTTTGTTGGCCAGCCGGCTGACCGCACCTTTTAGCGGGTCAAGCTGTTGGTCAAGATAGTCGCGCAGGCGTTCCAATTCTGCAGGATCGGCCAGATCATGGGCGTCGATCTCTTCGTCGAATTCTTTGCAATAAATCTGATAATTCGGGTCTGCAGCAGAAGAGGGCGCGGGGGGCGGCGGTTCAAGCGGGGCGTCGGCCTCGGGCATGTCGGTCTCATCGACCTCTTGCAGATCGCCCATTTCATCCAGACTGGCCTCGGCCTGAGCGCTGTCTTGTTCGTCTTGGCTTTGATCGGCCTCGGCGTCAGTTTCTTCTGTGCTGTCGTCGTCTTGGCCTTGGCTGTCGGGGCTGTCTTGATCTTCCTCAGTGGGTTCGTTTTCATCCGATGAGGGGTCATCTTGATCTGGGTCATCGCCCAGCTGATCGCCATAGCCCAAGTCAGAAATCATCTGACGGGCGAATTTTGCAAAAGCCGCCTGATTGTCTAAAACGCCGTCTAGATTATCAAGCGTGCCTGCCGCCTGCTCTTCAATAAAGCCGCGCCAAAGTTCCATCACATTTTGCGCGCCGGGCGGCAAATCGCGCCCCGTGGCCAGATGCCGGATCAGATAGCCCGCAGCGGTCGATAGCGGTGCATCGGCCGATTGTGTAATTTGGGCATAGCCTTTACGATCGGCTTCTTGGCTAATTTTTGCATCAATATTGCCAGCGGTGCCGGGCATGACGCGGGCGCCCATCGCCTCGCATCGGGCAGTTTCCATTGCTTCGTAAAGCTCGCGCGCCATTTGGCCTTGCGGCAGATAGCGGGCATGGGTTGTGTCATCGTGATAGCGGCGATGCAGTGCCAGCGCGTCAGCAGTGCCACGTGCCAACAGCACTTCATCGCGTGTCATGCGACGGCTGACTTGGGGCAGGCGCATTTGTGCCCCGCTCAACCCCGCAGGGTCGACCGAATAGCTGACCGTCAAATCGCGGTCTTGGGCCATCGTGCGCGCAGCATCTGCCAGTGCTTTTTTGAACGGATCGGCTGGGTTTTCACTTGGTTTTGTCATCTGGGTCCACCACGCGGGGTTGGGGGAGGGGCCTTGGGGGTCCCTTTCACCCGTTTTGACTTAGGCCATCGCGGTACTGGCGGCGCTTTCGGGCAGTTCTTCGGCAAAGCAGCGCTGAAAGAATTCGGCCACGGTCTGGCGTTCCAATTCATCGCATTTGTTCAGGAATGTCAGCCGGAACGCATAGCCCACATTGCGGAAAATTTCCGCATTTTGCGCCCAGTTGATAACCGTGCGCGGGCTCATGACCGTTGAAAGATCACCGTTCATAAAGGCGGTGCGGGTCATTTGCGCGACAGTCACCATCTGTCCGATGGTCTGGCGACCTTTTTCGGTATTGTAATGCGGGTTTTTGGCCAAAACGATGGCGGTTTCGGCATCATGGCTCAGATAATTCAGCGTCGCGACCAAGCTCCAACGATCCATCTGGGCTTGGTTGATCTGCTGCACGCCATGATAAAGCCCGGTGGTGTCCCCCAAGCCCACGGTGTTCGCCGTGGCAAACAGGCGGAAGTTGCGGTTGGGTGTGATGATTTCGTTTTGATCAAGCAGTGTCAGTTTGCCGTCATGTTCCAGCACACGCTGGATCACAAACATCACATCAGGCCGACCGGCATCATATTCATCAAACACAATCGCCACGGGGTTGCGCAGCGCCCAAGGCAAAATGCCCTCGTGAAATTCGGTCACTTGCTTGCCATCGCGCAGTTTGATGGCATCTTTGCCGATCAAATCAATCCGGCTGATATGGCTGTCAAGATTGACACGCACGGTAGGCCAGTTCAGCCGTGCGCCGACTTGTTCAATGTGGGTGGATTTGCCCGTGCCGTGATACCCTTGCACCATCACCCGGCGGTTATAGGCATAGCCTGCCAAAATGGCCAAAGTGGTGTCGGGATCAAACTTATAGGTGGGGTCAATTTCGGGCACGCGGTCGGTCGGCTCGGCAAAGCCTTTGACCTTCATGTCGGTATCAATCCCAAAGACCTCGCGCACGGAAATCTCTTCGGTGGGTTTTGCGCCTGCGTCGATCATCCCGTCAGCCATCACTATCCTCATGCCTTATGGGCGCTTGGCCCGTTTGATTTGGTTTGGAACATAACGCGCGGCTGCGCAAGGGAAAGGCGCGCCAAAGGTGCCGCCATCTAGTCGCGAAAATTCCGGCTGTCTTTAATCTGATCCCACGCCCAGACGACCTCTTGCAGGCGGTCTTCGTCATCGCGGTTTCCGGCGTTCATATCGGGGTGCAGATCTTTGATCAGGCTTTTGTATTGTTTGCGAATCTCTGCCCGGCTCCAATGATCGCGGGCTTCCAGAATTTCCAGCGCACGGCGTTCGGTGGGGGGCAGACGACGGGTACCTGTGATCGAGCGGCCTGGGTTTTGTGTGGCCTTTTCGCCCAAGATCTCGCTTGGATTTTCGACACCTAACCGCTGCCAGGCGCGCGCCTCTTCGCTGCGTTGGGCAAAAGGTTTGGTTTCCCGGCCCCAAACGCGGTCGCTTTCCAGCATTTTTGCAAATTCATCCTCAGTCTGACCTGAAAAGAAGTTCCACTTTAGATTGTATTCGCGCACATGATCTTTGCAAAACCAAAAATACTGATCCAGCAGATCGGGTGATTTTGGGGCGCGATATTGGCCGGCCTCGGCGCACTCGGGGTGGTCACATTGCCGGCTGGATGTTTCAAACGCGCCCGACATACCGCGCTTGCCCTTGGTGCGGCGCTTTTTGTCTGACGACACGCGCAGATCAAATTCAAAAGGTGGGCGCGTTGTCATGGCTTCACTCTCTGGTCAGGGGGGCACGATTTGGCCTGTTCGACTCGGAGGCCAGACCTTAGAGTTTTTTGTGACCGACAGAAAGGGTTGAGCGAGAAAAATGCCGATTGTGACCGAAATTGAGACCCGCCTGCGTGCGGCTTTTGCCCCAACCGCCTTGGATGTGGTGGATGAAAGCGAAAAACATCGTGGCCATGCGGGCCATACCGAGGCGGGTGAGAGCCATTTTCAGGTGTCGATCACCGCGGCGGCGTTTGGCCCAATGACCAGGATCGCGCGGCATCGGGCGATTCATGCGGCAATTGGCCCTGATATCATGGGGCGTATCCATGCTTTGGGGATTGATGTGCGGGCACAATAGCCCGCGCTTGGCAAACTTTAGGGTTTTGTCACACCACGTTCGGGGGCGGGGCCCAGGGCTGGCGCCGCAGCGGGGCCCAAGGCGGGGGCAGCCCCCAGTGTTGGGGTGCGCCCGACAGTCATATCTTGTTGGCCGGGGGCGATTGGCGCAGGGCTGAGCGATCGAGGGGGGGATGATTCTGCGTTGCGCGCGGAGGATGGCACCAATGGGCCTGTCAGATCACCCAAGACGGGCAACGCGCGGCGAAACACCAAAACATGGTGCTGGCTGACGCTTTGACGAGCAAAAATGCCACGCCGTTCTTCCAGTGGCAGATATTCGCTGCGCAGATATTCCCATCCATCTTGGCCGTGGGTGTTCATCACATCGGCCAAAACAATTGACAGACGGTCCGCGGCGCTCTGTGCTTTGCGTGCGCTTTTGGTGGCACGGGTGGGCGCTGGCACGATCTTGTATTCAAAGCGCTGCATAACGGCCCCCTTAAAGATCGGTTGGCGGACTTAAAGCCCCAGTTTTTGTGCGACGAGCGCATTGACGGCGGCAGGGTTTGCCTTGCCACCTGTTGCCTTGATCACCTGACCCACAAACCAGCCTGCCAGTTTGGGGTTGGCGCGGGCCTTTTCGACCTGAGCGGGGTTGGCGGCGATGATTTCATCAACGGCAGCCTCAATCGCGCCCGTATCGGTGACCTGGCGCATTCCACGGGCTTCGACGATTTCGGCCGGGTTGCCGCCCTCAGTCCACAGGATTTCAAACAAATCTTTGGCGATCTTGCCCGAAATCGCATCTGAGGCGATCAAATCTAGCACACCGCCCAATTGCGCTGCAGATACCGGGCTTTCAGCAATGCCCAAACCCTGTTTGTTCAGACGGCCGAACAGCTCATTGATCACCCAATTGGCCGCCTGTTTGCCGTCGCGGCCTTCGGCCACCGCTTCAAAAAAGGCGGCATTTTCGGTTTCAGCCGTTAAAACGGCGGCATCATATTCGGTCATGCCATAATGCAAGACAAAGCGGGCCTTTTTGGCATCGGGCAACTCGGGCAGGCTGGCTTTGATATCATCAACCCAAGCTTGCTCAATCTCCAGCGGTAGCAGATCGGGGCAGGGGAAATAGCGGTAATCCTGCGCCTCTTCCTTAGAGCGCATCGACCGGGTTTCGCCGCGATCAGGATCATAAAGCCGGGTTTCCTGCAAGACCGTGCCACCGTCTTCCAAAAGTGCAATTTGGCGGCGGGCCTCATAATCAATCGCCTGTTGGATAAAGCGCATTGAGTTCATGTTTTTGATCTCGCAGCGGGTCCCAAGGTGGCTGAAATCGCCGGTTGCTGCAAATTTTTCATATTGGCCAATGCGGCATACCGATACGTTGACATCAGCGCGCAAATTGCCGTTTTGCATGTTGCCATCGCAGGTGCCCAAGTACCGCAGGATCTGGCGCAGTTTTACCACATAGGCGGCGGCCTCTTCGGGGCCGCGAATATCTGGGCGGCTGACAATTTCCATCAGCGCCACACCCGTGCGGTTCAGATCAACAAATGACATGCTGGGGTCCATGTCATGGATCGATTTGCCAGCATCTTGTTCCAAATGAATACGCTCAATGCGCACCAGTCGTGCGATGCCGGGGGCCATATCCACCAGCACCTCACCCTCGCCCACGATCGGGTGATAAAGCTGGCTGATCTGATAGCCCTGTGGCAGATCAGGATAGAAATAATTTTTACGGTCAAATGCTGAAAACAAGTGAATTTCTGCATTCAGGGCCAGCCCGGTGCGCACAGCCTGCGCCACGCAGTATTCATTGATCACCGGCAACATCCCCGGCATTGCGGCATCAACAAAAGACACATTCGCGTTTGGCTCAGCACCAAAAGTTGTCGATGCGCCAGAAAACAATTTGGCGTTTGAGGCGACTTGGGCATGGATTTCCATGCCAATCACCAATTCCCAATCTTCTTGCGCCCCAGAAATCACCTTGGGCTTGGGCGTGGTATAGGCCAGATCGAGCATCGTTTTCTCCAACAGTCAGCGCGCCCCTGTCATAGGGGCAAGGGGCGCGCGGGGCAAGAGACGGTGCAGGGCTTAGCCCAGCATCCGCCCAACCATTTCGGCCAAATCGCGGCTAAGTGCCGGGGTTGCTTTGATCCGCGCCAATTCGGCGCGTATCAAAGCCTGTCGTCCCGCATCATAACGCGCCCATGTTTCAAAAGCGCCCGACATGCGCGCCGCTGTCTGTGGGTTGAGTGGGTCCAGCCGCAGCAACCAATCTGCCAGCAGGCAATAGCTGGCGCCGCTGGCATCATGAAATCCGGCCGCATTGCCCGCCAGCGCGCCAAATACCGCGCGAAAGCGATTGGGGTTTTTCCAATCAAAATCTTTGTGGTGGGTCAGGGTTTCAGTGATTTTGGCAGTGTGCTCGGGTGCGGCAAAAGACACTTGCAACGCAAACCATTTATCGATCACCAAACGATCATGCGCCCATTGCCGATAAAATGCTGCCAACTCACTCTGGCCCGCGTCAATATCCAGCAGCGCAGCCAACGTACCCAGTTGCTGGGTCATATTGTCGGCACTTTGGTAAAGCGCGGATGCCCGCGCGCCACCGTCCAGCCGGGTTAACAAGGCCAGCGCGGCCTGCGCCAGCGCGCGTTTGCCCGCATCGTTGGCATCGGGGCGATAGGGGCCGGGCACCTGCATCGCGTCATAAATCTGCGCCAGCGGTGCGTGCAACGCTTGTGCGACTGCCAGCGAAAGCGTGCGGCGTGCCTGAAAAATCGCCAGCGGATCGGGGGTGTGACCAGCATCGCACAGGGTTTGCGCCATGTCATCTTCCGAGGGCAGCCGCAGCACCAGCGCGCGAAAGCCCGGATCTAATGCCGGATCGACCAAAACAGCCCCCATCCCGGCCAAGAACGCAGGGTCAGGGGCGTGGCCTTGCGCAATCATCTTGGTCAACGCGCCTTTGGCAAGGGCCCGGCCTGCTTCCCATTTGTTAAACGGATCTGTGTCATGGGCCAACAGCAGAGCTTGGTCCTTGTCTGAGATGTCGCGCGCCAAAACCACCGGTGCAGAAAATCCGCGTAAGATCGATGCAACGGGCCGGGTGGGCATGTTTTCAAACGAAAAGCTCTGTTGCGTTTGGGTCATTTCCAAAACAGTCGTCGGCAAGACTTCATCGCCGTTCGGGTTTAAAAGCCCCACCGCAATCGGAATGACGTGCGGATGCAGTTTGGACGTGCCAGGGGTTGGGGGCTTGGTTTGCCGAAATGTCAGGGTGAAGGTCGTGCCTTGATAGGTTTCGTCAACAGACAGGCGCGGCGTTCCGGGCTGGGTGTACCAGCGTTTGAACTGGCCCAGATCACGCCCGGTGGCATCTTCAAACACCGCCAACCAATCTTCAATTGTTGCCGCATCGCCATCATGGCGTTGGAAATACAGATCAAGCGCGCGGGCATAGCCATCATCGCCCACCAAGGTTTTCAACATCCCGATGATCTCAGCGCCTTTTTCATAGACGGTGGCGGTGTAGAAATTATTGATTTCTGAATAGCTTTCCGGGCGCACGGGATGCGCCAGCGGCCCTTGGTCTTCCCGAAATTGGCGGGCGCGCAATGTCAACACATCATCGATTCGCTTCACGGCATGGCCGCGGGTATCGCCGCTAAACTGCTGATCGCGAAAGACGGTGAGCCCCTCTTTAAGGCAAAGCTGAAACCAATCGCGGCAGGTAATACGGTTTCCTGTCCAATTGTGGAAATATTCATGGGCAATGATGCCCTCAATCCGTTCGAAATCAGTATCAGTCGCTGTTTTTGGGCTGGCCAGCACATATTTTGAATTGAAAATGTTCAGCCCTTTGTTTTCCATCGCGCCCATGTTGAAATCATCGACCGCAACAATGTTGAACACATCTAAATCATATTCACGGCCATAGGCGGTTTCATCCCAAGTCATCGACCGTTTCAGGGCATCCATTGCAAAATCGCAGCGATCCAGATCCCCTGCACGCACCCAAATATTCAGATCGACGGGACGGTTTGAATGGGTGACAAACCGATCAGACAGCGCCACCAAATCGCCCGCCACCAGCGCAAACAAATAGGCCGGTTTGGGCCAAGGGTCGTGCCATTCGGCCCAACCCGGCCCTGAGGCACGGGGGTTCCCGTTTGACAAAAGCACTGGCAGATCGGCGTTGATGCGCACATGAAACGGTGCCATCACATCGGGCCGATCGGGATAAAACGTAATTTTGCGAAAACCCTCGGCCTCGCATTGTGTGCAATACATGCCTTGCGACATGTAAAGCCCCTCAAGTGCTGTGTTCTCAGCGGGGGCAATTTCAACCTCGGCCTGCCAGTCAAACGGGCCATCGGGCAACAGGGCTGCGGCAAGGTTCAGCCCCGTGGGTGTTGGGGCCAGCCCCGGCAGGATCTGACCATCAATCTGGGCTGAAATCAGGCGTAGGTTTTCACCATCCAGCCACAAATCGTGTTTGCCGGGGCGCTTGGGGTTGGGAAAAAACCGAATGCTGGCGCGCACGCGGGTGGCGTTTGGCGAAAGGTCAAACGTCAGATGCACGCTTTCCACCAACCACGCGGGCGGCATATAATCGGCAAGATGGATTTGGGCGGGGTTGGATGCGGGCATGGGGTGGCTCCTGTCAGGGTCTGCCCTAGCTATGGCCAGTGGGGCATCAGGTTCAAGGTGCAAGAAAGGCGGGGCGCGCATGGCAAAGGCGATATCCAAGGCAGATTTGCCACAAAAGATCTGTGCCCAATGCGGCCGACCATTCGCATGGCGCAAAAAATGGGCCCGCATCTGGGATGAGGTGCGGTTTTGTTCGGAACGATGCAAAAGGGCCCGTCGGCCTGTGGGCGCGCCAAAGCCGCTGGATGGTAAATCTGGTTAATGGCTGTGCATTTGGGTGGCTTTGATCAAAAGCCGTGCAGTTTGCATGGAAATCTGGTGTGCGTCGCAGGTTTCCCCCTCGACCTTCTTTTGACATCGGCCTATCGTCAAAGAAAAAACAGGGGATCCTCATGTCGCGGCCAATCGTCGGCATTATCGGAAACAGTCATCTTCTGAACGGAGAGTATCCGGCGCATGCCGGGGGCACCATGACATCGCATGCGGTCGCCGATGTGGCCGGGGCGATGCCTCTGCTGATCCCGGCAGACCCGCGATTGGTCAGTGTGGCTGAGCTGATGGCCAGCTGTGATGGCTTTGTGCTGACGGGTGGGCGCCCAAATGTCCATCCGGCTGAATATGGTGAAGATGAAACCGATGCCCATGGTGCCTTTGATCGGGCGCGCGATGCAGTGACGCTGCCGCTGGTGCGCGCTTGCGTTGAGGCGGGCATGCCATTTTTGGGTATTTGTCGTGGCTTTCAGGAAGTAAACGTGGCGATGGGGGGCACGCTGCACCCGGAAATTCGCGATCTGCCAGGCCGGATGAACCACCGCATGCCCCCTGATGGCACGTTGGAAGAAAAGTTTGCGCTGCGTCACATGGTGAAACTGACCCAAGGTGGGGTCTTTCATCAGCTGTTTGGTGCGCAAGAGGTGTTGACCAACACGCTGCATGGGCAGGGTATCAAAACGGCT
>ERZ888423.2671-NODE-2671-length-12889-cov-11.754480_pt1 | contig 12889 bp, 9 predicted proteins | sample MGYA00520523_ERZ888423 | MGnify/ENA primary metagenome ERZ888423 (study PRJEB32303, sample SAMEA104408611) | aquatic metagenome | biome: Brackish water; feature: Pelagic; material: water | place: Baltic Sea | collected 2014-06-08T10:24:00 | depth 30,27 m ...
TCGAACGCTTTGGGAATCCCGAAAATGAGTCTGCCTCACCGCAGGCTGGTATTACTGCAGGACCGAACGATTGCGACATTGTGCCACAGAATGCGCTCGGGCGATAGGCGCCTGGAACAGGAGCGTCGTCCGCCTCAGACCGGATCGCCCAGGCCGACGTTCGTCAGGGCGGCCGCCTGCCGCTCGGCCAGCAGATCGACGTCGAAATCGCCCGTCAGGTCGTGGAACATTTCCGCCCAGTTCAATTCGGCCTTGAGCCGCATGAAGACCGAGCCGAGGCCGATGGCGGCGCGGTCCATCAGCACGAACTCTCTGGGCGGCGCGACGCCGCCAAGGCGCCGCAATTCCTGATGCACCTTCTGCGCGACTTCCGCGCCATATTGGCCGGTCTCGGCATCCTGAATCCGGCGCACCTTGTCCTCGAGCAAAGGCGCATAGATGAAGCGCGCCCAGATCGTCAGCGTCTCAAGCATCTCCTTCGAGAGATCCTTGAAGCCCCAGTCGGCATAGGCGGCGGCGGCGCGGTCCTGATCGTCATGCTTGAGCGCCAGATAAAGCTCGATCACGCCATTGACGAAGCCCGGCGGGAACACCCGGATCGAGCCGAAATCGAGCAGGTTCAGGGACGCATCCTCGCCGACCGAGTAATTGCCGAGATGCGGGTCGCCGTGGATCACGCCATAACGATAGAACGGCACATACCAGGCGCGGAACATATTCTGGGCCACCTGATTGCGGACCTCTACCGGCGCTTCGGCCAGGGCCATCATCGGCTGGCCGGTCAGCCAGGTCATCGTCAGCAGGCGCCCGGTCGAAAGCTCGGGGATCGAGCGGGGCGTCGCGACGCCGGCTTCGCCCGCGAGCATGGCGTTATAAAGCGCCATGTGCTTCGCTTCGAGACGGTAGTCCAACTCCTCCCGCAGGCGATCCGCGATTTCGGCTTGAATGTTTTCCGGCCGGATGGCGGCGTCATAGCGGCGGTAGACCGCGATGATGAGCTTCAATTGCTTGAGGTCGGACTCGACCGCGGCTTTCATGTCCGGATATTGCAGCTTGACGGCGACGTCCTGCCCGTCGTGCAAGGTGGCGCGATGGACCTGGCCGAGGGATGCGGCATGGGCGGCGGTCAGGTCGAAGTCCTTGAAGCGGGCGCGCCAGTCCGGGCCGAGCTCGCCCGCCATCCGCCGGCGCACGAACGGCGGCCCCATGGAGGGCGCGTCGGCCTGAAGCTGGCGCAATTCCTCGGCATATTCGTCTGGAAGGGCGTCGGGAATGGTCGCCAGGATCTGCGCGACCTTCATCAACGGGCCCTTCAGGCCGCCAAGCGCGGCGCGCAGCTCGCCCGCGTGCCGGTCCCGGTCGATCGTGACGCCGAGATAGCGCTCGCCCGCGATCTTGGCGGCCAGGCCGCCGACCGTGCGGGTGGTGCGGGCGAAGCGCCGGGCGCGACTGCCGAAGCCGTCTTCGTCAGGCATCCATCGCCTCCAACTGGTCGACGAAGCCCGCGATGACGTTCAGGCCGCGCGCCCAGAAGGCCGGGTCGCTGGCGTCCAGTCCAAAGGGCGCCAACAATTCCTTGTGGCCCTTGGTCCCGCCGGCGGCGAGCATCGCCAGATACCGCTCGGCGAACCCGGCCTCCCCATCCCGGTAGACGGCATAGAGGGCGTTCACCAGGCAGTCGCCGAAGGCGTAGGCGTAGACATAGAACGGCGAGTGGATGAAGTGCGGGATATAGGCCCAGAACCACGTGTAGCCCTCGTCGAACCGAAGGGCCGGCCCAAGACTGTCCCTTTGGGTCTGCATCCAGATCTCGCCGAGCCGTTCCGCCGGAATTTCGCCCTTGCGGCGTTCGTCATGTACGGCAAGCTCGAATTGCAGCATGGCGATCTGGCGGACGACCGTGTTCAGCATGTCTTCGGTCTTGGAGGCCAGCAGGATGCGCTTCGCGGCCTGGTCCGGCGCGTCGGCCAGCAGCTTTTGGAAGGTCAGCATTTCGCCGAAGACCGACGCGGTTTCCGCGAGCGTCAGCGGCGTCTGCGCCAGGAAATGGCCCTGGTCGGCCGCCAGGCGCTGGTGGACGCCGTGCCCCAGTTCATGGGCGAGCGTCATCACGTCCCGCGTCCGGCCCCGATAATTCAGCAGGAGATAGGGGTGCGCGGACGGCACGGTTGGATGGGCGAAGGCGCCGGGGCTTTTGCCGGGGCGCGCTGGCGCGTCGATCCAGCGATTATCGAAGAACGGCTGCGCGACGTCGGCCAGCTTCCGGCTGAAGCCCCGATAGGCTTCGAGCACGGTCTGCGTGGCCTCGGGCCAGGGGATCAGGCGATCCGCGCTGTTCGGCAGCGGCGCATTGCGGTCGAAATAGTCGAGATGCTCCTGGCCGAACCATTTCGCCTTCAGCGCATAATAGCGGTGGGAGAGGCGGGGATATGCGGCCTTGACCGCATCCACGAGCGCGTCGACCACTTCGTCCTCGACCTGATTGGCGAGGTTCCGGGCCGAAATCGGTCTGGCGTAATGGCGCCACTTGTCCTCGACGGCCTTGTCCTTGGCGAGGGTGTTGGTGATCTGGGAGAACAGGCGGCCATTGGCGCCAAGCGTCTTGCCGACCGCTTCGCCTGCGGCTTTCCGCTTGGCTCTGTCCGGGCTGGAGAGCATGTTCAGGACTTCGGCGCTGGTCAGGTCCGACCCATCGACCGGGAAGCGCAGATCGGCCATGGTCTCGTCGAACAGGCGGTTCCAGGCGGACCGTCCGGATGAGGCTTTTTCCTGGAGCAGCGTCTCCATGTCCTCGGCCAACTGGTGCGGCCGCCAGCGGCTGACCTGCTCGAGCCAGACTGTATAAGGCCCAAGCGCCGGATCCTGCTTCAGCGCCGCCATGCGCGCCTCAGCCAGGCCGTTCAATTCCAGCTCGAAGAAGACGACATGCGTGCCGATCTCGGTCGCGCGCTCGCCCATGTCCTGAGCGAAGCGGCCGCGGGCGGCGTCCGAAAGGTCGCCCGCATGTAGCAGGCCAGCGTAGCTCATGATGCGCGACAAGGTCTCGTCGATCGCTTCATAGGCCTTGATCGCCTTCAGGATATCGGAGCCCGAGGCTGCTTCCAGGCGGCCGCGCCAGTCCTCGGCAAAGGCTTTGGCTTGCGCCTCGGAGGCGTCCAGATCCTGCTTGATCCTGGGGTCGTCGGTTCCGGCATAGAGGTCGGCGAGGTCCCAGGTCGGCAGGTCGCCCAGCGCTGGCGCGGCGTTTGTCATGCGAAAAGCTCCGTTCAGACAGCGCGAGCGGCGCCGCTTTCAATCAGGGATGTAATCTGGCTTTGGTCATAGCCAAGGTCCTGCAGGATTTCCGTTGTGTTGGCCCCAAGCGCCGGGGCGAGGCTGAGGGCGCCTTCGGGAACCGGCGCGCCCGGGATCAGCGGCATGGGGATCGAGCCGATGCCGGCATGGTCGAGCCAGCGCACGGCCGCCACCGCCTGCACATGCGCATCCTCCAGAATGTCCGGGAAATCGTTGACGCGGCCGGCCAGGATATCCGCCTCGCCAAAAGCGGCGAGCCAGGAGGCGGTCGGCTGTTCTCGCAGGGCCGGCCGGATGACGGCATCCAGGCTTTCCCGGTTCTGGACGCGCGCGTCGGGGGTCCGGTAGCGCGGATCGGCCGCAAGCTCGGGCCTGCCGATCAGGCCCATCAGCGCGGTGAAATGCTGGTCCCGGCGGGCGTTCATGTTCAGGAACCCGTCCGCCGTCCGATATGTCCCAAGCGGCGCGCCGAGCAGCGTCGGCTCCGGACCTTCCAGATGCCGCTCGATCATCTTGGCCGAAAGGAAGGCGAGGGCCGATTGCATCAGGCTGACGTCCAGATGCGCGCCCTTGCCGACGCGCGAGCGGCGATACAGCGCAGGCGCGACGGCCTGAAAGGCATAGAGCCCCGTGAAGACGTCGATGGCGATCACGCCGATCCGCTGCGGCACGCCACGGTCGTCCTTGTTGACGCTCATCAGGCCGGAGAACGCCTGCATGACGCTGTCCGTCACCGGTTGCTTGGAATTCGGGCCCTTCTGGCCGTAGCCGGAAACCGAAAGATAGACGACGGTCGGATTGACCTTGGCGACCGTCTCGTAATCCAGGCCGAAGCGGCCCATGACGCCCGGCCGGAAGCTTTCGAGAATGACGTCCGCTTCCGCCGCGAGCTTCCTGGCGACGGCCAGGCCCTCCGGCGCCTTCAGGTCGACCGCGATCGAGCGTTTGCCCCGATTATAGACAGCGCCGAAAGCCGAGAGGTCGCCGTAGCGCTTGCCGAGCGCGCGGCCCCAGTCCCCGTCGAGCGGCTCCAGCTTCACGACATCCGCGCCGTGTTGCGCCAGCAGCAGGCCGCAATGCGGACCCGCCACGCCTTGCGCCATGTCGAGGACCTTCAGCCCGCGAAACGCCAGATCGTCCTGTATCATTGCTCTCGATGCTCCATCGTTCGTCGTTCGCTTTCGGGCCAGCATAGCCAGTTTGTCCGGCCAATGCGCCCGCGCATGACGGCCGGCCCCCGGCCCCTGACCGGCGGACCGAGCGCCGGGTTCGCCATTGCGCAGGATGAATCAGCGGGGCGAGAGCGCGCCCTCATCGGCGGGCTTGGCGTCGCTCAGATCGGCCTCCGCCTCCGTGGTTCGGGGCGGCTCGTCCTTCGGGACTGTCGGATCGGGCGCGGGGACCATGTGCACCACCCGTTGCGGGAACGGAATCTCGATGCCTTCGGCCTCGAACCGCGCCGCGATCCGGTGCCGCAAGCTCGACGCGATCCGCAAGCTCCGCAGATTGTCGCCTGTGTAGAGCCGGAGTTCGAAGTCGAGGCTGCTGGCGCCGAAGCCCATGAACAGCACGAACGGCTCCGGCAGGGCCAAAGTTTCCGGGTGCGCCTTCGCCAGTTCCAGCAGGATCCGCTCGACCCGGTAGGTATCGGTCCCATAGGCGACGCCGACCGCGATATCGACCCGGCCATTGCGGTCCTTGAGGGTCCGGTTGGTGACGGCATTGGCGATCAGATCGGAGTTCGGGATGATGACGCTCGACCGTTCGAAGGTTTCGAACTCGGTCGCGCGGATCGCGATGCGCTTCACAATGCCCTGTTGCCCGCCGACGATGATCCAGTCGCCGACCTTGATCGGCCGCTCGATCAGCAGGATCAGGCCGGAGACGAAGTTGTTGACGATGCTCTGCAGCCCGAAGCCGATGCCAAGCGAAAGCGCGCCGGCGACGATCGCCAGGTTCGACATGTCGATGCCAAGCGTCGAAACCCCGATCATGATCGCGAACAGCAGTCCGAGATAGCCGAACCCTGTCGTCAGGCTGTGCTGCGCGCCCAATTCCATCCGGGTGCGCGGCAGAAGGCGCGTCAGCATGGCGCGCTGGATTGCGCGAGTCACGGCCAACGCCAGGACGAACGCCAGGACGCCGAGGCCGATCGCCGTCAGGGATATGGTGACGCTGCCGACCTGAAAGCCGCTCAGGACATCGCCGGCGCGACTGAACATCTCGCGCTGGCTGAAGCCCCAGAACGGCGCGGTCAGCACCGCCGCGGCGACCAGGAACAAGGGCTCCAGCAGGGCATGGCCCCAGAAGATCAGGGTTTCGGCGCCTTCCGGCCCGACGCCGATCCAACTGCGCACCGTGCGCGCATTCAGCAGCGCCTGGATCGCCTCCCGCGCCGCGCCGCGCAGCAGGAACACGCCGCCGACGACGACGATCGTCCAGGACATCGCGCGGGCGACGAACAGCGCCAGGTCGGCATAGCCGAGGCCGGCCGCGGCGACCGCGCCGACGGCGGCGAAGCCAAGGCCGATCCGGGCAAACAGCCAAAGCGGGTTGCGTTGCCGGGCGGCCGCGCCGTCGGCCGGCGGGGTCAGGGGCGGCAGCGCCGCCTCGTCCTGAAATTCCCACAGGCGGCCGCGCAGCAAAGGCATCAGGGCCGCCGCCCGGACGCCGCAGGCGATCATGGCGTAGATCGTCATGAACTCCGCCGATTTGGCCTGGCTGGCGAGCGCCGCCCACAAGAACAGGTCGAACGCGGCGACGAAGGCGAACAGGACGCCGCGTCGCCGGATCGCGACCGCCGCCGCGTCGGCGACCGGCAGCAAGCGCCATAACGGCCGCTGCGGCGTCAGGGCCGCGCCCAGGCCCGCATGGGCGAGCAGGGTCATCGCGAGGCCGATGGCCGCGCCGCCGAGGGCGTCGGCCAGCACCGGCGCGCCAAGGCCGACAAACGTATCGCCCGACCAGAAATAGAGGATCGCCATCAGCCCCGCCGGAATCAGGCCGTCCGCAACCGCGCGGACCGTCGCGGCGCCGAGCCGGCGCGCCTGGGTGATGTGCCCGCCGCCCGTGTGATAGCCGTATCGCCGCAGCAGGAGGCTGCGCGCCAGCACGCCGAACCCCAGGACGCCCGCCAGCATCGCCAGCAGAGGCGGCAGGGCGTCGCGTTTGAAATCGCCCCATTCCTCGGCCGACAAACTGGCGCGCCAGGCAAATGGGGCCTGGATGACGTTGGCGAGCGCCGCCAGAACCTCATCCGCGCCTATGCCGAACGCCTCGATGGACCAGGTATCGACCTGGCGCTGATTGAGCTGGGTCGTCAGTTCCTGGCGCTCCAGCCCGGCGATCTCCACGTTCAACTGCTTGGCGCGGACAATCGCCAGATCGGCTGCGGCGACACGGCCGAGCGCGGCGTCGATGTCGGCGCGCAGCTTGGCGCGTAGCTCGGCGACCTGCGCCGCTTCGGCTTCGCCCGAATCGGCGGCCGGCGGCGGCGGCAGCGCCGCCAGCAGCGGCCGCTGTTCGTTCACGTAGGCGGCGGCCTTCTGTTTCAGGCTCTCGGCGGCGGCGATGACGTCGCCGAGGAGTTCGGCATAGAGCTCGGTCTCGGTCGGCACGGATCTGCCGGCGGCGAAGTAACTGGCGGCTGCATCGAAGACCCGCTTCCATTCCGCCATCTGCTCGGCCAATTGCCCGTCGGCCAGATTGGCGGCCGGGCCGGGGGCGGCCTTGGGCGCGGGCGCCGTCTCCGGGGGGGGCATTGGTCTCGGCAGGCTTCGGGAAGCCCGGAATAAGCTGGGCGACGCCGGGGCCGGGCAATGCGGCGGCCAGCCCAAACAGCCAGAGCAGGACGATAGCGGCAGCGGCGGATCGGATCATGCTGAACAGGCTCTCAAGGGCGGCTACAGTCGGCCGGGTTTGTTTCGGCGGTCCGGGCGTAAAAGTCCACACCTGCTTGCCGGAACTGGCGCTGAGAGCCGGAGAATTCCGGCAATGGAGCGGTCTGCGGGTTGCATTCGGGCCGCGCTTGGTCTAGATCGTCTTTCGCACCGCCGATGGCCCTATCGTCTAGCGGTTAGGACGCTGGCCTTTCACGCCGGAAACACGGGTTCGATTCCCGTTGGGGTCACCATCGGGCGCTGCAGGTTCCGCGCCGGCCGCCGATAAAAGGCGCACGGCCGCCGACATGCCTAATAGCCGTTAACCATACCGCAAGACCGCTCGGCGTAGTGCTGTGCCGTGATCATGGTGTTATTGCAGGTGGGTTCCGATGGATTTCCGATGGCCGGTATTGGCGGGCGGCGTTCTGGCGGCTGGCGGGGCGGCGGCTGGCGCCTGGTCCTACATGCCCGATCCGCTTTATGCCGCCGCGATCGGCCTTGCGGTCGCGGCCTGGGGCGGCGCGGCGTTCGAAGCGACATGGCGGCGCCGCGAAACAGCGGCGCTCCGCCAGGAGCTGGCCAAGCTGAAACGACTTCAGTCGAGCGTTGAAAGCGAAGTTTCCGTCGCCAAGGACAGCATGCTGGCGGTGCATCAGGCGCTCTCGTCGGGCGGCGGCGCGGTCAAGCAACGCATGCAGGTCATGGCCGACGAAATGGTCGTGCTGCAGAAGCTGGTGTCCCGGCTGCAATCCACGGCGCAGGGCTCGGCCGACCCCGTCATCCCGATCGAACGGGATACGAAGGGGCTGCTTTCGAACGAGGATGTGCTGGCTCTCGTCCGCACGGCCGTTTCCGACGGCGTCATCGATCTCTATCTGCAGCCGGTCGTCACGCTGCCCCAGCGCCGCCGACGCTATTACGAATGCTTCAGCCGGATTTCCGATCAGCGCGGCGGCGTGCTGGCGGCGGACGCCTATGTGGCCGCGGCGGAAGCGGCAGGCCTGATCGCGCCGATCGACAACCTGCTGCTGTTCCGCGCCGTGCAACTGGTCCGCCGCGCCCGCAGCCAAAGCGCCCAGGTCGGCTTCTTCTGCAATGTCTCGCGCCACACCTTGAAGGACAGCGGCTTCCTGACCGACTTCGTGGAGTTTCTGGAGGAGAACGCGGATCTTGCGCCCAGCCTGATCCTGGAAATCGCCCAGTCGGACTGGGATCCGGATGACGCCGACCTTGCCCGTTACATGCACAGTCTGGCCGGCCTCGGCGTGCGGTTCAGCCTGGACCGGGTCGAGAACTTCGCCATCGACGGCGCGCGGCTCCGGCGCCGCGGCTTCCGCTTCGTCAAGGCGGCCGCGGGCGCGCTGCTCTGCGAAGGCGGCCCCAACGCCCATTCTCTGAAGCGCTCGCTCGGGTTGGAGAACATTCAGCTCATCGTCGAGAAAGTCGAGACCGAGCGCGATCTGGTCGAGCTTCTGGAGCATGACATCGAGCTTGGCCAGGGCTTCCTGTTCGGCGCGCCGAAGGCCGCGGCGCAGCCCGTCGCCGCCTGAGGCTTCGGACCGGCCCGCCATCCGACATCGCCGTCTGCCGTTGCTGTTGCGCATGCCGTGGCGTTCTTGCAAAGATTGCCTTTGCTTGAAGCCCCCGCCATCGCTCGAACGGAGCCGCTTGATGTCCGATGCCGAACCGACCGTGACGCGGCGCCAGGACGGCGCCGTCGCGATCCTGACGCTCTCCAATCCGAAACGGCGGAATGCATTCTCGCCCGAACTGCGGACTGCGCTGGTCGGCCATCTGGACGCGATCGCGGTCGACGATGCCGTGCGCGCCATTCTGCTGACCGGCGCCGGCGGCACGTTCTCGGCCGGCGGCGACCTTTCGACCATGCAGGACATGACGGCGTTCGAGGGGCGCGAGCGCATCCGCGCCGGCCGCCGCATGGTCGAGGCGCTCTGGGGGTCGGAGAAGCCGATCGTCGCGGCGGTCGATGGCTTCGCCTTCGGCGCCGGCCTCAGTCTCGCGCTTCTGGCCGACTGGATCGTCGCGGGCGAAGACGCCAGCTTCTGCGCATCCTTCGGCAAGGTCGGCCTGATGGGCGATATGGGCCTGTTCTGGACGCTGCCGCAGCGGGTAAAGGCCGGCAAGGCGCGGCGGATGCTGATGCTGGCCGACGTGGTCGCCGCCGACGAAGCGCTGGCGATCGGCCTGGTCGAAGCCGTCGCGCCCAAGGGCAAGGCCTTCGAGGCGGCGTTGAAGCAAGCCGGGATCATGGCGGCGGCGGCCCCCTTGCCGAACCGGCTGACCCGGGAGGCCCTTGGCCAGTTCCCGGCGCCCCTGGACGACATGCTGGCCTACGAGGCGCACGGCCAGGGCCTGCTATTCACCAGCCAGGATACGAAGGAAGGCCTGAACGCCTTCTTCGAAAAGCGCCGGCCGGTCTTCCGGGGAGCATGAGGCCATGACCGATACAGCCACAGTCCATGTCGCCCGCGACGGCGCCGTCGCGGTTCTGACGATCGACAATGTCAAGCAGCGCAACGCCCTGACCATGCAGGTCAAAGCCGCCCTCGTGCCCGCGCTTGAGGAAGCCCAAAGCAATCCCGACGTGCGCGCCATCGTCATCACCGGCGCCGGCGGCACATTCTCGGCCGGCGGCGATGTCAGCCTGTTCGGCGACATGACGCCTGCAAAGGGGCGCCAGGTCGTGTTCGATCAGCGCAAGTTCCTGCATCTGATGATCCGGGGCGAAACACCCATCGTCGCGGCGGTCGAAGGCTTCGCGTTCGGCGCGGGCTTCGGCGTCGCCATGGCGGCCGATCACGTTGTCGCCGCGACGAGCGCCAAGTTTTGCGCCGCCTTCAACAAGATCGGCCTGATGCCGGACGGCGGTTTGCTCTGGACCCTGCCCCAGCGCGTCGGCATGGGCCGGGCGCGGGACATGCTGATGTGCGCGACCGTGATCGAAGGCGCGGAGGCGAAACGCCTCGGCATGGTCGACATGCTGACGGAGCCGGGCAAGGCCCTGGAGACGGCGCTGGCGAAAGCCGCGCGCTTCGCCGCCGCGGCGCCGCTCGCGGTCAGCGCGATCAAGGGCGCGTTCGCCCGCTATCCGCTCGATCTGGAGGCGGCGTTCGCGCTCGAGCTCGACGTCCAGCCGGCCCTGATGCAAAGCCAGGATGCGACCGACGCGCGGCGGGCTTTCTTCGCCAAACAGAAACCCGTGTTCAAGGGAGCTTGAGGGCGATGACCGGTTACTTCCCTGGCTGCACGCTGGAAATCGACGGCCCCGTCGCTGTCATCGCCATGTCGGACGCAAAGAAGCGCAACGCGCTTTCCCATGCGGTCGTCAGCGGGCTTGAGGCCCATGTGGACGCGGCGCTCGGCGATCCCGCCGTGCGCGCGATCGTCCTGACCGGGGCGAACGGCGTGTTCTGCGCCGGCGGCGATATCTCCGGCTTCGACGGCGAGACCCTGCCGCTTCGCCGCCGGATGCCGCGCCTGCACCGGCTCTGCGCCAAGCTCGCCCACTCGGAGAAGCCGACGGTCGCGGCCGTGGAAGGCGGCGCATTCGGCGGCGGCCTCAGCCTGGCCCTGCTGGCGGACCAGATCGTGGCGGCCTCGGACGCGCGCTTCTGCGCCTCCTTCGCCAAGATCGGCCTGATCCCGGACCTTGGCCTGCTGGCGACCCTGCCCGCCCGGGTCGGCATCGGCCGCGCCAAGGAAATCATGATGCTCGCCGACGATGTGACGGCGGCCGACGCGCTGGCCGACGGCATGATCGACGAAGTGACGCCGCCCGGCCAGGCGCTCGACCGGGCCAGGGAAATCGCGGCTGATTTCGCGGCCATGGCGCCCCTGGCGCTGGCCTACACGAAGGCGACGATCATGCGCTGGCCGATGACCCTGCAGCAGGAGCTGGCCTGGGAAGCCCACGGTCAGGGCCTGCTGCTGGCGAGCGAGGACTTGCAGGAAGGCCGCGCGGCGTTCTTCGAAAAGCGGCGCGCCGCGTTCAAGGGCAGGTAGGCGCGCTCGGTCGCATTTCCAGTTCCATGAGCGTCGGGCTAATCTCCCGGCCGAACATTTTTTGCCTTGAAGGAAGTCAGTATGGCCTCGAATAAGAAGCTGCTCGTTTTGCCGGGCGATGGCATCGGCCCGGAAGTCATGAATGAAGTGCGCCGGATCGTCGATTGGATGGACAAACGGCGCCATGTCTCCTTCGACATGCAGGACGGGCTGTGCGGCGGCGCCGCGATCGACGCCCATGGCACGCCCCTGACCGATGAGACCATGGCCGACGCCCTGGCGGTCGATGCGGTGCTGTTCGGCTCCGTCGGCGGCCCGAAATGGGACGATCTGCCCTTCGCCATGAAGCCGGAACGCGGCTTGCTGCGCCTCCGCAAGGAAATGGACCTGTTCGCCAACCTGCGCCCGGCCATCGTGTTCGACGCCCTGGCGGATGCGTCCGCCCTGAAGCCGGAACTGGTCGCGGGCCTGGATATCATGATCCTCCGCGAGCTGACCGGCGGCATCTATTTCGGCGAGCCGCGCGGCATCGAAACCCTGCCCTCGGGCGAGCGTCGCGGCTTCAATACCCAGAGCTACACCGAAAGCGAAATCGCCCGCGTCGCCCGCGTCGGGTTCGAGCTTGCCGGCAAGCGCCAGGGCCGCCTGACCTCGGTCGAGAAGGCGAACGTCATGGAATCCGGCGTCCTCTGGCGCGAAGTCGTCCAGCAGATCGGCGACACGGAATTCCCGAACATCAAGCTCAATCACATGTATGCCGACAATTGCGCCATGCAGTTGGTGCGCGCGCCGAAACAGTTCGACGTGATCGTGACCGACAATCTGTTCGGCGACATCCTGAGCGATTGCGCGGCGATGCTGACCGGCTCGCTCGGCATGCTGCCCTCCGCCTCCCTCGGCGCCGAGGACCCGACGACCGGCCGTCGCATGGCGCTTTATGAGCCGGTGCACGGCTCCGCGCCCGATATCGCGGGCCAGGGCAAGGCCAATCCGCTGGCGGAAGTGTTGAGCTTCGCCATGCTGCTCCGCTACTCGTTCGATATGGGCGAGGATGCGGATATGGTCGAGAAGGCGGTCGCGAACGTGCTGGCCTCCGGCAAGCGCACCGGCGATATCGCAGCGCCCGGCCAGCAGCCGATCTCCACCAGCGAGATGGGCGCGGCGATCTTGAGCGAGCTCGATAAACTGGCCGCGTGACCGTCGCCCGCTTCGCGCCGAGCCCGACCGGGCGCCTCCACCTGGGGCACGCCTATGCGGCGGACTTTGCGCGAAGCCTCGCCCGGTCAGAGAACGGCCGCTTCCTGCTCCGGATCGAAGATCTGGATCAGGGGCGCGCCCGGCCCGAATTCGAAGCCGGCATCCTCGAAGACCTGATCTGGCTCGGCCTCGACTGGGATGGGCCTGTCGTCCGCCAGTCGGAGCGGGCGGCGGCGCATCTTGCTGCGTTGGAAGCCCTCTCGGCGCTTGGCGTGGTTTACCCGTGCTTCTGCACCCGCCGGGATATCGTCCAGGAGATCGCGGCCGCCGGCGGCGCGCCCCATGGGCCGGACGGTCCGGTCTATCCGGGCGTCTGCCGGGGGCTTCCGGGCGCGGCCAGCGCGGCCCGCGTCGCGGCCGGCGCGCCGCATGCCCTCAGGCTCGACGTCGCCAGGGCGGCGGCCATCGCCGGGCCGCTTGAATGGCGCGACCGC